>Ga0172375_10002496_pt1 | contig 28511 bp, 15 predicted proteins | sample LakKiv1m_FD_114537 | JGI IMG/M metagenome (GOLD analysis project Ga0172375, IMG submission 114537) | Freshwater microbial communities from Kabuno Bay, South-Kivu, Congo - kab_092012_11.1m | ecosystem: Environmental > Aquatic > Freshwater > Lake | place: Democratic Republic of the Congo... | reverse complement strand
GATAAGATTTGGATGGGTTACCAGGGAATTTTTTATCTGTCAAGTCAGGGTCGTCTTCAATTTGTCCTGTTGGTTCTACTAAATAAATTCTTTCACGTCCTTCTCCTAAGGCGAGTTCAGCACCCCAAATGGCAGCATCTAATGTCGCTGTTAAGAAAACATATTTAGCATTTTTTCTTTGTCCAAAGTTTGAGTTGTAACCAACTTCTATTAAGTCACCAACTTTTAAGTTGCTCTTTGTTCCGTGAAAATAAGTCTGTGCGAAAGGTGTTGGACTTTGTCCATTTGATTTGTTGTCGTCTTTGTTTTTTTTTGTTGTCATTTTAGTGTGTTATTTTTTTTCCGTATTTGTTTGATCGTCCTTTACAATAACCGCCAAATAGTAAATATCATCATAAACTTGTCGCTTTTCAGATCTTTACTGTCGGCGAAATGTCAATTCCTGCGCAGACTATTACTTCACTTCCACCACCTGGTAATCTGTATTTATAAGCAAATCAGCCAACGGTTTGAGTGCCTGAACCATTTTGTGTTCCTGGCCCAAAATATCCCAGCGGGCTTCGTCCATCACTTCCTTCCCACGCGAATCCTTGGTATGCTTTTCCTTGGTTTCCAAATAGGTAAGTTCGATAAATACTTTCAGGTCAACACCTTCGGCTTTGATGGCATAAAGTCCGTCAACGATGAGCATATCCACCGTTTTGAAATCGGTGATCAGTTGATCGACCTGCTCGGTAACCAAATCCACACAAGGCATTTCCGATCTTCGGCTATGTTTAAAATCATCAATATTTTTGTGAATCATTGCCCAGTCGTATTCACCGTAGCCAACAACATTTTCGATGCCCCGGCTTATGCGCCATTCCTTTCGTTTTAGGGGATCGGTCATGTAGTAATTATCGGTGTGCAAAGGTTTTGCAAAGATTTTTTCGCGGCGCAGCAATTTGGCCAGAAGATAGGTTAATTCACTCTTGCCTGAGCCTGATTCGCCTGAGATTGCAATGACCATTTTATCTTTTCGCTGTTCAAGAACATAGTTCAGGATGGCATCGGCAGCGGCCTTGTGTTTTTCGGTAATTAAAAGTATATCGTTTAACATGGGAATTGTGATTTTTGATTTTTGATTTTTGATTTTTGATTTGATCTTTCATATTTTGATCTGCGCTCTGCGCTCTGCGTCCTGCTTTTTTTACAAATGATACAAACTCTGGTCAAAATCGATGTAAAACTCGGCATGCGATTTTAACGATTGAACCACCTCGTGTTCCCTCTGTAAAACCTGCAGGCGGTAGGCATCGATGTTTTCCTTCTGACTGTATTTTTGTGCATCGCGGGTTTCGTCGTAGGTAAGCTCGATGAAAACCTTAAAGTCGGCATTTTCGATCCTCAAAGAATACAGTCCGTTGATGATCAGCATATCCACACCTTCAAAATTAGTCCTCAGTTCGTCAACGTAGCCGGTGATCAAATCAACACAAGGCATTTTCGATGTTTTGCTATCCTTAAAATCGGCGATATTCTGTTTAACTTTTACCCAGTCGTATTCGTCGTAACCAATGCTGTTGATGCCATTTTTCAATCGCCACTGCCGGCGCTGAAGCGGTGGAATTTTATAATAATCGTCCAGATCGATAATCTTGGCACGTATCCCCTGAGGCTTCAGAATCCTGGCGAGAACGACAGAAACTGTCGACTTTCCGGATCCAACTTCACCAGAGATAGTCACAATCATCTTATCTTTTGGTAACTCTTTCCTTATTTCAATAATCCTGTCCAGAATTAGTTTTGCTGCGTTTTCGTGTCGTGGTGTAACTGTAATTAAATCGTTTAACATGTCTCTTCTCAAGTTTTCATTCTACTGCTTATCAAAACAAACTCACCCTAAATTTATTGCAAAACGATCATGTCAGTAATCTCTTTGGTAAGAAAATGTTTGACCCCATTTACGAAGATTCCAACCTTCTCCGATTTTCCTGAATACCTGACTTCCAAAAGTTCTCTGCTGACTGAAATGTTAAAACGATCTTCTTTCAGACTGAAACGGAAACTTAGTTTTCGCCATGCATTTGGCAGGTTTGGACTGATTTTGAGCTCACCCGAACGGAGATCAACGCCAGCATAGGTTTGTATAGCCACCAAAACCGTTCCTGCCATTACCCCTGCATGAATTCCTTCGCCGGTAGTGCCGCCCTGAATATCGTTGTAGTCGCTTGAGAGTGCATCGCTGTAAAGTTCCCAACTCAGTTTTCGATTGCCGATTATATTGGCCAACTGCGCATGGACAACCCGTGAAAGCGTTGAGCCATGAGAAGTACGCTGAAGATAATATTCCATGTTCAGCCGTAGGTAATCTTTCCGGAGGTGATATCCCAATTTGTCGAGGATTTTGTTAACCTCATCTTCGGGCAGATTATAAAAAGTCATCAGTGTATCGGCCTGTTTTGCCACTTTATATTCGTCGGCCGATTTACCTTCGGCTTTCAGTAAGCGGTCCATCCGGTAAATATTGCCATATTTCTCACGGAAATAATTCCAGTCTAATTCTTTCAGTTCAAAATAGCCATCGTACTGTGCCAGGATATCACCTTCCATTACAATATTAAGATGGCCGGAGATATCTTTCCATTCACTGAGTTCGTTGCTGGTGAAATTAATTTTAGCATTCAGCCTGGCCTGGTTTTCGCTGTTTAAACTTTCCCATAATCCGACGGCTTTTTCCATGGCCCAGGCCACCATCAGATTGGTGTAGGTATTATCTTTCAGTCCACCCTGAGCAGATTCGGGATAGGCCTCATGAAATTCATCAGGGCCCATCACATTTTTAATCGAATAACGTCCAGTATCCGGATTTTTTACAGATCTGCCTGCCCAAAACCGGCAAATCTCAAGAAACATCTCAGCCCCAAAACCGCATATAAAATCATGATCACCGGTAATGGCGTAATATTCGTAAATGTTGTAAGCTACTGCCAGCGAAACATGACGTTGCAGCGAACTATAATCGTCACCCCACTCACCGGTGAGCGGGTTAAGGTGGATAACCTGCGTTTCTTCACGGCCATCGCTTCCACTTTGCCATGGAAACATGGCTCCTTTATAACCATATTCCTTAGCATATTCGCGGGCTTTGCCGAGACGCCGGTATCGATACATCAGCATCGACTTTGCAGCTTCCGGGAAGTGCATCGCATAAAATGGAAGGATAAATAATTCGTCCCAGAAAATGTGGCCGCGATAAGCCTCACCATGCAAACCCCGCGCTGTAATGCTGGCATCAATATTTTTGTTGTGCTCCGAAAATGAAACCATGAGGTGATACAAATGCATACGCATCAGTTTCTGCCCCATCCGGTCGCCTTCGATAACGACATCAATCTTGTTCCAGATTTCTTCCCATTGTTTCGAACTCGATTTTAAGATTTCTAAGAATGAAGTTTCGGATTTGGCCAATTCACTTGCTGCCTGCAATGGAGGTTTATCTAACTTATCATTTGAAGTAAAGATGGCAACAGTTTTTTCAACTTTAAGGATGTCATTTTTATAAACATCTGCACTAAACTCCGAATCCACACGGCTTATTTGCTTTGTAATGATTATTTCGGGATGAATTTCGATGCCATCGTTAAAGATTTTCAGTTTGGCTGCTTCAGCGATTTCGATGTTTGATTGCACCGTACGGGCCACCAAATAAGAATTATTGCCAATACCACCGCATTTAACTGGTGCCAGATGTTGTTGGTTCAACTGTTTGTAGCGTTCAACTCCGGCATTGATGATATTTCCGTCCAGACCTGACTTTACAGTAAGCTTGGCAGAATAATTTAAAGGTGTAATTTCATAACTGATGGCTGCCAGATGGGGATTTTCTATGCTTGCAACCCTGCGCGATTGGATAAGGGTTTTGTGTCCCTTTTTATCGTCAACCGTTAAAACCCTGCTGAGCAACCCTGTTGTCAGATCAAGGTTCCGGTAAAAATCGATGATTTCGGTTTTATTTGGGTCGAACCAATCACCATTGTCGATTTTAAAAGTCAGTGGAAGCCAGTTGGGGATATTAACAAAATCTTCATTCTCCACATCCCTGCCGCCAACTTCAGAAACCAAACGATTATATAGACCTGCAACATAAGTTCCAGGGTAATTTGCCTGGTTTTCGCTTGTTTCTTCCAAAGCACCCCGCGTTCCAAAATAGCCGTTTCCGACAGCCAGCAAGGCTTCGCGGGAGCGCTCCTTTTTGGGATCATAATCAAGATAGGTGAGCGACCATTTATCCTCTTCCAAACCTTTTACAAACCAATCGTTGATACCTTGTAGGCCAACATCCGCAATGTCTTTCACCACGATATCAGCCCCATTCCGGCTGAGTTCCTTTTCGTTTTCTTCACGGGCAATCCCGAGAACCAGACCGAAATTCCCTTTCTTACCAGCCTGAACACCAGAAACAGCATCTTCAACTACAACGGATCGGTCGTAAGTAACGCCAAGATTATCGGCAGCAACAGTAAAGATGTCGGGTTCCGGTTTTCCATGAAGGCCTAATTCCGCCGAAACTTCCCCATCCACTCGGGTCCCAAACAAATCCAATATTCCGGCAGCTTTTAAAACCACCTTACAGTTTTTGCTGGATGAAGCCACCCCAACTTTAATATTGTTCTCAATCAATTCGTGTATCAATGCAACTGTTGTAAGATAAACCTGCACACCATCGCGTTCGAGCACTTCATTGAAAACTTCGTTTTTGCGGTTACCCAGCCCACAAACGGTTTCCATTGAAGGCGAATCAGATGCGTCGCCGAATGGAATTCCAATTCCACGGTGCTCCAAAAATGACTGTACACCTTTGTAACGCGGTTTACCGTCAACATATGGCAAATAGTCGCGTTCGTGGTCAAACTCACGAAAAGGCATGTTGTGTTTTTCTGACCAGCTTTTCAGGAAGTCGTCGAACATCTTCTTCCAGGCGGCGCTGTGTACCAGCGCAGTTTGCGTTATTACGCCATCAAGATCAAAAATTACTGCGTCGAAGGATAGTGTTTTCATATTTGCTTTTTGTTGTGAAGTAATCCTAACAGGTTTTAGAAAACTGTCAGTTTTCGTCTTGATAGATTTTTTCGTTATGTTCTAATCCAAATATAATCCAATGGTTTCATGCTAATTTCACCCGTTTTTTTATCGAATACAATCTTTTTCCCGAAAAGATCATGCTGTCCAATTTCAACAAGTAAATTCAGACGAAAAGTCTGCTCCTGATCAGCAAGGTTATGAATGATTAGTAACTTCTGGTTTTCCCACTTACGAATATAGGCCATGATATGATTATTTACTAACCCATTTTTTTCTGTTACTTCCAACCATTCGATGCTTCCACGTCCGAAAGCAGTATATTGTTTGCGGGTTTTCACCAACCTGGAAATCTTACCGTAAACCTTCGCAGAAAAGGAATCGAGGTTTTGCAAATCATTTTCCAACTGCTGCCAGTCAATCTTGCCACGTACCAAAAAACGGGTATCGTCTTTGCCAATTTCCTTTATCTTTTCCCTGTAATAAGCTTCATCATTGAGTTTTCCGAATTCATCGCCATAATAAATAATCGGCGTGCCGGGAAGCGTTAACATAATGGAATAAGCCAAGGCAATTTTGGCAGGATTTCTCCGCATCAGCTCTGCGAGGCGGGCAGAAACACCCTCTCCCACTCTGAAATTCCATTCGGGCTGATGGCAATAATTCTTATGGATATAAGCGCGATCCTCTTCGGTAACATAAACCAACTCGAGGCTTAACTCGTCATGACAGCGTAAAAAAGTAAACCACTGTGCGTTTTCAGGTATCTTCGGTGTAACTTTCCTGTTTAAAGTAGTTTCGATCGGTTCCCTGCTTTGCATCGCAATGGCTTTGAACATTTGCGGCATCAGCGGGAAATGATAACCTGCATTGCATTCGTCGCCCTTCCCGAAATATTTAACCACCTCAATGGGCTTCTGGCAGGCTTCGGCCAGCAGCAAGGTATGCGGCCTGATGTAATCCAGTACCGCCCTGAAGAAACGGACAACCGTATGTGTCTTGGGAAGATTTTCGCAATCGGTTCCTTCTTCTTTCCAGATGTAGGGAATGGCATCGGCACGGAAACCATCAACACCCTGGCTGAGCCAGAAAAGCAGGTTCTTCGCCATCTCAGTTAATACCTTTGGATTGCGGTAATTCAAATCGGGCTGGAAATTGAAAAAACGATGGAAATAATACCACTGGCCATCCCTCTCCCAGTTGCTGTCTTCCATTCCCTTGAAAAGCAGCCGTGTTTCCGTGTAGCGGTTTGTATCTTTGTTCCAGATATAAAATTCACGATACGGGTTATCGATTCCTTTGCGTGATTCCTGGAACCAGGGATGCTGATCAGAGGTATGATTCATGGCAATATCGAAAATTACCTTGATATTTCTTGCATGCGCTTCAAGCAGGAAATCGCGGAAAGCTTTTCGTTTTTCGTCCTCAGTGGCATTGTCGGGAAGACCGAGGAGTTCATCTCTCACTTTGTCGTAATGACTGATATCGAAACCTGCATCACGCATCGGCGAATCCAGAATCGGCAAAAGCCACAGGCAGTTCACACCCAGATCCTGGATGTAATCCAGTTTTTCCTTCAGACCATTAAAAGTCTTGTTAAACAAATCAACATAAAGCGAATAAACAATGGCATCCTTGTACCATTCCGGCTCCAGTGACACAATAACATTGCCATTTTTAAAAACATTCAGATAATGAAGGAATTCGTCAAGCATCTGGTCGCTGCTCTTACCGTACAACTCATGCCAGGCAGATTGGATTGCATCAATTTCTTTCATAACAAATTTATAATCATGTTGATATATTCCGGTTTAAATTTCTGTTTGTCATTCAGCAAAATTATCTGATTATTCCGAAAAAACAGCAACTCCTATGAGAAATTGGATACTGGTAATATCAATCTGAGGTTGATGGAAAAGAAAAAAAATTCTGCACTTACGCCAGTATTTTATAACGGGGTTATGGATGGTGAATTATTTCAAACCATCACCATCTAACCTGAACACCAGCATTTTCAGCTTTCCAGCCAAACTTTACGATTAATGTATTCTTTTCAGGATGGTAAGCTGCCGCATTTCCGGCCAATCTTTGATTCGTGCTTTTGATTCGGATTAGATCAACTTCTTTATCATCAACTAAAATATTACCCGGACATTTGCCAACATTGTGAATTATCAAACTGATTGTCCTCATTCCCGGAACGCCAGTGTAATTATGCTTCTCATTGTTTAAGGAAAAAATGAGCAAATTATCCAGATTATCGGCCTTAAAATTAAGCAGTTCGAAAAGCCCTTTCTGAAAGGCATCCTTCGTTTTCCCATCATCTTCATACATTGTAAATTCAGCTTGTTTTACCAAAGAATCGAAATAATAGTTAACGATCAGGTTTTCGGAAGTATATTTTTCGGTATTCCGGATGGGTTCAATCATCGGGATGAAACTTCCTCCCCGCACAAAAACCGGGATATTTTGGAGGGTTACCGGTTTTTCAATCCATCTTCCACCTTCAGTTTTTCCCTCAGTAAAAAAGTCGAACCAGTTCCCTTCTGGCAGATATATTTTCCTGCTTTTCTGGCCTTTTTCGAGAACCGGAGCAACAAGCAAATTGGGACCCCAGAGGTATGTATCATCAATTCCGGCAATATCAGCATTGGTTGGTTCTTCAAAAAATAAAGGTCTGGTTATCGGGGTACCCATGGTAGAATTAAGCCATGCCAGTGTATAATTATGGGGCAACATCTGATACCTCAGGTTGATAAATGCTTTGAGAATTTTCTGAACGGTATCGCTGTAAAATATCGGTTCAACGGGTGCCTTCGAATCGCCATGTACCCGGAAAACCGGGTTAAAGGTTCCGTATTGAACCCACCTGAGATAAAGCTCTTCATCTTTTTCACCACCGGCAAAACCTCCAAGATCGCTGTGCATGTATGAAAAGCCGCTTAAGGTCATTCCCAGAACTGCTGTCGGTTGTGCCTGCAAACCTTGCCAACTCCGCGATACATCGCCCGACCACGGAAAAACCGAAAATCGCTGCGAGCCTGCAAAACCAGCCCTGTCTAAATGAAACAGCCTTTCATCAGGATAATTTCGGGCATAGCCATCCGAAAGCATTTTATTCCAGTAGTGTGCATAAACGTTATGAACCTCATCGCCGGTGCCGGCTCTATAAAACATCCCCGGATGATCGGTTTCGGGTTCACCTAGATCGCCCCACCAACCGGCAACACCTTTTTTAATCTGATCGTCATATTTTCCCCAGAACCAGGTTTGTGCCTTCGGGTCAGAAATATCAAGCAAACCACCTGGCCCAAACCAGAAATCCTTGATCACGTAGGTTTTGCCTGCGCTGTCTTTGGCAAGCAAACCTGCATTGCTGAGTGTATCAAAATTCAGGGATTCCTGTAAAATGTAAGGTTCAGTAATCAGGATAGTTTTGATTCCCTTTTTCTTAAAATCTGAGATCATCCCTGCCGGGTCGGGCCAGTTTTGTTTGTACCAACTCAGGTTTCCCAAATAAAAACTATCTCTCACACCAGCTCCGAACCAATAAAGGTCGATGATGAGTGCATCAAGCGGATAACCGGAGGCTATCATTTTGTCAGCAATTTCTTCGGCCTCCTTTTGGGTTTTGTATCCAAAGCGCGATTGCAGATTACCAAGGACCCAGCGGGGTGGCATCGGCTGAAAACCGGTGAGCTGAGCATAATTATACATCAACGAATCCGGATTTGAAGAAACAATGACATAATATGCCATCCTTCCTCCCGTCGAGCCAAATTCGAGTTTGTCGGCCTGCGTTTTTCCAATATCGATATAACCCTTCTGAGTATTATCGAACAATAAAGCATAACCTTCGGATGAAACTGCCATAGGCACCGAAAAATTCAAATCAGGAGCGTTGAGGCTATATCCATAATGTGCTTTATTAAAAAGTTCGACCCTGTAACCCCTTCGGTTTGAAGGAATCGTGCGAAATCCTGTTCCATAAATCTTCTCATCCGCCTTTAACCCAAACCTAAAGCCTGCCGCGGTATCGTTCTTAAAAAATCCGTTCCTTTCCTGCAAAAGTGTATCGCCATTCTTCACAAAACAAAGCCGGTAAGGCATTTTTGAAATAATGACTTCGAGTTGATTCCTTTTAAAGACAATCCTGTTGTCCCGTGAAAAAAGTGAAACCGCTTTATTGTCTGGTTTCAGGATAACTGCAACTGATGAATCAGTCTGTGAAAATTTCATACCGGAGAAATTAATTTCAACAATTTCATCATTCAGAAAGCAGACACGATTGGTCCCGAAGTTCGTTTTGACAACCAGGACATTACCCATAAGTTCGTGAGAAAGGTAACGTTGGGGCTGACCGGAAACCAGATGACCTAAATGGCTAAAAATGTGATATAGAAAAAAAATACTCAGAAAAAAGACAGGTAGGAAAAGATAGGGCAGAATTTTCTGTTTCATGAATCGATCGAAAATTTTTGAATAAGCTGATTTACCTCCGCTTCAAAGGGTTCTTTTACCGGGATTCCTTTATTCTGATCCGCGTTGATCCCGGAAGCATCACCGGTTTCGAGGTATTTACGCATACCTTCTACATTTACCCAATAATACAATCCCCAATTCCGGATGTTCCAGTTTTCGTGGTAAGGGTTAATTTCGTAATCGATATAGTACATCTTCTTACAACCCCACACGAAATTGGTAGGGAAATAATCCAGGTTAAGGCCAGCCTTGCTTGCTGTTTTAGCCATTTCAGATAATTGTTTCAACTGATCATCTCCCATCCGGTTCATCGAAACCAGTTGTGCGGCCGTATTTCCATGGATAAAATCTTTGATAATCCATTTCTTTTCCTCATCCACCCCAATCAGTTCAGGCACATTAATTCCAATTTGTACCAGTTGTTTGTAAGCAGCTAATTCGGCATTCAATTTATCCTGAAATTCATAATACGGACAAGGTTCATCATGAATGGCCTTCAAGACCAACCTATCGAAATCATTGATAATAAGGTAGGAATAAGCAGATTTGCCTTTACCAATCAATTTTTTAACCAAATATGATTTCCCTCCGAACCGAATAGTTTCGCCGGTCATTTTTTGATGTTTTCGGTTTGATGTGCACTTTTATCACTAACAAAAATCCATAAAAATGCTGAAATGGTTAATGAAACTGCGCTGATTAGAAATACGATGCTTTTGTTTTCGGAACTCTGGATCAAGCTGCCCAATACAAAACTCGAAATTAATTGTGGCAAAACTACCGACAGGTTAAAAATACCCATGAAGAAACCCATGCGCTTTTTATTGACCTTTTCGGTCATGATGGCAAAAGGCAAACTTACTACTGCAGCCCAGCCCAGGCTTAAGATTACAAAGATGCCATATAGCATGAATGTATCTTTCACAAACAATACAATCATAAAATAACCAACCGACATTGAAGCGACAGATAACAGATGAGTTCTTACTTTTCCGATTTTTTTGGAAATGGGTTCAAGAAGGAAAATCGGGAAAATCGATCCGACGGCATTTAAAATAAAAAATGACCACCCGATAATGCTTCCAAGATAATTTGCATCAACCGTGGTGAAACGCTGTTCAAAAAAGGCAAATGAATAAATAAACATAGTCTGAATCCCAAGCCATGAAAATCCGTGGGCAAAATAAATTCGCCAAAGTTGTCCCCAATCGGTTTTGGTGCCTGAAGTTTCTTCCTTTTCAGTTCCTTCAACGGCTCTGGGTTCTTCGATAAAAAACATGGGGATAACCGAAAACAGGAATACAACCGCAACACCAACATAAATCAATGTAAAATTACCAAGTAAAGCGCTGATCAGATAGGCACAGGCACCAAAGAAATTGGAAATGGCCTGCATCCATGTGTAACCTTTGGTACGCGGACTGCCTTCGGGGGTTACATCGGCGATAATTGAACGCGTTGGGTTAAAGCTGATGTTTATCGAAAGGTCGAGCGTTAATGCAACAGTAATAGCAACCGCCATAACACTCCCAATTCCGAGGCTATGTGAGATAAAACCAATGTGAGGCAAGGCAAAGATGGACAATGCTGCAAGCGCACCTCCAATAAAAATGAATGGCCGTCTTCTTCCGCCCCAAAACCAGGCACCGTCACTGATCCAGCCGATGATGGGCTGACCGATAATACCGGCAATTGGCCCCGCAGCCCAGACAATTCCGATTTCTTCAATTTCGAGGTTATACTGGGTTCGTAAAATCCAGCTTAGGACTGCAATCTGGATGGAAAGCCCAAAACCCATGGCGGTTGCCGGGAGGCCCAGTACCAGATAAAACCAGTTGGTTAATTTTTTTTGAAAATCGAGCATAGCGTGCGATTGTTAATTATCGTTTGAATTCAGGATATGATAAAATTTAATCTCTATTCTTCATCAATATACCATCAGCTTTACAATTTCTCCTTCGCTTGTCTTAACAAAATAAAAACCTTTCGACAGGGACTTTATGGAGATTTGTGAAACGCCCACTTTGTCCAGCACCAGCCTCCCCATGTCGTTATAAATAAAGCAATTTACATGTTTATTAAAATGTACGTATTCACCTGATGCCGGGTTTGGATATACCTTCAGGCCATTTCCTGGTACAAAGTCATCATCAATACTGCTTAACAAATTACTGATTCCAGGTGTAGGGAACTGGTAAAACTTCCATTCACTGCCACCATCCGGGTTTCGGCCTTCCGATACATCGGTTGTTTGCGGTCCAAAAACATAGGTATCGATGGGTGCAAAACCTGAGGCTTCATTATCAAATATTCCAATTTCTTCACCACCCGCGGATAATTTGAAACTGGCATGCAACGGCCCCTGGTTCCCATCTTCATCCGCCCAAACCAACAGAAAACCGTTTTCAGGCAAGGTCACATCCGGAAACTGCCATTTCCCGGGATTATTCAAATTATCGGTAAGATATTTATCCCCAAGCCAGACAGGGCTTGTCCCACCGTTATAAATTTCGATCCAGTCGTCATAGTCACCATTTTCATCGGCTATGGTTGATGTATTGCTTGCCATAAACTCATTAATGTACAAACCGGAAACATAAGCCGGTGGTATGATTAAGGTTTCTGCTTCACAAGGAAATTCGGTAACTTTCCCGAGGTTATCGGTTGCCTGAATTGTATAGGAAATTGTTGCTGAACTGCTGAAGCCATCAAGCGTTACACCATAATTATGGTCGCCGGCCAAACCATCGCCATGATTTCCATCATCGAACATGGGTTGAGTAGTTACCGGCAACACGGAATTGATGGTATAGGCCAGTTTTACCTGGAGATTTGTGCCGTCATCGTAAGCGTAAACATTAAATGAAACCGGTTGATTGACTCCCATGTGATTCGAATTCAGATATTTTACCACCGGATAAATGTCATTCAAAACAAGCTGTGTTTGCAAAGATGTACATCTTTGTGTAATATATTCTGTAAGTCCGACAGGTATATGATTGCCAAGTCCGGTGATATAAGAATTCGTAAAATCATCGACTGAATAACCATAATCCAAAGGGTAAAAGGGATCATTAACAACGTAGGGATAAATCTTGTCACGTATTGTAAAAATGTAAGGGAAATAAACAGATGACCCCATAAAATCCGAGAACTGTTTAAGGTATTTTGAATATTGGTCGCGATATTTCTGAATCTGCAGAATCCGCGTATAAAGCGGCCTCTCTCCTGTTGACCAATTGTAAACATCACGCTGTGACCACTGAACACTCATCCAATCCACTCCAAAAGTATTGTCCAGGTCGTAAGGAATGTATTCGAACCTGTCGGATTTGGTATTGTGGTACAGGTAAAAATTGTTTTGATTATAGATGTAACCATCCCAGTTAGCTGTTATAACATCAAAAGCCATCAGTTTCAGGTAATCCTGTACATTAAAAACTGCTTCTAACTGGCATGGAAGATCGTTAAGCGGCGTATTATTGAGAATTCCGATAAAATTGGCAATGTCACTGTAATCATCTTCAGCTTTATTGGTTATCAGGTCATAAGTGCGTCTGCCACCGCCTTCGAATTTGTAAAGATCAGGATTTGAGCCGAGATAAGTAAGATCGGCAGGCCACAGGCATTTATAAAGGTTGCCATCCATGTTTCCAAACCGTGATTTTACAAACTTCTCATCTATATGTTCCACATTGATGTAGAGCCCGAAATAATCCCCGTTGATATAAACCCTGACATGGTTCGAACGTGGCGCCGGCAAATCGAACGATCGAAGTAAATCCCAGCATACCTTGGAACGCGCAATGGTCGGATCGTTGTGCTCGCCGTTAAGATTCATTTTTTCGAGACCCTTGTATTTCCCACCGTTTTCGAAAGTATTAAACGAAATTTTAAAAGACTTTTTTGCTGAGTACCTGGAAGTATTTCCCCGAAGCCGGAAGCCAACATTTTCAACGGTGTCCTTCATATTTCCGTTATCAAACATAAAAACGGCGTGAAACTCAAGGTCACTGTCGGGGTTTTGGTAAAGCCAGGTAAGCGTGTCGGGATTGATCAGAATATCCACCCTGGGTATAATATCGTCGCCGTATATTTCGCCGTCGTCGGGGAATATGGGTTGGGCTTTGATCCCAGTAGCGGCAAGGGCAAGGCAAATCGCAAATAACAAGTTTATTAAGTTTTTCAAAATTTTGAGTTTTAGTGAAGTGATTAAATAGCTTCTTAGCAGTTTATAAAATAGTACTTATTTGATACTGGATTATTTCATTTCGACAACCATGCTTGTTTTCCCGGGAATTTTTAAAGAAGAAAATTCAAAAGTACTTCCGGTCAAAATATCAGTACCAGCAGAAAATGAACCAATCATTTCGGCATAACGTTTCTGATCAAATATCTTTTCCTGGTCCGAATTGTTGATAAATACCATAACGGTATCCCTTTCATCATATCTGAAATAAACATAAACACCATCAACCGGAATGAAATGCCGGAGTTTGCCGTCGTGCATTACTGTTTTGTTTTTCCGCCAGTTCAATAATTTCTTTACGTGGTTAAAGGCCAAATTTTCGTCATTAGTCCGTCCTGCGGGAGTAAAAGCATTAATAGAATCGCCTTCCCATCCTCCCGGAAAATCTTTGCGGATATCGCCGTGACCCCGGTTTTCATGACCAGTCATTAATATTTCAGTACCATAATAGATCTGCGGAAGGCCACGGGTAGTGAGAAGGAACGTCATCGCAAGTTTAAACCTGTCCAGCTTTTCTTCGAGTTTTGTATAAATCCTGTCCCCATCGTGGTTATCAGCAAAAACCACGATGTTTTGTTGTTTTCCATAAACGTAATCCTGTGATAGGATATCATACATCTTTATTATACCTGTTCCCCAACTCTCTTTTTCGTTGAAGGCAAATCTGAAGGCATCGTACATCGGGAAATCAAAAACATAAGGAAGGTATGATTTATAATCGGTTTCGATGGCGGGATTATCCTTCCAGGGAGCGACCATGGCTGGTTGCGGCAGCCAGACTTCGCCAACCATCGAAAAGTTGGGATATTCATCCCTGACCCGTTTTGCCCATTCGGCCATCGCCTCTTTTTCGGGATAAGGATAGGTATCCATCCTGATTCCGTCGATTCCTGCCCATTCGATCCACCAGATGCTGTTCTGAATAAGATAATTGATTAAGAATTTGTTTTCCTGGTTTAAATCAGGCATATGTGTGTCGAACCAACCTCGCTGGAAAATGTTCTGGTCATATTCAGATGCATGTGGATCGAAAACTGTACCCGCTCTGAAATTTGATTTTGTAAAAACAGGAAATTGATTAATCCAGTCCTGCGAAGGCAAATCTTTTATCCAGTAATGGTTACTGCCACAATGGTTAAATATCAAATCCATGATCACTTTTAACCGCTTTTTGTGCATGTTGGCCACAAGATTTTTATACTCCTGGTTGTTACCAAGCCGCGGATCAACTTTGTAAAAATCGGTAATGGCATAGCCATGATAAGAAGTTCTGGGCATATTGTTTTCGAGTACCGGGTTTAACCAGACAGCAGTAAATCCAAGATCGCTGATATATTCCAGATGGTTTTCGATCCCCTGGATATCACCGCCATGGCGGCCACTCGGATTGGACCGGTGCGTGCCTTCCAGCATTCCGGATACCGAGTCGTTGGCAGGATTTCCATTTGAAAAACGATCGGGGAACAGAAGATAAATGGCATCACTATTATCAAAGCCCTGCCGTATTGATGAACCTTTCTCTCTTTCAAAAAGCTCAAAATTATACCTGGCAACCACTTTTTTTCCATTCGTAAATGTAATTTCAAAAATTCCCGGTCCGGCGCTTTTATCGATGAGCAAATCAAGGAAAATATAGTTCGGGCTTTCAAGTCGGGTAGCCGAAACAAGACTGACCCCCGGGTATTGGAAAACCGGAGTAGCAGCAGAAATATTGATACCATGAACCAATAACTGGAGTTGCGGGTTCTTCATTCCCACCCACCAGGATGGTGGTTCAACCTTTATTTCAGTAGTCTTTTGGGCAAAAGAAAGAAAACCTGCATGGAAAACCAACAGCATAAATAATAGGGTTGATTTCAGGCTTTTCAGTTTAAAAATCCGCTTCCTGGATAAAAGGTTAACTAACTTCATTTTATTTATCGATTAAAATTAAGGGATTATTTTTTATGCTCAAGGAACCATTTGTAAAGTTCAGGGTTGTTGTAAGTTTCCGTCCACGAATCGTGATTGGCTTCGGGATATATCGTAAATTTCGCATTACCACCACATGCATTAAGTGCATTTACCATTTCGCGTCCTTTCTCCATAGGAACTACATCATCCTTTGCTCCATGGAAAGCCCACACCGGTACATCTTTCATCAGGCATACCCGGTGAGTGTTACCGCCACCGCAAACCGGAGCAATAGCAGCAAAATATTCAGGGTATTTCCAACCCATTTCCCAGGCACCATAGCCTCCCATACTCAAGCCCGTAAGGTAAACCCTGCTTTTATCGACATTGTATTTTTTCATCAGATCATCCAGCAGATATTTCAGCGCCTCTACATCCCACCATTTACCGGCCGGGCATTGTGGCGAAACGATGATAAAAGGAAGATTCATCGCTTCGGCAACCTTGGGAGGGCCTTGCTTTTCTACCAGTCCCAAACTGTCACCACGTTCACCGGAACCATGAAGAAACAACATCAGTGGAAATCTTTTGGATTTGCCGTAGCCCTCAGGAAGATACAGCAGGTAATTAAAAGCAACTTCCTTTTTCATTGTTTTCCTAAATTTCTTATCGGTTTGTCGCTGGGCTTCATTTGACTGTGCATTTGCTAAAAAACTAAATGCTAATAGGACAATGATTATTAACGGATTTCCATTTTTACGCATTTTCAGAAATTAAGTATGCAAAAATAGTCTATTTTTTAAGTGAAAAAACACAGGGACAAAGGTCTAAAAATTTAACAAAAACCCCCAGGAGTAATTCCCTGAGGGTTTCCAAAAATCAGGCGGAGAGTGAGGGATTCGAACCCTCGTTCCAGTTTACACCGGAAAACGGTTTTCGAGACCGCCGCGTTCGACCGCTCTGCCAACTCTCCAAAAGGGCTGCAAAAATATATAAATTGACTTAACACACCACCTTCTTTTCAAATTTTTCAATTTCCTTGTTTTGAACAAGTATTGATAAAAATGTTTGACTGGTATGATGCAAAATGATGTTTTCTTTTTTGTGAAAATGGCTTAAAAAATATACTTTTGAATCACAAATCGGCAAGGAAAAATTCATGAAATCCGAATTTATGATGTTACTTCTTTTAAAAATAAAACTTTTTACAATGAATAAGAATTACCTGATTTTCACTATGATTGCAACACTTTCTTTGATTTCGTGCAATAACTCAAGTACGCCACCACTGACACAAGCTGTTTCACAACCCCCAAAAACAGCTGCCTTCAGCCTCAATGATCTGCATAAACGAACATTTAATTATTTCTGGGAACTGGCCGATTCGGTAAGCGCGCAAACTCCGGATCGCTGGCCTGCTAAATCGTTCAGCAGCATTGCTGCAACCGGATTCGGCCTCACCGCATACATCATTGGCATCGAAAATAAATATATCCCGCGTGAAGATGGGGCGAAAAGAGTTCTGCAGTGCCTTCAGTTTCTTTTTGAATTGCCTCAGGGCGATACTCAGGCCGGCATAGGCGGATACAAAGGTTTTTTTTATCATTTTCTGGATATGCTGACTGGAGAAAGGTTTGAAAATGTGGAACTTTCAACGATTGATACGGGCCTGCTAATGGCTGGAGTACTTTCGTGTTTTACATATTTTGATGGAGAAAACCCAACCGAAACCGCCATCCGTAAGTTTGCTGACGATTTGTACCGAAGGGTGGAATGGGATTGGTTTTTGAATAAAAACGATCTTCTTTCGATGGGTTGGCATCCGGGAGAAGGTTTTTTAGATGCTGAATGGAGTGGTTATAACGAAGCCATGATATTGAATATACTTGCTTTGGGTTCGCCAACACATCCTGTGAAAGAAAATATCTGGAAGAACTGGACTAAAAAATACCACTGGGCCAATTATTTGGGTTTTGATTTTATAAACTTCGGACCTTTGTTCGGCCATCAATATTCACACATGTACATCGATTTCAAGGGGATACAGGATGAATACATGAAAGAGAAAGGAATCGATTATTTTGAAAATTCCAGGAGAGCAACTTACAGCAATCAGGCATATTGCATTGCCAACCCGATGGGTTTTGCCGGTTATAGTCAGAATATCTGGGGACTAACTGCCTGTGATGGACCCGGAGATGAAAAACAAGTTATAAACGGCAAAAAGGTGCATTTCTATGGTTATTCTGCACGTGGAGCAGCCATCGATTATGCCAATGATGATGGTACTATTGCGCCGACTGCTGCTGGTGGGTCGATACCCTTTGCGCCAGAGATCTGTCTTCCTGCCTTAAAAGCCATGTACGATCAGTATGGCGGAAAACTTTACGCCGAATATGGATTCAAAGATGCATTTAATCTTACCTTTAAGGATGAGGGAGAAAACACGCAAGGTTGGTACGATGTTGATTATATTGGTATCGACCAGGGGCCGATTCTGATCATGATCGAAAATTATAAAAGCAATCTGGTCTGGAACATCATGAAAAGGAACCCTTACATGATAGCTGGTTTAAAAAAGGCCGGGTTTAAGGGTGGATGGATAGATCAGGTTGGAAAATAATGCGTAGTTTTACATCTCTGATAAATTCATACATACCCACAAAGTTTGCTATGTTAAGGAAATCCTGGTTTTTCGTGCCTCTTTTTTTCATTCTGAGCACTTGTAATTATCCCGTGCACAAATACGCTTCTGTTGATTCACAAATCGATAAAAAGATCGATTCCCTGCTTTCCATTATGACATTAGAAGAAAAAATAGGACAACTTACCCTTTTTACCAGCGATTGGGATGTAACGGGACCAACAATGCGAAGTAATTATAAAGACGACATAAAGGCCGGTAAAACCGGTGCGGTATTCAATGCTTTTGGGGTTAAATATCTAACTGAATTGCAGGATCTGGCGGTAAAAAACACCCGGCTGGGCATTCCGTTACTTTTTGGTTACGATGTTATTCATGGATATAAAACCATTTTTCCCATTCCTTTGGGTCAAGCTGCAAGCTGGGATCTGGAATCAATTGAAAAATCAGAACGCATAGCGGCCATTGAAGCCACCGCCGAAGGATTGAACTGGACTTTTGCGCCAATGGTTGATGTTTGCCGCGACCCGCGATGGGGAAGAATCAGTGAGGGCGCCGGAGAAGACCCATATCTTGGTTCTCAAATCAGTGCAGCCAGGGTGAATGGGTTTCAAAATCATGATCTTTATGCAAATAATACGCTGATGGCATGTGTTAAACACTATGCAGCCTATGGTGACCCGATTGCCGGAAGAGATTACAATACCGTTGATATGTCGGACCGGATGCTCCGTGAAGTCTATTTACCACCTTACAAAGCCGCAGTTGATGCCGGTGTGGGAACGGTTATGTCATCGTTTAACGAATTCGATGGCGTTCCAGCCACCGGAAATAAATACCTGTTGAAAGATATTTTAAAAAGAGAATGGGATTTTAAGGGCTTTGTCGTTACGGATTATACTTCAATTGCCGAAATGGTTCCACATGGCATCGTCGCAGACGAAAATGGAGCTGGAGAACTGGCTTTAAATGCCGGTGTGGACATGGACATGCAAAGTGGCATTTTCCTTCAGTACACGGCTCAATCCATAAAAGAAGGAAAAGTTAATCTCAGGGAAGTGGATGATGCCGTCAGCAGAATTCTTAGAATGAAATATTTACTTGGATTATTTGAAGATCCTTACCGTTATTTCGATGAGCGGCGTGAAAAAGAGTTGGTGATGTCCGAGGAAAATTTGGAATTCGCGCGGTCCTTGGCCTCAAAATCCATCGTATTGCTTAAAAATGATCGGACACTGCTGCCTTTAAACAAAAACACAAAGGCCATTGCAGTAATTGGTCCGCTTGCCAAGAGTAAGAGCGACATGAATGGTTGCTGGGCTGCACAGGGAGATGCTGCAAAAAACATTACCCTGCTTGAAGCGTTAAAGAACAAATTCCCTGATTCGAAAATCCTGTTTGCAAAAGGTTGCGAAATTGATGGTATTTATAAAGGCGGCTTTGCAGAAGCCTTGAAGATTGCAAAGGCAGCGGATATTATTATTTTAGCCATTGGAGAATCAGCAGGCATGAGCGGTGAAGCAGCAAGCCGTTCAAGCATTAACCTCCCGGGTGTTCAGCAGGAACTCGCCGGGACTCTTCTTTCAGCCGGAAAGCCAATGGTTGCTGTATTGATGAATGGGAGACCCCTTGATTTATCATGGCTCGATGAGCATGTCCCGGCAATTATCGAAACCTGGTTTGCTGGTACCCGGGCCGGGGATGCCATAGCCGATGTTTTATCTGGTGATTACAACCCTTCAGGAAAATTACCTGTTTCTTTTCCCAGAAATCTCGGTCAGGTTCCCATTTTTTATAGTGTCAAAAATACCGGCCGACCCAATTCTCCGGATAATAATTACGGAAGCAGGTATCTCGATGTTCCAAACACTCCGTTGTATCCCTTTGGGTATGGGTTGAGTTATACAACTTTTAGTTATTCCGATATCTCACTTTCAAGTAATAAAATAAAGCCCGATGAAAAGCTTATTGTATCTGTCGATGTCACAAATACCGGCAAATATGATGGAACAGAGATAGTTCAGCTTTATGTAAGGGATTTGGTGGGAAGCGTAACCAGACCTCTAAAAGAGTTGAAAGACTTTAAGAAAATAGAATTAAAAATGGGACAAACCAAACAAATTGCGTTTGAACTTACAACTGATAAACTTAAATTTTACGATATCAACATGAAGTTCACTGTTGAACCTGGTGAGTTTTTTGTTTTTGTAGGGACTAACTCAGCGGATGTAAAAGCTGCAAAATTTGAAATCATTCAATAATATATCATGAAAAAACAAAATTTTATTATTCAAAAACTCCCTGAATATTTTAACTGTACTTTGACAAAGATCACCTTATTGATTGGGATCAGTCTGGTATTGTTTTCCAACGCATTCGTCGGGGCACAGACCTATTTATATTTTCAGGATAGTCCCGATCCTGATTTCTATGATTATTCCTGGATGGAGCTTACCCCTCCCAGTGAACTGGAAAGGAAAGGAACTGATTTACGCAAATTTCCTGTCGAATCAAATACACCGGCTCAACAAGGAATTAATTCCCTGCGATTAAAATGGACGTCTAAAACTGGGGGCGACTGGGTCGCTATTGCCGCTGGCACCAACTGGGTCGAAAAAAATATTTCAGATACCGATACCCTTTTTTTCTTTTTATATTCGGTTGAAGGAATTTCCGCCACCAATCTTCCAAAAGTATTTTTCGAAGATATCCAAAACCAAAAATCGATAATGATCAGTTTGACTGATTATACTTCTGACCTTCCGGCACTGCAATGGATAAAAATCAAAGTGCCCATGATTCTTTTCTTTTCCGAACCTAACCCGATTGATTATACCACCATTAAAACTGTTGGCTTTGCACAAAACTTAGCCGACAATGCCCAACACACTTTATTTATCGACGATGTTAGGGTTTTTAAAGGAACCGGGATTTCACCTCCTGTTTCACCTCCACAGGGATTATCAGCAAAAGGTTACGATAGCCATGTTTTTTTAACCTGGCAAGCTAATCCTGAATCATATCTTGGTGGTTATGAAATTTATCAATCGGTCAATGGTGGGCAATCTTACACCAAAAGAGCTGTGGTTGGCAAAAATGATACAATTTTTAGTGATTTTGTAAGACTTCAGGGGACAAACCTGATATTGAAATATAAAATAACAGCCCTAAATGAAGCAAACGAACCCTCAGGATTTTCGGATATTGTTGATGTGACAACACACGACATGAATAATGATGAACTTCTCGACATGGTTGAAGAAGCAACATTCAGATATTTTTGGGATTTCGCGCATCCAAATTCAGGATTGGCCAGAGAGAGAAACAATTCCGGTGATGTAGTGACCATTGGGGGTTCCGGCTTTGGAGTAATGGCCATTCTGGTCGGTATCGAAAGAGGATTTATCACCAGGGAACAGGGTGTTGAACGAATGCTCAAAATTGTTAATTTCCTTCAAAATGCCGACAGGTTTCATGGTGTCTGGCCACATTGGCTGAATGGGAACACAGGTACCGTTATCCCTTTCGGAACTCAGGATGATGGTGGCGACCTCGTCGAAACAGCATACATGGCTGAAGGATTGCTGGCAGCAAGACAATATTTTAATCAGGGAACGCCAAACGAGCAAATCATTATACAAAAAATCACCGCCCTATGGGAAACCATCGAATGGGACTGGTATCGCAGGAATAATGGTAATTTTCTTTACTGGCACTGGTCTCCAAATTATGGTTGGGCAATGAACATGACGGTTACCGGACCAAATGAAGCCATGATTGTTTACCTTTTGGCGATTGCCTCGCCAACTCATGGTGTTCCAGCTTCTTTGTTCGATACAGGATGGGCTTCAAGCAGTTATTATGAAAATGGTAAAGAATTTTATGGTTATAAAATTTGGGTCGGTTGGGATTATGGTGGCCCTTTATTTTTTACACACTATTCTTTTCTGGGTTTCGACCCACGAAACATCAAAGATAAATACTGCAATTATTTTAATAACAATAGAAACATTTCGCTGATTAACAGGGCATATTGTATCGCTAATCCAAAAAACTATGAAGGCTATGGCGAAAATTGCTGGGGGCTTACTGCAAGTGACGATCCATTCGGTTATATGGCTCACGAACCGACTTCCGGCAGTGATAACGGGACGATAACACCTACGGCAGCACTCTCAGCCATGCCTTACATACCAGAAGAATCAATTGCTGCACTTACTCATTTCTACCGCCACCTTGGTAACAGTACCTGGGGAAATTTTGGATTCTTTGACGCTTTTAACATTCATGAAAGCTGGTATGCCGATTCATATCTTGCAATTGATCAGGGGCCCATAATTTGTATGATCGAAAATTACAGATCACAATTATTGTGGAATAAATTCATGGCTAATCCTGAAGTTCAGCCGATGCTTGATGCCATTGGTTTTGTTACCGACCCAAATGATATCGGTTACCCATCGCAGGAATCAATTCCATCTCTGAACTGCTATCCCAATCCCTCCGGTGACCATTTGCAAATTGAATTTTCAATTGAAATAGGGACAAATGTTTCGGTGGAAATATTAAATCCACAAGGGGATTTAGTAATGGTAATAACAAAAGATGCATACTTTTCCCCTGGAGTACATCAGATTGGCGCGAATATTGCAAATATTCCTGCTGGTTTTTATTTGGTTAAATTTGTCACCAAAAACATTAATTTTGTTCGAAAACTATTGGTAAAATGAAATTTACATAGCTTTGCATCTTTCTTATATGCAACATTTGTAAATAATAAGAATATTTAACAAAAAACGAATGATAAATCTTTGTAATGAGAGTTTACTTTGCAATTAAATTTTACATAATTTTGTAACAAATTATAATTACTAATTAAAAATTAAATATTATGAAAAGAATCCTACTTTCAATTGTTATGCTTGCAGTTTTTGGCCTCTGGACAAATGCTCAAGTTGTCGAAAACTTCGAAAGCCTGAAAATGAACCTCATGGCTGGCGGAGCTGAAGATTTAAGTTCTTTTACAGTAGTTCCGGTTCCGGATACTGTCGGAAATCACAGTTACAACTGTGTAAATTTCTTACGTGATAAAGACGGTGTGCCATGGGGCGGTTTTTATGGAACTTTGGATACTCCGGTTGATCTGACTGCCAATAAATATGTTCACGTAATGGTTTGGAAACCACGCATCAGCCCGCTTCATTTTAAATTTGAAGGTGATGTCACATTGGAAATCGAACCTATGAATCCTCAAACAACCACAAATGCATGGGAAGAAATAGTATTTGATTTTACGGCATTATCCGGTGACTATACTAAAATAGTTTTCATGCCTGATTTCCTTGATCCGGTTAATCTTACCGATGATATTACTATTTATTTCGACAATCTCTATGTCAATAATGATCCGACTGTTGGAAGTGCACCCGTACAGGTGATGGAAAATTATGATTATATTCCATTGAATTATATGCTTAATGGTACTGCCGACTCAAGTTACATGATGATAAACCCGAATCCGGATAAATCAGGTGTAAATTTAAGCGATTATGTTATTAAGTTTAACCGTGATAAAGATGGCTACATTTGGGATGGTTTCTGGTCAAACTTAGCCCCTGATTCAATTGATGTTACTACTAACAAATATATCCATGTTAAAGTTTGGAAACCACGTATTAGCCCTTTAAAATTTAAAATTGAAGGTGGAGCAGCCGGGACTGTTGAGATTTTTAGCAAGTATGACCAAACATTGACCAATGCCTGGGAAGACATCGTTTTTGATTTCAGTGATAAAACCGGAAAATATCCAATTATTGCTTTCTTACCTGATGCCGCTGATCCGGTTGGATTGACTGAAGATATGACCATGTATTTTGATGATATTATTCTTAACAATGATCCTAATCCAATGACCCCTCCGGCTCAGACAATTAATGTTAATATGAAGGGATCTGGAATTGCAGCAGGATCGCAGGTATGGATTTCTGGAGCACTTGGTGGCATTTATGGTACATGGGTTACTCCAGGTGAGAATCTAAACAACGAAATGTTTGACCTTGATGGTGATAGCATATATTCAATAACTTTAGCTCTCCCTGAAGGACTCATCGCTTTCAAATTTTTCTGGGGAACTGGATGGGATCATGGCGAGCCAGTAAGTGCCGACAGAACTCTTACACTTACAAATACAATGGATGTACTTTATAAATGGGGTGTTGATGGCATGGTACCAACTTCTCCTACAATCCAGTGGACTGTAAACATGTCATATCGAATGAAAATGGGTACATTTAATGAAGCTACTGATTATGTAGATGTTGCCGGATCATTCAACGGATGGGATGGTGTAAACCATCATTTAGCACCACTTGGCGACAGTTTGTGGGGAATCACAGTTGAAGGTTTTACGGCAGGTGAAGAAATCCAGTATAAATTCCGTATTAATGGTAGTTGGGCCGATTCATTATCTGAATTCCCGGCTGGTGGACCAAACCGTACCTATACTGTTCTCGACGGACTGAATGAAATCTATGTTTATTTTAACGATGAAGTTTTAGGTATTAACGACCCTATCCAGCAAATCTATTCGATTTATCCTAATCCTGTTACCGATAAACTCTTTATCGGCAACATGAAGGATGTAAACCGGATTGAGATTTTCAATTTGACTGGTCAGTTGGTAAAATCATTTAATTACACCAACAATATTAATCAGGTTCAGATTAATACTGGTGACCTGAACTCAGGAATGTATATTCTGACCATTTATTCGGGCTCCTCAACAAGCTCAACCAAATTAATGAAGTATTAGAATTCAAAGATTTTTCAATAAAAAAGGGGAGTTCACTCCCCTTTTTTATTTTCCAAAATTGCCGACCTATTGCCTCTAACAAAACTCCCTATATCAGACTTCGCTCAATAGATTAGCATTTTTCACCTGCGGTAAATGAAGCCAAAAAAAGATGTGCACAAATAATATTTAAAATATTTACGGCAATTGTTTATCATTGATTATTTTAAATAATTTTGCTAACAATAAAAGAAAATGTTATTTTTCTTATGAGGGAATGCACTTATTATTTGAGGATTATCCAATTTATTCCTTCTTTGAAGTATCGCTGATTATTAATGATTGAATAAGTTCATTTAATTTCAAATGAAGTGCATTCTTAAAGATTAAAATACATAAGTTCTAATTCAAATATTTATTAATCGTAATAATAACAAAAGAAGATTGTTATGAAGAAAAAGTATCTACTATTAAAGCAAGCAATCGGCTGGTTCAAGAGCATCTTTTTGCTTTTGCTGGTCATTACTGGTACTGTAGCATTCGGACAGGGCAGGATCATAAGTGGTACTGTTAGTGACCGATCTACAAATGAATCTTTGCCGGGAGCCACGGTATTGGTTAAAAATTCGACCAATGGTGTATCAACCGACATTGATGGGAAATTTAGCTTAACGCTTACACCTGACGAAAATACCCTGGTTGTTAGTTTTATCGGGTATGAAACTGTGGAAGTAACTGTTGGCAATCAGAGTGTAATCAACATCCAGTTGATTCCTTCCAAAACTTCACTACAGGAAGTGGTTGTGGTTGGATACGGCAGCACAAAAGTTAAGGACCTGACTTCGTCAATTACCACAATCAGATCCGAAGACATTTCAAAAACACCATCTTCAATGCCATTGCAGGCATTACAGGGAAAGGTAGCTGGTTTGCAGGTAGTCACCAACGGTAGTCCGGGTGATTCCCCAACCGTCAGAATCCGCGGTATCGGATCCTTCCCAGGAAGCGATAATGGAGCTCCTTTGTACATTGTTGACGGTATGTTTTACGATAACATAGATTTTCTGAATCCAAGTGACATCGCATCGATGTCGGTCATGAAGGACGCATCTGCAGCAGCCATTTATGGAGTCAGGGCAGCAAATGGTGTTATCCTGATCGAAACCAAATCAGGTTCCTACAATCAAAAGATGCAAATAACCTACGATGGATACACAGGTTATCAGATTGCCCAGAATGTTGTAAAAATGGCTAATTCGCAGCAGTTTACTGCCATGGCTATGGAATCAGGTTCTGCACCTGATGAATCATTCATCCTAAATGCCATGCAACGTTATGGCCGAAGCAGGGTTGATCCCAATATTCCAGCACCCAATACCGATTGGTACAGTGAAATCCTGCGCCCTGCGTCCACCAGCAATCATAGCCTTGATTTTTCAGGAGGAAACGACAAAGCCAGGTATTCAATGGGAACAAATTATTTCTTCCAGAACGGCATTATGGATATGAAAAACTCATATGAGCGATTGAATCTACGTTCCAAATTAGATTTGAAAGCGACCGATTGGCTCACTATCGGAGGTAATATGATTTTAAGTAATGCAACCAAATTTAACGATCAAAGTGGAGCATGGAATGAAGCATATTTTGCCGTTCCAATTATGCCAGTAACTGATCCGTTAAATACTGTAGCTCACCCTAAAAACTACTCAAATGCCCAGGATATAGGCTACAGGAACGGACAGAATCCTTTCCCAACCATGGAATACAACATTGATCGTATGAAAATTAAGAAGTTGCTCGCCAATTTCTACATGGAGTTCAACCTGCTTCCTAAAACACTTACATTTAAAACAACTTATAACTATAGTTCGACGGCAATTGATCAAAGAATTATTAATTTACCCTGGTTCATCGGTAACAATTTCAAGAATCCCGATGCAACGATCACGCGGAATCTTTCAGATTACAACAACAACATCTGGGACAATATCCTCACATTCACCAAGAGTTATAATAAACACAATCTTACGGCAATGGCTGGTACATCCTTCAAGGATGAAGGATTCCAGTATCTTACCGCAAAAGCTCAAAATTTTCCAACCAATATGGAACAATCCTGGTACATTGCACAATCTGCTGTTATTATGGCGGAAAATGTATCGGACGACGGTTTACGTCAATATGGTATGTCCTATTTCGGAAGGATAGCCTATAACTTCGACGAAAAATATCTCCTTTACGCTACCTATCGTGCCGATGGAAGCAATAAATATCAACAGAAATGGGGTTATTTCCCCACAGTAGGTGTTGCATGGGTGATAACACAAGAGGATTTCTTTAAAAATAACGATGTTTTACCATATCTAAAACTGCGTGCAAGCTGGGGTCAACTTGGTAATGGTAACATCAAAGCCAGTGATGGTGCCTTAACCACCAATGTTTATACCACTACGCTTGGAGGTATCGTTTATTCCGGAACGGTGGTTTCCAGCACGTTCTCCGTACTAAAATGGGAATTGACAGAAGAAACCAATTTTGGTTTTACTGCAAAGATGTTAAAGAATAAACTTTCAGTTGATTTCGACTATTACACCAGGGATACCAAGAACGCTGCAATTCCTGTAAATATTCCATCGATTGGCGGAAGTGTTTTAAAACCTGTTGGAACGATTCGTAACGCTGGCCTTGAGCTTGCACTGAACTGGGCAAACCAAATAAATGACAAACTCAGTTATAATGTAGGAGTCAATTTCTCCACCCTAAAAAATAAGGCTACCGATCTTTATGGTCAGGATTATATTGATGGAGGAACTGCAGAATTCCGTCAACGTAGCTATGTTGGCGAGCCATTGATGGCTTTCTACGGTCGTGAGGTTGCGGGAGTATATCAGAATCAGGCAGAAATTGATGCCGATCCGGTTGCTATCGAAAACGGCCTGGTTCCAGGTGATTTCAAATACGTTGACCAGAACAAGGATGGACAAATCAACGACGACGATCGCGTAATACTGGGCTCTTATTTCCCGAGTTTTATCTATGGTGGTAACATCAGCATTAATTTCATGAATTTCGACTTTTCGACCAGCATTTATGGGCAAACAGGGAATAAAATCCTTAACCGTAAGCGTGGTGAAGTCATTTGGACTTCAGATGGAAATATGGATGCTGACCTGGCTGCAAACCGCTGGCATGGCGAGGGAACATCAAACAAATATCCTTCATCAGCAGGATTACGCAAAGGCTGGAACCAAAAAATGAGCGACTATTTTGTTGAGGATGGATCTTTTTTCCGTATTCAGAACATTCAGTTGGGCTACACCCTAAGAAACAAGAAATGGCTGGGAGGACAATTCCCCGACACCAGGATTTTTCTCACTGCTGAACGTCCG
>Ga0172375_10002493_pt1 | contig 28523 bp, 11 predicted proteins | sample LakKiv1m_FD_114537 | JGI IMG/M metagenome (GOLD analysis project Ga0172375, IMG submission 114537) | Freshwater microbial communities from Kabuno Bay, South-Kivu, Congo - kab_092012_11.1m | ecosystem: Environmental > Aquatic > Freshwater > Lake | place: Democratic Republic of the Congo... | reverse complement strand
TGCCAGGATGGCGCTCGATCGGTATAGAGTTAATCAATTAATGCGTGCCGCAGAAGACTTGCGCGATGGGCTCCGGGAAGAACGCTTAGCGTATGAATTTGATTTTGAGTTGTTCAGAATGGATATTCGAGAAAACGATCTTAATTATTTAAGAAAATGGCAAGAGTTTCTAGGGTCAATAGAAGAGCGTATGCGCTCAACTCAGGAACTTTGGCCCGTTGATGAGCGGATACGCCGCGAAGTCGTCGCCCAGTCCGTAAAGGATCTCTCTGAAAAACTCGAATCGTATAGACGTTCGCTTATTTCTGAAAAACCTTTCCAATTTAACATTCGAAATGTATTCGCCCTGATCGGAGGGATCGGTGCTGTTCTGAGCTTATATTATTCGCTTAAACAAATTTTCAATGATTGGGGGCTCGCTCTAACTATGACGTTCGCTATAACTTTTTTATTAGGAGATTATTTTCTCGCTATAGCCGAAAAAGACAGCTTTCGAAATTTTTCAAAATTAACCCAATGGATAAACGGATTGTTCGAAAAACAACTGGCTCGTAGCGAGCTTAAACGCCGTCTAAACAAAGAACTGTCTTTGAATCCGAAAGAGACGTCGGACGAGTTGGAATATTTCGATTCTCACTTCCGTAATTATCCGGGAACGTGGGATTACGCAGTCCGGTGGACATTCGCGCGTGCCCAATCGTCGGAAACGAAACGCGCCGGAGGCCGGCTTGCCGTGAATCTCCCGAACCAGATCAACCCCGGAGAGCTTAAGCCGCTGGATGCAAAAGAAAAATGGATTCTCCGTCCCGGACACAATACTCAGCTACTGGTTTCCCTTGCTAACCCCGATTTACCCGAAGAATCCGGGATGACCATTCAAAATATATCGACAAACCCGAACGTCAGCCCGGGCGGTTTTACGGCCGGTGCGGGAACAACCGTTCGGATCGGACGCCACGAGGATAGCGAAATGGTGGTGACCGATGATCCTTTTGTGTCTCGGCGTCAAATTGAAGTCCTTCTTAAAGGGGGGAATTTTAACGTTTTAAATGTCGGCCGTAATCCGGTTCGTTACGGACCCTATGAATCCGCGGATCAAGTTTCTACCGAAGATCAAAGGTCTGCTGACCAAACGCGTATTCGTGAAGTTGTAAACGAACTGAGATCTCTGTGTGGAATCGATCGGTTGAATCGATACCTGCTACGGGCTCGGGCCCAGGTCAACTCGGGAGTCGAGCCTCATTTCGCAGGGGAATTTCCTTTAGAGGCTGCGGATCTTTATGCACAGATGAGACGACGGCTTGAAGCTCTCCAACTTTGGAATCTCGAGGGGGTACAGAGTTTATTGAATGAAAGCGGCCGGCGCGGCGGCGCACGGTTAGCCGTTTTTTCCGACCGGCAAGAGGACCTGTACAAACGGATTGCAGCAAGCAGCGCCGAAGCGGTCGCGAGTAACTCCGTGGTCCCTCCGACGGATAATCCGGCCTGGGATATCAGCTTGAATGCCGGACAGAAGAACGTCCGGGGAAATCTATCCGACTTGCCCGATGCGTCGAGTTCCAGATTGTGGGCGCTGGCCCAAACATTGTCCGAAGAATACGATTTGATTTCCCCCGAAGACTATCACGTGACTCTTTTTGAAGTTTTCCACAGGGACTTTTCTGAATTTCCCGAAGAGAACAACCAGATCCCTCAAGAAATTTTTTCCAAGTTGAATGAAATCGTGCGGATTGCGATCGAAACGGGCGCTTTCGAAATTGAGCTCAAAGGGCTTCTGATGGGGAAGGACGGGACCATCATTGCGAAGGGATATGTGCGCAGCGAAAAACTCCGCGAACTTCGGACCCGATTGTCGGCTGTCATGCCGGATGAAGACTGGACCGAAAAGGTCATGTGTCACGTCACGGTGGCTCGTCCGAAACAGGGTTCGACAATGAAAGCGGTGCGTCAAGCCCACGAACTCACTCTTCGCCATTCCGAAGAAAGCTTTGGGGCTTTCAAGGTCGAACGACCCTGCTTGGTGGCGATCCGGAATAAATTCGCAACTCGCCTGCATGAACCTTTTCAAAAACAACTGGCCCCGTTCAATCAAGAGTTGAGCCAAGGTTTGGCGATGGGCGCGCGACTGGCGTCGGATCGGGGGATTGAAGAAAGCGACGTCTTCACTTCGATTTGGGATGCAAAACAGGTTCTTGTTCCCGGTCAAGCCGTTCACATCTACCGAAAAGACGGTTCGGTCGTGAGGAACGCGCTTTTCCAGGGGGCGGGCGTATTTGGCGGCCACGAGGAGCTGATTTTCGCCGACCGGGACGGAGATGAAGGGTTTTTGCTCGATCTGCTGGGCGAAGATGAAATAGACCGAATCGAAGTTCCTAGAGAAGGATCAAGACTCGCGGTATCGGCCAAAACGTCCATAAAGCTTTATGAGCCTCCGAAGTTCGGGGCGATTCATGGTTTGACGATCGGAAGACTGCCGGGGGAATCGATCGTTCTTACGCGACATGGCCGGGAAGTGAATTTGACGCTTTTGGGAATGGAATCAAAAGACGGCCGCCGATTCGCGCGTTTTTCGATAGACAAGACAGCGGGGAATGTTCTTTTTGCCAAAAATCTCCAGTCCGGCCGGGACACTCAAAGTCATCTTTACATCTTCGAGATTTGGGAAGGCACGGCCGTCATGCTCGGTCCAAAAAAAGACGTCCTCATTTCTTGGAAAAAGAACGAGAAAAACAGTCAAGCCAATGTCATCGTCCAAGCCCCGAGGGACGGTCCGAATGCCGTGAACATCCGTCGCGCCGAAATCCTTCCGTTCGAAGATCAAAATCGGACAGAAATCCCTCAGCAAAAGACCGGCGCGCGATTGGCGAAGACCGATGGGGTTTGGAAGGCGCTTCAGTTTCAGATCAAAAGACACCGCGCTTCATTGACCCCCAAAGAAGTATTATTCCTGCTCAAGCATCAAGGTTTTCTCTCCGAAAAATCCGCCGTTAAAAGATTGATTCGCAGGGAGCTTCAAAAAGTCCAAGCGGCCCGGCCGGGGTATGTCCCGGGCCAGGCCGGTGTTCAAATCGCCAAAGATTTCAACGCCTGGGTTTTGAAGCGTTACGGGTTGAATCTCGAAGAGGATTTCCTTCGTACGGAAGGTTTTTATGCGGTGAGAGGGGCAGCGCCTTTTCAGCTGACAATCCTGGGTGTTCCGGTTGCTTCGTACGAGCAGGCTCAAACCGTTTTCAGCGAAGTTTCCGCCTCCCAAGACACCGTCGATCGGCTGACCGACCGCTTTGTCGATTTCATGGAAGAGGCTTCGGTCGTCGATGAGAACCTTCGTGCGCTTCAGTCAGGTTTTGACCTTTGGCTGAGGGATGCCTCGGCGATTATGGGTGCTCCCCGAGATTCTTTTAGAACCAAGAGGATTTTAAACGTACTAACGGATGGGCAGGGGCACATTGTCAAGGTCGGCGAAGCATCGGGAGAGTCTTCAGTTGCGGTGAACGTGTTTGAACGCAGAAACGGCGCCTTCCGAATTTCTCCTTATTATACATACGGACGTTCCGTCTCATGGACTCACGAAAAGATCACGGGTCCCGCAAAGAGAATTTTGACTAAAACGCTTCAGCGTTTTTCGGAAGAAGTTCATCGAAAGACCGGCGAAACGCGCACGGGCGCCCGGCTTGCGAAGAAAGCGCAGCGGACAGAAGAAGAAGTTTTTGAAGACAAAATGGCTCAGGATATCCTGGACCTGGTCGTGGAACTGAACAGTCACGACATCAAGCCTCAGATCAATGGAAGGGAACTTCTTTCGTTTGGCGAACCTCGGGAGCTCCTGGATTTCATTCAGAGATCTTGTGTGTTGAAAGACCCCGCGAGTATTCGAAGGATCCTTTTGTGGCGGTTGAACGTATTGCCGTATTCGGTGGAATCCCCCGAATCGAATGTCACGAAAGAGGGGGTCCCTTTGAGCGGGATCGAAGCCAATACGGCAAAACTACTGTTTGATGCTCTGTTTAATCAAGACGCGTACCTGAGGGAGCACACCAACGGGGAGCGTCTCAATATCGTTCTGTTCAGGCATGCCCAACGCGGCAGCGAGCTGACGAGTCTTTTAAAGGCATTGCCGAACGTCAATCTCAAGATCGTTGTCGGGGGCACGGATGACGGTCGCAGTTGGCACTATGGCGCCCGCGAGTTCAAAGCGCCGGGTGTTCCGAGCGCCGGGATTGCGCTGTCAAATTTAGCCGAAGACATTCGTGTCAAAAAATTCCTTGAACGCCGTTTTGCCGGAGTCGGCCGAAGCGAAGACGAACTGGCCCAGGATTTCCGGAATTTCCTGTCGCGGCTCGGCAATGACACGAGCACGCATGTGTCGGACGAGGCGTCCGGTATCTATCAAATGGGAATGAGAATCTCAACCGAGAAGCGATTGGAGCTCGTTCAATACCTGAACATTTTTTGGAAGATGCTCGAAAGACATCGCGCCGCTCACCCCGACAGTCGTTTTACGTTCAGGAAAGTTCCTCTGCGCAGTATGGTTCTCATGGGGGCGAAGATCTATTTCGATGAACACCCTGAGCCCGGTATGCATTCCTGGCAGTCCGCGGTCAATGCGTGCGCGAAAATTTACGGTCTCAAGCCCGGCAATGAAGTTATCTTCCCGACGGAAAGACGTTTTCGGCAGCTGGCCGTGCGCGAGGACGGCACGGTTTATTTCTCGGAGTTCTCGCTGACGCAATACCGGACCGAAGCGCCGGTTCTCGGGTCGTGGTTCGTCGATGAAAACGTGGACGAAAACTTCATTCAAAAAATTCAAGAACGCCTGCGCGATGAATTGGGCATCGAACTGTCTACGGCAAAAATCAATCCCGCCCTGATTCGTGAACCGGAACTCCTGGAAAGAGAACCGGAAACGATTGACGAAGTGACCCAATCTATCCGTAAAGTTAAGAAAAAAGATGCCGTAAAGGTCGCGCAGTTTTTGGCTCGTGAATACGATTGCGTCGGTCCGGAAGCGCAGAGCCCCGAGAAGTTGACGGCCGATACCCTTCGGGTCATCAAGGATGCCGATGCGATTCTTTATCCCAACGAGAATCTCGACACGAATCTCCCCGCGGTTCTTATGCTGGGCGGGGTGCCCGAAGCCATTCAGGCAAATTCCAAAGCCGTTAAAATCAATCTCGATGAAACATCTTTTTTAAACCGTTCGTCGACGTCAGGCCACGTTTTGGACCACCTGGGTCGCGTCAACCGTCTCATGACACGCAATCCTCTTTACCGGGGCCAGAAAGACGATTTACGCGGGAGCCGTCACTATTTCGACTATATCCTCGAGGGCGTGACGGAAGGGGGAATTTACTCGGGAATGTCTCAGGTCCTCGACGAAGTGGAAGCGGAAACAAATCACGAAATCAGCGCGATCGGCGTGGATGCGAGCACGGACGCCGTTTACGGAAAATACGCCGCTGATGTCCTCAAAGACGCCATTATCTCGCTTACGGGAATCAAATCGGCCGGATACCGGATCGTCAACGGTCTGATTACGCGGGACGAGTTCACGCGCAACGGCATCGACCCCGAGCGTTATGAGATGGGTCTTTTCAGGAGGTCGCCCAAAGTCCAGTCGTTCATCAGCTGGCTCGTCCGGAACAAGGCCCTGATTTTGAAAGACGGCGCTTTTATATTCGATATCGACATGACGATCCTTCCCAAAGGCACGCGAGAGCTGACCCAATACAATGAGTTGGCGTATCTTTTCATGCGACTCTTGAGAGAGGGTTTTAACGTGGCGATCATTTCCGGGAGCTCAAAGAATGAGCAAATGAAAAAAATTCTCGGTGCCATCAAAAAACAAATGCAAGGCGACGAACGCGCTCTCAAGAATCTCACGTTCTACGTCGACGGCGGCGCGACGAAGGTGAATATCGGGGAAAACGGGGAAGAAATCGACGACGTCGAATTCAACGAAAAAAATAAAATGATTTTAGAGCCCGTTTTGAGGGACGCGATCACTCATGTTTTGAAAGAGTTAGCTTCGAACAAATTTGTCGGAGAAGAGCATGCCGCAAAATTCGCGCAGGCCAATGCGTCCTATTTCAAAGAATTCAATCTCACCGCACCCTGGCTCGACAATCCCGATTGGGAACCCGAGTGGCTCGATCGCGAGGAAGTCGATCGCAGACAGGCTGCCGGAGAACCGATCGGCGGACCTTGGGTCGAGATCCGAGGTCATACTCCGGGGACGGACAGAGTGGCGAGCTTGGCGATTCGGGCGATGAAGACGATCAAAGTGAAAAACAATCAGGGCGAAGTCGTCGAGATCGATATCCGAGGAGAATTTCAACAGAAAGTACGTGAATATATTTCCACTCACGGAGGAGATCCCGATAAGTACAGTTTGCGCTCGGGCGGTTCCTCGACGACCGATCTGACGGCGGCGACGGCCGGAAAAGTTTTGGCGGCTAAAGATTACACGAAAGACAAGAATCAAAAACACGTGATCTATTCGGGCGACGAATTTCTCGAAAGAGACGACCATAGAGGCCACCAAATCGGAAACGACGAAGTCCTGGCGCGCGATCCCGAACTCGCGGATATGATTACACTGGCATTCAATGCCTTCGATATGGTCGGCGCCGATCCCAAAACGCTTTGGATGGGTCGCAGTCCGCAGGCACTACTTGAAACGCTCGAGCGTTTTTTGATCAGCTCGTCCGAATGGCGTGACCCGTATGTTCTCGGAGCGCGATTGGCCGAAGCGCCCGCGGGGGCCCGCATGGCCAAAGGTCTCATGAAGGTACTTCAAACCGGGGATCCGTGGACGTCGATGAAAATTCCAGCCGCGATTCGAAATCGCGTGATTCGAAGGATGGAAACCGTGCCGTTATCCAAGACTTCGACCCAGGCGGATTTTGACGAACGGGACAAATTGGCCCTTTTTGAGCTTTTTGAATACGCCGTCGAACATCCGGAATATTTCGACGACAAGCGTCTTCCGATCTTTTCGGAAATCCGACGTTGTTACCTGAGAGATATCGACGGGCATTTACGCGAGAACGGAACCGGGACCGATGAAGCGATTTTAAAAATTAAAAAAGAGCTGATTCCGCAAATGATCCGGCGCTCGAAGCGTCCCGCCGAAACGAAAAGACGGATCGTTCAGCTTCTTCTCAAGCAAGCCGAGCTGTATTTCGACGAAGTGGACGGTTTCGGATCTTTTGAGGTCACGTCCGAGGACGACGGATCAAAAATTCATGATTTCGAAGAACATCGCGAAGACCTTTATTTTGAAACGATGCAGGCGATCGACGCCCTTCAAGTCATCGGCCCGCTCGAATCGGAAGAATTCAACGAATTGACGCGCATCGCGCAAAGGGGGCTGGACGCTCATCGCGATACGATTCATTATCAGGCGCGTCTGGACGACATCGAGGCCTGCCAGAAAAATTTTGTAAAAGCCGGCTTGGTAGAAAAAGAACTCGAAGCGTTCTGCTATGACAACGCGATCCGCCGATGGACTTCGATGGAAGCGATGTTGATGAAAGCCATTGCGAATAACGGGATCGCCTCGCGTCAAAGCGGGGACGGCGCGTTGTTTGATCGGGCGAACGCGTTTTTAATCAAACTCTTATTGGATTCGAAGGCTGACGGAGAAGGCTATTACTGGGTCCGGATGCAGGCAGCCTTTCGCTTGAGATCGTTTGATTCTCTTTCCACGGTCGAAGCGCTCGAGAAGTTTTCCGATCCTCAGAGCGAGGCGAGAAAGATCCCCATAGACAGTGTATTTGTTGCGGCCAACCTGGATGCGGCGAATAAGAACACGCTGAGTCTGGAATTGGCGGTCGGGATGAGTCTGATCGACATCTATCGGCAGCGCGCCCGTACGGATATTCGCAATGAAAACAAAAACTTCTTCGGCGAGCATTTTGAAGACCGTCATTTTAGAGTGGCGCGTCTCATGGGTGTCTTGGACTGCCTGGTCGATCCGACGATTAGAGCCGAAGCGCGCGGAGCCCTCTTGCTGAGGATCGCTACGATCAAGAATGACGATTTTGCCCTCGCGGCCAACATTCTTCTCGATCCTTTGGAGGAAATGATCACGAAACAAGCCGGCGATATTTTTGCGGGAAAAGAAAACATGCTGACGGATTACATTCAAGATAAGGCGCGGCTGGCTTATCTACGTATTGCCGCTAGCGTTTTGAATGAGCTCAAAAAATCGGAGAATGAACAACTCATCTCCGAATTTGAAGAGAATATGAAACGATGCTATACCGACCCGACTGCATTCCCGGAATTGTTCAAAAAAGTGCACGTGGTGCTCGGAAATCTACATAAATTAACTCCCCCGAAAACCTCTGCCCAGGCCAAGCCGAGCGGATTTGCGGCAGTCAAAGAATCCAATGAGGCTGAAAGCCTGACCCGTGAACACATGGGCATCAGGAGAAAGACGATTATTCAATCGGGCGGAGGCGCGTCCGTTGCGATGGGCGGCGTCATGGCGCGTACAACGACGGATCCGGCACTGGACATCATCAGCGGTACCGATGACGGAGGAGGAACGCTTCTTTCGCGGGGTTTCGACGCGATGCGTCTGCATATTCCGGCCGCGGCGGGCGGAGATATCGAGCGTGTCGACATCGAAGCGGCCGTGATGGAAAACGTTCAGGGAGCGTATGTATTAAAAAATGTATTAGGTATACGCGACCTGACCTCGGATTCATTCGCGAAGCAATTGGATGATTTGCACGAAAATGCGGCGAAGTCGGCCCGTGAGGAAGGATCGGAAGCCCGATTTGAGTCGGTTTTCGCAAAACTTAAGGGGTATGCGGCCAAAGTCGATGAAATGGGGCAGCCCGCCCAAGGCAACACGGTCAAAGGTCTCATCTACGACGGGATCATGGCGGCGACCAGGGGACACGGAGACGAGTTCATCAATCCGGACGGCGTGTACGCGGCTTTGCTTGAGTACCGCGATCTCGTCGGCTGCAAAACATTCGGCGCGCTCGATACGCCTTTCGGCAACGAAATGATCATTTATGCGCGCGACGGCCAGGAGTTCATCGGACAGGATTATTTTTCCCATACGCCGAAAGGGATTCAAGGCGGCCGGGAAAGGGCCGTTTCGGCAATGGTGGATATCGACAATTATTATAAGGAAGTGCCCTACCGGAGCCGCGTGGCCGGAGCCATCGAAAACGCAGATCTCGTTCTTTCCGGCTTGTGCAGTTGGGGAACGAGCCTCGGAATTTTGTTCAAAAATAAACGCATTGTGCGCGCGATGATGAAAAATCGCCGGCAAAACAAGGGTGACAGCGTTCTTCTGGCGGATCCCGTCAAAGATGACGAAACGCGCGGGAAATCATTTATGGAATTATTGCAATTCGTCGAAACGATGGCGAGCATGCCCGGTCAGGAAGTGCGTCTGGAACTGCTCGTGAACAAGATCTTGGCGAATAACAATGCCAACATCGATAAAAAACGCACTTCCCCCGAGCGTCCGGAGCTGGGAACGCAAAAAGACGCGTTCGACGGAAAATTTGGAGGTTATGCGGGGGCAAACACCCCGACCGAAGAAGATTTGGCGGAGATCCGGTCGCGCGGGATCGAAATCAGCGCGGATGAAGAGATGGTTCATGTGGAACTGACTCCGAAAAGAACCAACCCCGACGAACACAACGCGACGATCACGGCGATTCCCGAACTTTTGGCGGCGGGTCTTTGGAATCTCTTGAGTCCGGAAGTCAAAGAAAGACTGACGCCGCCTTTGGAATTCGAACTCATCGCGCGACATGAAGAGGTCGAAAAGCTTTTGAGGCAGAAGGGTCTGTCTTGGGAAAGTCTCGGCATGGAAAGTTCTCACGAGCTGATTTTCCGGCCCGATCTGGCCAAGGAGTTGAGCCGCTGGTTAAAAGAAGGGTATGTCCCTGCTTGGGCCGAGAAGCCTGATACATCGACCTGGTTTTCCACAACCTGCTCTAGGGCGGCAATGGGCTTGGCAAATCTTCGAGAAGAGCCGTTTTTGGATCAACCGGTCTCGACCGACGCGCAGATCGAAGGCAAAAAGGTTTCGCTGACGTTTCTTTCGGAACGCGAAACGGCGAGCCGGTTTGTGTCGAGTCGTATCGACGTTCAAGAGGACTCCAAAAAACTCGAAGAAGAGTGGAGCCATCGGTTGGGAAGAATCGAAGAGAACGACGATTCGGTCAATATCGTTCTGCCCTCGGAGCTTTTGAAGGCCGGGTTGACGCAGGAAGAACGTGTACGCGCTTTGCGCGCCGCTTTACGATTCCAATTGGAAAAAGCCCAACTTCTATTGAAGGATCCGGACCGTGATGAAAACAAGGCTCACGCCGAGCTTTTGAAACGGTTGAATGTTTCCGATAGCCCATCGGACAAGGATCTTCTCGGAGAGCTCGGGCAGCTGTCCATTGCGGTTCCTCTCATCCGTTATTATCAAACGGTTCTCGAATCCAAAAACGAGCCTCTCATGGCAACGGACATGGACAGTACCGTCACCGCGGCAAGCACGCAAAAAGACGCATGGATGGCCTATCAAGGCTGGATGCATCTGCGACGCACGCCCGGACGAAAAGAGGTCGTGACGGGTCAAGATTTCAAAGGGCCTTATCGGCAAATGATCTCGCCCTATTATCAAACGGAGCGCAGGCTTCGGTGGGCTGCGATTCGAACCGGTATTTCGCGGCCGATCGAAAACGGTTTTGCCGAGCCCCAAGACGATGTCTTCGCGCGTTTGTTTATCGGAGCGGCTTGCGGGAACGCGGTTTACGTGTATCGCTATGGGGAAGGGTTTGAAAAGATTTACCAAAATTCGATGGATTATCTGACACTCGAGCTTTTGCAACTGGTCGGGTTTATTTCCATGCCCGAAGTTCCTTATCCCGTCCAGGGTCCGCAAATGGAAAAAAGAGAGCCGCAGATTTTGGATGCGCGGAATCATTCCGAACCTTCATTTGCGGCGCTTGCCTTTTTCCCGTCCGGACGTCTGGATTCACGCCGTGACTACGATCCTCAGCCCAAAGCGGCCATTCGGCGCAAACAAGCCATTCAGATGTCATGGCTTCTGAAAGATCCGAAGTCGGTTATGGCGCAGCTCAAGGAATATATCGAAGACGGCAAGAAGGGACCTTGGGTTATTCGAATGACCCGACCGGACGGCAGCGAAACGACTCTCACGGTCCTCGACCGGGAAAAAGACGATATTAGACGACACTATGAGCGTTTGAGTTATCACGTGGCAGATCTCAGGCCGATTGAAATTTCAGCCCAACCCGGTGGTAAAACGACTCTGGATATTTCACCTGCTCCGAAAGCGGACGGACTCGCTCTTGGGATCGAGAAGATCGCCGAGATGTCTGCCGTCGATCCGATTCGTGTCGCGGTCGCATTTGTGGGCGATGAAATGTCGCGTGTACAGGTGGAAATCGCGGGAGAGCAGCCGATCGTAGGCGAAGGGAATGATTTTTCGGTGGCCAAAGAACGTAATGAAAAATTGAAGCAAGTAAAGCTCCTGGTGCATACGGGTCCGACGGGAGAAGGCATCGAAATTCTTCCCCATACGACGGTCAGTTATGATGCGCGCGGAGTCGTGCCGGTCCGTCTCAATGCCGTGCTTTCTACAATCTTGCAGTCTATTACCAGAGGAGTCGCGTGCAGACTCATCGACAAGCATGCAACTCATATTGTAAGTCTTCTCGAAAAACAAAATAAAACGGTTCGGCATTTCGGAGCGCTCGATATTCACGATTTGAACGAAACGCAGGCGCGCGAGATTTTAAGCACCGTTAAATTAAATCTACGCCCGACGCGTTTTGACCACGAATCTCGCTTGGCCGTGGAAGGATCGGCGCAGAAACTGGGAGCCCGATTGGCAAAAGAATCGGCCACAAGGCTAACCCGTCGTGAAATGATCGGAACCGCATTGGGTTTTACGGCGGGCGTGGCGCTGGCGCGATTAACCGAACACAAGCCGGAAAAATCCGCGAAGACTGCGCGTTCATCGAGCGAACAAGCCGTTGTGGATCACTTCAATGAATGGATCGAAGACGGCCGTGACGGTGCTTTCGAACCGCGCAAAGAGTCTTTTGTCATGATCCTCGAAGGAAGCCTCGGGCTGACTTCGATCGAAAAGTCTCCGGCGTTTGTCAGTCGCCCGATTCACCGCCGTTTGTTGACGGCGCTCGCCCAAATGCAGAAATTCAACAAGGTATACCCGAATGATCCGGCAAGAAATATCGTTCATAACCTCGCCCGATGGCGCGAGTACTTTTTAGCCGATGAAATTTATGAAAATCAAATCCTGCAAAAACGGATTGCGGACGACCTGAATCGGTGTATTGCCGCGCTAGAGCAAAATTCCGTTCCGGATCCAAAAATATCTTCTTTATTTGTCGTGACACGAGACAGTGTCAGCGTGACTTTCCCCGAACAGTTAGCGCCCGAGTTTTACGGCGCGTACGCGTCCGCTTGGGAGGCGATGGACGAGAATCTTCCTTCCTGGATGGATCCGGCGGACCAAGATAATATTCGATTAATGGTATTAAAAGCGATTCGCAGGCGTCTTATCGAACAGCTTTATCCCGCAAGACAAAAGGAAAAAGAGCGTCCGTTCGACAAGGATTCCCGTAAGGATGCTCCGATTGATTTGACGAAGGGGGGTCGGCAGTGGAAATCGTCTGAGATTGCGGCTGCCCTTTCATTCATGCCGAACCAAAAAGGCGCCCGGCTCGCGGGTCACGACCCGATTCCTTATCGTCTGCGTGAATCGATCCCTCAAGTGATGAGAAAGTGCCAGTGGAGAAGGGACGCCCGATGGGAGTTCGAAGAATACTATGAGGAGCGGCCGGATTACGGCGGACCGGCCTATGTGCTCGAGGGAACATTCAAAGACGATTCCCGGATCCAAGTCAGGTTGTTTTTCACCGCCGAGGGTCATGTCCGTTTGGTGATCTCTCCAAATCGGATGTTGACGCCGTTTTTCAAGCAGCCGAATGATTTCACCGTATCATATGGAGCGGGCCAACCGAAGTGGTTCGGACTCGTGAAAGGGCCGCAGATTCCCGAAACTGTGAACCTTGTCCGTGATGGTAGCACGATCGAACAATTGCATCTCGTAACGGGTCAGAGTCCGAGGTTTTCGACGCGCATCGATCAGGCTTTGCGCGCGCTCAGGCAAGTCGATTTGCTTGTGGGCGTGGACTGGCCCAAGGCTTCGGATGAATTGTACCGCTTTCTTGAAGAGAGATATCCGCAAAAGTCCGGAGAGGAAGTCCCGCTTTCGCGCGCGGCGGCCCTATCGACGCTTCTGTCTTATTACCGTGACCTCGACCAAGCGTTGATGCGTAACGAGGATTTGGATCTTGATACCTACAGCGCTCGGGGAATTGCGCCGGATATTCGTGACGTATTGCCGGAGCTTCAGAAAAAAGTCGAAAGGGTATTGAAAATCGATCCGATTTTGGAAGCGACCGAGCGAAGGGTGGAGATTCGCCGGGTTTGCCCGCTTTTTCTAAACAGACTCGATCATTTACGAGAAATGATTTCGTCCGTAATCATTACGTTACGCACGACCTCACGGATCATGGGTTTCCCGAAGTCTTCCCGGTCACCTCAAGGCGGCGCCCGGTTAACCGAAAGCGTTTTTGATCTGAGAGCGAATGCCCGGGTTCTGGAAGAGTTGACTTCGCAAACATTGACTTCGCTGAATCCCGATTGGAAGACAAGTTATGAAGAGACCCGGAGAAATTGGATTGAATGGTCGGATACCGATTTCTTTTTCTGGAAAGACCGCCGGCAGGATTTGCCGATTTTTGTAAGAAATTCTGAAGGGATCTTCGCTTTGTTGAATCATTTATACGGACAGATATCCGATGAAGAGAAAATGAATGATCCGGCCCAAGTCCGCCGGGCGATCGCGACGGCGAATTTAATTGAGTGGTGTTTGAAAGAGGCTAGTGATGAAAAGACGGAGTTTTTGTTTGGTTTCGACTGGAACTATCCTGCGGCCGAGCTCATGCAAAAGCTTTATGTGATACGGTCACATCTCAATATGCGCATCAATGCGTTGGCCCCCCAGCCGGTCGAATGGAACGACGAGCCCGTCGTTTTATCGCCCGGTCCCGAGTTAAGAAGAACCTATTTGGCGCTGTTATCCGCTCGGGAAATCTTATATTCCTTTGATCCTCCGGTAACGTTCTATCACAAGCAGTTTTTTGAAAATTTGCTCAACGCTTTTCTTGGCGTCCGTGATAACGAAATGGGTGGGCTGCCTGCTCTGATCGACTACGCTCAAAATATTCGTGTGAATCATCGAAGAATGCCGGAGTATCAGGCAAGACTCGATCTTGCCGAAAAAAACATCCGCCATTATTTAACCGGCGCCCGGTTGGCCGGGGAGAGCATTGTTCCGGTGCCGTTATCCGAGACATTCTTGCTCGATCGCAAGCATCGTGTCCCGGAAAATCCGGATCGATTCAATCCGGAAATCGTGAAGACGCTCGTTCAAGTCGGCAACGAAAATACATTGGCCTTCCAAGCCATGATTTCGCACGCGGATGTGACGTCGATGCAACCTTCGGATTTTGGTCAAAGAGAGTATCTGACGACCTCGCCGCTCAATTTGATGAGACAAACCGATTCCGGCAAACTCGTCTTCAATAAGGCGTATAAGCCGGTTCTGCAATGGGCCGCCGCTCAAGCGATCGAGACCCGGGCCGGACAGCGCGTGGTGATCGCGACCCGAGCGCACGAAGCGCTTAAAGGTTGGCTCTCTGAGCACGGCGCCCGCCTGGCCAAAACGGTTTTGGATCATTACGGCACATGGATTAATTTGCTATCGCAATATGCTCCGGGCGATTCGAGCGATCACAAAATCAAGCTGGCCGCGCTCGAGCATATTCGTGCCGCCGTCACATGGGACACACAGGCCAAGTTACCCCAGATGACAAATGCAGTCCAGGCGAAACTGGATGCTTTCCTGAACGCGGCCTGGAACCCGTCCGAGGTGCGCTCGGCTTTTGTGGATTCGAGAAAACTGACTTCCGGAGACCGTGAACATTTAACAGGTTATATTTACGGATTAATTGCTTTGCTTGAGCAAAAATTAAAACCCGAGTCCTCGATCCCTCACCAGCCCGATGACAATCACGTTTTGACCGGCCACATTTTGACGGCGTCAAAGATTGTGACAACGGGTCAGACCGAAGCGACGGATTCGATCGAGGATATTTGGCGCAATCTGGAGATCGAGCAGGATCCCATTGTAATAAAATGGATTCGTTCCAGAGAGGATCTCGAGGCGTTCATGAGATCGGAAACTTTCCGCAGCGAACTGCGGAGTTATTATCATACGGTTAATCTTCTCGAGGACGGTACGGTTGAAATCAAAATCGGGCGCGCCGAAGAACCCTCATCCGTGACGGTGGGGGCACGGCTGTCCGTTTTCCGCGATTCGAATCCGCAAGCTCTCAATAAGAGGATCATGGGTCCGGCGATCACGGACTATTTCTTGAGTGAAATCAGACCCGGACAGACCATACACATCTACACCGCTCCGAATTATTCGTTCGTCAACCAACCCGAAGTGACGGGGGTGCAACGTTCCGGTGATCAAGTGTTTTTTGGCACGCGGTATACCGTATCGCCCAATTCGATGCTTTGGATCAGGCCCGACGGAACTCTTCTGTTCGTTCCGCATTGGCCGGTCTCCCCGATTTCGTTGGTAAACATCAATCAGCCTCATCTTGAAACCGTTCGTAAGATCAATGCGCTACCCGAGCTTTCTCTTGTCGGGGCCCGGTTAGCGTCTCTGAATGCGGACGATTGCCGGATCCTCACGGGATATTTCAAATCCGCGAAAAATGCCTTAAATGAATACCAAGCCCTCGTCGAAGGCGAAGTCGAAATCACGGTTACTTCGAAGGGTCCGGTCCCGATTGAATGGGATGTGTTTAATATCGTTTCATTTGTGGAGTTTGCTCTTTCGGCCCTCGAAAAGCCGGAGACGGTGAATGAGAATTTGCCGTTTAAGTCCGATTTCGAAAATGTGCGTCGGCCGCTTTTTGCTTTCCGGGATGCCGTAAAGGAGGGAAACGAGGAACTGTCCGATGAGTTCAAGGATGCGGGCAAAAAAGCTCTTTTGGGGATGGCTTTGGCTAAACTAGAAGAAGCGTGTCGCGCTTACAAAAGCGGCCAGGAATATCTTACCCGGCGTCTCGGCGCGCGTTTGGCGAACTTACATTTGGAAGAGGATGTCGATGTCCTCCGGCAGGAAAGTCCACGATTCTTCCCGGCTCGCGTTATCGAGGCGCTTCGCAACAGCGGAATCTATCAGTTAAAAGATTTCGTTGGGAAAAGAGCGGCCGATTTGAGGGTCCCTAGGATCATTGGGGAAGATCGAGTCGAACAAATTCGCTCCTATCTTTATTTCAAAGGAATTCTTCTCGAGGATGAGGCATTTTGCGTGAGAAGATTATATGATGCCGTCATTCGAAGCGGGCTTAATCCGGATGATTTTTCGAATGAAGCTCTCCTGGATGGAGGAAATATTGCGCCCAATCAGATTGGGTCGGGTACGGCGCCGGCGCTTGCAGCGGGTTGGCTAAAATCGTTGACGCCTTCGGGAACTCCTTTTCTTCAACATCGATATGTCTTTACGAGGTTAGGGAAAGAAAAGTTGGCTTTACGAGCGGCGACGGATCGTCCCGGCGATTTTGGGGTGACCGGGCAAAACGGCGCGCGTCTGGCGACGATCAAAGATACGTCTTCACAAAGAACCGCGGCCATGCGCTTTGACCGTTTGAAATACAAAGCCCAGCAAATTCAACCCTTCCGAACTTCGCTGACTGAGCGCGTACGGTATCCGCGTTCGCAGTCCAAGCGAGGCGCAAGACTTTCGCTTTTAACCGAATCACTCACGACCCGGGAATTTCGATCCCCGCGGCCTTCGATGTTGCGCGACCGGGCCGCTGAAGAGAGGATGGCGACGGACGAAGCGCTCTCGATTGCGGCCGAGTCCCAGCATCTTTTGACTGTGGGTTCGAGGGTCGTTGTTCCGCTTCAAGGTTCGCCTCGGATCGGTGCGTATCCGGTTTCTTTGATTCAGCTTTCGAGAAAGGATAAAGGAGCCGTCAGTTTTTCGATCCGGGCGAAACGTCATTTGGAAGACAAGGGTCGATTGCTCGAAGAAGGTTCTTGGAGCCGTATTGAGCTCAATCGCGAACGCAGCCGTTTGGCCGAGGTTGTGGATCGCCGGATCCAAACGACGATTATGACTCAGGCCCTAGCGCCGAGAGAAGCATCCTTTAGCGTGCATTCCCGAGTGGCGGAGGTGTTGGGTCGTGCGGGCAACGCGCTTCGTGATTGGTCGGTCTGGCGTCCCGAAGCGACCAATGCACTGAACGCCTGGAACGTCCATTTCATCGACGTGAAGACGATTCAATCGGGGACGACCTATGTCGTCAACGTTCCGTTAGATACTCTTTTCGACGTCGAACACGGTTATGAATTGACTCCCGATCTGGATCAGGCGATCTCTCTCTTGGCCGAGCGCCTCGAATTTGCCGGGATCAAAGGCCGAATTCTTTTCACGCTGACGCACACGGATGCATTGAGCCCCGCGGCGCGGCAGGCGGTTGCGGCCAGACTCATCGCCATTCAAAAAATGGAAGGGCGCGGTCTGGTTCGGTTCGGCCTGGTGCAAGTGTCCGAATCTCAAAAATTGCTCGAAGGATTGCGTGAAGGCCTGACAAAGGAAGACCCCAAGATCCGTTTTGCGGGATTCTCGATCGGATTCAAATTCCAAGACGAGCGAAGCGTCGAACAAGTCGCGGCCGATCGCGCCGAGCTCGAAAAAGCCAACGCGCATCTTTTTGGGATTGCGACACCCGAGCAAAACAGCGCGTTTTCTTCGATGGGGCTGGTCATGGTCGCCACTTCACGAATCGCCGATTATTTCTCGAAAATCGTCGCTTCGCTCAATCTCGAACAAAAACAAGGACCGTTCGGAATGTATTACCTCATTCGGCCTCAACTGCTCACCCAAAAACTGGCTTCGATCCTCCTCTCGAAGCGTTCGGCCGAAGTCTCCGCCTAATCTCACCATACCCCTTGCCCTGGCGAGGACTTTTGCTATAATGAAGGCTCTTTGCTGCTTCCTTTTTATTATATATAGGCGGAGGAGTTGACGTGATCGGTCGGTATACCTTACCTGAGATGGGCGGGATTTGGGACGAAAAGAACCGTTTCAAAGCCATGCTCGAGGTCGAAATCGCTGCCTGTGAAGCTATGGCTGCTTTGGGGCTTATCCCGAAGGCCGCTGCCTCAAAAATTCGCAAAAAAGCCTCATTTGATATATCGCAAATCACTAAATTCGAAGCAGTTACAAAACATGACGTCACCGCTTTCTTGAAAAGCGTAGGCCTTACCGTGGGACCCGAGGCCCGGTTCATTCACAAAGGACTGACGTCAAGCGATGTCCTGGATACGGCCCTAAGCCTTCAGACCCGGGAAGCTCTCGATATCCTTATTCGTAAGCTAAGTGATTTAAAGGCTTTAATGAAGGATATGGCGGTCAAATGCCGCGATATCCCGATGATGGGCCGCTCACACGGAGTTCATGCCGAACCCGTGACGCTGGGGCTTAAATTTTTGCTTTTTTATGACGAGTTCGGCCGGAATCTCGTCCGTCTCAAAGCGGCGCGCGCCGTCATTTCTTACGGAAAAATTTCGGGGGCGGTCGGAACCTATGCGAATATCGATCCGAAGGTCGAGGAAAAAGCGCTCAAGATTCTCGGGCTTTCGGTTGCGCCTGTCTCGACGCAGATTCTTCAGCGCGATCGTCACGCCGAAGTGATGGCGGCCCTGGCGGTGCTCGGCGGATCCTTGGAAAAATTGGCGACGGAAATCCGTCATTTGCAGAAAACCGAAACTCTCGAACTCGAAGAGCCTTTTTCGGAGGGGCAGACCGGTTCCAGCGCCATGCCGCACAAGCGCAATCCCGTCAATTGCGAACGGATCGCCGGTTTGGCGCGGCTCCTGCGCGCCAATGCGGTCGCCGCGTTCGAAAACATCGCGCTCTGGCATGAACGCGACATCACGCATTCCTCGGTCGAGCGCGTCATTTTCCCGGATTCTTTTATTTTGGCGGATTTCATGCTCGAGGAAATGACCAAAGTTCTTTCGGGCCTCAATATTTATCCCGAAAACATGATGGACAATATTTGGAAGACGCGCGGTCTCATTTTTTCACAGCGCGCGCTCTTGAGTTTGATCGAAAAAGGTTTTTCGAGGGAAGACGCGTACAAGATCATCCAGCGCAGTGCCATGCGCGTGTGGAAAGACAAGCGTTTGAACTTAAAAGGCCTTCTGCTCGAGGATGCGGACGTCCTTTCGAGGATGTCCAAGGCCGAGATCGAAGCGCTTTTCGATTTGGATTACCATTTGAAGCACGTGAAGACGATTTTCAAGCGGGTTCTCGGAAGGTAGTATTGATTGTCATTCCGAGTCTGCAAAAAGCAGACGAGGAATCAACAGGTTGATCCCTCGTCGTCCGCTTTTGGCGGACTCCTCGGGATGACATATTGGGAGAAAGGTCTTGAAAGCAAAAGTTTATGTCACTCTGAAGAAATCCGTTCTCGACCCCCAGGGGAAAGCCGTGCAACATGCCCTGTCGACGCTCGGTTATGGCGACGTGCAGAGCGTACGGATGGGTAAATACATCGAGGTCGAGCTCAATGACAAGGACCGGGCGAAAGCCGAGTCGAATCTTCGCGCGATGTGCGAAAAACTTCTCGCGAATACCGTCATTGAAGAGTACCGAATCGAATTTTAAATTAATTTTTTTCCGAACCTCGGGCTCCAAAAAATTATATGAAATTTGCCGTTGTTGTTTTTCCAGGTTCCAATTGCGATTACGATTGCTACCACGCATTCAAGCATGTCCTCGGCCAACCGACGGATTTTGTGTGGCATAAAGAGCACGACGTCTCCAAATACGACTGCGTCGTTCTTCCGGGCGGATTCAGCTACGGCGATTATCTTCGCACCGGCGCGATCGCGCGTTTTTCGCCCCTCATGGAAGCCGTTCAAAAGCATGCGGAGAAAGGGAAGCTCGTCATCGGGATCTGCAACGGGTTTCAGATTCTCCTCGAATCGGGTCTCCTGCCGGGGGCCATGCTGAGAAACACCTCTCTCAAGTTCGTGTGCAAATACGTTCACCTCAATGTCCAAACGACCGCCACTCCGTTTACGCGCGCGGCGAAAAAAGGACAAATTTTGAGGATTCCGGTCGCGCACGGAGAAGGCAATTATTTTTGTGACGCACAAACGCTTGCGTCTCTCAAGAAAAACGATCAAATCGTGGTGAAGTATTGCGACGCTCGAGGCCAGGTGGTTTCCGAGGCGAATCCAAACGGCTCTCTCGAAAACATCGCGGGAATTTGCAACGCCCAGCATAACGTGTTCGGACTCATGCCGCATCCCGAACGCGCCGCGGAAAAAGAATTGGGATCGACGGACGGTTTGGTGATCTTGAAGTCGATTTTGGATATTAAATAGGATTCAGTTAACGGTTAAATGAATTGAGCAGCGGGTGACGGTCGAGGACAAAAAGAGTGCCGAAGCCGGCAGGACCCAGCGCTCTAAAGCGAAAGAATGAACACGATTTATGGAAATAACTCCGGAACTCATACGTAAGCATAATCTCACTCCCGCCGAATACGAGGACGTCAAAAAGATCCTCGGACGCGTGCCGACCATCACGGAGCTGGGTATTTTTAGCGTCATGTGGAGCGAGCACTGTTCTTATAAAAACTCCAAACGCATCCTGAAACTCATGCCCAAAGACGGGAAACGGATGCTCGTCAAAGCCGGCGAAGAAAATGCGGGCGTCGTCGATATCGGCGACGGCTACGTGATCGCCTTCAAGGTCGAATCGCACAACCACCCCTCGGCGATCGAGCCGTTTCAAGGGGCCGCGACCGGTGTCGGCGGAATCCTCCGCGATATTTTCACGATGGGCGCGCGCCCGATCGTCTCGATGAATTCGCTGCGTTTCGGTAAACTCGAAGAGCCCGTTTCCCAGCGCCTGCTGTCGGGCGTCGTCGAAGGGATCGCGCACTACGGAAACTGCATCGGCGTCCCTACGATTGGTGGAGAAGTGTATTTCGACGAAAGTTACGAGGGCAATCCGCTCGTGAATGCCTTTGCTCTCGGCCTCGCGAAAAAAGAAGAGATCGTCAAAGCCAAGGCCGAAGGCGTGGGCAATCCCGTTTTTTATCTCGGCGCCGCGACCGGTCGCGACGGAATGGGCGGAGCGGCTTTCGCCTCGAAGGATTTGAGCGAAGAATCGGAAAAAGACCGTCCGGCGGTTCAGGTCGGCGACCCGTTTCTCGAAAAACTTTTATTGGAAGCGGTTCTCGAGCTTCTCAAAACCGGGTGTGTCGTCGGGATCCAGGATATGGGGGCGGCGGGCTTGACGTGCTCCACTTGTGAAACGGCCTCACGCGGCAGCACGGGGATCGAAATCGACGTCTCGAAAGTCCCCCAGCGGGAAACGGGCATGATCCCCTACGAAATCATGTTGTCGGAATCGCAGGAGCGGATGCTCGTGATCCTGAAAAAAGGTCGCGAAGACGAAGCCAAGCGTATTTTCGAAAAATGGGATCTCCACGCCGAAGAAATCGGTTTCGTCACGACGGACGGCTTGATGCGCGTGAATGAAAACGGCAAAACGGTTGCCGAAATCCCGGCTAAACAACTGGCCGACGACGCGCCGGTTTATGTCCGCGAAGAAAAAGAGCCCGAGTATCTGAAAACGACGCGTTCTTTGGACATGCGCTCGCTTTCGATTCCCAAAGAATTCTTGGACTCCAAGACGAAACAGGCCGACTGGAACAAGATTTTGACGAGGTTGCTCGATTCACCGACCATCGCCAGCAAAGAATGGGTTTATGAGCAATACGATCACATGGTTCGCACCAACACGATCGTGCTTCCGGGCTCGGACGCCTCGGTCATTCGCGTGAAAGGTACCGGCAAGTCGATCGCGATCTCGCTCGATTGCAATTCGACGTATTGCTATCTCGATCCTTACGAAGGCGGAAAGATCGCCGTCGCCGAATCCGCGCGAAACGTCGCTTGCTCGGGTGCCCGACCGCTTTCGATCACCAACTGCCTTAATTTCGGCAATCCCATGAAACCCGAAGTCTTCTGGCAATTTCGCAAATGCGTCGAAGGGATGCGCGATGCCTGCCTGAAGTTCGATACTCCGGTTTCGGGTGGCAATGTCTCTTTTTATAACGAGAACCCCAAAGGGGCCATTGATCCGACGCCCACGATCGGCATGGTCGGTTTGATCGACGGTCGCGAGCCGGTCACCTCGTTCTTTAAAGATGAAGGCGACGAGATTCTTCTGTTGGGCGACACGGCCGAGGAATTGGGCGGATCGGAATATTTGAAGGCTTTGTTCGATCGGAAAGCGGGCGTTCCTCCGCGTTTGGATCTCGACAAAGCCGCCAAGCTTATCGAGCTCCTCGTGTCTCTGTGCGAAAAAAATCTTCTCAAATCGGCCCATGATTGCTCGGAAGGCGGTCTCGCCGTGACGCTAGCCGAGTCGTGCATCTTGAGCGAAGGGCATGAGATCGGGGCCGACATAAAAATCGAAGCGCCGGGCCTATCGACCGAAGCGCTTTTGTTCGGCGAAAGCCAATCACGCGTCGTGATCTCGGTCTCTCCTAAGGATGTGAAAAAGGCAACCGAGGTGATAAAATCGTTCGGTTATCCGTATTCAAGCCTCGGTAAAGTCGGCGGCAAAGCACTTAAGATCGGATCGTGGATCGATCTTCCCGTCGAATTAATGAAAACCACCTGGCGAAGTGCCCTGGTCCGGAGGATGCCTCGATGAGTCGAGCCCTGGTCAAAGCTCTGGAAAAAGTTTCGATCTCCGCGAAATCGGGAAAAAGCGACGCGACGCGGTCGGCGGTTGAGAGTGCGCGCGCCGAAATAGGCAAACTCACTCCGTCGCCGTCTCTGAGACAGCTCGAAACCGAGCTGGGGATCTGGTCTTCCAAACTCGACGTGATTTTGAACGAACCGGCCGGCCGTGAAGGGATGGCCAAACACGCGGCTTACTGGATGGAAACGTTGGCCGCGAAAGGATATGGAGATGGATGACCGCTTGAAAGACAAATGCGGAGTGTTCGGTATTTTCGGGCATCCCCAATCGGCTTATTTGACGTATCTGGGGCTTTATGCGCTCCAACATCGGGGCGAAGAGTCGGCGGGGATCGTCGTATCGGACGGTAAAAAGATTTCGTCGCTGCGCGGCATGGGACAGGTACAGGACGTGTTTGACGCCTCCAAACTCGACGTGTTAGGCGGCGACCGCGCGATCGGTCACGTCAGATATTCGACGACGGGATCCAGCAATCTAAAAAACGCCCAGCCCATCCTCGTCGATTATTCCCGCGGTGAAATCGCGATCACTCACAACGGAAACCTCGTCAACGCGGATCTTCTCCGTTCGGAGCTCGAAGCCTACGGTTCTATTTTCCAAACGACCACGGACAGCGAAATTATCATCCATTTGATGGCCAAACCGTCCCTGAGAAACATCGAAGAGGGGATCGTGGACGCTCTGACGAGAGTCAAAGGCGCGTACTCGCTCGTTTTCCTCACCAATCAATTTCTCGTGGCGGCGCGCGATCCTCAAGGATTTCGACCGCTTTGGCTCGGAAAAACGGGGGACGCGTACGTCGTGGCTTCCGAAACCTGCGCATTTGATCTCATCGAGGCCAAAGTCGTTCGCGAGATCGAACCCGGCGAAGTTCTTTTCATCAGTTCGAAAGGGTTGAAGTCCGAGTGGCCCATGGGCCAGAAGACGGAACCGCGTTCGCAGTGTATTTTCGAGCATGTTTATTTTTCGCGTCCCGATTCGATGATTTTCGGAGAAAGCGTGCACTTGGTGCGCGAGCGATTTGGGCGCCAGTTGGCCAAAGAGCAGCCGGCCAATGCCGACATCGTCATTCCCGTGCCGGATTCGGGCAATTCCGCCGCGATCGGCTTTTCTCAGGAATCCGGGATCCGTTTGGAAACGGGCATCATCCGCAATCACTACGTCGGTCGCACGTTCATTCAGCCCAGCCAAGGAATGAGAGATTTTAAAGTCCGGATCAAATTCAATTTTGTCAGGGAAGTCCTCGAAGGCAAACGGGTCGTTTGCGTGGACGATTCGATCGTGCGCGGCACGACCTCGAAATTGCGCGTCAAATCCCTGCGCCAAGCCGGAGCGCGGGAAGTACATCTGCGGATCAGCTGTCCCCCGCATCGCTTTCCCTGCGCCTACGGAATCGATTTCCCGACGCGCGAAGAGCTCATCGCCAATCGCATGTCGCGCGAAGAGATTCGCAAATATCTCGAATGCGATTCGGTCGGATACCTTTCTCTCGAAGGCATGTTGAACTGCGTGAGTTTTCCCAAGGAAAATTACTGTACGGCGTGCTGGAGCGGAAAATATCCGGTGGCGTTCCAGGGACTCGACAAATTTCATGCGGAAAAATCAATGCGTTCGGGGGTGGGGGAACGGCCCGTGAACGCGGTCAAAAAATGAACGGAGCATCGTGAAACCTCTCAGCTACAAAAAAAGCGGCGTTGACATCGACAAGGCGGAACAATTCGTCGAAAGTCTAAAACCTCTCGCGCTCATGACGCGCCGGCCCGAAGTGTTGACCGGCATCGGCGGATTCGGGGCGTTGTGCCGTTTGCCGCGGCGCAACTACAAAGAGCCGATCCTCGTCAGTTCGACCGACGGCGTCGGCACGAAGCTCAAGCTGGCGGCGATGGCGGGACGCTGCGAGGGTTTGGGGGTCGACTTGGTCGCGATGAACGTCAACGACATCCTGACACTCGGCGCGGAACCGCTCTTTTTTCTCGATTATTTCGCGATCGGAAAAATCGAACTCGGCATGATGCAATCGGTCGTGCGCGGCATCGCCCACGGCTGCAAAGAAGCCGGATGCGCCTTGATCGGCGGCGAAACGGCCGAAATGCCCGGCGTCTACGCGAAGGGCGATTTTGATCTGGCGGGGTTTTCCGTGGGCATCGTCGATCGCGACAAGATTGTGGACGGCCGCAAAGCGCGCGCGGGCGACTCGATCATCGGCATCGCATCGAGCGGCATTCATTCAAACGGTTTTTCGTTCGTGCGAAAAACCTTTTCAAAGGAATTCGTGCTCGAGCACGCCGAGGAAATTTTGAAGCCGACCCGGATTTACGTGAAGCCGATCCTGTCGCTGCTTGCCAAAGAACCTGTGCATTCGATGGCGCATATCACGGGCGGCGGTTTCTACGACAATATTCCGCGGGTGTTGCCCAAAGGCTGCGGCGCGCGGATTCATGCGGGAAGCTGGCCGATCCCCCGCGTGTTTCAATGGCTCCAGGAAATGTCCAAGGCCAACGCCAAAGAAATGTATCGCACCTTCAACATGGGCGTCGGATTCGTTCTCGTAACTCCCAAAGACCGGACGGTCAAAGTGATTCAGCATTTGGCCAAACTCGGTGAAAGGGCTTGGGTGATCGGAGAACTCATCAAGGGCGACGGCGTGTCGATTCAATGAAAGTACTTCTCATCGGTTCGGGCGGACGCGAGCACGCGATCGCTTGGAAACTGTCTCTAAGCCCCAAACTCAAAAAATTATTCGTCGCGCCCGGCAATGCCGGTACCGATGAACTCGGCGAAAACGTCGAAATCCAGCCCAAAGATCAGGACGGCATCGTCAAATTTTGCCAACGTGAAAGCATCGATTTAGTCGTCGTGGGTCCCGAAGCGCCGCTCGTCGACGGACTCGTCGATCGTCTCAAAAAAGAAGGAATCCGCGTATTCGGCCCGTCGCAATTTGCCGCGCAACTCGAAGGCTCGAAAGTGTTCGCCAAGGAGGTCATGCGAAAGCTTTCGATCCCCACCGGGGAATTCGAAGTCTTCGAGGATCCCGAACGCGCGATGGATTACGTCGCCAAAAAAGGCGTTCCCATCGTCGTCAAAGTGGACGGACTGGCCGGCGGAAAAGGTGTAGCCGTGACGACGTCGATGCCGAAGGCCATGGAGGCGATCCATCTATACATGGTCAAAAAAGTTTTCGGCCGGGCCGGCGAACGCGTCGTCGTCGAGGAATTTCTCGAAGGGGAGGAAGCCTCGGTCATCGCCGTGACGGACGGGCGTACCGTAAGGCTGTTGGCCTCCAGCCAGGACCATAAACGGATTTACGAAGGCGATCACGGTCCCAATACGGGGGGCATGGGCGCCTATTCTCCGGCTCCGATCGTGACGGAAGCCATCGAGAATGAATTGCTCGAAAAAGTATTCAAGCCCATCGTGGCCGAGTTCGAACAGTTGGGGCACCCTTTCGTCGGTTTTCTCTATGCGGGAATCATGATCACGCCCAAAGGCGTCCGGGTTCTCGAATTCAACGTTCGTCTCGGCGATCCCGAAACCCAGGCCATTCTCCCTCGGCTCAAAAACGATCTCTTGGAAGTCTTGGACGCCGCCGTGGACGGCCGGCTTTCGGAGATAGAGCTGCAGTGGAAGGACGAGGACTGTGTTTGCGTCGTCATCGCTTCCGAAGGCTACCCCGACGAATACCAGGTCGGCAAGCGCATCGCGGGAATCACTTCCGCGAAAGAAATCTCCGGCATCCAGGTCTTTCACGCGGGAACCAAACGTCAAAACGGGGAGCTCTTGAGTGCGGGGGGTCGCGTTCTCAACATCGTCGGTTGCGGATCGGGCATTTTCGAGGCCCTCTCAAAAACCTATCAAGCCGTCGACAAGATTTTTTTTGACAACATGTATTATCGGAAGGATATTGGTTACCGGGCCGCGAGGATCCACAAGAAAAAGTAATCGGTCGAATGAAAAAGGAGTTCTTATGAAGCCTTTGGTCGCGATTCTCATGGGCAGCGATTCGGATGCGGAATTGTTGAAGCCGTGCGGAGATGTCCTCAAACGTTTTAAAGTACCGTTTACCGTAAGAGTGCTATCGGCCCATCGTACGCCGCACGAAACCATACGGTTTGCCATGGATGCCAAACGCGCCGGAATACGCGTACTCATCTGCGCGGCGGGAGGAGCGGCGCACCTGGCCGGCGTCGTCGCGGCTCATACGGAATTGCCCGTCATCGGAATCCCGATCGAAACGTCCTCCTTGAGAGGAATGGATTCGCTCTTATCCACCGTTCAGATGCCCGCCGGAGTGCCGGTGGCGACGGTGGCGGTCGGATCGGGCGGAGTGCGCAATGCCGCTTTCTTGGCCGTTCGGATTCTTGCTTTGGCGAATGCGGGTTTGGCCCGGGCTCTGCGCTCGGTCGCCGACGACAATCGAAAAAAGATTTTAGGGAAAAAAGTGACCCTTTGAAACGGATTCTCTTCGTCTGCACGGGAAACAGTTGCCGTTCGGTGATGGCCGAAGGGCTTTTTAAAAAAGCCGTGGCGGATCGGGCGGACGAATATGAAGTCCATTCTGCGGGATTGGCGGCTTTCGAAGGAATGTCCGCTTCGCGAGAAACGATGGCCGTCATGAAGGAGAAGGGGATTGACGTTTCGAAACATCGCGCTCGGCGAGTGACGCAGGAATTAATCGAAGAGACCGACACGATTTTCGTCATGGAAAAGGTCCATCGGGATATGATTCTCGAGCTTTGGCCCCCGGCCGCCGGCAAAGTCTATCTGTTGACGGAGTTCGCTTCGAATTCGGAATTGCGCGGCCAATCGATCGATATCCCCGATCCGATTCGCATGCCGAACGATTTTTACAGACAGGTCCTCAAGATGATCGAGGATAGCGTTTCAAGCATCGCGAAAGAATTTTGAGCAAAGTCGATTTCATAATTGAGGAGGAGGCATGAAAATAGCATTAGGAGCGGATCACGGAGGTTTCAGTCTCAAGACGGATATCATGCATTTCCTGATCGCTGAAGGGCACCATCCGGTTGATTTCGGAACGCACAGCCCCGAATCCTGCGACTATCCGGTGTTTGCCTACAAGGTCGCCAAAGCCATTTCCGACAAAAAAGCTGACAAAGGCATTCTCATCTGCAAAAGCGGCAACGGAATGTCGATCGTCGCCAACAAACTTCCGAATGTGCGCGCGGCGATTTGTTTCGACAAGAACGTCGCCCGGCTCTCACGGCAACATAACGACGCGAACATCTTGGTGTTGGGTTCGGAACACTTATTCGACGAACCCGAACTCATCGTGCGCACGTGGCTCGAATCCGAATTCGAAGGCGGACGGCATCAGCGCCGTGTGAAACAAATCGCCAAGATCGAAAAAGGCCTGACGGGAAAATCGGGCAAGCCGTCCAAAACGAAAGCACGCGGGAAATGAGCGCTCTTCGGGACATCGATCCGGAAATTTTCAAAGCCGTTTTCGAAGAAACGCGTCGGCAGAACGAAAACATCGAGCTGATTGCGAGCGAAAATTTCACGAGCCAGGCCGTGATGGAAGCCGTCGGCTCGGCCCTGA
>Ga0172375_10002492_pt1 | contig 28529 bp, 21 predicted proteins | sample LakKiv1m_FD_114537 | JGI IMG/M metagenome (GOLD analysis project Ga0172375, IMG submission 114537) | Freshwater microbial communities from Kabuno Bay, South-Kivu, Congo - kab_092012_11.1m | ecosystem: Environmental > Aquatic > Freshwater > Lake | place: Democratic Republic of the Congo... | reverse complement strand
GACGTGGTATGGAATTGGAGCAACGATGCGCGTAGCCGGCTAATCGTGGCCCGATCAGCCCTGGGGGGCATCATCACCAAAAAAGAGGGCGGGGCCGGTTTCCGCGCCCGGAAGATTTCCCGAAGCTGGCGGTGCTGCTCCTCGTTGACCCCGACCCATTTATCCCAGAGCAGGGTCGGGGTGGCGCCAGCCTCGACCTCCTTCAGGAAGACGGACTGCACCACATTGGAGAAAGTAGCGGTTTCAAGCACCTGCACGTCCTTGCCCGGAGTGAGCCCCTTCTGGGCCAGCGCTTCTTCGGCCAGTAGATAGGTCACGGAGCGCACGTTGCCAACGGCCATTTTCTTGCCGCGCAGATCCTCGATTTTCTCGATGCCGGAATCCTTGCGCACCAGGATCACCGTGGCGGTCTGCTGGCCGGTCATGGCCACCAACTGCCAGCCGTCCCGCGTCTGGGCGAGGCGGCCCATGTGCGGCGCGGTGAGGACCAGATCATATTCGCCCTTGGCGGTGCGGTCCACGTAAGTCATGAAATCAGGCGCCGAGACCATGGTGATTTTCGTGCCCAACGCCTTTTCCATCCGTTTGACCAAAGGCGACAACTGCTCCACCATCTGATTGGGGGAAAGATAGGGGAACACGCCCAGGGTCAGCGCCTTCTTTTCCGGCGCGGCAGCAATAGGCACGGCAGAGGAGAAAACCCCAAAAGCAACCAGCAGGGACAACAGGATGCGTTTCACGACACACCTCCCGGAAGATCACCGGCCACCTGCTGTGGAAGCGGAAAAAGGCCCTCGGCAGCAGCGCGGGTGGCGCTTCTTTCCCGTTGTACAATATCCTGGGGCGGGATGAGAAACAAAAAGCAACAACAGCGAGGGGGAAGGGCGCGATTTTTCCCGCCGCCTCCCGCGCGGCGGAGGGCCCTTACTTGCGGAGCCGCTCGGGGTCGAGGCCATGCCGATTAATGGCGTAAGCCCCCGGCGAATCGGTGAAGGGCATGGCCAGCATGTGCCAGAGGTTGTTTTTCTTCGGCTCGCGGAACTGGGCCAGGCCGATGACCATCTGCTCGTGGCCCATCACCGGCTGGGCGCGGTAGGTGCCGAAGAGGCGGTCCCACCAAGGGAAGTTGAAACCAAAGTTGCTGTTGGTCTCGCGGATGGTCACGGAATGGTGGACCCGGTGCATATCCGGGGTGACCACCAGAAGGCGCAGATAGCGGTCCAACGCCAGCGGCAGCCGGACGTTGCCATGGTTGAACATGGCGGTGCCATTCAGGATGATCTCGAAGAGAATGACCGTGAAGGGGCTTGGCCCCAAGGCGGCGATCACCGCCATCTTGATCACCATGCTGATGACGATCTCGATGGGGTGGAAACGCAGGCCGGTGGTGACGTCGATGTCGAGGTCGGCGTGGTGCATCATGTGCAGCCGCCATAGGATGGGCATGGTGTGGAACATGGCGTGCTGGAGATAGACCACCAGATCGAGGGCCAGCACCCCGGCCACCACCTCCAGCCACGCCGGCCACTCTAGCACATTGAGGAGCCCCCAGTTCCGCCCTTGGGCCGCCACCGCCACCCCCACGCCGATCATCGGGAAAAGTAGGCGCACCGTCATGGTATCGACAAAGACCACGCCGAGGTTGCTCAGCCAGCGCACCGCCTTGCCGGTGCGGAGAAGACGCCGGGGAAAGAGTAACTCACCCGCGGCCACCAGGAAGAGGATGCCGAAGAAAAAAGCCAGCCGTATCGTTGCCTCGTGTTCCATGGACTCCTCCTGGCCTGCGGCCGTTCAGCCCTTCGGTCCCAGGGTGCGGTAAAGGCAATAGCCGAAGAGCACCAGAATCGCGCCCCAACTGAGTCCCATGAAAAGCCAGCCACTAGGCAGCATATTGTTCCCCCCTCGCCTTGCGGCGGCGCCAGCTGATCCGCACCAGGAGCGCCAGCACCGCCAGCAATAACAGCAGCCCCAACCGGGTGCCCAGCACATAGGGCAGGTCCGCCGGATTGACGCCCTTGAGCAGCATCACCGGCAGCCAGTCCTGCACCAGCCAGAACCCGAGGATGCACAGCAGAAAGGCCGGGGTGATGTACTTGATGATGAAACGGTAGAATCTCGGGATGGTGATGTCGGAGCCGGCGTGCAGTTCGGTCCAGGCGCGGTTCATGCCAAAGACCCAGCCGAAGAGGATGGTTTCTATGGTAGCGAAGAGCACCAGGAAGAAGGAGCCGCCCCAGAAGTCGAGTTCGTCCACCACCCCACGGCCGAGGAAGAAGATGGCCGGCTGGGTGAGGACAAAGGTCACGGCCATGAAGAGGCCGACCGCCTTTTTGCGGGAGAGGTTGAACTCGTCCTCCAGAAAGGCCACGGCCGGCTGCGAGAGCGAGACCGAAGAGGTAATGCCGGCGATAAAAAGCAGCGCAAACCAGAGGAAGCCGAAGAGGTGGCCAAAGGCGAGCTTCTGCAACACCAGCGGCATGGTGACGAAGCCGAGGTTGAAGACCCCGCCCCTGGCGATCTCGGCCATGGCCGCGCTGCCGAAAAAGGCAAAAGCCGCCGGGATCACCAGACTGCCGCCGAGGATCACCTCGGCAAACTCGTTGGCCGAGGCCGCGGTGAGGCCCGAGAGGGCGACGTCGTCGTTCTTGTTGAGATAACTCGCATAGGTGAGGATGACGCCGATGCCGCAGCTAAGGGTGAAGAAAATCTGCCCGGCGGCGGCCAGCCAGACCCGCGCGCTTTTCAAGGCCGACCAATCGGGGTTCCAAAGGTAGCCGAGGCCGTTCACCACGTTGTTCTCCGGCTGGGCCGGGTCAGGCGCGCCGAGCAGGAAGACCCGCGCCACCAGGACAATGGCAATCAGCAGCAGCAACGGCACTCCATATTTGCACAGCCGCTCGATGCCGCCCTGGACGCCGAAGTAGAGCACCAGGCCGTTGACGAAAAAGGTGATCACAAAAAAGGCATAGGCCACGCCCAGGCCGGAAAAATGCTCGTTGGCCACAATCCCTTGGTAGCCGAGGAGAAAGGCGAGCATCGATTCGCTATCGGTGCAGGCAGCGTACTTGCCGGTGAGGGCGAAGACGCTGTAGCCCAAAAGCCAGGACTCGATATAGACGTAGTAGAGGAAGATGACGACGGGGCCGAAGATGCCGATCACCCCGAAGTACTTTATGAAGCGGTTCTTGTCCCACAGGGAATGGAACATGCCCGGCGCGGTGCTGTGGCCAAAACCGCCGCCGAACCGGCCGATGGTCCACTCGATCCACATGAGCGGCAGGCCGAGGAAGAGCAGCGCGATAAAATAGGGAATCATGAAGGCGCCGCCGCCGTTCTGCGCCACCTGGCCAGGAAAGCGCAAAAAATTCCCCAGGCCGATGGCGCTGCCCGCCACCGCCATGATCACCCCCAGCCTGCTTGCCCACTGTTCGCGTTTCATATCCGTTTTCTTAACAAAAACAGCACACGCCGCACAAGGAAAAAGGGCCTTTCCGCATCGCTGCCAAAAGGCCCTTTTGATTACCTGGTGCCCGGGGCGGGAATCGAACCCGCACAATGCGAAGCATCGAGGGATTTTAAGTCCCTTGCGTCTACCAGTTCCGCCACCCGGGCAAGGGGTTGTTTTGTCGTTATTTGTCGTGCATTTCACCGACTGTTACAAACAGCATTTTCCAACCGCTTTTGCCAATTTGAACCGGATTTTCAGAACACCTTGAGAACACTTTCAAAAAATCACAGGGGCCACATATTACCCGAGGGCCTAAAATGGTCAAGGCCAAAACCCATCCCCATCGTGGATCGCTTTGTTGTGATCGCAGAAGTTGAACATTTGCTTAACCTGCGAGGCGTCATGGCGCGATTCTTGCCGAGGAGCGAAGCGACGACTAGCAAGAATCGTGACATAGCCGAGTCAGGTTGAAGCAGTTGTTAGATTAAACGACGATCTTTTCAAATATGAATTAATAGATGTTCTTCATATTACATAGAAAAATAACTTTGAAAATGCTCTTTAGCATTATTATTTTCAAATAGTTTCATTAATATATCCCTGATTTCTTCTCTTGTCCTACCATTTGGTTCTGCCTCTAAGTCATTTAAGGCATGTTGATTAACATCAAATATCTTTTTTGCATTACGATCTTCGCCATAAAATACCTCTATGCTTTTCTTTGTAAAAACCATATATGTTTCGCATATTTTTCTACAAGCATTCAGCATAAGGTTAGGCTCATTTGCATCGAATAGGAATTTTAATTCCTTCCATAACATTTCATAATTTGTATTAAAATCATATTTACCTTTTGATATACTTTTAATAGTTGTTTGCTTACCGTTAGAATACAAATGGAAATTCCCATACTTCTCATAGAAGCTTACATCTTCTCCGTTGAGCGGATATTTCCTGCTTACATCAGGACGTACATTAAAATAAAAATGACAATTATGAGTTAAAATAATCAGTATTGAATTGCTTGGTATATTTCTATAATATTTTTGAATCTCACCTATCATTAAATACTGCATAGTATCATCATTACTTGTCATCGGATCATCAAGAACAATAATTTGCTGTCGGGAATCACCGTTATTCGTTTCAAGAGCAAATAAAAAATATAAGAATGCAATGATGTTTTTCTCACCTTTACTCAAATCATAAATTGACCTTAATATATTATTATACCCCCTAATTTTATATTGCCCTTTTTGCTTTTCTTCATCATCATCGACTAATTCAAGGGAAAAGGAAGCGACGCCCATATTAGCTAATAATCCATTAATCTTTGTTGCTATAATTCTTTCATCTTTAGTTTGTATTATTAATTCGTTTCTTTCATTTTTCTTTAATTCAATAGCTTTCTTTTTATTATCATATTCGTTTTTTACTTCTGTTACTAACGCTTGTAATGTAGCAATGTTTATTTGTTGAAGATCATATTTGTAATCCGTAAGGGCTTTATATATTTCATGATAACGTAAAGAGCTAATTACTTTCGCTTGTTCTTGTTTTAATCTGTCTGACAAATCATTATTTTCATTGACTATTGTTTCATACTCGTTTTTTATATGCATAAAATTGCTGGGGACAATAATACTTAATAAAGGGGATGTTGAAAAAAGATTTTTCTTCTTTCCTTCAAGTGCTTTCTTAAGTTCATCAAGATATCTCATGTATTCATTTATGCACAATTTAATTTCTAGATTGAGTTTTGTAATTCTTTCTGAGTACTGTATTAAGAAATCATCTTTATTAATTTCGCCAAATGCAATCAGCAACCCTTTCCATTTATTAATCTCTTCCATGCATTTTTCAATTCTTATTTCAAAAGACTTAACTTCTTGATTGAAATAGTTACCAAGTTGTATCCAACGTTCCTCACTAATTACGTTTCCGCAAAATGCACAAATTGTCCCTTTTTTGTGTTCATGTATTCGAACACCTTCCTTTGCAAAAAATTGCTTATCCGCATTATTATCTAATTCAGCAATAGTTTCAGTTTGTGATACACACGATTGCATTATTGCGTTAGTTGATTCTAAGAGCATCGCTAAATCAATACTTGGAAATTGGATTTTTCGATCTACCTTTTTTTCTTTTGCTTTTAGTATTTCAAGGCACTGTATTATTTCATTTTCAGACTGCTCTTTAGAGTTTTTAATTTCACTTATGAAATTATCCCTATTATATGTTGGCGATGAAATACTAACATTATCGTATTTCTTATTTTTAATTTGCCTTGCCGAACTTGTATAAAAATCATTTATTTCTTTTTCTTTTGAAGTATAATCAGTATTTGCATTCGCTAATTTCGAGAAAATATTATCTTTGTTTGTTGCTGACAACTCTATTTCATTAGTTAATTCTTCGATTTCACTTGTAATGATGTTTATTTTTTCTTGTAATACAGTATTTCCATTACCCAATGCTATTGCATTTAATCTGTGATCATCTCCCACTATCCCTTCAAAGCCTTCAAAGATGCATACATTAGAACTATTACCAAATTGATCCTTAATCGTCTTTGTCAGAGTTGATTTACCAGTTCCGTTTTTTCCAAAAATAAAGTTTACTCCCTTGGATATTACCAACTCCTGGCTTCCATCTGCAAATCGATCATTATAAGAGGATAAATTAATTCGCATAGGATTCATAAAGAAGCCTCCCATTCTATGCATAACTAGCTGCGATATAAATCAATTTCAAAATAGTATTGCGCCGAAGGCGTCAATCTAACGCTTGGGGTAACCTGCTGCGCCGCCCAACTTTGCCGCGTCAGCGCCGCCAACGTTCTCGCAGTCAGGTTGACCCCATTGTTGGCCATTTATTCATGTATTTACAAGTACTGATCAATTTCAGTTTTTTTCCCCAAGTTCAGTGATACAGGACCACTCGCAGACGGCATTAAGACCAGCCCTTTTTCAACCAAAATTGCTAATGAAGAATCAAAAGTGATGACGGTCTTGCAGAAATGGTTTTTCAGTGTTGCGGTGCGAATTGTTTTTTTACTCCCCCAAGCATGCCGTCTATGCAAACAATGCAATATCTGCCGCGCACCAACATCAATGTCCATTCTTTTTGAGAAACCAATTACTGCCTGATCGAGATTTTCCAAGGTATTGTCATATGTTTCGATTCCAAAATAATGACTGTGTGTCTGCCGTATTGTAGCTACGTCAGACGAACCAACCAGAACTACTTCGTAACCATGTTCTGCAGGGAATGATTTTTCATTTTTTACATATGATTTTATGGCTTCGTCAGGATTTCTATCAACAATATCCCAATTCACGAATGTGCCTGTATTCCAGTCAAATATAATAATCCAGTTGTTAAAAGTAGTATTTTGACTCTTTTCTATAGACGAAAGTGTTTTGATAATATCTTCATTTACGTAGCTGTCGAAAACATTATGTTTATCTGAATTTAAAATAATTTCTTCTGATATTTTTCGTATGTGATCAAGTTGTATTTTATGTGCTGTTGATGGTTCCCGCCCAGCTTCAATTTCGTAAAATATATCAGAAAGCCTTTGGAAGTAATTAATAACAGATGGGTCGCCTTTTTGTTCTTTTAGCGGGTAACCGTAGATTACGGATGTTCTTTCTATACTTTCTGCCCAGTAGTGTTGAATGCGGCTTCGTATTTGCAGCTCAAGATTACATTTGTTTCGTGTGAATATAAGATGTAAGGCTCTGTATCCTGTTATATCGCGTCCCTTTTCTCTATAGTCTGCGACTCTAAGAATTTTAATTTTCTTTTGTTTATGAATCTTATCGACTAAGTATTGGTAAAGTTTTTCTACGTCTTGATTATTTTCGACAATTATTCTAGCACCGCCGATATCTTGAAGCTGGGTAAGCCGAACACTAAGTCTTTTCAACTTGCTTATAATCTGTGGCTTTCTTTTAAGTCTTTGAGCGATATAGTATCGGTTCCCATACGTTGACAACCAATCTTGCAACTCTAATGTGGTTTCCGTTAACGGCAGCAAGTAGCTTTTTCTGTACTCGTCAAACACCTCTTCAAGTTCAATGAAATCGACTTCATCCTTGTAAATATCTTTTGACAACGCCAACCCTGACTTGTCGATTTTAGTCTTCGATATTTCCATAGTATTATTGTAGGCCAACATTAATATTATACGGATTTCCGGTTTGTGTCCGGCGCCTTTACCGATTAGCTATTTTTCGGGCACGACCTGCGTCTTCCTGTCTTTTTTTAGGCGCCGCTTTTCCTGTTTGTGTCCCTGTACGACATATTATGAAGAATCGTCAGAAAAGCGGGAAACAGCTATTCGCAACCGTGCCGTCGTTGGACTGCCTGACATTCTTACACAGACGTTCCCGCCATGCCAATCGAAAAAACGTGACGGTTTTCCTGCCCGCCGGGGCATCTATCCCAAGGAGCTGCCGGAACATCTGACCGAAGCCTCCGAGGGGGTAAGCTGCGGCAAGTTCCGGCCGGCGAGGCAGGACGGCATACCGCCTCCACCTTCAGCCTATTTTTTCAGCACCCTGTTTTGACAGATATAAAATGCAACTTTAGTTTTGTCAGATACGACTTCCGGGAACGCCTCAACGCGCCGCACAACCGGGCAAGCCGGCTTTCCGGCTTTGAAAACCATTACAAGATCAAGCTGCGGGCCAGCGGCTGGTGTACGAGGTGATCGACCGGGAGGTCTGCGTGCTCTGGTCATCGCGGTGGGCAAGCACGACAAGGGCGAGGCTTCCGACCAGGCCCAACGCCGGGCCGGGAAGCACGCTCCTTTCACCCTGTTCCGACCTGATTCCTGCGGCAGGCAGCGCGGTGATTTCACCGGGCTGGGTGGGAGGCCGGCTCGCTGAAGTACTGCACCCGATAGGTCATCACGGTGAGTTTCCCCCGCTGCCAGGCATCCATGGCCAGGCCGGCCTTGAGGCAGAGGTGGGCGAGAAAATTGCGCGGGTCGGGTAACTGTTCCCAGACCTGGGGCAGGAAGGTGGCGCCAGCCAGGCCTTGGCGGATGATAAGACCATCAACACCGGGCCGGAGTTTGGCAATAAGATCGTCCGCATCGGTGTAGTCGAGGCGCTGCGGCTCGGTGAGCACACTCACCTCGATCTCTACCGCGTCGAATTCGCTGGATTCGAGCGGCGGGAAGCGCGGGTCGCCGAAGGCGGCGTTGACGGCATTCTCCCGCACCCCTTCGACGATGGAGTCGGTGCCAATGAGGCTGCCGATGCAGCCCCGCAGTTCACCATGGATCTTCAGGGTCACAAAGGTGCCGCAGCGCTGCTGGAGACTTGGCGCTCGAAGCTGCTGGGCCAAGGCCTGCTGCTCGGCCTCTGCCACTGGCCGGCCGAGGCGCTGGGCAATGACCTGGCGAGCCAAAGTGACCAGGGCCTGCCCTTCTGCCCCGCTGATCCGCCCCCCCGTTCCCATATGCCCTCCTCCTGTTTGACCTTTTCGGCGCTCTTGACTATCTTGTAGCAGGATTTGCCCCATCGGGCAACGCCCCCAAACCTTCGCACCAGGCCCGCCATGCGCGTTACCGTCTTCATCACCGTCGCCTTCCTGCTGCTCTCCACCACCGCCGTTGCCGCCGCCGATCTGGCCAATGGCCGGCGTCTATATCGCGACCCGACGTTAGGAAACGGCACCTCGGGCAAGTGCTGCTTCACCTGCCATGAGCAGGGGCGCGACCTGGGCGCTGATCTTGAGCAGCGCACCAGCTTCAATGTCATGGGGATTGCCATGCAGGGCGTGGCCGAGGTGGTGAACTTCTGCATCGAGGTGGGGTTGCGCGGCCAGGAGATCGACCCGCAGGGCCAGGAGATGGGCGACCTTACCACCTACCTCGCCTGGCTCGGCAAGAACCGGCGCGACCCCGCCCTTCCCGCCGCCCTCACCTGCCTGCCCTGAAAGCACGAAGGCCCCTGCCGTCACCGACAGGGGCCTTGCTCATGCTTCGTGTCCAAGCCAGGATCAGCAGCCGCAGGAACCGCCGCTGCTGCCGCAGGAACCGCTGCTGCAACTGCCGCCACCACCCAGCGGTTTGGCCGGGGAGATGGCAAAACCGGAACGGGGACCAGCATCGATGAAATCGACCTTGATCACGCCGCACTGGTTGCTCAGGCTGTTGTCGATCAGGAACCTGATACCGCTGTGTTCAAAGGTCGCGTCGTTCGCCTTTGGCTCATCCAGAGCCAATCCCAAGGAGGGACCAGCTCAGCCGCCCTGCATCAGGGCGACCCGCACCGGCGAGTCGATCTTGTTGTCCTCCAGGTAGCCCTTCAGCTTGGCCACCGCCAGATCCGTTACTTCGAGCATGATGGTATCTCCTTGTTTACGTCATAAGCGACACGACCCGGAATGACCGGGCCGCAAACCTGAAACCTGCGATCGTCGGCGTAATTTCGCGCCGGAATTTAAGGAGTAAATTAAGCAATGTGGGCAGAGAAGTCAAGCAGAAGGTTTTGTTTTGACCTCGGCCCCAAACACGCCTATAACATGAACGAGGGTGATGCCCTCAAACCACGACCAGCCATGGCATCCAGAGGAGCGACGCAGATGAAAAAGATCGTGATCTCCACCGGCGGCGGCGACGCGCCGGGGCTCAACGCGGTGATCTATGCGGTGGTGAAATCAGCCTACCGCCGTGGCTGGGAAATTTACGGCAGCAAGAGCGGTTACAAAGGGCTCCTAGACCCGGAGGAACTGATCCGCCTCATCCCGGAGAAAATCGAGGATATCATGCCCTTGGGCGGCACCATCCTCGGCTCCACCAACAAAGGCAACCCCTTTGCCATGCCAGTGGAGAACCTGGCCGGCGAGGTGCAGATCCGCGACCTTTCCGACCGGGTTATGCAGAACTTCAAGCGCATGGGCTTCTTCTGCCACATTGCCGTGGGCGGCGATGGCAGCCTGGAAATAGCCCACCGCTTTGCCGTGGAAAAAGGGATGCCGGTGATCGGCGTGCCCAAGACCATCGACAACGACCTGGAGGCCACCCAGCGCACCTTCGGCTTCGACACCGCGGTCTCCACCGCCACCGAGGCCCTTGACAAACTCCACTCCACTGCCAAATCCCACGACCGCGTCATGGTGGTCGAGGTCATGGGCCGTGATTCTGGCTGGATCGCCCTCAACTCCGGCATCTCCGGCGGAGCGGACGCCATCCTCATTCCGGAGATCCCCTTCGGGATCGAGAAGGTCTGCGAAAAACTGAATGACAACGACCTGCACGACAAGCACTACGGCATCGTGGTGGTAGCCGAAGGCGCCAAGGCCAGGGGGATGAACGAGGCACTGCACAAGGAAAAAAACGAGGCCGGACGCCAGGAGGTTTTACTGGGCGGCATCGGCGAATGGGTGGCGAAACGGATCAAGGAATGCACCGGCAAGGACACCCGCTCGCTGGTGCTGGGCCATCTCCAACGCGGCGGCTCGCCAACCACCTTCGACCGCCTGCTGGCCCTGCGCTTTGGCGGCGCGGCAGTGCGGTTGGCCGAGCAGGAGAACTTCGACCACATGGTGGCCCTCTCCACCCCCGACATGGTACCGGTGCCGCTGGCCGAGGCGATCAAGGCGCGCAAAAAGGTGCGGGTGGACAGCGACAAGCTGTTGACCGCGAAGGAGATCGGCATCTGCTTCGGCGACTGATTCCGCTTAACGCGAGTTCGACGCGGGTGGACGAAACCGCGGACGCCTCGCCGGCAGGACGCTGAGCAATCGCCGCCGCTGCGCTATCCCTTGCGGCGGGCCAACCCCTCCATATACTCCTCCCACTCGATTGGGAGCATGGACTTCTTTTTGTTGTTGCACTCCTTGCAGGTGGCCACCACGTTGCCCTTGCTGCTCTGGCCGCCGCGCGCCAAGGGCACAATGTGGTCCATGGTGAGTCCCGAGGGCTTTACCTGCTGGCCGCAGTAGTGGCAAATTCCCTGGGCAAGTTTTTGTTGCCACCAACGGCTGCGCCGCAGTTCCCGCGCCTTGTCCCGCTCGCGGCGGATGGCCGCCTCGTCGATGCCGGCAAAGCCTTCGTAGTCCTTCACCCTGCCACCTCGCCCAGCAGTTCCTGACGCGCCGCGCCCACCAGATAAAGCGAGCCGGCGATACAGACCAAATCCTCCGGCCCTGCCAGTTCCCAAGCCCGGTTGAGCGCTTCACGCACATCGACGGTCTGCACCGCCTTCCCCTGGCAGAAGGACGGCACCTGGGCTAAAAGCTGCGCTGCGGTAGCCGCCCGTTCGCCCGCCGGCCGGGTCAGGATCAAGGTGTCGGCCAAGGGCGCCACCTGGGCCAGGGTGCCGGCCAGATCCTTGTCCGCCATGCTGCCCCAGACCATCACCAAATTCCGGCAGGTGAAGTCGTCACGCAGGGCCGCCACCAAACTCTCCACCCCGGCCGGGTTGTGGGCGCCGTCCAGCAGAAAACGGCGTTCTTCACCATCACGTTGCACCACAAAGGATTCGAGCCGGCCGGGCCAGCGCACCGTCGCCAGCCCCTCACGGATGGCGGCCTCTGGCACCGGGTAGCGCGCCTGCAAGAGATCGCAGATTGCCAGCACCACCGCCATGTTGTCTGCCTGATGGCGGCCGATGAGGTTGCAGCGCAAGCCGGCCAAGCGCCGGTCGCCGCCGAGCCCATCGTATTCCCAGCTGCCGGCCACATCGCTGTGCATGGCAAAATCCCGGCCCAGCAAATATAGCGGCGCGCCCTTCTCGGCGCAGGTTTTTTCGACGACCACCCGGCTCACATCGTCCGCCACTGCGGAAACCAGCGGCACGTTGGGCTTGATGATCCCGGCCTTTTCACCGGCCACCGCCTCTAACGTATCGCCAAGGTACGCCTCGTGGTCCATGGTCACGTTGGTGATGACGCCGGCGAGCGGAGTCACCACGTTGGTGGCATCCAAACGGCCACCCATGCCCACCTCCAGGATGGCAAGATCCACCTTCTCCTGGGCAAACCAGAGCAGGGCCAGGGCGGTGGTGAACTCGAAGTAGGTGATCTGCCCGTTGCCGATCACGGCGCGAATCTGGCTCGCCACGCCGGCAAAATCCGCCTCCGGGATAAAGGCGTCGTTGATGCGGAAGCGCTCACGCACGGAAGAGAGATGCGGCGAGGTGTAGAGCCCCACCCGGTAACCAGCACGACTGAGCACCGAAAGCAGGGCCGAAGAGACCGAGCCCTTGCCGTTGGTGCCCGCCACATGGATAGAGGCGAGCCCCCGCTGCGGATGGCCGACCCGGTCGAGAAAGGCCTCCATGCTGTCGAGCCCCAGCTTGATCTTGAAGAACTGGAGCTGGTCGAGATACTCCCACGCCTCGCGGTAATCCATCACGAAAGCACCTCCAGGCGGGCATAATCGAGATGCAGGGTTTTACGGCCGTGGCGCGGGAAGTAGATAACAAAGGTGCGGGGTCCGGCTTGGCGTTCCACCTTGCCTTGGCCGAAAAATGGGTGCTTCACCGCCATGCCGGGTTGCAACTCCGCCTCAGGTGGCGGCATCGGCGCAGTGGTCGCCACCGATACGGGCTTGAAAGCAGGCGGCGTGATCGCTGGTTCGCCCTGCCACGGGTCGGCCAGCCAACTGGGCGTACTCCCCCGGCCGCTCTGCATGAGGTTAGGCGGCAGCTCCTCAAGAAAGGGCGACATGGCACCGGTGGTGCGGAAGCGGTCCGGACTCATCACCTCCCGCGGATAGAGGAAGAAGAGGCGTTTGCGGGCGCGGGTGGCGGCCACATACAAGAGGCGGCGCTCCTCCTCGAACTGTTCCGGCAGGGCCGCCTGGGCCGAGGGGAACTTGCCCTCCACCAGATGAATGATGAAGACCACGTCCCACTCAAGCCCCTTGGCCGAGTGGATGGTGGAGAGGACCAAGCGCTCGCGCCCCCCGACATCATACACATTCCCCTGCTCCGCCTGGGGCGGGTCGAGCGAGGTGTCGTCGAGAAAGGGCTGCAATTCCGTGTAGCCTTCGAGGATGGCGCGGAGCTGCTCCAGGTCGCGACTGCGGCGCGGGTAGTCGTCGTGGTAGAGGCGCTCGAAGGCGGGGCGGTAATGGTCCATGACCAGATCAAACTGCGCCACCGGCGAGAGACCCGGCACCACAAGGGAATCCAAAAGATCGATGAGGGAGGTGAGACCCGGTTGCCACGATTTGCCGGCCGGGTAGCTTCTGAGCGCGGCCAGCGGGTCGGCGGCGCTCTTGATCCGGCTCAAGACGTTCTGGGCGGTCTTGGGTCCCACCTTGTCGAGCTGGAGCAGGAGGCGGTTCCAGGAGAGATGGTCCTGGGGGTTGACCACGATGCGCAGGTAGGAGAGGACATCCTTGATATGGGCCGACTCGGTGAGCTTGAGCCCCCCGCGCTTTTCAAAATCGAGGTGGCGGTTGGTCAGCTCCAGCTCAAGCTTGAAGGAGTGGTAACCGGAACGGAAAAGCACCGCCATCTCGGAGAGCGGCACCCCTTCCGCCTGGAGGGCCATGATCTTCTCTACCACGTAGCGCGCCTGGGCGCCCTCGTCGCGGGCCGCATGCACCACCGGTCGCTCACCCGCCTCGATCTTGCTGAACAGGGTCTTGGTGTATTTTTCCTGGGCGCGCTCGATGATGGCGTTGGTCACCGAGAGGATCGGCTGAGTGCTGCGGTAGTTCTCCTCCAGCCGGATGATCTTGGTGCCGGGGAAGAGGCGCGGGAAGTCCATGATATTGCGGAAGTCAGCGCCGCGGAAGCTGTAGATCGACTGGGAGTCGTCGCCCACCACCATGACGTTGTTGCGCGGAGAAGCCATGAGGCGCACAATCTCCGCCTGGACCGGGTTGGTGTCCTGGTATTCGTCCACCATCAGGTAGGCAAAGCGGCCGGCGAGTTCTTCGCGCACTGCCGGCTGCTCGTTGAGCAACCGCTGCCAGTTGATGAGCAGGTCATCGTAATCCATCAAGCCGTGTTCGAGCTTGAACTTCTGGTAGTGGCCGCGGATCAGCAAGAGGTCGTCGAGATAGTCGTGGAGGTGGCCATACTCCTCGTCGAGCAGGTCGGCGATGGAGATACCCTTGTTCACCGCCTTGCTCAGGATGGCGACGATGAGGCGTTTAGAGGGGAAGCGCTTGCTCTCGCCGCCCAGGCTGAGCGAGGATTTGATGAGGTTGACGATGCCCTCGGCATCGGCCTGATCAAGGATGGTGAAGTTGGCGGCATAGCCGAGGTGTTGGGCGTGACGGCGGAGAAGAAGGTTGGCCACCGCATGGAAGGTGCCGCCCATGACCCGGCGACAGGAGTCGTCGATGAGCAAACTCGCGCGGCTCACCATCTCCTGGGCGGCCTTGCGAGTGAAGGTGAGTAACAAGATCTGTTCCGGACTCACTCCCTGCTCCACCAGATAGGCGAGGCGATAGACCAGGGTCCGGGTCTTGCCGCTGCCGGCGCCGGCAATGACCAGCACCGGGCCATCCACCGTGGTGGCGGCCTCGTACTGCGCCTCGTTCAGGTGCTGGCGGCTGACCGGTGAAACCGTCAGCGGCTTATTATCAAGGGGGAAAAGGGAACGCTGCATGGGGGGCACTCTACCACAGCCAGGGGATGGACGCACCGGAGAAAAAACATTGAAACGGGCCGGGAGGCGATGGTAGAGTAGGCCGCAAATCAAGTCAGACCAAACCAGCGCTCCCCGAGGTGTCCCATGAGCACGCCAGCCCTGGAACAACTTTTCACCGCCGAGACCCTGAACCGCCTTTTCCCGGCCAACCGGGCCGACCAGTTCTTCGATGCCTTACTCGGCGACGCCAGCGAGGGCGCCTACGACATCCGGCTGGCCTTCACCCGTTCCGACGCCGCGGCCAAAGCCCTGACCTTTGCCCTGGAACTCCACCAGCGTCCAAACAAATGCCTGGCCTGCAATCTCACCTACGGCCTGCCCGAGGTCTTTTCCCGCCACCCGCTCATCGATCTCAAGGGAGTGGTGGCGGAGATCGCCTCCCTCTGCGGCAACGCCACGGTCAAGGAATGGCGGCTCGGCACCACCCAGCAGGTCTCGAAAGAGCTGCACACCGTACCGCTCATCATCAATCTGGTTTGACACATCACTCACGCACCGTGCCCAAGCGGTGCATTTTGCCCCATTGGGCATGCGTCTTCGCCAGCCCCTGCATCAGGCCCTGGAAGCGAAAAAGGGTGATGATCTGGCGGTAGCCCAGGTTTTCCACCACCGAGGCCGCGAGCAAGGCCAGCAACTGGCGGAACCTGGTATAGACGTGGAACGAGCGCTCCTCCAGGAAAAGCGAGCTGACCGACAACAGCATCCCCAACCCCACCGCCACCGCGAAAAAAAACAGCAGGGCCTGAAAATTGAGCAGCCCCTGGAAATAGGCCCAGATCGTCACGCCATATCCAAACACTTCGAAAATCGGCCCCCACCACTCAAAAAAAAGAAAAAAGGGGAAGGCCACCCACCCCGCCAGCCCGCTCCCGCGCTGACAAAAAAGCGACCGGTTCATCAACAGGCTCTCACCTAACCCCCGCTGCCAACGAATCCGCTGGGCCTTGAGGGTGGCAAAGTCTTCCGGCGCCTCGGTCCAACAGACCGGGTCGGGTAGAAAGGTGATGCGGTAGGGCTTACCTGCCTTGCGCAGGGTGCGGTGCAACCGCACCACCAGTTCCATATCCTCGCCCACCGTATCGGCCCGGTAGCCGCCAACGCCGACCACCGTCTCCTTATGGAAGAGGCCGAAGGCGCCGGAAATGACCAGCAGGGCATTCATCGAGACCCAACCCAACCGACCGAAGAGAAAGGCTCGCAGATACTCGACGATCTGAAAAAGCGCCAGGGGGTTCTTCGGCAACTTGGCCCGCCGCAGGACCCCTCCGCTCAATTCGCAACCATTGACCAGCCGCACGGTGCCGCCGCAGGCCACGGTATGCGGGTCGGTAAGGAATGGCTGCACCAGCATCCGCAGGCTTTCGGGCTGCAACATGGAATCGGCGTCCACGCTGCAAAAAAGCGGGTAGCGCGCGGCATTGATCCCGGCGTTCAAGGCATCGGCCTTGCCGCCGTTTTCCTTATCGATAACCCGCAGATTGTGATGGTTGGCGGAAAGGTAAACCCCCCGCACTGGCTGGTTGGAAAGTCGCGCCCGGTAAGCCTCGGGAAACTCCCGCAGAGTGAATGCCTCCTGCAACGCCTTCAACGTACCATCGTTAGAGCCATCGTTTATCACCACCACTTCGAACTCCGAGTACCGAAGCTGCAACAATGAACGGATCGAACCGACGATGGAGGCCGCCTCGTTGTATGCCGGCACCAGCACGGTGACTGGCGGCTCCAGCTCGGTGTAGATATGGGGAAGGGCCGCGAATTCGACGGTTCCCATATAGTCAGCCAGCCGGAAGAATGCCAGGATGACCAGCAGCAGATAGCCGCCGTTCACGCAGAAGAAGTAGGCGAGGAAAAACCATTCGGCATACTGCACCAAGGCGGCGGCATCAGGCATGGGCCAGGCCCTCTTCGTTCACCACCTGGGACAACATCTGGCGGGCATAGGGGTCGGCATGCCGCTCCCGCAGCGCCCGCAACTCGTCAGGCTCATGGCCAAGCAACCGCACCAACGCCTGGGCCGCTCGGTATCGCACCCACCACTGTTCATCGCCAAGCCGTTCAGCAAGGATGGCGACATCCTGCTCCCGGCTCCCAATCCGGCCCAGGGCGGCCACCGCCTGCATCCGCACATGCCACCGGGGGTGGGCGGTATAGCGCCGCACCAACTCCAGGCATTCGGGATTTTCCACCTGCCGCAGCACCCGCGAGGTGAGGCGGTCGGAACGGCTGCGACTCAACAGGGCAAAGAGCAAGGCATTCCGTGCCTCATGGTGCATGGAGCGGACATAGGGCAGCAGACGGATGGCGGTTTCATCGTCGCAATCGTCCAGCAGCGGCGCCAGATGGGCGTTGGCCAGTTCAGGGGTGAGGGTATGGCGGAAGACCAGGCCGAGCCGTTCGACCGGCCAGTCATCACGCCGCAGCAGCTCGGCAAAGACCAGCGGCACGGCCTTGGCCGGATTGATCTGCATGAGGGATCGGGCCGCGACCACGGAAATCACGGGGTTGGCGCTGCGGAGCAAGGTCTCCAGGCTCGGCCAACTGGCACGGTCCTTGAGGTGGCCCAGAAAAATGATCGCGGCCAACCGCTGCGGCACCTGCTTGCGCCGCAGCGCGCGCTGGGCAACGCGGTGCGCACCCAGGCGGCGGGCCACATGGTTGAGACGTTCGTGGGCCTCGTCGGCCAATGATTCCTGCATGGTGAGCCAGAGGCCGATGAACCGATGAAAGTCACGCCGCTGGAGCCGCGGCAACACCATCTCCTTGCAGGGGATGGCCACAATCGCGAACTCGGCGAGCAACGGCCGCCAAAAGGCGAGAAACTTGGCGGTACGGCGTTGGGATAGGAGGAGATGGACCCGGAGCACCAAAACCCACGCCATCATGAAAAGAATCGCCGCGCCGATGGCAAGGGGACCGAGATACGCTTCGGTCAGGAATCCGTCAGAACCGGTACCGAAGCCCAAGGGATCCCCCCGACCGGGTATAGCGGTCGCTCTGCTCATGGCTCCAGAGATGATAACCAATGCCCCACGGCCCCTCGCCGAACCAGTGGCGGCCGATGATGCCAACCGAACGGACGCTGTCGGTCAGCAACTGCCCGCCCCCTGGTTCGCCCGTGTTTTCCGTCTCCTGGCCTACCGCGGCATAGAGCCCCACCCGGCTGCGTTCGCCGTAATACCAGTTCCATTGCAGCCGATGGGCGAAAACCTCGCTGGCCTCCTCCGCCTTGCCCATGTAGAGGGTGTATTCCAGGCGGTGGGCGCCCATGTCACGGCCCAGGCCAAGACTATAGAGATTGCTGTAGGTGCGGGTGTACGCCGAGTGTTTGGCGATAAGACCCAAATCCCAGGCTTGGGCGAAACGGGCCGTACTGCCCACGAGCAGCGAATACTCCGGCAGCACCTCGTGATCCGGGCTGGCCGACGCCTCGATCTGCACAGCCACCTGATCGGTGAGCCGTTGCGCCGTGCCCAGCATCAGTTCCGTATCATCGAGCCGGTATCGTTCGGTGAAGCGCGCCCGGCCGTAAAAGGCCCTACCGGCCTGGTAGCGGTCCTCACCCTCGAGGTAGAGGCTTTTCCAGGCATCGTACCCCTTGGAGAGGTCTTCATAGCTGCCGCCCGCCTCCACCTCCCGCCACGGAACAAAGGCAGACACCACGGGCTTACGGTCCACCAATTGCTGGCGCAGGTCAGCCACTACGGCCAGGCCGAAACGCTCTTCCGCTGCCGTTAGCACCGCCGCGGCCTGACGTCCGGACTCGGCATCCGCCTTGGCCAGCAAGGCCTGAATCTCCACCCGCCACGCATCAAGATAGTCCGGCGCCAGCATCTTCGCCCTGACGGCAGTCTCCACGGCCTGCGGCAAGGCGCCGCTCCAGTAAAGAGTCTGCGCCCGTCCCACCAGAAAATCAGCATTGCCCGGCTGGACGGCCAAAAGAAGATCGTACTCCCGCAGCGCCTCGGCGTACCGTCCCTGCCACGCCAGCACCCGGGCCAGGACAAAACGCGCTTCCTGATCCTGCGCCCGAATCGCCAACTCCTGGCGGAGCAGCCGCTCGGCCGCCGTAAAATCCCTGGCCGCCACGGCCGGCTGCCATGGGGCCTGCTCACCGGCCGCGGCCAATGACGCCATACCGGCCAACAGCAGACCAACAAAGACCATGCCCCGCTTCATAAGCCGCTCTTGATATGCCGTTCCAGGCGGGCGGCCAGTTCCGCCGGCCGGAAAGGCTTGACCACGTAGTCGTCGGCCCCCAGTTCCAGGGCCTGGATCAGATCCTTTTCCTGGGTCTTGGCGGTGAGCATGATCACCGGCACCTTTTCCCAACCCGGCTGCCGACGGATGAGTCCCAACAGTTCAAAGCCATCGGCATAGGGCAGCATGATATCAAGGATCACCGCAGCCGGGACCGGGATGCTCGCGATCAACTCCTTGGCCCGGCGACCGTCCTCGGCCACCAACTCCTCATACCCATGCTGATGCAACAACAGTCGCACCAATTCAACGATGACCGGTGAATCTTCGATAATGAGAACCCGAGACAAAACCGACATCCAGCGCACCCGTTCTCGCGACAATTACCCTCAAAAAACCATGCCACCACACGGCAGGCAGGCCAACTGCCCCATGTTAGCCGGGGGAAGAACAACGGGTCAACGCTTTTTTCAGTTCAGCGACGGGGTAGGACAACGGCCAGCGATAAAGTCTGGCAACCGGCGGAAATGGCGGCCCACCTCGCTGGGCCGGTGGGAATCGGAGCCGGCCTCCAGACGGATGCCGAGGGCAACGGCCTCGTCGAGGATCGGTCGCGTTGGATATTGCTCGCCCCGGTGGGGAAAACCGGAGGTGTTGACCTCCAGTGCCACGCCCTTTCTGGCCATGGCCTGAAGGATCTCACTGATCTGGCGCTGGTGACCGGCGGTGAAGCGGACCTCTGGATGGTGGCGGAGCACGGCGTCCAGATGGCAGAGCACCGTGCCGGGCAGGATAACAACAGCCTCCAGCAGGCTGGCGAAGTAGTCGGCAATCACCCGCTCCACCCCACGGCGCGACAAGGGCTCCAGGTTGGCCTGACGGCGGCTCACTACATTGTAATGCTGACCGCCGATCTCGTAGTAATGAAAGGAAACACCGACCCGCTCCCATGGGTGGCGCGCAATCATCGCCAAGATCGCCGGCACCTGCTTCGGGTTGTACCCCACCTCGACGCCGAGGCCGATTTCGATGCGGCCACGGTACTGCTCCCGCAGCGCCTCGCCTTCGGCGTGGTACTGGGCAAAATCCGCCTCGGAAAGCCAGGTCGCCTCATGGTAATTGATCCCGGCCTCCAGGTGCTCCAAAAAAATAAGCCGCGAGAGACCAGCAGCGATGGCCGCCTCGACATAGTCAACCATCTCACCGGTTGCATGATGGCAATATTTGGTGTGGACATGGCCGTCGGTGGCAAGATCGATCTGCATGCTGTTTTACGTCGCTGGTTACTGGCGTTGAATCAAAAACCGAATTCGGCCAACAGGTCATCCACCAGATCCTGCTTCATGGGCGGGGTGCTGGCGGCATGGACCTCACGGAGCATCTCCCGCTTCTTCTCCACGTTTTCCACGGATCCATCCTTCTTGATGTTTAGGATCACCAGCACCTCGATGAGCCAATCGCGAAGCTGGCCGAGATCGGCAATAATCTTCTCCATCTTCTGCCGCGCCACGTCCTGGTAAGACTGAGAGGCGATGATGTCGTACATCGCGGCCTTGATCGCCAGCACCACCGCGCCCATAGCGGCCCGGTCGCTCCCGGCCTGGCGGAGCAAGCCCTCCAGGGTCTCGGCATCCATGATGATCTTGTCGGATTTATCGAGCACCGCGCCGGTGGTCTGCTCCATGAGCTGTACCACATCCTGGGCGTAATTGACGAGGAAGGGCGCCTGCTCGCCGGCGTTGGCCAGAGGCGCCTGCACGGTCTTCATATTGACCAGCATGGCGTTGATCTTCTGGGCCAGGATAGAAAGGAGCCCTTCGGTATCGAGGTCGGGCAATTCGTTGGTGAACTCACCGCGCAGCAGGGCATCGGTCACCTCCACCAGGGAGGCGATACTCTTTTCAAACTTCGCCTTGTTGTTCCTCGGCATATGGCAGCGCCCCCACCACGCGACCCGATCAGAGCGTAAAAGATACCTTCGATGTCCGGTTTACCCCAAATGGCGTGCTCCCGGCAACCGAATGTTCATCCACGGCTTCCACCAGACGCGGCAATGCCTCACTCAACGCCGCCCACCAGTGGCCCAGTAGAACGCCTCTTTCGCCGAATACATCTGCCGATCGGCCTCCGCCAAAAGAGAATCTACCGGATACCGGTCGGAACCGGCCCGCCCCATGCTGACCGTCACCGCGAAGGCGGTGCCATCAGGCAACGGAACGGTCAACGCGGCAAACATCTCGTGCTGCAAACGGTCCACATAATGGCCCGCCTCCTCATCGGTTGTATTGGTGAGGAGGATAACGAATTCATCACCACCGGTCCGCGCCGCGACATCGGTGGCGCGCAAGGATTTCTGGAGGGCCATGGCAACGGCGACGATCAGCAGATCACCGCACTCATGGCCGTATTGATCGTTGAGCCGCTTGAGACCGTTGATGTCCGCCGCCACCACTGCATGGTGAATCCCGTATTGCCTGAATTTCTGCCGTTCCTCACCCAACACCGTGGCCAGATAGCCCCGGTTGAAAAGGCCGGTAAGGGCATCCTTGTTCGCCTTTTCCTCAAGCTGGCGATAGAGTAACTGATTCTGGAAATAGGCCCCCAGCGGCTCGGTGACCAACTTGAGGAACCCCAATTCCTCTTCCCCCATCTCGCCCTCGAAGAGTACTATCCCCACCCGCTGCCCATTGGCGCCGGTAAGCGGCACCTGCCGGCTCTGCTGCCAAGGCAGCTTACCCTCGGCGATGCATTCATTGGCCTGGTGCATTCGCGCCCCCCGGCCGAGGCAAGCCTTGGTCAAGGCCTTGAACTCTTCCGCCACCATGTTGCGTTGCTCCGCGAACCACAGATTGCCGGCCCGGAGATCGTGGACAAAAAGCGCCACCCCACCCACGTGGAGATTGGGCAACACCGTATCGAGAAAGTAATCAACCACCTCCTGGACATCACTCCCCTTTTGCAGATAGGTGCCGAAATCCACCAACAGGGAGAGGATCTTGTTCTTGCGGGCAATCTCTTCCTGGTGGGAGCGTATCTGTTCGATCAATCCCACCTGCCGCGTGATGTCGCGGAAAATCAGCAACCCGCCCTGGCCATTGGGCGCCACCGAAAAAATTTCCGTATAGACCTTCCCGTCGGACGCCTGGCTTTTCTTGTCGCCGTCGGCCCTGGCAAAGCCCTCCGCCGCCGGGCATCCTGGGCACGGTTGCCTATAACCGAACATGGAATAACAATGGCTGTGCTCCCGGCCGGCAACCATAGCGGCCACCGCGCTGTTTTTCCGCTGCACCAGGAAATTGGCGTCCACGGTCACCATGGCGTCGGGCAGGCTGTCCATGAGCTGGGCGAGAAATTCCTGCTCCTCGGCATTCAGCCGGCGCCGCCGCTCCAGCAGGATGTTCCTGGCCTGGAATTCCTTGCGGTCGAGGTGCGATTGGCGCAGCAGGGTGATTTCCTGGGTGACGTCGTGGAGGGTGATAAGGTGCTGATCCTGCCACGGGTGGCAAAAAACCCTGAGGTAAATATCGCCTTCCGGCCGGTTAAGGGATAGGGAGTGGCGCCGAGGTTCCGTCCCTTCGGCCAGGCCGGCAGGGCAACCTTCGCAGGGGGATTCACAACCGAAAAGGAGTTGATGGCAGGGTTGGCCAATGGCCGCCAAGGCGGGCTGGCCCAGGATGGCCTCGGCGGTACGATTGGCAAAAACCGCGCGACGCCCTTGGTCGCAATGCAAGAGCCCGGTCTGGACCGCGTCGAAAAGTTGTTGCAGATGCTGGTCTGATGCTGATTTGTGAGGCCCCATCGCGTCCGTCGTCTCGCTCAACCGCCCATGACTCACTGCCGGCACACCTGCTGGTGACTATAGCACAACAACAGCGCCACGCCACGGAAAATGCCCTATCCCACGCCGGGGCGCGTCTCAGTGCAACAACTCAAACTCCCGCCATTTCTCTTCGAGCCGCTTGGCCGAAACCGGATAGGCGGTCTTCAACTCTTGGGCAAAGAGGCTCACCTTGAACTCCTCCACCATCTCGCGATATTCGGCGAGCAGCCGGCGCTTGGCCTCGCCCATGGCGGCATCGTCGCCCACCGCCGCAAGCCGCGCCTCAAAAGGGGCAAGCTGTTTGGCCTTGGCCTCATCCTTGGCGCGGTCCACCTGGGCCCGTTCCAGCCGCAGCCGCAAGGCCTTGAGGTAGCGCGGCAGGCTGGCCAACTGGACCAGGGAATAGCGCTGCAAGAAATCGGGCGGCACCAGGGAGGCCACGGTGGCGCGGAAGTCGACACCGCGATTGGCCTGCCCCTTGGCCTGAGCGGCCAGACGGTTGATGGCATCGAGCGCCTCCCGCCGCGCCTGGAGCACTGCCAGTACCGGCTCAAAGGCCCGCTTGGCGAGGAGGGCGATGCCCTGCTGCCGGATCTGCGCTACCTGGCGGACAAAATCCGCCGGCCCCGGCACCGCCGCCTCCCGCACCCCGAACATCTCAAGCTGCACAAAGTCCCAAAGGGCGGCGTTCAACTCGTCATGACCGCCGAGCCCCTCGCAGAGCGCCCAATGCTGGCGGGGGATGGCACATTCCTTCCTGATGGACTTGAGGGCCTGTTTGAATTCCTGGCCGTAGAGGTGGCAGAGGGCCTTGCTGGTCTCCTGCCGGGCTGCTGCTTGCTCGGCGAAGAGATGCAGGGCGATGCGGTTCTCCCCTCCCAACACCAGGCCGGGATAGAGATAGCCGGCCAGACGGCCGGCACTGTCGGTGAGCGGCAGCTGGGGCGGCACCTGGGGCAACGACTCCGGCCCAACCCCGTCGCGCTCCCACTGGCGGCGAAGGGCCGAAACCTCGCGGTCGTCGGGGACCGCCGTACCTCCCATGGCGCGAATCTCCTGGAAGTGGCGGCTCTCCTTGAGCACGGCGCCGCGGCTGTCCACCAACCGGAAACGGAAGCGGAGATGGGGCGGCAGGGTCTCGATGGCCCAATCCGCCGAAGTGATCCGCACGCCGTAAAGTTCCTGCACCGCCTGGGCCATGGCCGTGTAAAGCGAACCGTGATAGGGCGTCAGCTCTTCAGCGATCCGCTCGGCAGCCTGCGGCACCGGGATCAGCGGCCGACGGAGCGACTTGGGCAGGCTCTTCAGCAGGAAGGTGATCTTTTCAAGGAGCAACCCCGGCACCAGCCACTCGAAGAGTTCGGGTCGCAAGTGACCGACCATGTGCACCGGCACCGCCACCGTCACCCCATCCCCCTCGCTGCCCGGCGCAAAGGTGTAAGCCAAGGCCAGCTCCACCCCGTCAAGTGGCAAGCGGGCAGGGAACTGCTCCAGTTCATGGGCCTCTGGTAGCTGGCGGAGCAGGTCTGCCTCGGTGAGGCGCAACCGCTGGTCCGCGCCGGGCTGCTTCAGAAAGCGGCGCAGGCCGGCCTGGTCCCACACATCGGCGGGGAGGCGGTCATCATAAAATTGATAAATCACCTGGTCATCCACCAGCACATCGCGGCGGCGCACCCGCTCCTCCAATGCCTGGAGGTCGGCCACCAGCTTCTGGTTGTGGGCGAGGAAGTCGTAGTCCCCCTGCAACTCGCCATCCACCAAGGCGGAATGAATGAAAAGCTGCCGGGCCTCCTCGGGGTTGATCCGGCCGTAGTTGACCTTGCGACCCGCCACGATGATCAGGCCAAAAAGGGTTGCCTTTTCGAGCGCCACCACCTGGCCGCGCCTTTTTTCCCAGTGCGGGTCGCTGTAAGCGTAGCGGCAAAGATCGCCGGCCAGGGGTTCGAGCCACTCCACCTTGATGTTCGCCACGGTGCGGGCGTAAAGCCGGGTGGTCTCCACCACCTCGGCGGCCATGATCCATTGGCCGCCCTTGTTGTAGAGGGCGGAGCCGGGGAAAATCACCGTCTCACGACCGCCCGCTCCCTGGTAAATGTTCTTCTCCTTCTTGAGCCCGATGTTGCGGAGGTTGCCGGCCAGCAGCGCCCGGTGGATGGCATCATAGGCAGCGGGTTCGCTGTTCATGGCAAAGCCCGGCTCCTCGGCAAGGATGCGGGCGATCTGCTCATGGACGTCCATCCACTCAGCCAGGCGCAGGTAGGAAAGGTAGTGGCTTTTCGCGAACTTGCGCATCCGCGACTGGCTTTTGATCTTCTCCAGGGTCTGGTGGTAGGTGTCCCAGAGGTTGAGGAAGAAGAGGAAGTCGGAGTGGGGGTGCACGAAACGGCCATGGGCCGCGTCGGCCGCCCCCTCCTTCTCTGCCGGCCGCACCCGCGGATCCTGGATGCTCAGGGCGGCGGCGATCACCGCCACCTCGCGCAGGGCGTTTTCGTTCCGCGCCTCGACAATCATCCGGGCAATGCGCGGATCGAGCGGCAACCGGGCCATGAGTTGGCCCACCGTGGTGAGGTGCTGCTGCTCGTCGATGGCCTCCAGTTCCGCGAGCAGGGCGTAGCCGTCGCGGATGGCGCGGGGCGAGGGCGGATCGACAAAGGGGAAGGAGGCCGGATCGCCCAGGTGCAACGAGATCATGCGCAGGATCACCTCGGCGAGATTCGTGCGCACGATCTCGGGCGACGTGAACTCCGGTCGGGCCAGGTACTCCTCCTCGCTGTAGAGGCGGAGGCAGATGCCCGGCCCCACCCGGCCGCAGCGTCCCTTGCGCTGATCGCAGCTGGCGCGGGAAACCGGCACCACCGGCAGCTTATGAGTGCGGGCCCGCGGGCTGTAGCTCGCGATGCGGGCCAGCCCCGTGTCGATCACGTAACGGATGCCCGGCACGGTGATGGAGGTCTCGGCCACGTTGGTGGCCACCACGATCTTCTGGCCCCTGGCCGGCTGGAAAATACGGGTTTGCTCACTGGGGGAAAGACGGCCGAAAAGGGGTAATACCGTGGCCTCGCTGCCGCCATGGCGCTGCCGCTCAACCTTGATTGCCTCGCTCAGGGCATCCACGGTCTCGCGGATATCCCGCTCGGTGGGCATGAATATCAGGATGTCGCCCTGGCGATCCTCCCGGCGCAACGCCAAGACCGCCGCCACGGCCCGGTCCACGTAGGTTTCTTCGCCCTCCTCCTCCCGCTCGTGATCCACCGGCTGGTAGCGCACCTCCACCGGATAGGCGCGGCCCGCCACGTCGATGACCGGCGCCCCGCCAAAGGCCTTGGCGAATTTGGCGGTATCGATGGTGGCCGAGGTGATGATGAGCTTGAGTTCCGGCCGCCTGGCCAGGAGCTGCTTCAAAAGACCGAGGAGGAAGTCGATGTTGAGGGTGCGCTCGTGGGCCTCGTCCACGATGATGGTATCGTAGGCGCGAAGCTGTCGGTCATGCTGCGCCTCGGCCAACATAATGCCGTCGGTCATGAATTTGATCCGGGTGCTGCGGCTGGTCTCGTCGCGGAAGCGGATCTTGTAGCCCACTAAGGATGCGCCCTCCGGCCCCAGTTCCTCGGCCACCCGGCCGGCAATGGAGATGGCGGCGATGCGGCGCGGCTGGGTGCAGCCGATCCGGCCCCGTTTGCCTCGGCCCGCCTCGATGCAGAGCTTGGGCAGCTGGGTGGTCTTGCCGCTGCCCGGCTCGCCGGCCACGATCACCACCTGGTGCTCCCGGATGGCGGCCACCAGTTCGGCCCGATGGGCGGAAATCGGCAATTCCTCCGGGTAGCGGAGGCGCAAGGGGTCGCGAATGGGGTGGACGGCAGAAGGCATGGTACTCCCTGACGAATGATAACTCCCTGCTTTTTCTTGATTCCTCGCGAGGATGCAATCCTTTTTTCAGGCCGGTCCGCAAATTATCTTCAAGATTCCGTCGAACGTGGCGAAAATAAAGTAGAATTTTTATACTTCCGAAAGTACAATGATTTTGATTTTTCGCACCAGAGCCTTTGCGAGGGGTGGATTCCTGCTCGCCCTCTGGCGAAAAATCGCTCGGTGAGCGCTTTACGGCGGCAGTGGGTTCAGGAGAGAGGAAACATGGGAGGAACAAAGATGGCTGAAGAAATGGGCAATGTCGATACCGCGATCCAGGCATCGCACAAAACCGTGGTGTCGCGGGAAAAAGAAATCGGTGAAGAAGCGGAGCGCCCCGCCGGTCCGGTCGGGCTCGATATCGGCACCAGCCACATCGTGATGGCCCAGAACAAGGGCAAGAACATCAACACGGTCAAGCAGCTCAACGCGTTCTTCACCATCCCCTATTCAAAGTTCACCAAGAAGATCCTGGTGGAGAACGAGGTGACCTTCTTCGAGAAGAACGACATGTTCTACATCCTCGGTTACTCGGCCGAGAACTTCGCCAACATGTTCAACACCAACACCCGCCGCACCATGGAAAAAGGCGTCTTGAGTTCCCGCGAGGACGAAGGCATCACGGTGCTCCAGGCGATCATCAGCACCCTCATCAAGAAGCCGAAGAACCCCGGCGAGATCATTTGCTTCAGCACCCCGGGCCAGCCCATCGACAGCCCCACCTCGGTGGTTTACCACGAGTCGATCCTGAAGATGTACCTCGCCTCGGTTGGCTACAACCCTATCTCCATCAACGAGGGCCTGGCCACCGTCATGTCCGAGCTGGCCGAGGACAACTTCACCGGCATCGGCATTAGTCTGGGTGGCGGCATGTGCAACATCTGCCTCGCTTACCTCTCGGTGCCGGTAATCACCTACAGCATCCAGAAAGGCGGCGACTACATCGATTCCATGGTCGGCTCCTCGGTAGGCGAGCCGGCCACCAAGATCAAGACCATCAAGGAAAGCTCCCTCTCCCTGGCCAAGACCCCGAAGAACCGGGTCGAGACCGCCCTGCACATATACTACGATGACCTCATGCACAGTCTGCTCCACAGCCTGCAGGACGTGCTGCACTCCTCGGACAAGATTCCGAAGATCGCGAAACCAGTGCCCATCGTGCTGGCCGGCGGCACCGTGCTGCCCACCGGTTTCAAGGAGCACTTCGAGAAGACCTTGAAGTCAGTTACCCTGCCCATCGACGTGTCCGAGGTGCGTATCGCCGAAGACCCGCTTAACACCACGGCCAAGGGGGCCATGGTCATGGCCCTCTCGGAAGAAATCTAAGCTCCGCCCGCAAAACGCTGCGCAAAAAAGGGCGACCCCACAGGGGCCGCCCTTTTTGTATTCTAGTGGTAGTTAGACAACCAAAGAAAAACCCCCTTCCTTAATGGGGAAGGGGGTTTTGAGGGAAAAGGATCGGCGGCGACCTACTCTCCCACCAGGTCTCCCTGGCAGTACCATCGGCGCGAGAGGGCTTAACTTCCG
>Ga0172375_10002489_pt1 | contig 28539 bp, 33 predicted proteins | sample LakKiv1m_FD_114537 | JGI IMG/M metagenome (GOLD analysis project Ga0172375, IMG submission 114537) | Freshwater microbial communities from Kabuno Bay, South-Kivu, Congo - kab_092012_11.1m | ecosystem: Environmental > Aquatic > Freshwater > Lake | place: Democratic Republic of the Congo... | reverse complement strand
TCACGATTGCATAGCAATCGAGAAATCCAGGTGTCGCGGGTTCAAATCCCGTCGGGGCCATTTATATTTTAATATATAAATAACAAAAAATAAAAAACTATCTTATAATAAACACTTTCAATCATCCAACCAATCTTTTTACATTCTCTATATTCTCTGCAACTTCAGAACCTTTCTTTGTTAATTTTATCAGCTTTATTCTCCCCTTTTTCTCAAATACAACCAATCCCAGCTCTTCCAGACTCTGAAGTATTTTTACAGCATGCGAATACGTACAGTCAACTTCCTTAGCCAATAAAGAGCCGTATCTCGCTCTGGACATCTTTCGCAAAGCTACAAGCATCAATGCAGGCTTTCTTCTGAAAAACACATCAAAATGATCCATCATATTTGTTTGTCTCCTAATATATATAATCTAACCTATATATTAAAGTTACCATATCGCTTTTAAACCTTGTGGATGATTTGTTATCTAACATAGTAGCAAAATCCAGTCCGCATTTTATAGTCACAAACAACTGTCTCTATGATACAAAACATAAACTAAAAATTTTTTATTGCATTGCCTGTAAATGATCTTCCAGTCAATTCACTATACAAACCCAAATATCCTTTTGCAAAAAGAATAGTTTTGCTTGCTAAAAGTTCTATTTCTGATTTTCCGTCCATAAATGACTGCTGAACATATTCTTTATTTGCAGTAATCTTAACAGCCTCTTCTTTCGTAGTTGTTATAATTATATCTGGATTTGAAATAGAACCAGCTTTAACAGAGATAATTCCATCCTTAACTGTAGCATAATAACTGTCTTCATCAACTTTAAATCCTATTTTAGGTTGATCGCTACTTAAGGGAGGATTATGCAATTCATTTGTCTTTATGCTGTAAAGAACATATAAAACAAAAGTAGAATTAAACTTTGCAACAGCCTCTTCAATAGTCAAACCCTTAGCAGGATTTACAAATACAGTCGCTGAACCGGATTTAGTTTCGGAACTATTCCCAAATTTAAAAATCCCTGAGTAAAAAGCAACTATTGACGCAAAAACTAATATAATTATGATTACTAAAGATATTATTATAATCGTTCCCTTTTTCATTATAATTATAAAAAATCAATATTTATAAATCTATTACGCAAGTATTATAATCTGACTAATACAAATAATAATATGAAAAAATTATCCAATCAAAATAAATCAGCCAAGAAATTAAAAATTCTCGCGGCGGGAGACATCCACGGAAATTCAAGGGCAACAAAGATTCTTGCAGAAAAAGCAGAAAGAGAAAATGTGGATTTAGTAGTTTTGTGCGGAGATTTGACAGGCTGGGCAGAAACAAGAAATATAATCAAGCCATTCAAGGAAAGAAACAAAAAAGTCCTTTTAGTCCCGGGAAATCATGAATCTTTTGCAACAGTAGACTTCCTAGCTATGCTCTATGGAGTAAAGAACATACACGGATATTCAACCAAATATACCTCAGGAGATAAAGAAGTAGGTATATTTGGCGCAGGGGGTGCAGATGTCGGCCTCTCCGCAATTTCGGACGGAGAAATGTTCAAAACATTAAAGAAAGCACATGATGGATTAAAAGGAATTGAAAAAACAATAATGGTAACGCATATGCATCCACGAGGAAGCTTATCTGAAGCTTCCGGTTTTGAAGGCAGCCCAGCAATAAGAAAAGCACTAAAAGAATTTCATCCAGACATTCTTTTACATTCTCATATACACGAAACAGAAGGAGTAGAAGAAGTTATAGGAAAAACTAAAGTCATAAACGTAGGTCCAAAAGGCAAAATCATTGAAATTTGATTATAAGCTATAGAAACACCACATCGCCCAGTTATCCCATAAACCATCTTGCTCAATGTAATCATCGCATATTAGATAATTATGATTAACAATTGATATCCCTTTTATCTATAAACATATAAAAACCCCAAATCCCCACCTAAAAACATGGCAGTAGAGGCATTTCTAACAACAACAAAGCCAAAAATAACAATTGAAAAAGAAGTAAAAGAAAAGCCAAGCATAGCGGAGCTTACAACAATAGAAACTCCCGGCAAGCCAAGCCCTGCATCAATGCTTGAGGAAACAAAAAGAACAAGAACAGTTAAAACCGAAAAAGCAAAATCATCAAGAAAAAGAATCACCTCAGATAATGTCATTGTTGAAAAGGCAAAACCTGATGAAAACACAATTTTGATAATAACAGAAAAACCGCAGGCAGCTGAAAAAATCGCAAAAGCAATCGGAGAGCCAAAAAAATATTCAAATGAGGGAGTGAATTATTTTGAGATTTTCAATGAAGGCAAAACAATTCTCGTTGCTTCTGCCGTCGGGCATTTATTCGGATTAACTTACAAAAAGGGGCAAAAAGGCTGGCCAATCTATGAAGTTGAATGGGTTCCAAGCTATGAGACAAAATCAGCAGCATTTACAAAAAGATATTATGATTTATTAAAAAAATTAGCCCGTAAGGCCTCCCAATTTATAATTGCGACGGACTTTGACAATGAGGGAGAAGTTATTGGCTGGAATGTCCTTAGATTCATCTGCAATCAGAAAATAGCAAAAAGAATGAAATTCTCAACTCTTACTCCTGATGAACTGAAAGAGTCATTTCAAAATCCTCTGAAAGAATTGGCCTGGGGAAATGCGTATGCAGGAGAAACAAGGCATATCCTTGATTGGCTCTATGGAATAAATCTCAGCAGAGCCCTCATGAGCGCAATAAAAACATCTGGCTCTTTCCAGATATTATCCATAGGAAGAGTTCAGGGCCCTGCATTGAAAATAATCGTTGAGAGAGAAAAAGAAATCCAAAAATTCAAGCCAGAGCCATTTTGGCAGGTTTTTGCAGAAGTTAAAAACCCGGAAACCAAAAAGCCCCTTCTTCTCAAACATCCGGAAGATATATTTGACAAATCAATCCTAGAAAAATTCAAAAAAATAAAAGAAGGAATAGCAGAAACAACAAACAGGCAAGAGCATATTTCCCCCCCGGCACCATTTGACTTAACAACACTGCAGAGAGAAGCGTACAGACTGCATAAAATCTCCCCTTCTGAGACACTAAAATTAGCACAGCAATTATATTTGGACGGAATTATATCGTATCCAAGAACATCATCACAAAAAATCCCTGCGTCCGTAAAGCCAAAAGAAATTCTCAAGAAGCTAGCGAAGAAATTTGACATAAAAACAGCAAAAAGGCAGTTCCCCGTTGAAGGAAAAAAATCCGACCCGGCACACCCATCAATCTATCCAACAGGAGATTTTGGAAAAATGACAGAAACCGTCGAGAAATTATACAACTTAATCGCAAAGAGATTCATCTCCTGCTTCTCCCCTGATGCAGTAACCTCAAACAAGCGCATTGTCCTTGCTGCCACAGATTCAAAAGGCAACCCTTTAACCTATGAAGTTAAAAAAATAGCAGAAAAAGAAGGATTGTCTGATGAAGAAGATGATAATAACGATAAAATAATCAATAAAAAAGAGGTTAGAGATAACAATGTTAAGAAAAGAATAATAACAATAAAATTCACGGCTTCAGGCTTGAAAGTTCTTGAAAAAGGCTGGACTTCTGTTTATCCCGCAACACTTGAAGAAACAGATATCCCTGACTTGAATGGAAAAACCAGCATAGAAGAAATAAAAATAGAGCAAAAGGAAACACAGCCCCCAAAAAGATACACTCCAACATCATTAATAACAATATTGGAAAAGAAAAATTTGGGAACAAAGGCAACTCGTTCATCTATTGTTGATACTTTATTCCAGAGAGGATATTTGGACGGAACTTCAATAAAAGCGACTGATTTGGGGCTTCGGCTGATAGAAACTTTGGAAAAATATTCCCCTATTATAATAGATGAAAATCTTACTCGTCAGTTAGAAGATGAAACTGAAAAAATTCAGGAAGAAAAAGACAGTTCAGAACTGGAAAAGGAAGAATCCTATGTCATTGAAAGGGCAAAAAAAATAATTAACGATATTTCAAAGGAATTCAAGGCAAATGAATCAAAGATAGGGCAGGATATAATGAAGGGAATTCAAAATCAGAGGGAGCAGAAAAGAATTGAAAATACTCTCCAGCAGTGCCCCACCTGTAAAAAGGGCAATCTCAGAATTATGTACAACAGATTATCAAGAAGATATTTTGTCTCCTGCTCCGCCTATCCAGAGTGCAGGCAAACCTATTCCCTGCCCCCAAATGCTCTAATCAAAAAAGCAGAAGGAAAAGTCTGTGAATATGATGGATTCCCAAAACTTTTAGCAATCAGAAAAGGAAAGCGCCCCTGGGAATTCTGCTTTAATCCAGAATGCAAAATAGAAAAAGAAAAAAGAGAAGCCTACGAATCAAAAAGAGCAAACAAAATCAGCAAGGAAGAAACAAAAGAAGATGAGGAATAATTATAGAAACATTTAAATATACATATGTATACAATTGTATATGGAACAAGAAACAACTATCAGAATAAAGCCAATAACAAAAATAGAACTGGATGGATTTAGGCAGTACAAAAATGAAAGCTATGACGAATTATTGAAAAAACTTATTTTTCTTGCAAAAACATGCGAAAAAGAGCCAAAATTAAGCCAAAAAACCATTAAAGAAATAAAAGAAGCAAGAGAAAGAATTAAGAAAGGCGAATACTATTCTCAAGAAGAGGTCGAAAAAAGATTTGGTTTATGAAATTTAAGGTAATCTGGGACAAAAAAGCTCTCAGTGAACTTGACAAATTAGATATCATTATTGCCAAAAGAATAATCATAAAAGTGAGGGAATTGTCTGACGATCCATTTTCCAAAGATATTAAAAAACTAAAAGGAGAAAGTGCATTCAGATTAAGAGTTGGAGATTACAGGGTTATATTTGATATAATAAGAGACGCAATAATAATTTTAAAAGTTGGGCATAGAAAAAATATTTATGATTAGTTTATAACCATTCCGTTCTCATAAACAACCATATGCCTCTTCCTTAACTCCTTAAAGAATGGAATTGGAGGAACAACAGCTTCAGGAGCAAAACTTCCCGCATCTGTGATAATCCCGTCTTTAAGCATTATAGCCAAAATGCTCGCGGGAAAACCAGTATCTATATTGCATCCTGCATCTTCCCAGCTTTTCAAGGACGGAACAAGGCACTCCATTAAAATTGTTTTTGCCTTTCCATTCTTAATTCCCCTTATCTTAATCCATAAATTCTCCTTTTCCTTGTATCCTTTAGGAATCTGCAGTTTCTTCAGCAGCTGTGTCAAGAAATTAATCGGCTTTATCTTTACCCCAAAATAATTTATTTTTTCGTTCTCTGCGAATCCCAAATCCATCAAATCTTTTATAACTTTAAATGAATGGTCGGGAAAGCCCGCATAAAATCTAACATTTTTCAATCCCCTATTTTTGAAATAATGGTAAAAAGTATATTGCTCGGGATGTCTTACATAAAACTGCATTTCCTTTCCTATTCCCCGATGGTACTTTTTGATTATTGAATGTAATGGTATTTTTTTCACAAATTTTCCGCGAATAACAACCGGTGCAGGCTCCGTAAATTCTTCAACAACGCTTTCAATTGAAAATGGAACAACAAATCTTTTTATGTTTGAATCCCACGAAAATCCGACATCTATACTCTCAAGTTTATCAAATTTCTCTGCCGCATATCTGAGCATTATGCTCCCAACTCCCGGCACAGAGCCAATCCCTGTTATTGCAGTCATTCCTTTCTTTTTGCACAAAGAATCCATAGCTAACTGCCTCTTTGTCATTGGAATCTCAGAGCCCAAATCAATCACATTTACCCCAAGGTGGCAGCAAACCTCCAATACTTTGTCATTCCAGTTCCCTTCAATGCAATTAACAACAACCTTCGCCTTAGAATGCCCGATAGCATCATGTATGGTGTGTATTTTTGTAGCTTCGATATGCCTAAACTCTACTTTCCTGTATTTTTTCAGAAAATGCACCACCCTCGTCTTGTCCCTTCCGCACAAAAGCACAGAATAACCTTTTTCAAGTAAATCTCTTGTTACAATTCTTCCCTGCATCCCTGTCGCGCCAAGCACGACAAAATCAAAAGACATTTTTCACCTCAAAACTAATTAGTAAAAACAGGTTTATAAATTTATTTGATAAATGAACTTGGGGTATTACCTAAAAGTCTCCCAAATAATTATTTTATACAATTAATAATTCATCGTGCTGTAATCAATCGATTTATAGAACATTAGCTAACATCTAAGTTAATTTACAAATTATTAATCATCATTCCTTACATAACAATATCTCTTTGTCTTTAAAATATTCTTATTTCCCTCTTCTCTGCCAAGCTCTCATTGAAGGTCTTACCTTAGCTTCTGGAGATTTTGTCAGCAAACCACGAGATCTCCTAGCACTTGATGTCAGCCCTCTCAAAGCCCTGTTTCTGTTAGCCTTATCGCAAATCCAGTTTATTGTTCTGTCATTTTTTATTTCCGGCTTGTCGGGATCAACCATTATAATTTCAAAGAAATAATATTTCCCATCCTTCCCGATTTGATATGAATTTAACACTTCAAGATTTGGATATTTATTCTGCGCCCTTATTTCAGCAACCCATTGATAATTCATCTTCAATATCTTTCTTACATGCTGCTTTCTTGACTTTCTTCCATGAGTGTGCCTGCTTCTCTGCCTTCCCCCCCTTTTCAATCTGATTCTTATAACAACAAATCCCTTCTTTGCCTTATATCCCAGACTTCTTGCCCTGTCCAGTCTAAGCGGCCTTTCAACCTTCACAGCCGCATCGCTAGCTCTCCATTCTATCAGTCTCTTCTGCGTCTCTTCTCTTGAAGGATTTCTCCATGCCTTTCTTATATATTGATAAACGCCTTTAACCATTTCTATTACTGCAAATAGCGGTTTTTAAAGCTTATCCCAATATTTTTATACCCGAATCTCATCCACTAATTATGACAAAAACAAAATACTATATAACAACGGCAATAGATTATGTCAATGCTAAACCCCATGTGGGGCATGCATTTGAGAAAGTGTTAGCTGACGCTTTAGCTAGATGGAACAAGCTTTTGGGAAAAAATGTCTTCTTTCTTACAGGAGTAGATGAAAATGCTCAAAAAAACGTTGAAGCGGCTGAAAAAGCAGGAGTTCCAGTAAAAGAATTCATAGATAAAAATGCTGCCTCATTTAAAGAGTTATGCAATAAACTAAACATAGATTACAATGATTTTATTAGAACAACTGCAAAAGAACATGCTGTTGTCGTACAAAAGATAGTTAAGAAAATAATTGATAAGGGAGATATATACAAAAGTACATATGAGGGTTTATATTGTGTGGGTTGCGAAACTTATTACACAGAAAAAGATCTCATAAACGGAAAATGCCCTGAACATAACACTTCTCCCGAATTAAGAAAAGAAGAAGCTTATTTCTTCAAACTTAGCAAATACAAAAGCAAACTCCTAAAGATAATACCTGAATATGTTGTTCCAGATTTCAGAGCAAATGAAATATTATCAAGAATAAAAGAAGACGGACTTAATGATATATGCATAAGCAGAAAAGGGGCAAAATGGGGAATAGACATTCCAGGAGATCCAAAATATAAAATTTGGGTTTGGATAGATGCATTAATCAATTATATTTCTGGACTAAAAGAAAAGGAAAAAACATATTGGCCTGCAGATGTCCATGTTATCGGCAAGGGAATAAATTGGTTCCACTCCGTAATTTGGCCGGCAATGCTTTTATCAGCTGGATATGAACTGCCAAAAAAATTAATGGTGCATGGATATCTTAACATAGGCGGAAGAAAGATGTCAAAATCCCTTGGAAATGTCATAGATCCGTTAAATCTATTGAGCAAATACCCTTCAGATACCGTAAGATACTCTCTATTAAAGTGTTCTGTCTTTGACGATTCAGATTATTCCGAAGAAATCCTCATAGACCGCCACAACAACGAACTCGCAAACAAACTCGGAAATCTTATCTCCCGTGTTTCCACTTTGGCTGAAAAACTGGGAATGCAAAAAACAGAAATCAAAACCCTAAAAAGCAAGCATCTTCAAACTAAAGTCTCTCAGTACATGGAAAGCCTTGAATTTGACAAAGCATTAAATGAAATCTTTGCATTTATAGATGAGTGCAATACATTTGTGCAGGACAAAAAACCCTGGGAAGATTCCTGTAAAGACAAAAAGAAAATCCTCTACGAATTAGCAAACGCAATAAAGGACTTTACAATTCTCCTTTCCCCATTTATCCCTAAAACAGCAGAAATAATTTCTGAAATATTTAATTTCAGCCTCACATTTGACGACTTAAAATCCCCCCTCAAGATTAGCGAGATAGAAAAGTCCCCCATTTTGTTCAAAAAGATAGATGCCAATAAGCCCCTTCAATCAACCTCTAAACCCTCTCAATCCCCACATAAATCAAACAGCCACCCAATTAGGCAAGAACTCCAATCAATTACCAAAACAATCTCTAAAGATGTACATAAGATAATCGAAGAGGTAAAAGATAAAATTAATAAGCCCTCAATTCCAGGAATTATAACGATGGATGAAATAACTTTAGATGATTTTAAGAAAACTAAATTAAAAGTTGCAGAAATAGAAAAAGCAGAAGATATTCCTAATTCAGATAATTTATACAAATTATATATAAATCTTGGAAACGAAAAAAGAATAATTATAGCCGGGATAAAGCAATATTATAAAAAAGATGAATTAAGAAGCAAGCAGATTATAGTTATAACAAATTTAGAAGCTAAGGAGATGAGGGGTATTAAATCGAATGGAATGCTCTTAGCAGCGGGAAGTAAAGAAAATAATATTTGTGTTCTTATATCTCCTGAAAAAAGAGTAAATAATGGTTTATCAGTAAGTTAGTTAATCACTTCCCAAGCAATTTATCCATAAAGCTTTTCTCTTTGTAATTTATCCCTGCAATTTTAGCTGCAATAGCTCTATACGCCTTTGCTGCCTTGCTTTTTGGATGAGTATGAATAAGCGCATCTTTCTTTATCATTGCAATAGGCATGTTCTTATCCTCTGGAATAACTCCAAGAATAGGAAGTTCAAGCATTTCTTTTATATTTGAAACAGGCATCTCATATTTTGTTCCCTTAACTCTTGCAACAATCACTCCTTTTATTTCCTTTCCCAAATCCTCAACAACTTTACTCGTCTTAAGAGCATCTGTAACTGCTGTAATTTCCGGATTTGTAACAATAATCACTTCATCTGCTGCCTGCATTGCAGCCAATGCTTCTTCTCCAAGCCCTGCAGCAGAGTCGCATATTACATAATCAGAATTTTTCTTCAATTTCTTTACCACATCTTTCAATTTAGAATGATTTAATCTCCTCAATTCCTTAACTGAAAGTGATGAAGGAATTATTTTCGTTCCGGATTCATGCTCATAGATAGCGTCCGCGACATCTGCCTTCCCAAGAAGAACATGATTCAGAGAAACAGGAACAATCGGAGCCCCAAGATGCAACCCAACATTCGGCGTAGTCAGATTGGAATCAACTATAATCACATCTTTTCCAAAGGCATTCAATGCAGTTCCAAGATTTATAGCAGTGGTTGTCTTCCCAACCCCTCCTTTTCCTGATGTTATTGTTATTACTTTCATTTCGCATATTAAAAGCAAGAATATTGCTCTCAAGCAAAGAGAATTATTTCAACTCGCTTATAAACTTTTCTAAATTGAAGGGGGATGCACAACAACCCCAACAGGTAATAAGCAAGTCCTTTTCGCGATAATCATTTTTAGCTCATCTTTTGTTCTTTTCTTTAAATTCAAAGGTATCCCAAAGAACAATTCATCGATGTGCTCTTGCGGTACTCTATAAAACCTACCACTACAGTATTCGCCATTTTCTATCCTATCATCATATTCGTCAAAAACAATTATATCTCCTGCCCTAAACTCTGTTCTGCTTTTGCAAGGAACTATCCCCCATTGAGAATGCTCAGCAAATTCAGGTTTATCATCGGGAATCCAACGAGCAACAGGAAGCCAAGCGTTTAACCCCACATATCTTTCAGTCAACCAAGGCAAGTTCATGTATGCAGGAACACTAAAATTCTCATCAACAATCATAAAATTCAATTATAAGTGTCGTTTATAATTCTTTTTATTTCAAAGAAGAAATAAATTTCTCAAGCAGGGCAGAATACTCCTTAAGTTTCTCAAGATTTATGTCAATTGTCTGCCCCCTGTAACTAACCTTCAGATTCACTCCCTTTCTGAATTCCCCCTCCCTGACTTTTTCAAGCTTGTCTACATCCCTGAACAGCTCATACAGCTCAAGGGATTGTACAATCACAGAGTCCTTTTCATATATTTTCTTTAACTGTACAAGTTTCGCTCTCGGCGCGTCGGGCACAGGCTTCCATTTCTTTGCCTTTTTCGCCTTTTCAACAAGCAAATCCATGGCTGTTTCAATCATTATCTTCCATCTAAGAAGCAAATTAATTATAACATCACAGGTTTTAGTGTATTTTAAGCTCACATAGAGCAGATGGTCCGCGCTGATTTTCTCTTTAATAATTCTCTCCATAAATAATATCACCCCAAATTCACAAGACAACTGGAAGCACAGCCAACTATTTATATCTTTGCCCTATAAGCCCTATTTCTCCATTTTAGAGTTACAAAAAACCCCTTTTTACGCCTTTTAAACCCCTTTTAAACTCCAAAGGTTCGTGTTAAATTATGTTTAGGGCTTATGACTCTTAACAAATAAACTAAGGGTTATCTGAATAAAAGTCGGTTAATCATGCTCCGACCCATCGCCAGTACATAACGCCATACTTTTCGATAATGAAGGAGTGAAAGGTTTTTTATGTTTCTTTATTAAATCCTCATGTACTTCTGAGGTGGTGTGGTCAGTTATGCAATCTTCTAAGGTTCCTACTTCTTCCCTAATTGGTCCAGTAACGCTCTGAGGAAATTGTTGAGAAATTTGATAAGTATCCGCAATTACCTTGACTGATTTATCGCCAGATGGCCATTCTAATTTTATATCAACAACTTGATAAACAAAAACAGGTTGCCCTATATTGTATCGAGAAAAATATATGCCACTGACTCCTCCTCGTAGAAGTCTATCTTGAAAAGTCGTTGTAGTCATTTCTAATTGCTGCCCCAGCAGTATTTAATAATTATGGCGATTAAACAACTATGTAAGCATTATAATCAGACAACAAACATCCCATTTTCGTAAATAACTTTTTCAGTGCCATCCTCAAGAACAGCAATAACCTTCCTGTCAGAAGTGGAAACAATGTCAGTATGAACAACAGATTCATTAAAACCTATTTTGTCCCAATCTTCTTTTTTCATCTTATCTATGTCCCCAGTGTAGCTCTCTTTGTATGCCTTTCCCAAAGCTATATGTGTATTTCCATATGGCTGCCCGACATTTTCATCAAACAATGTCTCAGCCATGAATTTTGATATTCTTGACAATCTTTTATCAGTAAGAGAAAACTCTCCAACTCTGCACGCGCCCTCATCAGATTTTATCATCTTTTTCAAAACCTCATCTCCCTTTCCAGCTTTAACAACAGCAACTTTCCCGTCCTTAAATTCAAGATAAATATCATCAATCAAATTTCCATACCTATATAATTTCTCTGTGAATTTTATTTTTCCGCTTGTCTTTCTGCAATCAGGAGAAATAAAAACCTCAAAACTCGGAATATTCGCCCCGGTTGCCCCAAGCCATTTCCTATTTTTATCAACACCTATAATTAAATCAGTACCATCCGATTTAATCCTAAACTCTCTCACTTTTAGAGAATTTAATTTGTTCTTTACTCTTTCAACCTCGTTAAATATCTCTTTCCATTTTTTAACAGGATCTTTTTCATCCAGATAGCATCCTTTTATTATCTGCTCCCAATACTCTCTCAATGTCATCCCTGCCTCTTTTGCCATTTCTTCTGTTCCATACAATCCTATTGTCCAACTAAATTTTCCTTTATTCTCTTTTTCATCCCTCCAATCCAGATAAGGCTTGAATGCCTTGTTTGATTCCATTATTTTCTTTGAATCAATTCCCTCCAATTCATGCTTGTCAACTTCTGCCTCAATAAAAATAAGGTGATCTATCTCATCAACTCTTCCCTTAAGCAGTTTGGAAGGAAAGAACCTTAATTGCTCCTCATTTGCTAATTCATAAAATTCTCTTGAAAATTTATCGGGTATAAATTGCATCAAGCAATTTCCCCCTGCTTGGAGTACTGCTCTTCTCAAAGCAACTAACATTGGCTTTGCACATTCAGGCACCTGCAAGAAAACAACCTCTCCCTTTTTTATTCCCCTTCCTTTTCCCAAAGCAAAATTCACAAGCAAATATGCATATTTATCCAATATTTCCTGAGAGGGCGCATATCTTTCCATTTCATTGCCCACTTTAATACAGCTTCCCCCCAAGAGGAACATGCCTCTCAGGCATAACAAGAACAATTCCTCCCTTTCCGTCATCAAACCCCAAAACCAAAACTTCCGAACTAAATCCAGCAATCTTTTTAGGAGCAAAATTAACAACAGCCAAAACCTGCCTTCCTAATAATTCCTCTTTCTTATAATTAACAGTTATCTGCGCACTTGATTTTTTTATTCCTATATCGCTGCCAAAATCTATTTCCAATTTAAATGAAGGATTTCTTGCCTCTGGAAAATCCTCAACTTTAACAATTTTTCCAACTCGTATTTCAACTCTCTCAAAATCCGAATATGAAATTGCCATCTTTCCTAGTCACCCAATCTCACAATTGCCTCTGCAATATCCCCATTAACTTCTTTCAATATCTTCTCTGCTTTCTCTCTGCTAACCCCTGTTTTTTCCATAACTAATTTAACATCTTCTGCACTTATTCTCTCTTTCTTTGTCTCTTCTCTTTCCTCTCCAGTTATCTGCCAGTTTGCCTGCCCCTGCATAGTCATTTTAACAACATTGGGGTTTTCTATAACTATTCTAGAATCTGCTTTTTCAATTATAACTCTGTCTGCTTCTATTTCTTCTTGCTTGATGCCCATTTTGTTCATCATAGCCTTCATTTGCGCAGGATTTATCCCGCCTAATCCCGGAAACATAATTATCTTTCAGACAATCATTATTTATATCTTTCTAAAATATAAAACAATAAACTAATAATCTCCGTAACAAGTTAATATTTTCAATCTAATCAATAACAACCCTTAACAGATAACGCCTTTCAGTTACCCTGTTGCAGTAGCAGTGCTGACAACGGGCCAGAAAATCTTTAATATAAAAACGAAAGCGGCAATGGCAACTAAAAATCCGACTACCTGCATAGGTGAAAGCATAAATCTCGATTTATATTCTTCATCATATCTTACCAGCCCCCCCATTCCTCCGGGCATGTGTATTCTTCCATCTCCTGCCATGAATTATCTTAACTAAAATAGTTTATAAATTTGCCTATTCAAACCAAAGAAAGATGTTATCAGCACTTCAATAATCAGTATTTGAGATAATTATTTTATTTGCTTGATTTTCTTCAATATCCCTCTCTTTTTAGCCCTGGAAGGATATGTCTGCCCAAACCTGACTAATATCCAATTTATCTTTCCCCAATATCTTTTAGGAAATAATTTCATTAAGTCTTTTTCTATCTTCTCTTGATTATTATGTTTAGTCCAACCTAGCTGATTAGCTAACCATGTAACATGGGTGTCTGCTCCAATACGATTAAAACCCTTTTCAGCAAGAAAAACGTTTGCCGTTTTTCTTCCAACTCCGGGCAATTCAATCAACTTAGAAAAATCATGCGGCACTCCACTATGATAATCTTTAACAAGAATCTTAGCCAACTCTAAAATATTTCTCGCTTTAGTCTTATAAAAATTCACCCCTCTTATAATTCCTTCAGCCTCTCCCAATCTAGCATCAGCTAATGATCTAATTGTCTTATATTTCCTAAATAACCTCTCTGCAATGGGTATAGTAATTTTATCAGTAGTCTTGGCAGACATTAAAGTAGCAATTAATATCTTCCAATCCTCATCCCAGCCATCAGCAGCAAGCCTCTTCTCCTCTGCCAATTTCTCTATTTCATTTAATTGCTTAATTGCTCTTTTCTGAGACATCATTTATATCCAAATCTCCTTTCATAATCTTTGTGGCTATCGAAATATTCGATAATAACCGCAACTATCCCTATATTTTGCTCTGAAGAAAGAGAATAAACTAATCTCCAAGCACCAGACAATGAATACCACCAAAGATTATCAATCTCATGATTAGAAATATATTCTTTTGGTATTAACTCTTTCTTTATTCGCTCTCCGCAAAATGCATTTTCCTTCAAATCAGATATTGCTTTGCGGATAGCTTTCTTTAGCGGACTGCCTTCTGTCAAAGAATTAAAAGCTCTTTCCAACTCATCATTAACAAAAACAACTTTCTTTGAAGGTTTAAACAGCCTCATTTAGTTCAATACCCCTTTCTATTTGCAAACTTTCTCGCAAGTTTAGGATTCCAAATATAAACAATATATCCCTTTCTATCAATGCCTATTTTATTAGTATCCCACAAATATTTTAAGATAACATTAAATGTTCCCCACATCACTTTCTTAGGTAATTTATTAAGCAACTCTGTTTTCTTGAAATCTCCAGAATTTTCCTTTATGAATCTCTCTACCATAATTACAGTTTCCAACCTAGGGCTTCTTGATATTATTCTTTCTATGTTAAAGTTCATCTCTTTCATTCCTCCTTGAGTTGATATGTTATCCATTGATAAGATTATCATTTGATACTATTTAAACTTATAGATATTCTTTTATAAGAGCTCGTCATCCAAAACCAAATCTTTTTAATCCCTTCTATCCAATAAGAAATATGGCTGACATTAATACAAAAGAAATAGAAGAAAAATGGAGAAAATACTGGGAAAAGGAAAAAGTATATTCTTTTGACCCAAAATCTAAGAAAAAGATTTATTCTATAGATACTCCTCCCCCGACTGTTTCTGGAGAGATGCACATAGGGCATGCCTGCTCTTATTCACAGCAGGATTTTATAGCCAGATACAAAAGAATGCAGGGGTTCAATGTCTTTTATCCCTTTGGAACAGATGATAACGGCTTGCCGACAGAAAGATTAGTTGAAAAGAAAAAAGGAGTAAAAGCAAAAGAGATGCCTCGTTCTAAATTTATAGAATTATGTATGTCTTTCCTGAAAGAAGAACTGCCAAAATTCAGGCAAGACTGGAAAAATATAGGTATAAGTTGCGATTTTGACATTTTGTATTCTACAATAGACGCTCATTCCCGCTCAGTTTCTCAATGGTCCTTCTTGGATTTATACAAAAAAGGCAGGCTTTACAGAAAAGATGCACCTGCAATGTGGTGCCCAGAATGCAGAACAGGAGTTTCTCAAGTAGAAATAAAAGATAAGGAAATAGAATCAACATTTAATGACATAATATTTATGGTAGGAAAGGAAAAACTAACCATAGCGACTACACGCCCCGAGTTACTTCCTGCCTGTGTTGCTGTTTTTTATCATCCAACTGATAAAAGATATCAAAAATACAAAGGAAAAATGGCAAAGGTGCCTCTATTCAATTTTGAAGTTCCGATAATGGAAGACGAACGCACTGACCCTGAAAAAGGAACAGGAATAGTAATGTGCTGCACATTCGGAGACCAGACAGACATGGAGTGGCAGAAAGCACACAATCTTCCCATAAAAATAGCTATAACTGAAGATGGAAAGATGACTGAACTTGCAGGAAAGTATAAAGGGCTTCCAATAAAAGCTGCAAGAAAAGAAATAATCAAAGACTTAAAAGAATCTCATCTGCTGACAAAACAAGAACCATTAAAGCATTTTGTCAATGTTCATGAACGATGCGGAACAGAAATAGAATTTGTAAAGAGCAAGCAGTGGTTTGTAAAATATCTTGACCTTAAAGAAGACATGCTGGCTTGGGGAAAAGAGCTAATCTGGCATCCCAAACATATGAAGCATAGATATGACAACTGGGTTAAAGGCTTGCAGTGGGACTGGTTGATTTCAAATCAAAGATATTTTGGAGTGCCTTTCCCTCTTTGGTATTGCAAATCATGCGGAGAACCAATTTTAGCCGAAGAATCACAACTTCCTATTGACCCTCAAAAAGACAAGCCAAAACACACTTGCAGCAAATGCAAGTCAAAAGAATTTGTCCCTGAGATGGATATTCTCAATACATGGTTCACATCATCAATGACTCCTCAAATAGCGATAAGGCTAATGGACAAAAAAATTCAGAATAAATTATTCCCTATGGACTTAAGGCCTCAAGCTCATGATATCATAACTTTCTGGCTCTTCAACACAATGATAAAGTCAAGACTTCACTTTGGAAAAAACCCTTGGAAGCATACAATAATTTCAGGGTTTATAACTTTAGAAGGAGAGAAAATGTCAAAGTCAAAAGGAAATATCATCCGCCCTCGGGAAGTAATGGAAAAATATGGAGCAGATGCAATAAGATACTGGGCAGCTGCCTCAAAATTAGGAGAAGATATGGATTACCAGGAAAAAGATGTTGTAACAGGAAAGAAATTTGCCACTAAAATTCTTAATGCAATAAATTTCACTTTCATGAACTTAAAATACCAAAAGAAAATGCCTAATCTCCATCAAACTGATAGATTATTCTTAACGCAGCTAAACAATCTCATCAAAACAGCAACAGAATCATTTGAGGATTACAATTATTCGAAAGCTAAATTAGAGGCAGGCTCATTTTTCTGGAAAACTCTCTGTGATAATTACCTTGAAATCGTAAAAAACAGAGTTTATAATGGAAATGAACAAGAAAAAGCCTCCGCATATTACACCCTCTATCACTCTATGCTTACGATTCTAAAATTAATGGCTCCATTCACCCCTTACATAACAGAGGAATTATATCAAACACATTTCAAAAAGCAAGAAGGGCAGAAATCCATACATATAGAATCTTGGCCAACCCAAATAAAACTAAAAGAAAATAAAAACGATCAAGAAGTCTGGAGCAAGCTTTTAGAAATAATAACAAAAGTCAGGCAAGCTAAGTCAGAGGCAAAGAAATCAATGAAAGCGGAAATCATCCTTTCATTGCCAAAAGAAGATCTCTCTATCCTCTCCCCAGTCATAGAAGATCTTAAAGCAGCCACAACTTCCAAGGACATTAAAGAAGGCTCTTTGAGAGTTGACTTCCTTTAGCCTAACTAAGATTTATTAACCCTTTTTTATCCCTATTCTAAATTAAACAACAAAAATATAACCCTAACATGGCACAAATGTCAGATAAGCAGAGAAAAGACCTGGAAGACTTGGTTAACTTAGTTAGAAGTATACGGGGAAGGCACACTGAATTAGTCACTGTTTTAATTCCTGCAGAAACAAACATTTATCCTGTTGTAAGACAATTGGAAGCAGAAGCCTCTACAGCAGAGAACATAAAATCAAAAACAACAAGAAATAATGTCATCTCTGCAATCGAAATGATAATCAGAGAGTTAAAGAACTACAAGCAAACCCCAAAACACGGACTAGCCTTATTTGCAGGAAATATTTCTGAAAAAGAAGGGCAGGAAGACATAAAACTCTGGGCAATCGAGCCTCCAAAACTATTAAAAGTCAGAATTTACCGATGTGACCAGGTTTTTATTTACGAGCCATTGCAGGAAATGCTCAATGTGGAAGAAGTTTATGGTTTATTAGTAATGGACAGAAAAGAGGCAACAATGGGAGTTTTAGAAGGAAAGCAAATCAAAATGTTAAGGCACTTAATTTCGCATGTTCCTGGAAAATACAAGGCTGGGGGTCAGAGCGCTGCTCGTTTTGAGCGTATTCGAGAAGGAATGGCAAAGGAATTTTTCAAAGAAGTTGCAGACAATATGAAAGAAATTTTCTTTGACATGCCAAAACTAAAGGGAATTCTTGTCGGCGGTCCAATCCCAACAAAAGAAGATTTTCTCAAAGAAGGAGAGCTTGTAACAAAGCTCAAAAATTTGGTAATTGCAGTTAAAGATATAGGTTATACTGATGAGCACGGATTAGAAATCTTGGTTGAAGAATCAAAGAAAGACATTGCAGAGCAGGAAATGGTAAAAGAAAAAGAAATTTTAACAAAATTCTTTGAAACTCTCGGAAAGAAAAGGGAAAAAGTCTGTTATGGCTATGAAAAAGTAAAAATAGCCTTAGAAAGAAACGCTGTTGAAACTCTCTTAGTTTCAAGAGACTTCAACAAAGAAAAAACAGCTGAATTGGAAAAACTTGCAGAGCAATCAGGATGCGAGATGATAATTATTTCCATTGACAACCAAGATGGAATTCAATTTAACAACCTCACAAAAGGCGTTGGTGCCTTTTTGAGATATGCCTTTGAATAAAATTAACTCCGATACAATGGCTGTTCATTCATAGGAATACCCAAAATAATTACACTCCTGGCAGATTCCTTATGCCATCTCCATAACGATTCAAGATAAGCTCTTTCAACTCTGCTAGGTTTTAACTCATCAGCACTAGGAGCACTTATAACTCCTCGCGGCACCTCAGTATGAAATCCTCTTCCTTTAAGATAACCAACTTCTCTTCTAATATCGGCTATAGTCTTTGGCATATTTATCCACTTTTATTTAAGTTAATAAATATTTATATAAAAAATAATAATTAAATTATCCCTGTTAAAGAGTGCTATAATTATAAAAACCTGTTTCACCTTGAAGATAATATCCCTTTAGTTAATCTAAAATATCTATTCTAAAGAGGATTAAACACAACAATAAACCATTTAAACCTCAATACATAAACAAAAACATGGAACCTCCCTTGTCCAAGAAAAAAAAGCAGGATGAACTTATATTAGAAGCAAAAAATTTCTTTCACGCAAACAGGAAAGAAATCGGCGCATCTACGAGAACTGAAGAAAAAATAGTCTATATCTCATTTCCAGCACTGGCAGAATTCTCCACAACCTTATCAGACAATCTCCTTGAAACACCGCAAGAAACGCTTTCTATTTTAGAAATTGCACTGAACGAATCTGGTTTAGTGCCAAGCCCAAACCCAAGAATAAGAATTTTAGACATTCCAAAATCAGCATATTTAAAAATCCGGGAAATAAGAGCCAAGAATCTCGATAAAATGCTCTGGATAGAAGGCATCGTTAGACAAGCAAGTGAAGTCCGCCCCCAAGTAGTCAATGCCCGTTTTGAATGCCCTAACTGCGGAGCAATTCTCTCTGTCTTGCAGATAGACAAAAAATTTCATGAGCCAAACAGATGCACATGCGGCTGGAAATCCTCTTTCAAAGTCATATCAAAAGAAATGGTTGACGCTCAAAGGCTGATAATAGAAGAAGCGCCCGATGCCCTGGAAGGCGGAGAGCAGCCAAGAAGAATCAATGTATTTTTGCAGGAAGATTTAGTTGATCCGAAAATGGAAGAGCGTACAACTCCTGGAAGCAGAATAAGAATTTACGGAATCCTGAAAGAAGTTCCTGTCCCATTGCCGACAGGAATCGCAACAAGGTACGATATCGCAATAGAAGCAAACAATATGATTCCATTGGAAGAATCATTTGAAGAACTGGAAACAACAGAAGAAGACATAAAACAAATCTTAGAGTTAGCAGCAGACCCAAAAATATACAAAAGATTGTCGGCAAGCATTGCCCCAAGCGTCTATGGTTATGACATGATAAAAGAATCCATCCTTTTACAATTATTCGGAGGTGTAAAAAAAATAAAATCAGACGGCGGAACAGCAAGAGGAGACATTCACATATTACTAGTCGGCGACCCCGGAGTAGCAAAATCTGTCTTGCTCAAATTTACTTCCTCCATAGCCCCAAAAGGAAGATATGTCTCAGGAAAATCAGCTTCTGCAGCTGGTTTAACAGCAGCAGTTGTCAAGGACGAATTTCTGAGAGGATGGTCTTTAGAAGCAGGAGCAATGGTTCTCTCAAATAAAGGTTTAGTTTGCGTTGATGAGATTGAAAAAATGGAAGAGCACGACAGAAGCGCAATGCACGAGGCAATGGAGCAGCAATGTTATTTTCCCGACTTGGAAATAACATTTAAAGACGGCTCAAAAGAAAAGATGGGAAACTTCATTGATTCATTAATGTCAAAAAATGAAAAAAGCATTAAAGAAGGAATTAATTGCGAGATCCTCCCAATAAAGAATAGAAAACAAATATTAACAACAGATTTTGAATCAATCTATCCCTCTAACATAAAAAATGTTAGCAGACATATAGCGCCTGATAAATTTATAAAAATATCATTAAATAATGGAAGAGAAATAACAGTTACTCCCGAGCATCCTTGTTGGATAGTCAAAGACGGCTCTATAATAACAGTTCCCGCACAATCATTGAAATCAGGTAATTTTTTCCCAATTCCAAGCGAACTGCCCATAGATGGAGAAGAACAAAAATTTAATGTCTTTCCGTATAAAAATGGTCCAATGCTCTGCAAACTAATAGGATATCATATTACAGACGGCTCTTATGAACTAAATAGGGGAAAGAAAAACGGAATTCAATTCTGCAATACAAATAAAATACTTATTGAAGACTATAAAAATACTATAAAAAGTATATTTGATATTAATCCCGGAATTACAAAAAGAGAGAATAGGTTATCAGTAAGAGTTTTTTCAAATAAAGTCGTCGATTTCTTTAATGCATTGGATAAAAATCTGATGGAAAAAGGAATATTTAAAAAAATCCCGGAAAGCATAATGAAATGCAGAAAAGAAGATATTGCCTTTCTTTTAAGGGCAATGTTCGACGGAGATGGGACAATAATAAAGGTAAAACGTGGCGGTTGCAGAATAGGACTTGTAACAGAAAATTTACATCTTGCAGAACAAGTTAGTGAATTATTATTAAGGTTTGGAATAATCTCATCAGTCTATAAGGATAAACATGTCTTTAGATTAGATATAACTTCTCATGAAAATCTATTTAAATTCTATGACTGCATAGGATTTTTGTCAGAGAAAAAAAAACAAAGATTAAAAGAATATATTTTAACGCAAAAAACATTTAGGTCGATAACAGATATAATCCCTGATGCAACTCAATCAATTAAAAACATATTCAAAACTTTAAAGATAAATGAAGAAAGAGATTTAGGCAACCAAATATGTATGAATTGTGAGAAACATAGGTTATTCTTGCAAAAAATGATAAAAATTGCTGAAAAAAAGATTGAAAAATTAATTGAAAGTAGAGAAAGATTAGGAAAAACTTTTGAAAGTGATGAATTGGGAAAAATTAGGAAATATCTGGAATTTTCAGCACTAAGCATCTCCAAAGAATTAGGGATATCAGACTATATGCTTATTCAAAATGAAAAAAAGAGTATTGAAAACAAAAGATATCAAGAAATACTTCTTAATAAAATAAATAGGATGCTCTCCATATTGCCAAGGATTAGAGAGTTGAAAAAATTAGCATTCGGAAAAATAAGATGGTCAAAAATCAAGAAAGTTGAAACAATCAAAAATCCAGGGATAAAATGGGTTTATGATATCACTATAGATGACACACATAGTTTCATTTCAAACAATATGGTATTACACAACTCTGTGACAATCTCAAAAGCAAATATCCACGCTTCATTAAGAGCTGAAACAACTGTCTTAGCAGCGGGCAATCCAAAACTCGGAAGATTCGACCCGTTTGCTCCAATTCCCCAGCAAATAGATATTTCCCCAGCCCTCCTTTCCAGGTTTGATATCTTATTCGTCATCCGGGACTTGCCAAACAAAGCAAACGACGAAGCAATCGCTTCTCATGTATTAGAAGAACACAAGCAGGAAGTGGCAAGAGACACCATCCCTCAAAAACTAATGAGAAAATATGTCGCATACGCAAAGCAAAAAATAAAGCCAAAATTAACCGATGAAGCTGTTGAAGAAATAAAAAACTTCTATATAAAACTAAGGGGGCAGTCAGCAAAATCAGATTCTAACATAAAGCCAATTCCAATAACAGCAAGACAATTAGAAGGAATTGTTCGTCTCTCAGAAGCACATGCAAAAATGCGTTTATCCGATGAAGTAAAAAAAGAAGATGCAAAAAAAGCTATAGAACTTCTTAAAATGTCTCTGCAGCAAGTTGGATATGATGAAGAAACAAAAGCCTTTGACATAGACAGAATAACAACCGGAATAACTTCCTCAAAAAGAAGCAAGATAGTTGTTGTAAGGGAAACTCTCGCAGCTTTAGAATCAAAGCTCGGCAAGCTAATCCCTCTTGAAGAGATAGACAAAGTGCTCAAAGACAAAATGTCCCAAACAGAGCTTGAAGATGCCCTCAATCAGCTCTCAAAGTCAGGAGACATTTTCCGCCCCAAAAAAGGATATATACAACGGTTATAAGATTTTAAGCCCTAATCAAACTAATTATCCCATGCAACAACTATAAACTATTCCATCATTAGCTAAATATCATAATGGTTAATATCAATAGCTAATCGATTTATAGAGCATCAGATAACCCTTACAGTTAATATCCAACATTATCCTGAAATACACAAAAGCTTAAAAGCAATTACTATTAATCCCTATTAATCAAGGTAAAACAAAAGATGGCAGAACAGCAATTCAAAAGAAACATAGCATTCAAATTAAGAGTCGGGCAGATTCTCTCAGGAAAGTCTATAATAGAAGCTGAAAAACTTAAAGCAATAGACTTAGATGGCAAACAAATAATAAGAGTTAATCTTATTGCAAACGTTATTGAGAAATATATGCAAGATGAAGGAGAAAAGAAATACGGATCTATAACTCTCGATGATGGCTCTGGGAATATCAAAGCAAAGGTCTTTGGAGATGACTTAATTAAAATAAAAGACTTGAATCAGGGAGACACAATTGTCACAATAGGTATGCTAAGGATTTGGAATGGTGAAACTTACATAACTCCTGAAATAATAAAGAAAAAGGAGCCTGCTTTCCTTTTGGTAAGAAAATTAGAAATAGAAAAAGAAATGCCAAAATCACTTGATAAAACCCAGCTCTCTGCCTTAAAAGACAAATTAATTGAAATGATAAAGGCAGCAGAGCCTCAGCAGGGCTTGGAAGTTGAAAAAGCAATCTTAGAACTCAAAGAATCTCCCGAACATATAAACAAGGAAATAAAGAAACTCCTGGAAGATGGTTTAATTTACGAACCCCGCCCGGGAAAGCTTCGCTGGCTAGGATGAAATTACTACTTTCATAAATAACATTTTTTGGACAAACTTTAAAAATAACCCTCAATTAGGAAGTTAATGGGAACAAGATACGAATTAACAGATGCTGTTAAATCAATAGTAATCAAGGACAAAGGAAACAATATAAGAAAAGTACCTATACCAACCTTAAGAACTGAAAGAGCATCATACAGATATAAAGATTTAGCAACAAATCAATCACAAGAATTCACTGGAAAATTAACAGAAATTTATGGTTATGAAAATGACCCTGAAATACATGTAACCTTAACAAATTTGATGGGCCAAATAAAAACATTAGGCAAGGGAAGATTATTTGGTACACCAGATAACTTAGCAATTATGTTGGAAGATGTAGAATCGGTAGAATAAGTCCTAGTTCAACTTAAACTTCTTAATAGCAAGATACAAAGCACCAACAATTAACAATCCAAATGTAATTATCACAAACAATTTGTCATCAAAGTTCTTTGTGGCTGCTTCAATGACTAAGAAAGCCCCTGAAGGCAGGGAAACAATCTGCATCAATAATCCTGCATTAAACAACCCAAACACAATCAAGGCAAACCCTATTACAGCAAAAATGAAAAATGTCTTTCTATTGTAAGCTTTTATAGCATCTTCAAAATTCTTAGAACACATATCGCAAGACTTAAACGAAGTCACGCAACCTCTTGAATCATAATTATATCTTGGTTGCCCCATTGACTGGCTGCAATTCTCTCCAAGAATATTTATATCATTAATAAATGTGCAGTTAGAATAAATTCCTGTCCCTGGAATTGTCTTTGCAGGAAACTGAGAATCAAACGCCTGCGCAGGGCAGTATTTCTCATATTGCGGCCCCTCATAAACAAATGAAACAAGAAGATTCACAAATATACCTATCATAATAGCAATAAACACTCCAAGAATAATTGTTATCGCCAATCTCCTTCCTTTTAGCTTTCCTTCTTTCTCCTCTTTCTCTTTTTGTCTAGGCATATTCCAACAAACCATTTATAGTTTATAAATGCTTTTGATAACTGACTTAATCATTATCCTATATAACGACCAATCGATTTATAGAACATTAGATAACCTTTAAACTTTACCCTCTACATTGCATAAAGCCGTTTGTAGTGGGTAAGTCATTTGGCGCCCATATCCTCAAAGCCATAAAAGGCATAACCTTTAAAACCCTTTAATCGAAGAATTATCATGGAAAGCTATGACAAACTACTAACTGAAGCATATGAAAAGGTAAAGGTAGTTGCAACCGGCAATGATAGATTTGAAATCCCTCCTGTTCAGGGAATGGTGGAGGGAAAGAATACAATCATAACAAACATCTCTGCAATTGCAGACTATCTAAGACGCCCTCTGGAACATCTTGCAAAATTCCTTCAGAGAGAGCTCGCAACTTCCGGAAAAATGGACAATAACAGACTTATTTTAAACACAAAAGTCCCTTCTATAAAAGTAAATGAAAAAATACAATTATATTCAAAAGAATTTGTCCTCTGCAATGAATGCAAAAAGCCAGACACAGAAATAATCTCTGATAAAGGAATTAAATTAAAACACTGCCTTGCCTGCGGTGCCAAATCTCCTGTTAAAACCATATGAGCGCTTAGAGCCTTAGAAATAATAAGATAATTATCTTAAACAACATCAATTAATAGCACATTAGGTAACATCTTTTCTTGTTTTAACCCCCTAGATAACATTTATAACCACTCCATTACAGCTTAAAATATGAGTAATCTATTTTGTACAAAAGTCCATCGTTCATACAGAACAGTAGTCGCTATATGCGACCATGATTTAATCGGGAAAAAATTCGAGCAGGATAAGAGGCAGTTGGATTTAAGAGAAAGTTTTTATAAAGATAAAGAAATGGATGACCTGTCTTTAAAGAGAATGATGAAAATGCAACTCTTGGAAGATGCGACATTCAGCATCGCCGGTAAAAATTCAATAAAAATAGCAATAGAAGAAGGAATTATAAACAAGGATTGCGTTGGAAACATAGCAGGAATACCCTTTGCCCTTAAACTAATTTAACAAAACAGTAAATAAATCCACATCACCATATAAAAAATTTAAAATTATGCTCAATATAATTAACCCTTATCAGATAATTATTTTCTAAATAACAAAATATAAAAGCTATTATTTTATTTTATAATCATGGAAACCTTCATTTTCGAAAGAACATCTGAAATTAAAAGAAACAAACAAGAGCTAGAAAGAAAACTCAAAGTTTCTATCTCTATAACCGGAAGGAAAGTAACAATAGAAGGAGATGCAATGGATGAATACGAGGCCTCAATCATCTTAGAAGCAATAAATCTTGGATTCTCTTCAAAAAAAGCCCTGCAGTTAAAAGATCCAGAAATGGTTTTCAGAAAAATAAATATAAAGAAATTCTCCAAACCCCAAAGACATAGTGATGTCCGCTCAAGACTAATAGGTACGGAAGGAAAAACAAAAAGAACCCTTGAAAACATCGGCTCATGCAACATGGTTGTAAGGGGCAACGAAGTCGGCATAATCTGCCCTGCAGAAACAATAGAAGAAACAACAACAGCAATAACAAATCTAATCAGAGGCTCAAAGCAGGCAAATGTCTATGCCTTTTTAGAAAAAATGAACAGAGAAAGGAAAAAATTCCCCGATGACCTTGGCTTGAAGACAAAAAAGGAAAAGCAGGAATAATGTTCTTTTAGCTCAGTCCGGCAGGAAGTTTTAAATACATATTAATGTTAATCAATATATGTACTTTAGATTAAAAGATGGCGTATTAAGAAAAATAATGAAAAAGGCTTGGAAAAAAGCTGGCGCAATAAGAAAATTAAGAAACGCTACTGGAATAGGCCTCGGAGAATTTTATAGATTATATAATGAAATATGCACGTTAAGTGAAAAAAAGAAAGATGTTCTAGAAAAATTTCTAAACCTCGAAATTAAAGAAAAGGATGTAACAGAAACTCTTCCAGATAACTGGAAGCAGATACTTGGAGGAAAAAATTGCACAGAAAAAAAAAGAAGAAATGGAACTCTCGATAATCAACTCAAAGAAGCAAGAAAAAATATTCCATATGGAAAAACTACAAAGGCATGGCATGAAAGAATGAAAAGAGAACATCCAGACGAGTACCACATGATTCAATATGAACGTTTTAAGAAAATTGGAGGTTATAAATTCACAACAAAGAAAGGTGAAAAAGTTAGAAATTTACTTGAAAAACAAACAGCAGACATTCTTTTTGACAACAATATAAACTATGAGTATGAAAAAATGGTAAAAGTAAAAAATAAATATTTTTTTCCAGATTTTATCATAGATAACAAAATAATCATTGAATGTACTGCTTGGAGAGGTTTTGATAAAGCCACTAAGCTTAAGAATAAGATAAATATTCTAAAGAATAAATACTTGATCTATGTTCTGATTCCAAAAGCTTTAAATAACTACTACAAGATTCTTAATAATCATTTAATCCTCGGATTAGATGATTTTGTCCCCTTAGCTCAGACCTTCTGCGACGCTAATAAACGTTAAGAAGGGAGCAATCGGTAGAGCACATGACTGTTACAAGTTATGTCTACTGTGGTAGGCTCTTAGAGAAATCATGGGGTCGCTGGTTCGAGCCCAGCAGGGGACGTTTATATTCTACTTTAGCAAAAAATATCCTGCCCCAAAAACAACAATCAATCCAATTATTATCCAGATTATTAATCTCTGCAGTTTTTCTCTCCTTTTTCTCTCATCTGCTCGAGTATAAGCATCCTTTATCTCATTTCTTTCTCTTTCAGACAATTTTCCAGAATTATTCTGCCCGTATTTAAATCTCATCAATCCGCCAGTATTAACTTCTTCAGCCATAATTATGCTTAGCAGCCATAGATTATAAAGATTATTAACAATGAAAACACAAATATATTTAAACTTGAAAGTATTGCATAAAAAATGAATAATTTATTAAAATATGTTGTGCCGACTATAACAGAAAAGCCAGAACAGAGAAAATGGGGTGCTCCAGGACCAGAAAGCGACTGGGACCCAACAATTACCGATGAAGAAAGACTTCAAGCATTATTAATTCATTGCAGAACAAGCTACGAGCAGGCTCAGAGTATTAGATAACATATAATTTTTATATCACCAATTATAACTAGTTCTATGAATAATAAGAAATCAGTCCTCCTGGGCTTGTCAGGAGGAGTAGATTCATCCGTAGCAGCAATTTTACTTAAGAAGCAAGGCTACAAAGTAATTGCCTGCTTTATGAAATGCTTTTCAGACACAAAAGACCCATTAACAGGCGAATGTAATTGGATAAAAGAAAAGCAAATGGCTCAAAAAATAGCTGCAAAACTAGAAATTCCATTTGTAACATTAGATTTAGAAAAACAATACAAATCAGAAGTCATAAATCCAATGATTCAAGGATACAAAAAGGGCATTACTCCCAATCCCGACATTGCATGTAACACAATAATAAAATTTCCTTGGCTAATTAAAAAAGCAAAATCCCTGGGGTGCGACTATATAGCAACCGGACATTATGCAAGAATAAAGAAAAAAGGAAACCAATATCATCTTCTAAGAGCCAAAGACAATTCTAAGGACCAATCCTATTTTCTTTATGAACTCTCTCAAGATATCCTCTCAAAAACCATTTTTCCAGTAGGAAACTTAACAAAGCAGCAGGTAAGAAAAATAGCAAAGCAAAACAAGCTTCCAAACTGGGACAAACACGGAACGGCAGGAATTTGCTTTGTCGGACAAGTACACATAAAATCATTTCTAGAAAAAACACTAAAAAACAAACTCGGAGATGTAAAAGACCCGAATAATAACATAATCGGCACTCATTCAGGAATATTCTATTATACAATCGGGCAAAGAGTGCATCCAAGCATAGGAATTAACATCAAAAAAGAAAAAGAAGACAATAAAAAATGGTTCATAGCTGAAAAAATAAAGCCCAACACCCTCATAGTCGCCCCGGAAAACCATCAAATATTAAAAAGATCAAAAATAATTATTAAAAAATTGCACCTTATAAACGATGGACGTCAGATACCACTTAATGTTAAAGCCCGCATTAGACATTTAGGTAAATTGCATAAAGGTAAGTTAAAAAGAATAAATAATCGATATTTACTAATATTAGATAACCCTATTTTGGGGGTAGCAGAAGGTCAGCATGTTGTTCTTTACAGCAAAGATGTCTGCCTAGGCGGCGGGGAAATTTCTTTA
>Ga0172375_10002487_pt1 | contig 28577 bp, 25 predicted proteins | sample LakKiv1m_FD_114537 | JGI IMG/M metagenome (GOLD analysis project Ga0172375, IMG submission 114537) | Freshwater microbial communities from Kabuno Bay, South-Kivu, Congo - kab_092012_11.1m | ecosystem: Environmental > Aquatic > Freshwater > Lake | place: Democratic Republic of the Congo... | reverse complement strand
TATTCCTTTGAAAGACCCACGAGCTATATCCAGGCTGTCGGGAAGCCACTTTCCTCAGATCTCCCTCTCCATCCTTGGAGAGGGCCGGGGTGAGGTCAATAGACGGCTTCCCGACCTTGGGTCCGTAAAGAAAACAATTCCGTATTTTTTTTCACGCGGAGCGCATGTTTTTCCATCCAAGGCCGTATATTTAATAGGAGCAGGTCTCGGGCGGTCCGTACGAGTCTCCCCTCGTGGGACGAATTCCGGTCCCCTTGTGCCGTGAGACTCCAGCGGAGACAGATCGAAAAGAGTTCGCCATCCGAAAGCGGACGCGGACGAGACAACCAACGATCCTTCGGCAATTGACGAGAATGGCCGCTGAACAGGCAGACATTCTTTGGTGAAGCAGGGAGCTGAATGATGCCCGAAAAGAAAACGAGGCGCAGACTCGCCGCGATTATTGTATTGGTTGCCGCGGCCTTAGTGGCCGGCGGGCTTTACGTGGCCAGGGGAAGTCTTCCCGGCAAAACGCAAAAGGAATACAGGACGGCCAAGGTTCTGAAGCGTGATCTTGGAGCGACTGTCCAGGCCACCGGAATAGTCAAGCCAATGGTGGGCGGGGAGGTCAAAGTCGGCGCCAGAACGCCCGGGAAAGTCATCGAGTTGCCCATTAACGTAGGCGACAAGGTCTCCAAAGACCAGGTAATAGCCAAAATTGAGCAGGACGATCTGATTGCCAAGGTCAAGCTGCAGGAGGCGCTCCTGGCGGAAGCCAAAGCCGAGGAAGCTCGTCTGGCCAAAGACTACGATCGCGACAAGGAACTTCAGGCATCCCACTCAATCTCCATCCAGAAATTCGATCTGACGGAAGCGCTTTACTCCATAGCCAAGGCCCGGGTGCTGAAAGCCCAGGCCGAACTCGACGTCGCCAAGGCACAGCTCTCTTACGCCACGATCACCGCTCCGATCAAAGGCACGGTTGCGTCCGTGAACACGATTCAGGGAGAGACCGTCACCACGGGACTTAATGCGCCGACCTTCATCCGAATCATTGACCTCGATCGTCTGGAAGTGCTGGCCTACGTGGACGAGAACGACATAGGCAAAGTCCGTGTTGATCAGGAAGCCATCTTTACCGTGGCCGCGCATCCCGCTACCGAGTTCAAGGGCAAGGTCACCTCGATCTATCCGTCGGCGACCATACAGGACAATGTCGTCTACTACATTACGTCCGTCAGCGTAGATAACCGGGATGGCAAGTTGATGCCTGACATGACATCCAACGTGCTCATATTCCTCGACCAAAGGAAGGGTGTCCTTACCGTGCCGAATAAGGCCGTCCAGCGCGAGGGACAGAAAAAATTCGTAACGGTCTTGGAAAAGGGAATCCCGGACAAGAGATACGTGGATGCCGGGTGGAAAGACCAGTCTTACACGGAAATACTAAACGGTCTGCGCGAGGGGGATCTCGTGATAATGGACGATTTGCCGCGCAAGTGACCATCAGGGAGGCACATTATGATAGAGGTGAAAAACCTTTCAAAAAGGTTTCAGAAAGACAGCATGGACGTGCGAGTCTTGCAGGATATCTCCCTTACCATCGAGAAGGGAGAGTTCGTTTCCATCATGGCCCCTTCGGGGATGGGAAAGAGCACGCTGCTGAACATCCTTGGATGCCTGGACAAGGCAACCGACGGGACATACACGCTCGACGGCGTTCCTGTTCACGACATGGACGATGACGAGCTTTCGGCCATAAGGAACCAGAAGATAGGCTTCGTGTTCCAGTCCTTTCATCTTCTGCCGAGGATGACCGCCTGGGAAAATGTCGTTCTTCCGCTGATCTACAGTGACACCGACGGCAACGTGAAGGAAAGAGCGATCGAGGTATTGACCTCCGTCGGTCTTGCGGATCGCGTGGACCACCTTCCTCGGGAATTGTCGGGCGGCCAGCAGCAACGAGTCGCCATAGCCAGGGCCTTGATCAACAAGCCTCGCATTATTCTCGCGGATGAACCCACCGGAAATCTGGATTCAACTTCCGGCGAGGAAGTCATGAAGATATTCCGAGACCTCCACGCGGGCGGCGTCACGCTTATCGTCGTGACGCATGACATGGACGTGGCGCTTCAAGCCGACAGAATAATCCAGATGAAAGACGGCATGATTTCAAGCGACAGACCCACCGCCGTCAGATCCGGGGAGGTGGCTTTATGAGAACCCTGCGCATGGCCAAACAGGCGCTGAGCGCTATGGTGGAGAACAAGATCAGGACTTTTCTGATGATGCTGGGCGTCATCATCGGCGTGGCAACGCTGACGATAATTGCGTCATCGGTGATCGGGGCACGGGCCGAGGTCATGGGCAAGGTAGAGAAGTGGGGTTTGGATCAAATCATGATCCTGGCCGGCGCGGGCAGGAAACCGGGGGTCCCGCAACCGGTTCCGACCACGCTCAGGATAGAAGACGGACTTGCCATGATGTCCGAAATCCAAAACGTCAAGGACGTGAGCCCTCAGATCAACCGGCGGGACTTCCCGGTCAAATACGGTAACAAGAGCTCCTACGGGGTTCTGGTGGCCGCCAATCCCAACTGGGCGTCGGTTTGGAGCACGCCGGCAGAGACCGGTCGCTTCCTATCGGAAGACGACACGGGACGCCTCGCTCGAGTAGCGGTAATCGGGAGGACCATCCAAAACGATCTCTTTGAAGGCGATGACCCCGTCGGAAAACAGATCTTGCTCGGAAACAATCCCTTCGAGATTATCGGCGTCCTTGAACCGAGAGGCACCGCGGCCACAGGGATTGATATGGACAGCCGCGTCGTAATACCTCTCTCAACCGGCCAGAAACGTGTCTTCAACCAGGATTACATTTTCATGATCAAGATTGTCCTGCACGACCCCTCCAAGATGTCTCAGACCGTGGACGACGTGCGAGCGATTCTCAGGGAGCGGCACAATCTTCAGTCGGGCGTCGAGGACGACTTCACCATCGTTACGCCGACCCAGGTTATGAACATTGCGGCCAAGCTCTCATCCACGTTCAGTCTATTCTTGATACTGGTATCGGGCATATCGCTAATTGTTGGGGCAATTGTCATAGCAAACATCATGTTCATCGCCGTCAACGAGAGAAGATCCGAGATAGGCATTCGCCGTGCGGTCGGGGCTCGAAAGAGAGATGTCCTGCTTCAGTTCCTGATGGAGGCGGTCGGTGTTGCGACAATAGGAGGAGTCCTGGGAATCTTCCTGGGATTGATCGGGCTCGAGATCCTTTCAGGCTTCATGAAGCTGCCCACCGCCATAATGTGGCAGCCCATGGCACTCGCGCTGATCAGTGCAATCATCGTAGGTCTTGCAGCGGGCATTCAGCCGGCAAAGAAAGCGGCAAGCCTCGATCCCATTGAAGCGTTGAGGTAGCAACCAATGGGAACCGGACCACTTCGCGGCTTCCTGATTGCCATAAAGTCTCTCACGGGGAATCCCCTACGTGTCGCATTGGCGGTGGTGGCGATCATGATCGGCGTCGCTTCGGTCATTGTAATGGTAGGAATCGGGACAGGCGCTGAAGTGGAAGTCCGGAGAAAAATAGAGGGCATGGGCCCGAACCTGATCGTTGTGAGCGCGGCAAGATCCAGAACCGTGAAGGGTCAGGCCGGCGCCATCGGCCTCATGACCACTTTGATACTGAAAGACGCTGCGGCGATTGCCGAGGAATGCCCTTCAGTTAAGCTGGTTGCTCCTGCATACATGAAGAAAATGCCTGCCAAATTTGAAAACCTGAGCTACAGCGCCACCGTGGTAGGGACCGTGCCTTCGGTTCAGGAAGTGCGGAACATTGCCATCGAATCCGGTTCCTTCTTCGACGAGGACGAAAACAGGCTTATGGCGCCTGTTGCCGTGGTTGGGCCCACGGTGGTCCAGAACCTGTTCGGCGGACGCCACCCCGTGGGTGAATCCTTCAGGATAGGAAAGGTGCTGTTCAAGGTCATAGGTGTGACCGTTGCCAAGGGTGCGGTTTCCGGCGAAGACGCGGACGACCAGATCATCATTCCTTTGCGGACGGCCATGAACAGGCTCATGAACGTGACTTATCTGAGCAGCATCTTCGTGGAGGCTGCCGGTTTCGATAGCATCCATGCTGCGGAATCCGAGATCAGGACTCTCCTGAGAGAGCGCCACCGGTTGCGTGAAGGCACGGACAACGATTTTACCATCCAGAATCAAGCCGATGTGATCGAAGCTCAGGGAGCGGTGGTAAAGACCTTCAGCCTTTTGGTGGCGAGCATAGCGGTTGTTTCTCTTATCATCGGAGGCGTGGGCATACTGGGCGTAATGCTCCTTTCCATCAGGGAAAGAGTCAGCGAGATAGGGATCCGCCGAGCGGTGGGCGCAAAGAGAAAGGACATACTAGTCCAATTCCTGGCGGAATCCTCATTCCTGGGCGTGGTCGGCGGACTTGCCGGCCTGATCGCGGGCATCGGAGGCTCGACCTTAGTGAAGCAATTCTCCGGTATGCCCGTTGTCTTGTCTCCGGACTACATCGTTCTGTCTCTAGTGTTTTCCGTCGCAACCGGCCTGATATTCGGGATCTATCCTTCATGGAAGGCCGCCCGCCTTGACCCGATTGAAGCGCTGAACACAAGGGCCTGATTGGTGGTCGTTTGGCGGATGTCTGGAACTGAGTACACCAATTCATAAGTACGGTCACACCAGAACCACGTGCGCGTCTACCGGTGATCCACGCCTTGGGTGCCACTGCTGGCTTGTCCAGCAGTGCTTCAGGAAGACACTGCTAGCAAGCTAGCAGTGGCACCCGAATCCGACACCGAACTTCCGAAAAGGTGAACTAGGTGTGTCAAGATCCCGGGTACCGCTTCCGGCTTGTCCTGGCCGTTTCCCGAAAGGATATTGACATCCGCGGACTCTTGAGCTAACCTGACTTCACACGTCGGGGCGTAGCGCAGTCTGGTAGCGTACCTGAATGGGGTTCAGGTGGTCGCTGGTTCAAATCCAGTCGCCCCGACCACGGATTTATTAGAGAAACCGCCTACTTGCTTTTCCAGGGCTTGGGCGGTTTTTCTGCTTCAGCCACTCCGCCTTTGGTACACTCCTGCGGCTACTAATGACCCATGATGGCCGTCATTTGCAGGCCATGGAGAAGTGAGCCGACGTTGTCCTGTTTCTTGGTTTGACTGGTTTCTTGTGACGGCTCCTTCTCCCACCTGTTTGATTATCGTTGACAGCAGCGCATCAGGTGAGATACGCTAAAAACATAGTAAACACAGAGTGTTCAACAAATGCCGGAGATAAAGTCGTCTGACGACCGTCTGTGATAATGCAGGCTGTGGCCGGGGTCCAAGGAGAGAGCAGTCAGTGGGGGCTCCAGTACACTTGACGGACCGGCCATAATTCCCTTACATGGCAAGGAGGCCAATATGGGGAAATTGAAGATACTCGCTGATGGAAAATCCTTACAAGCCGCAAATCAGGCCCGCGGTAAGCTATTCGAGAGGCTCATGGCCGACGTTCTTCGTCACTACGGTTACCGTGTGGACAGAACACCCAACGTGAACTATGCCGGAATGGAGATTGATGTAGAAGGAACGGCGATAGCCACCAGCGTTCCACTATATGCTGAATGCAAGTGTTACGAGACCGAAATCGACTCACCCAAAATTATGCAGTTTTTTGGAAAATATATGGCAATGTGGCGAAAGGACCACCGATGCCAAGGCCTTTTCGTGGCACTCCCGGGTATTAATAGCCATGCCAAGGGCTTCTATAATGAGAACTGCGTTGGAGCGAAGGATATCACTTTGCAATTACTCGAAGAGACGGCTGTTCTCGACTCAATTTACGGTGCGGAGAAAGTGTGTCGGCCGACAGTCATAGCAGGCCAAGTCAAACCCAGCACAGGGACCCCGGGGGACTGGCTGTTACTGTACTCAGATAATGGTTTCTTCTGGGTACAATATATTATCCCGCCAGGAGGCGGTGTTCCGACAGGTATCATGTTATTCGATGCCGTCGGCAGCCATGTTTCAGACAAGAGTTCGTCCGAATACCTGTTGCGATTGCTTCCGGAACTACAAGATTTTGAACTTCTGACAGCATCAGAAAGTACTTCTTACGCTAATGTTCCGACGGCCGATGATCGAGAAGAGATAGTTCAAGTGAGGGGAAGTTCAGAGTATTTTGAATACCAATTTCCGGCTTCGCCCGAGCACTTCGTTGGAAGGGGGGCCATTCTAGAAGAAATTGATTCCTTTGCGGCTTCTGTCCTGAATCGACAGATATCTTCTCGGGGTATTATATTACTGGCCAATTCGGGTTGGGGCAAGAGTTCAGTGGTTCTGGCTGCTGTGGAGCGACTTAGAAAATGCGGGCATTTGGCGATAGCAATCGACTCAAGATCAGCCTCGACCTCTCAGTTTATACTCAGGGCAGTCGATTACGCCATTCGCCAGTTCGCTGAATCTAGGCAGTCCAACCATATAAGTGGACTAGAAGGAAGAATAACCGGCTTTGATGGTGCAGTAAATGCCCTTCTTGCCACTGCTCGAGCGATGGAGGCCCAAGGGAGATTGGTTGTTATTTTCTTTGACCAATTTGAGAATCTTTTTTTTCTTTCAGATGCTCTAAGAAAGATCCGGGATATATTGTTGAAAGTGTGCGATGCTCAAACCAACATTGTTTTCGGTTTTTCTTGGAAAACAGACTTGTTTGGATTAACAACGGAATTTCCTTACAAGTTAAGAGAACAAATCGAAAGCTGCAGTCGAAAGGTAGGTCTGGATAGATTTTCTGACTCAGAGGCGGGGGCCCTTTTGGAAGGATTGGGACCACTTAGGAAGGACTTGCAGTTCTTCCTGATCGAATTTTCTCAAGGGTATCCGTGGCTACTGAAGAGACTCTGCGCTCACGTCAAGATTCAGCGAGATAATGGTGTTCTCCAACAAGACATTGCCGATGGCTTGCTTAACGTGGAACAGCTCTTTCAAGAAGATTTGAAAGGTTTGTCGACTGAAGAGGAGGACACGCTGCGGCGCGTGGCCAAGATAGCCCCCATTAGTATTTCCGAATTGGGGGAAGGATATCGTCCTGACATAGTTCAGACTTTGGTGAACCGCAGGCTTATGGTGCGCGTTGCAAACAAATATGACATTTATTGGGACATCTTTAGGGATTATCTAAACACCGGTCGCTTGCCCATTCAAGACAATTACATTCTCCACATGCAAGTCGGAACAGTGCTTAGGGCTGCACGCATACTGTACGATGCGAAGGCCGTGGTAAGCAGAACGCAATTTCAACAAGAAGCAGGTCTGTCGGAGAAGTATCTTTACAACGTGGCGCGTGATCTCAAATTGTTGGGAATAGCGACAACTGACAGCGTAGGGATAAGTCTGAGGCTTGATTTGAATTCCGAGCCGATGGATCTTGATGACGCAATCAGGCCACATGTTCGGGAGAGACTTCTGAGGAACCGAGTCGTTCAGCGGATCGCGAAAGGACTAGAGGCTGACGGTGACCTTACAACCGATCAACTAGCAGAGTTGCTCAAGAGTTCTTGTCCCTACATTTCGGCTACTGACAAGACTTGGAAGCATTATGCTCGGATTTTCGCGAACTGGCTGGATTTTGCGGATCTAGCTATCCTACACGGGCAGAGCGGTGTGCTCACTCAGTACGTTCCAGGCAGAGAGATTCGCGAAAGGCATACCACACGCGGAAACACAGTCCGTGGACTGGTCTTTCCCAACATCCAGTGTGGCCCAATCGAAAAAGTCGCTGAGGCATTGGTCCAAGCCTCAAGAAGTGGTCGGGTGAACCTGTCCCAGTTCAAGCGGACGACTAAACAGAAGGCTTTATCAGCTTTGCGGCAATTAGGCTTTATTGAAGTGGCGTCCGGTTCAATCAGGCTACAACCATTAATCTTCAGCTTTGTAGCGAATCCCGATCGGCGCCCCACTATTTTTGGCCAAGCTGCTCTTCAACTGAAATCGTTTAAGAGCTTTATTGAGGTTCTCGAAAAATCGCCTGTTGAGAGGAGCAACCTGGCGTTTCTTGGAGCGGAGATAAGAACAAGGTTGGGCGTAGGTTGGTCCAATTCAACCGCCTTGGTTTGCGTGAAAATCATGCTTAACTGGGCGCGCTATGCAAATCTTGCCCCGGGTGTCTTTGCAGAGAGGAAAACTCGTAAACCGGTCGCCTAAGTGTTTCCCGATGCATTATGACGACTCTGGCTCGCTGGACTGTAGCGGTACTGAGTTTTGGACGGGCATGGCTGGTCGCAGACTGGTGAAACGGACCCAGGATGAGGTTCAGCGAAACAAATGATCAGTTACTCTCAGATCCTGCGTAGGGTTCAGAATGTCGGTACGTCCTTCAGAAGGGAAAAAGGGGACATTCTTCTTTTTCGTTGCCGTTTGCTGTCTTCTCGACCTGCTCTTATGGCAAGATGGTGATATGCCAAGAACCGCACGGGCTTCCACCGGAGGGATCGGCTACCACGTTTTGAACCGCGGCAATGCGCGGCAGGATGTGTCTCACGACGATGATGACCGCCGGCGGTTCATCGAACTGATCCAAGATGCCTGTGCACGCGTGCCGCATGGGCCTGGAATTCACGCTGCGCCCCCGCGGACGCCCACGAACCGAGGCAAAAAAGTAGAATGTCCCCTTTTCCCTTCAGTTTCTTGAACCGGCATAGTCAGAGTTAATCGAGGCAGTCGAGTATTACAATGGACAAAAGGAGGGGCTCGGTTTATTGATCTTCCCGCTCTGTAGGAACGACTGGCGAATAACTCGTGCTCCGGCCTCCTCCGGTATCTTTTTGCAGAATGCCCAACTCAAGAAGCTCTTTGATGTCACGCAAAGCCGTATCCTGAGAACATTTCTCGATCTTGGCGTATTTCGAGGTGGTCAGCTTGCCTTCAAAGCCCTCCAACAGGCGCATCAGAATATCTTTCTGCCGGTTGTTGAACGTCACGTTAGTATGGCGCTCCCAGAAGCGTGCCTTTTTGAGCACGTCGGCCAGGATTTCCTCGGCTCCTTCGATAGCACGATCCAGACAGTCCAGATACCAGCGCAACCATCCCGTGATATCAAGATACCCTTTCTGTACTGCTTCCAGTTCCTTGTAATAGACATTTCGTTCCTGCCGGATTTGCGCCGACATGCTGTAGAAGCGCTGCGAACTCCCCTCGGATCGAGCCAGAACCATATCGGCAATGGCCCGCGCGATTCGACCGTTCCCATCGTCAAAGGGGTGATTCGACACAAACCACAAATGTGCAATGCCTGATTTCAGAACCGGATCGTCGTTTTGCTCCGCGTTGAACCACTCAAGAAAGAGTTTCATTTCATGGTCGAGACGCCCGGCATTGGGAGCCTGATAGTGAACTCTTTCCCTGCCTAACGGACCCGAAACAACTTGCATAGGTCCGGCGCTGTCCTCCCTCCATGCCCCGACACGGATGCGCGTCATGCCACTCCGCCCTGTTGGAAACAGCGCAGCTTGCCAGGCGAACAGGCGCTCGTCGGTCAAGGGTTCATCGAATTTCTGGGTTGCATCGAGCATCATCTCGACAACCCCCTCGACATTCCGATCCGCCTGAACCAGACCGGCGATATCCATACCCAAACGCCGCGCGATTGAGGAGCGCACCTGAGCCGGATCGAGAATTTCACCTTCAATTTCGCTGGATTTGAGAACATCCTGGGTAAGGGTTTGAAGGACGGCTTCGTCCCGCAAGGGAAAGCCAAGGCTTTCCATTCGTCCGATCAGTCGCCCCTGCCGATGCCGGACGGCAGCCAATTGATCGGCCAATGCCTTTTTATCCCAGCGAAATTTGGGCCAATCGGACCGTTCGTATATATATTTAGCCATAATAGCCGCACCTCTTGCGGATATTATAGGCGCTATTCTCCGCAAAAGCAAGCTTCTTATCCGCATATAATGCGGCGATTAAACCGTCTAATCACCGCAGACCGGACAGGCTCGCAAGAGAGATCCAAGCCCGAAGAGAGGAGACCCTATGATATCAACTCCCGTCATATGAGTCTGAAGGAAAAGGGGGAAAAGGGGACATTCCTCTTTTTCTTTTTGTTTGCCGGCTTCTCGACCGGCGTTTATGGTAACATATTGTTATGCCGAGAACCCCACGAGCTTCCATCGGAGGGATTTGCTGCCACGTTTTGAACCGCGGCAATGCGCGGCAGGATGTGTTTCACGACGATGACGACCGCCGGCGGTTCATCGAACTTATCCAGGAGGCCTGTGCACGCGCTCCGCATGGGCCTGGAATTCACGCTGCGACCCCGCTGCCGCCCACGAACCGAGGCAAGAAAGTAGAATGTCCTCTTTTTCAACAGCTTTTCGAAGTAGTGCGATAGGCGGGACACCTGGCAAACCGGCTCAGGATCAATAGTTTTGGACAGCGCAGGATATCAGTGGTCCGGCCACGAGAGGTCTCACATGCCATATTCGCAGCTTGCAAGGAGCTAGACCGCTATGACAGCTGAACTCAGTCTTGATAACCAGTCCGGCGCCATATTTATCATTTGTCTGTTTTACGGTGTTCATATGGTGGAGGAGTTTTCCTTTGGCTTTGTTCCATGGGCGGATCGGTATTTTGGTCGCTTCGACTGGAAGCAAAATCTGGTCGGGAACTTCATCTTCCTCGTATGTGTGGCTGCAGCTTGCTATCTATATTATGAGAATCCAACCAGATACTTGTGGGCGGGAATGTCCGCCGCCATGTGGATTCTGGCCAATGCGTTCCTACATATCTCGTGTACGATCTTGGGGCGTGAATACTCTCCGGGAGTAGTGACAGCCACGGCACTGTACATCCCTGGAGGGATATACTTTCTCTCACTATGGGGCAGAAACGGTTTACTGACCTGGGAAAACGTGACCTTATCATTCCTTTTAGGAGGCATGATTTTCATGCTGATCCCCACTTTTGCCAGGGCGGTGCACTTTCATTCCCGGCTGGCAAAGATTTTTCATTTGGTCAGGTGAATGATTTTGCGAGACGTAGAGAAAATCGTCCCGCGATCTTCCCTCGACGTTCTACGAACCAACGAGGACTCACGCCTCCCGATGGTGCCCGATTTTAGTTGGTTTTTCAGGGGAATAACGAAACGACCCCTTCAGTATTGGGTATCCAAGATAAGGAGTTGCAAACCATGGATCGTCGCGAGATGCTCAAAACCTTAGGAGTAGCCGCAACAGGGGTGGCCGCGGCCGCTATGCCCTCGGCTGAAGCTGCCAACATCAAAAACACCGAAATCACCGACAAAAATCCCTATGGGGCTCCGCCGGGCTCTGGGATCTCCATCCCCCCTTACTACTCGCCCACATCCTCGGTAAAGAACCGAAACAATTATTTCCCGCAGAGTGAGGAACTGGGCAAGGACGAAATGCGGATCACGTTCATGGGAAGCCAGCCCTTCCCACCGAGACTTAACCAGGCCGGCACATGCATCATGGTGGAGCTGGGCTGTGGCAAACGATTCTTTTTCGACTTTGGCTCTGGTTGCATGCGAAACATCATCGCCAATCAGGTTCCCGTGCCGGAGATCAACGACATCTTCATCACCCACCTGCACGTGGATCACTACGCGGATTTGCCCTACCTCTGGGCCTTCGCCCCATTCAACGGTAGGTACAAGCCTCTGCGGGTAATCGGTCCCTCAGGCCGCACTCACGAACTGGGCACAAAGGCCATGTGCGAGAACATGAGAAAGATGGGTGCTTGGCACGAGCAGGCTTTCTCTGGATGCGCCCCGGTCCAAGACGGCTACGAGATTGAAGTAACTGAGTTCGACTTCAAAGATGACGGAGGCATCTGTTACGACAAAGATGGCGCAAAGGTGACTCACTGGCGGCGTTCGCATGCCATGGACGGAGCCTGTGCTTACCGGCTCGACTGGAACGGACTCAGCTTCGTCTGGACTGGGGACGGCAAGCCGGACAAGCTTACTGCCAAGTACGCTAAGGGTGCGGACGTTTTCGTTACCGAGATGGCCGTAGATATTGTAAACCTTTGGGCTCTCAAGCAAGGAGTTCCGCCACTTGTCGGAGCGCTCACCCTTGACATTCACCATACGCCTCACTACGGGGTCGGCTATCTCGCTAATCTGGTGCAACCTAAACTTGCAATGGCTACCCACCTATCTTTCGACCGTGAGCTAATCGGAGAGATGGTGGCCGGCGTGAGGACTCATTACAAGGGGTTGTTCGCCTTCGGCATAGATGGCGCCGTGGTCAACGTAACTAAAGATCGCATATGGGTCCGCGAAGCAGCCCTTCCGGAATCCAGCGATACCGCCCGTCCAAATCCCGAGTGGATGATCAGGGAGATGTTTGACGGCAAGATTCCGACTGCCTTTCCCAAGATGAAATATACGGTCGCCGGCAATCAGGAGGAGGCGGTCCGCGCCCTCGAGATCCCACCTGAGGTTTTTACTCCCAAAGACCAGGTACGCAAGTGGGTTCGGGAATGGCCGCAGGACCTAAGCCCAGCGACGCTTTTGGGCGGCATGCCTGAAGGGAAATAGAAGGCGACGATGCTTTACGGGCCATCCAATGAGTCTTAGGAAAAGTTCGACAGATTCTGAGGACATATGCCAGTTCTTGAAAGTAATCGCGGATTGGGTTTCCGGGTGCCACTGCTCGCTTCTCCAGCAGTGCGACTTGATTTCGACAGAACTTTCGAGAATCGGTATAATCTTCGCAGCCAAAGCAATCATTCGGAGTGATCATGCAGGGTTACGCAAGAGTGAAATTTCCCAAAGACACGAAACCAGCGATGGTTTCCCAATTCTTAGGCTTTATGCTGGACGCCTACGACATGGCTCTTGTGCTCGTTATGGCTCCGACACTGGTCAAGGTCTTTTCCATCCCCACAGGGAGTGAAGCTTGGCTGTTCGTAGCTATCGTCTTCACGAGGTAAAAGGGGGGGTAAAAGGGCACATTCTTCTTTTTTATCGCTGTTTGCCGTCTTCTAGACCGGCTTTTACGGTAACATAGTAGTATGCTAAGAACCGCACGAGCTCCTAAGCCCGCTACCTCGATCGGATGACCGGCTCAGTTGGGTCAATCAGCTTCAGAACGAGTCTGAACTCGCAACACTGCGGACCAGCGTCGAGCGTGGGGCTCCATTCGGAAGTGAATGTTGGCAGAAGAAAACTGCACGGCGCATGGGCCTGGAATTCACGCTGCGACGCCGAGGACGACTACAAAGCGAGGCAAAAAAGTAGAATGGACCCTTTTCTTTCTCGGTTGTCCCACCGAAAAAGCTGTCGATTAGTTCAAGCATCCGTACCGATCCGACGCCTGTTTCGCAGGAGAATTCCCGAATCAGTGAGCCATATCTGCAAAATTTGTGGTTGACTACGCAAACTGCGAAGACTTATGTTCTGACAAGCATACAGAAGGGTTTTCCACCCAACGACGATTCTACTTCCGTGGGGTCTTGTGAGAGCCTCGCTTGGCGATTCGAGTTGGAAGTGCCGACTCTCGGTTCCGCAGGAGTGCCTACAAGATTCCGAAAAATCGCAGGACAGTGGCACAAATTCACCCTGCCTCAGGAGAAAGAGGATTACATGCCGACATTGGGAACACATATGTGCATATTGTGCGCTATCTTATTGCTCGTGAGCCCCACCATAGCAGCGGAAGAAGAATATGAAGATGCTGGTCGCACATCGAAGGACGGCAACTTTGGTGTGGGGGGCTGGAAGCAAGGGAAGGACTGTCCCGGCATTGAATTGTTTTGGAAGTTCAAGAAAGACTCTGATTATTCAACTGCATTTTTCCGAATGAAAAACGGCAAAATTATCACCCTAGACACTGGGATGGCCATGTTTAGCCCAGACTGTAATTGTTTCTGGCTTACAGGGTATCACGGTGGGTGGATTAGGGTATTTGAAACGGTATCCGGGCAGCAGATAGCCTCCTTCGAAGGCTCGTATCCGGCATGGTCTCCCGATGCCGATATGATCTATGTGGCAAAGGAGGGTGAGAAGTATCAGTTGTGGTTGTGGTCAGTTTCTAAACGAGAAAAGATGCTGGTTTACGAAGTCACAGATTTCTGCTCCTGCAATCCACCGGGAGAGGGCGTTTCCTGGTTTCCTGTGAGATTTGGTTCAAATGGTGATATCGGGTGGACTTATCCCGTATGCAACGAAACCAAAGGTAGACCTCCCGAGGTCGGCAAACATCTCACGATAGATCCATCCACGCGGCAGATCAAGAATACCAAGAGTGGGTACCTATATTGTGAATAGATGTGCTTGCAAGAAGAATCGGAGCGAAAAAGCGGACATTCGTCTTTTTCGTTGCTATTTGCCGGCTTCTCGACCGGCTTTTATGGTAACATTGTAATATGCCAAGAACGGCACGAGCTTCCATCGGAGGGATTTGCTGCCACGTTTTGAACCGCGGCAATGCGCGACAGGATGTGTTTCACGACGATGACGACTGCCAGCGGTTCATCGAACTTATCCAAGAGGCCTGTGCACGCGCTCCGCATGGGCCTGGAATTCACGCTGCGACCCCGCGGACGCCCCCTAAGCGAGGCAAAAAAGTAGAGTGTCCCCTTTTACTTTTATGAAACCCTTGACGAACTTAACAGCAATCTTCGAGAGGTAATCGAAATGCTCCAGGAAGACGGGGAACCCCGTAGGGAGGCGGTTGACTCTTCTGCGAGGAGCGTTGGGCATTGGCCCCGCCTTCGGCTGAGCAGGATTGACCAGGCCTGAGGCACCTCAGCATCTTTGAATTACGTGGTCATGCTTTTCAAGTTCAGACAAGGCCTCGGATATGTTGGATTCGCTGAACCGGGGCTTGATCTTCTTCACTAAGCCTATGAACTCTTCCCGAGTGAAGGAATTGCCTGAGCGCCTTGCGTCTCTGTCCGCGTAGATGATTGTGGCCCTCAGTTCAAGGTCTTTGGTCGGCAGGTCTCCGAATTCTTCCACCATGTCATCTATAGCATCCCGATATTGCTCAATAAACGCTGCTCCCTTGGCTCTGATAGCATCATTCTTCTCTGCCGCGGCGATCTTGTACCCGGCATAACCTCCCGGGATCTCGCCGTAATTGACACGGACAGCCCCAAATGATTCCGCGAGGTCAAGATCCGCCAAGAGCTGAGACGTGAAAGGGCCGTGGGTATACAACTCGAAGCGGTAACCGCAATCCACCCCGAAAAGCTCTTGCAGGATATATACCAGTTTCTGCAAAGCGGTCTTGCCGAACCAGGGAGACTTGCTCTCCAGGCGCCGAGCAAGTTCCGCCACTAGGGCGTACCTGTGCCATGGAGTATTCAGAGTATTTGTTGAACAGGCCATGTTCATACCTCTTTTCGTTCCTTGCGAAGAGATTCGACCTTCTCCTCGGCCTCTTTTCTGTTTTCTTCGGACACGTGGATCCTTACCTGGTTCACGGATTTCAATCCATTCACGACGGTGGAAAGACGGGAAAGGTAGGTGGAAGCCGCCGCGCCAACCTTGGGAATTCTTACGACCGGAATATCTTCTCTCTCAAATTTGTACCACGATTGTTCCGGGTTATCAACGAATCCAACCAGAGTTCCAAGACTTTGGCAGACGTATTCTGCAAATTCCAGTTCTGGTTCTTCGGCTACCTCAGGGGTCTCATATACTCTTCGGTAATGTTTCCGCTCACGGATTATTCTGCCATGTTCGCCGCCGGCGCCCTGCTGCAACAACCCCAAGACTTTCCAATCCGTCCAATTCAGATAGTCCCGTAGATTTGCTCGCTCCGTCGGGGGTGGGAAGCAGCCGGAATGTACGCCCTGGCTGGTTTGCTCCGCCTCCAAAAGGTTTCTCATAGTTTCCGTGATGTGGCGGTCGTACGCCCTTCTAGTCTTATGGAAGTACACCTGGGTGAACATCATGTATCGGGCAAGGATGAAAGCCTCGGCGGCGTGCCATCCCCCACTCTCCACGGCCAGAACCGGGGCTTCTGTGTCCGGATCAATTGTTATGGTCAAGGTCGAGAGGAGGCGGGCGAGGTCATAACGTCCATAAGCAACCCCAATGTGGTGGGAATCGCGAAGAAGGTAGTCCGCGCGATCGGCGTCAAGCTGGCTCACAAGCAGCTGACGCCACAAGAGACTGCCTCCTGCCGACGGTTTCCCATTGAGAAAATCAGTAACTTCTCGAGCAGAGATTTTGTGATTCTTGTTCTTCGGATGGTCCTCTATCACGTCTTGCAGCAAGGATACCACTGCCGCGGAGTAATCCTCGTGAGTATAGGACTCGCCGGTATCCGAATTTTCCGGCATGAGCCCCTCTCCAGCATGAGAAAAAGGAGGATGGCCGGTATCATGCAGTAGAGAGGCGATGCGTACCAAGACTCGTTCCCTTTCCAGACCAACATCCGTGTAATTAAGTTCGGACCTGAGAAAGTCCTTCCTCCTCTGCACGATGTTCTCAAACATAAGCGTGGCAAGGTGCATAACACCTACGGAATGTTCGAATCGGGTGTGCGCTCCGCCTGGATAGACCATGTCCGTCCACCCGAGCTGCCTTATCCGCCTCAATCGCTGAAACACCCAGTGGTCAATGATTTCCTTTTCCCAATCATCGAATTCTATGAACCCGTGAATTGGGTCTCGTATGTAAAAGGAACTCATCTCGGAGACTTCCTCTCACGTCCACTCATGCAAGCTGGATTTCATCCCAAGGGCTTCCGACTGACCGGCCGGAGAGGGATGCCGAAAAAGGGCCGCGGGCAAACCGGCCTCGCACGGGCAGGTCCCCTCGAAAGCTTGTAGTCAACGCCGGAGTATCAGTCAAGAAGGATTTATAGGACGCCAGCGGAAGATGCTCGGTTTTCCGCCGGGTTCACCGACCCGACGCGAAATCGCATTACCAGTTACAGTGCGCTGATGCCATAGTACAATGGCAACTCAAGAACGGGAGATATGGACCGCCTGTTGCTAAGCCGTCTCGAGGCCGGAAGGAGCATTGAAGACATCATGAAAAGTTTTACGGCGGTTATCGAACGATGCCCGGAGACCGGCCTTCACGTGGGCTACGTGCCGGGTTTTCCAGAAGCCCACTCACAAGCCGAAACCCTTAACGAACTTAACGGCAATCTTCGAGAGGTAATCGAAATGCTCCTGGAAGACGGTGAGTCCCATCTGGATGCGGAGTCCGTCGGCGTCCAGCAGGTGGTGGCGCTGTAGTCATGGGCACTGTGCCTGTTCTGACCTCGCGGGAGGTCGTCGTTTTGCTTGAGGCCGTTGGATTCAGGGCAGTTCGCCGGCGAGGATCCCACAGGCAGTTCCGACAAGACGATGACCGGCGCACAACCGTTCCTGTGCACGTCGGCCGCGACATCTCTCCTTTGCTTCTTCGCTAAACTGCCAAAGACATTGGATTGACTGTTGATGAATTACTCGAGGCTCGGTAAAATAGTGACCCGGCGGGGTCGTGACAAAAAGGGCGCATTATAATGGACTGAGGTGGAGCGGTTGCGAGATTCCCTGAGAATCATTGACACCAGGCGGCGGCCGATGCAGAATGATTAACGGGAGTTTTGAGTCCAGGTCCATCTGTAAGAGGAGCATGCAATGTTGGCAAGGACAATTGATATCCGAAGCGAACGAACGGATTTGGAGAACTTGTTGTCGCTCGTTGCCGAGGGAACCGAGGTCCTTCTTACTGACGGAGATACCCCCGTGGCCCGGTTGGTTCCCATTGGGAAGCGAGTCGCCGGTCTTCATGCCGGAGCAATTTGGACGAGTGAAGACTTCGATGAGCCGCTGCCGGAGGAGTTCTGGACCGGAAACCAATGAAGCTACTCCTTGATACACATGCTTTCATCTGGTGGGACAGCGAACCGGCGAGACTGTCCTCACGTGCCTTGACCTTGTGTCAGGATTCTGAAAACACGTTAGTGCTCAGTGTCGTAAGCACTTGGGAAATGCAGATCAAGATTCAGTTCGGCAAATTGAAACTCGGACTGCCGTTGGCAGAGTTGATCGAGAACCAGCAGCGGGTAAACGGTCTTGAGATTCTGGGTATTGGGCTTGAACACGTTCTGGCATTGGACCAATTGCCTTCCCTCCACAAAGACCCCTTTGACAGATTGCTGGTTGCTCAGGCAAGAGTAGAGGGGGCGATTCTCGTGACTAACGATGCTGTCATGACGAATTACCCGGTCAACGTGATTTGGTAGGACAGTCGGGATTGGAGCCTGCTAATACGAAATATTCACGTGGTTTCTGAGGAAAAGGGGATGAGGAAAAGGGGACATTCCTCTTTTTCTTTTTGTTTGCCGGCTTCTCGACCGGCTTTTATGGTAACATGGTGGTATGCCCAGAACCGCACGAGCTTCCATGCCCGCTTCCTCGATCGGATGATTGGCTCAATTGGGTCAATCAGCTGCAGAACGAGTCTGAACTCGCAACACTGCGGACCAGTGTCGAGCGTGGGGCTCCATTCGGGAGTGAACGTTAGCAGAAGAAAACCGCGCTCCGCATGGGCCTGGAATGCACGCTGCGACCCCGCGGACGCCCAAGAACAGGGGTAACAAAGTATCCCCCTTTCTCCCTTTCGAGGAGGGGCGGACCGATGGGGGCAACGATCGGGTTGACTGGAGCACAGACGCCGGGCTTGTCGCCTGGAAGGGTGTGTGCCCTCGGTGTTTCCCTGGGAAAAATCTCAGGGATGTGCTATCTAAGATTCAGCGACGCTCCGACGTGTGGGGCAGCTTTTGACCATGAGGGGAGGTACCGTAGGATACACCTGCTGTCGTTTTGGCATCTCCCAAGAACTAGTCGGTCAGCACAGTCTCAATCAGCGTGGGAATATCATTCCCAATTCTAGCCATTCTCGATTGATGAAAACAGCCGGTCGGTCCTTAGGCATGATCATGAAGATTGGTACTGGTACCCAGAGTTTTGATGTCTCCGTTAAAAGCGTCAGTGCCTTCGGAATGGTCCTGGGCAAGAACGGTGCAGAGAAAGCGTTGACTGGCCGGATCGCCCAACGGATTCACGATAGTGAGGGTAAGGCAAGAGTAGCAGCTCCAGCGGTCGATCTGAATCTTACTCGGTTCCAGGAGACAAATCTTCGCCGAATTCTCCAGACACATCCTGTTCCATCATGGCGCATTGGAGAAGCGATTGCTGAATGCTACCTCGAAGACCACTACGGCTTCCTCTTCCCTTGGAACACCGGCAGGGACCTGCGGAACGAAGATGCCAGCCAGGCCGGACCTGACTTGGTAGGGTTCAAGATTGTCGATGGGTCAGCACGGTTTGCTTTCGGGGAGGCCAAGACCTCTGAGGATCAGTCCGCTCCACCAAGACTCATGTTTGGCAGGACCGGTATGATCGAACAACTGGAATGCATCTGCGATGATTTCGACCGCAGAAGAACTCTGATTCAATACCTCGGCTTCAGACACGTCAATGAGAACTGGGGCAATCTCTATGAGTCTGCCTTCATTTCTTATCTGAGCGACGACCATTACTTCTCTCTCGCTGGAGTACTCGTCAGGACCACTCAAGCCAACCCCAAAGACCTTAAGTCTCGGACCAAAGCACTATCAGAGAAGAAACCCGCTGACGCTCTGCTTATTGCACTCTATATGCCGCTTCCTCTATCGCAGTGGCGGCCGTTGGTCTTTCCAAATGAAGGAGGTCAAGCCCCATGACCCTCCCTTCCCATTGGGCATTGGAAGCACTTGGCGATAGGCGAATCGAGCAGGCAAGAGACATTGCCGATAGGGTACTAGTGTCTCAGGCGGTGGGAGATCGGTTCAACTTCGATTACATACCGTCCGAAAAAGAGGTAACGCTTCTTCAGAAATCCACCCAGGCTCTGGAGTTGGCTGCTTTTGAATCCTGGAATGCTCTGCTGGGACCGACCCAAGAGACTGCTCCGAAAAGGGGTGAGTCGGAGGAATGTTGTTCTCTTGCTTTCACGTTATCGCAAGCCTTACCCTTACCAAATAGAACTGAAGCCCGACTGTTCCACATCTTGCATCTAATTGCTCTTGGCTATGTAGGTCAAAGGTGGTCTGACGTTCGCCGCTGGATTCGCGAACATTCTGAACTCGTAGAAAGCCAAATCGCTGACGACTTCCCTTGGGACAAGAGGGTTCTTTGTCGTCTCTTCGACGCTTGGATATGTCTTTGTCGTAAAGATGGATGGGACGACCTTACCAAGGTAGCTGAAATCGTTGCAGGACTTCGGGCGGCCCAAAGCGAATATGAAGCCGACTATCTTATGGATCTGTCGGAAGACGAACGATCTCAAGCCGGATGGACTCTCGTGTCGCTGTATCACTTGGCTGCTGCCACGGAGAAGCTTGCAACCTATATGATGCAGGGGACACCGCGCAATATAGACGTGGACTTGGATTTTCATTATGAAAAGGCAACGGAGGCTGCTACAGCGTCCCGCGATTTTGAACTAGACCTGATTGTCCGTTGGCTCCATGTGGCGTCCAGACAAATGGTCCGAGGGTCACTATGGCAGGTTACTTACGCTATCAATTCCCGATTCACGAAATACGTTCAGCACGCTACCGCTACTTCCAACATGTTTGAAATGCTTCCGCCCCAACGGGCAGCAGTGCTGGAGGAAGGTCTCCTGGACCCCGCAAAGCGATCTATCGTCATTAATCTTCCCACTTCGGCAGGAAAGACGACTCTCGCGGTATTTCGGATTTTGCAGGCCCTCAACCAATTCGCCGAAGACGGAGGCTGGGTTGCTTACACGGCTCCCACTCGTGCACTGGTGGCTCAATTGACCATTCGCATGAGGAGAGAACTGAGACCCATTGGTGTCCAGGTTGAGCGACTTAGCGGAGCCATTGAGGTCGATTATTTTGAAGAAGCCATACTTGAGGGAGCCAAGCCATTTGACGTACTTGTGACGACACCCGAGAAGCTCGATTTGGTGATACGACAGATGCGGGTGAAGCGTCCTCTCGTTTTAATTGTTGTGGACGAAGCCCACAATATTGAGGACAGGGAACGGGGACTCAAGCTGGAACTACTGCTGGCTACTGTCAAGCGAGATTGTGAAAAAGCAAGTTTCCTGCTCCTCACCCCGTTCGTCCCGAATGGACAGGAGATTGCTGAGTGGCTGTCTCCAACTGCCGAAGGAGCCAAATCGATTAGTGTTGCGGTCGGCCCGTGGAAACCTAATGAGCGAGTAGTGGGTCTTTTTTATGCTGAGAAAGGAAACAGGCCGAGATCCTGGTCACTCAAGTTTAGGACTCTTCAGACGACCCCGACAACAGTTCATCTAAATAGACAATTCGAGGTGGGTGGCCCGGGCCTCGTTGATGAAGCCTATAGCAAGGTCAAGAAGACCCTGTACTTACAGGCAGCGGGAATGACAAAAGCCTTTTCGGACAGAGTGGGATCTCTTGTTCTGGCCATAGCCCCCAACGTCGATACTGTATGGAACATGGCAGGACGATTGACACACGAATTGCCTCCGGTCGATCCTTTGCCCGATGAGGTACGACTTGTTCAGAGATTCCTGGCCACTGAAATCAGCGCCAACTTCGATCTTGTACGACTCCTTGATCATGGAATCGCAGTTCACCACTCAGGTCTTTCCGAGGAGACGAGGACGTTGGTTGAACGATTGGCTGAGAATGGACTCTTGCGGGTGATTTGTGCCACCACGACCGTAGCTCAAGGGATCAACTTCCCCGTCTCCTCGGTGTTCTTATCCTCCACCAAGTATCCGTATGGGCAAGAGATGCCCCCACGGGATTTCTGGAACCTTGCGGGTCGCGCAGGCCGAGTGTTTCAGGAAAGTCTAGGTGTCGTCGGCATCGCTGCCAAGGGAGGCGATAGAAAAAGTCAACTTGAGGTTCGAAGTATAGTCAATTACCATTCCGAAGCTCTCGTCTCAACGCTCATCGGAATGGTCGAAGAAGCTCTTGCTGCTGGTGGGTCTTTGGACCTGGATACCGTAATCCACGTACCTCAATGGCGAGAGTTCTGGGGTTATCTGGCCCATGTGTATAATCAAACCAAGTCTGCCGATGCTATGGCCACTCAAGCCGAACAGATTCTCCGGAACACGCTTGGTTACCGGTCTCTTGAGAAGAAGGCAAGAGGCGACGCCAAGGCTTTGCTCCAAGCCACTCGTGAATACGGAAAGCGATTAGCTGGCGATAGCCATCTTGCCACACTTGCCGATGCCACTGGTTTTTCACCAGAGAGCTTGCGATGGGCAATCGGCAACCTCAAGGGTAGAGTGGGACCACAAGACTGGCAACCGTCCGGTCTGTTCGGTGGAAATCGAGATCCTCTCCGAGCCCTGATGGGAATCATGCTAAGAATCCCCGAGACAAAAGGAATGTTGGAGGAAATATCACCGCAAGGAATGAGTTATCAGCACTTAGCAGATTTAACCTTAGACTGGGTCAAAGGGTCATCGATGGAAAGCCTTGCCAGAGACTATTTTCAGGACAAACGGTCCGACCTGACAAGGATGATTTCAAAAGCCTGCAAAGCCATTTATGGAAAGCTCTCCATGGCAGCGACATGGGGGGTGTCAGCTCTTTCCAAGTTGCCTACAAGCGGACTTGATTTTGAATCGCTCAGCGATGAAGAAAAGAGGACGATCAACTCTCTCCCGGCCATGATTTATTATGGAGTCCCGAGTGAAGATGCAGTGCTTATGAGAATGAACGGGGTCCCGCGAAGCGCCGCCACTCCACTCGGTAAGATGTTCATGAGAAGGGAGAAGCGAATCAGTCCGGAAAGCCCTGCTCACGCGACCGAATTCGTCAAAGGATTGAAGCCGGAAGACTGGGACAAGATAGTTCCCAAAGGATCAAGGATGAATGGCGAAGACTATCGTAAGGTATGGTTCACGCTCAGCGGGGAAAGTGACAGTTGACGGGCCGATTATGAGAAATCACGATCGCTCCTCAATAAGATCGAACTCGGGGACAAGGAAGGAGTCAGCTACTTGAGCTTTCATCATGAAATACGCACGATACTCGAAGCCCAGAACCGTTTGATCCAGATGGCTTCTAAGTCATGGGGACGACGGATCGTCGAATCAGATGCCGCTGACAAAGGTTTTGGACCTGATGGAAAGGCAATAGGAGCAGATTTCATTGCTCTCCAACTAATCATTGATCGTCAATACCAGCTTGCCGCCCAAATCTACGAGATGCTCGCGATAGGAACCGTTCAATGGCGTGAGACATCAGACCAACCCAGACATGCGGGTCGATTCTACGCCAACTTGGGGACGGCGCGGGCTCTCCTTGGGGATGTGGACCGAGCCTGTATCGCCTTTTGGAGGGCGGCGGAGGAGGATCAACTCACCAACGGGACCGATCCTAAGAAAAGCTTCGCGATCTCCGAAATGTTTGAGAGTTCATTTGGAAATCCTGCGCGGGAATTTGCGTGGGAAGCGGCGAAGAGTGTAAACTTCCGAGTGGTGGCCGATGAGATCAAAACCCTTTCAGATTCACTGGGACCAAGCAAGTATGCTTTTCTGGCATATTTACACGTCGGAAGAATCCACGAAACAGAGGCGCACGGATTGGAGAGCGATTTCTCTTACTTGCAGAAGCTGAACGTGATTCGAAGCCTTTCCGTTATCCTCGAAACCGAGATCCGTAAGGTCTGTGGAACTACAAAAGAGTCGATTCTGAAATCTCTGGAAAGGCACGCGCTCGCGGGTAAGATAATTTGGTACAATGACTTCGACGCCCGAAGAGTGGCCGTTGGTGCCACTCTGCAATCGACCACACCTGTAGATGACCAACTGAAGGCCGCCCTTTCAACCACAGTCACTTGTGATGATCAGCGGTTCTGGAGAAGTGTTCTCATCGGGTACATAGCGAGAAACTTCTCGGCTCACCAGATGGACATCACCCCGTCATTCCTGCGAACAAGTTTCAAGTTGGTTGTAGGTCATATCGTAAACGCGATGATTTATGCTCAGAACTATAGGTGATCACGTGGGAAAAGGGGACATTCCTCTTTTTCTTTTTGTTTGCCGTCTTCTCGACCGGCTTTGGTGTTAAGATAGGTAACCGTTCACCGCGAGTTCAAGAGTCCTCACCCCCAACCCCCTCTCCAAGGATGGAGAGGGGCTTCCGGTTCCCCTTCCCCAACCTTGGGGGAAGGGGTTAGGGGATGGGGACGCACACCAGCGGCTCGCTGCCTCATTTTGGGACCAATCCCGGTGAACGATTACTAAGATAGTAATATGCCAAGAAGCGCACGAGCTTCCATGGGAGGGATTTGCTACCATGTTTTGAACCGCGGTAATGCGCGACAGGATGTGTCTCACGACGATGACGACTGCCGGCGGTTCATCGCGCGGACGCCCACGAAGCGAGGCAAAAAAGTAGAATGTCCCCTTTTCCCTTTTCCACAGACCCATTGAGGAGAAGCTCTCCGCACCGGACTTTCACTTGAGATGCGCCACGGCTTCGATTTCAACCAACGCGCCCAGCGGCAACTTAGCTACCTGTACCGTGGAGCGTGCCGGAGGCTCACCGACAAAGAAAGTTCCATAGACCTCGTTCACCGCCAGGAAGTCGTTCATGTCAGCCAAGAATATCGTGGTCTTGAGGACGCAATCCATGCCGCTCCCGGCAGCTTCGAGAATCGCCTTCATGTGGGTGAGCGCCGCAGCTGTCTGTTCTCGCACCGTTGATTCAAGCTTCTTCGTGTCTTTGTCCATACCCACCTGCCCGGAAACGAAGACCAAGTTCCCGTGCTTAATGGCCTGCGAATAGGGACCGATGGGAAGCGGAGCGTCGTCGGTCTTGACTACCTGCTTTGGACCGGAAGAATAGGCAAGAGCCAGTGCGCCGGCGATCCCAAAAGATGCCATGATCAAGACTGTCACAGTTGCTTCCATTGCGCTCATCCTCTCTCGTTTGACGCAACCTGAAAAGAAAACATTGACCGCTAAGAGGAAACTTACCGCAGGCAGAAGACGGTTGTCCAGAGTAGAACAGACTCTATAATCGGGATAGCCCCCCAGTCTACGCCGAGGAATAGACCTTGATGAGCTCAGTTTGCGAGTTCGCAGTCACCAGCCTGACATTGCGCTCGATGCCCACGAGGTGCTGCATTACCTGAAGCTCGGTTACTCCCGGGACTCCATATACAGTGAACAAGACTCTTGTGGTATCCGGTCCGATCATTGTTCGTCGGTCCGGCCCGTATATGATGCTCGAAATTATCCCTTGAGCATCCGATATCATCATGTCGCCTGCCTTGAGTTGTTGTTCCTGTCCGTTCATCCTGAGATAACTCTCCCGGCCTCTAGCGACATCCAGGCTTAACCCCTGTTGAATCAGGTCCAGATCATGACCTGCGGTCAGGAGCATATTGCGCAGCTCCTCCATGAACATGGCTTCAACCAAAGCCGCGACCTTGGGAATCTCCTTGCCCTTGAAGACCACGGATTCCAACTGAGCCAAGACGTGATAACTTTTCTTGAACCGCTTGTAATAGGCCTGGTACGCACGGATCGGCTGAAGGGTTTTCAATTCCTCGGAATTCTTGAAAAGCGCTCGCAGGTCGGCTTCCAGGGCTCTTTTCTCTTTATTCAGGGCGGGAGGGTTCTCAGGGTTTGACACCCCGGACATGGCGAGGATGCCAACATGAGCCTCCGGGTGAGCCTTGGACCAATCTTCAGAGACTGTGAGCATTGTACTGCCTCCTTATGCCGAATCAGGAATGGATTTCGACGCATAGCATCTCTGCGAGCCCAGGACAAAAGAGGGTATTCCCGTTCCCGGTAACCCGGACACAGACTTGAGCTGCAATTATACGGCGGTCTTGCCATCTTGACCGTGTCGGCGCCCGTGAGAAGAGGCGGGATACCTTGGCTGACCCCGAAAAGGTCTCCGTTTGGGGTCACACACCGCCGGACGCAGGCAAAACAGCCTTCACGTTGATGAAAAGGTCCCTTTTGTCCTTATTCCGAGCGTACTTCACCCTCCGCCTCGCCGTCAAGCCTCTTCTCTATTTCACTTTTGAACGCTCACTCTTCTTGCATTTTCCCAGTACCCGGGAGAAACTCACAGCGTGAGGATGAAATGCGCTGACAGGAATTTGAGAAAGGAGATGGATATGCGATTCAAGATGCTCCCGTACATAGTGGTTCTGTGCTTGGCTGTTTGCACGTCCGCTTTCGGCAGCGAGACGCCGGGCTTGCAGCGGATTTCCGAGCACGTATATGCGTATATTGACACCAAGAATGCTTCACCGGCAAAAAGTTTCGGTGCTAATGCGGGCATCGTAGAAGGACGCGATGGGGTCCTGGTAATTGACAGTCTCGTTTCGGCCAAGGAGGCAGATCGTTTCCTTGCCGATATTCGTAACGTCACGAAGAAACCGGTGAAGTTCGTCGTCAATACTCATTACCACCTCGATCACGCCTGGGGAAACTGCCGGTTCGCCAAGCTCGGGGCCGTGGCGATCTGTCATGAGAATGCCGGACAGCACATGGCCGAGTCAGCAAAAAGTCTGGCGCATCCCGAAGGTTTCGGGCTCACGGCTAAGGAACTGGAGGGTACTACGCTGTCTGCTCCAACTATCACATTCACGGATTCCATGACAATTGATCTGGGTGATGTCACGGTTGAACTCCGCTATCCCGGCCCGACCCACACCAATGACAGCATCACTGCGTACGTGCCGCAAGACAAGGTGATCTTTGTAGGTGACATCCTTTTCACCCGCTATCATGCTTTCCTCGCTGAAGGTGACCTCGCGAGTTGGCAGCGGGTGCTAGCTGAACTCGTACAGACGCCTGCGGAAAAGATCATTCCGGGTCACGGCCCAGTCTCAGGCAAAACCGATGTTCAAGACATGAAAATTTACCTCGACAAGTTTGATACCCAGGCGCGAACACTTTGCGCGGGGAAACGAGCGGAGGACGCTCCTGTCATCGCTCAGGAACTGATCAAGAATCTCCCTCAGCAACAACGAGCGGAGATGCCAAGCTTGGTGGAATTCAACCTGCGGCTCAAGTACCTGCCGCCACCAGAAGCAAAGAAGTGAAGGCGGCTGCACAACGGTTACGGCAGGGAATGCGCATTTCAAAAAGCCGAACACTTGAATTCCGGAATTCCGGGGACACCGTACTTAATTGCTTGAAATCGGTGAATCCGGCGACTCCGACTTCAGACTGGCGCAGGGTGAATCCGGCGGGTCACTCTCTGTGGAGGAGGAATTTCGGAACGGAATTGTTTTCTTTACGGACCCAAGGTTGGGAAGCCGTCTATTGACCTCACCCCGGCCCTCTCCAAGGATGGAGAGGGAGATCTGAGGAAAGTGGCTTCCCGACAGCCTGGATATAGCTCGTGGGTCTTTCAAAGGAATAATTCCGAACTATTTTATGAATCTGTGGAATCGGCAACCTACATTGGGAGGAGGAATGCGATTGTCGCAAATTTTCTGCGAAAAAGGGTTGACCTTTGATTCAAGGGTAAGTGTAACCGGTACAACCTATGTGGCGAAGATGCAACATGTTGCTGGAATGCAACAACAGGGAGTCTCCCGTGAAGCAAAATAGCCGCAGGTACTACAGCCTCAATTCTCTTCCGCAAGAACACCTCATATATTGTTTTGCAGGGGAATCTCAGCCAGACGGCTCTGGAATTAGCTGGTTGCAAGCTTTCGGGATGCAGGGGTCGCTGGTTCAAATCCAGTCGTCCCGACCAAAGAAAACAGATAGTTAGGCGATGTGGCCGCATCGCCTTTTTTCGTGGCTCCGACTTGCCCCGTCATTTTCTCGTGACCTGGAAGACCGGGGCCGAGCGAGCAGGGCTGACCGAGCCGTGATCGAGACTCAGGCAGAGCATACTTACAGTCCTCGGCCAAAATCAAGAATCAGCTTGGAGCGCCTGGCTCGTCTCAAATTCCCACTGAGCCGGGACAGACATCCGGTACGAGAAAGGGTGCAATAGTTGCGTCCGATAGCACTGACAATATTCCTCCTGATTTGCAGCAACGTGTTCATGACCTTTGCGTGGTACGCGCACCTCAAGGAGCTGAATAACAAGATATGGGTCATTGCGGCGCTGATCAGTTGGGGAATTGCGCTGTTCGAATACTTGCTTCAAGTTCCGGCCAATCGCATCGGATATACCGTCTTGTCCGTAGGACAACTGAAGATAATTCAAGAAGTGATTACCTTGAGCGTCTTCATCCCATTTTCACTCTTCTATTTGGGAGAGCCGTTGGAGCGAGATTACCTGTGGGCGGGTCTTTGTCTCTTGGGAGCGGTCTTTTTTATCTTCCGCGGTAAGTTCGCCTGACGGAGCACCCGACGGCAATTGGCGACGGGTACCGGCGCAGGCGGACGCTCTCTATGCAGAAGAAATCCGCAGATGTCGCAGATGGCCGCCGATTCAAGAGGAGGATAGACGTACGTCATGAATTCGAGAAGGGAGCAGGATTGGTGTGGATGTCCAGTGAAGTAAATTTTCTTTGTATCTTATCTGCGCACATCTGCGCAATCTGTGGATAAGATCACAGGACAGTAGCCGCCGGAGACCTGAGATAGAACGTACAAGCC
>Ga0172375_10002485_pt1 | contig 28583 bp, 25 predicted proteins | sample LakKiv1m_FD_114537 | JGI IMG/M metagenome (GOLD analysis project Ga0172375, IMG submission 114537) | Freshwater microbial communities from Kabuno Bay, South-Kivu, Congo - kab_092012_11.1m | ecosystem: Environmental > Aquatic > Freshwater > Lake | place: Democratic Republic of the Congo... | reverse complement strand
GGTGCCGTAAATCCTCTGCAGCATAGGGTTAGTTTCCTTCCCGCGCCAGTACGCCCCAGCAACAGAGAGAAGTTTAAAGGCTTTAATTTCGCCGGTTGATTTAACATGCGGCCCGCGGCATAAATCAACAAAATTGCCGCCGGTCTTATAAATAGATACTTTATCATCGGTAATCGCATTAATCAACTCAACCTTATAGTCTTCTTTAAGGCCCTGAAATAATTTTATTGCCTCGCTTCTGGTAATTTCCTCTCTTTCAAATGGCGCATCTTTTGAGATCACCTCACGCATTTTTTTATCAATCATAAGTAAATCATTGTCGGTAAACGGCTCTTTGTTGTCAAAGTCATAATAGAACCCGTCTTCAATCGCCGGGCCAATAGCCAACTTAACCTCCGGCCAAAGCTCCTTTACTGCCTCTGCCATTATGTGCGAACAAGAATGTCTTATAATCTCTAAGTCCATATTTTCATGGTGGGCCCAAGAGGACTTGAACCTCTGGCCTTTGCGATGTCAACGCAACGCTCTAACCAACTGAGCTATGAGCCCTAATTTTTGTCTGTGCTCGCTCATAGCGAACACCTTTTAGCCAACGACCGAGGAATGTTTTACATTCCGAGAGAGTGCCCGCATGCTTTTCGCGGGCCTGAGCTATGAGCCCATATTTTTATTCATGGGCAAGGAGGGAGTCGGACCCTCACGACCTTGCGGCCAACAGATTTTAAGTCTGTCGTGTATGCCATTCCACCACTTGCCCTTTTAGCCGGGCTAAACCCAGCTATGCCAATTTAAGGCGTGGACCGGATTCGGACCGGTGAATAACGGTTTTGCAGACCGTTGCCTTACCACTTGGCTACCACGCCAATTGAAAGCCTTTTTAAAGGTGCTTCTTTATCGCCTTAAGAATATTTTCTATATCGGCGAGACAACCTGCGCCAACCGAACCACACGCCAGTTTCCCTTTTCTTGGCTCAATAAATATATAACCAAGCCTCTGTAGCCTTGTGATATTCCCCTGAGTAATCCTGTTTTTATACATATTCTCGTTCATCGCCGGCGCAATTAAAACAGGCGCTTTAGTTGCTGCGACTACGCAGGTTAACAAATCATCGCATATACCGCTTGCAATTTTAGCGATAATATTCGCGGTTGCCGGAGCTATTAGGATTAAATCTGCGCTCTTTGCCAAGGCAATATGTTCAATGTCCCATGCTTCAGGTGCATCAAATAAGCCGCGATAAACCTTCTTCCCCGATAAACTCTGGAACACTATCGGCTTTATTAGCTCTTCGGACTCCTTTGTCTGTATAACCGAAATAGAATGGCCTGCTTCCTTAATCCTGCGCACCAGATCACAGGCTTTATAAATTGCTATGCTGGCAGTAACCCCTAAGACAATCTCTTTATTCTTCAATCAATTACTCTTTCTGCTTAAGTTTCTTGGCATGCACCTTGCCGCCCGCAACTTCACGCAAAGCTACGGTAGAAGGCTTAACTGCAGGGCTTGCCTCTATAAGCTTTGGTTGCCCTTCAGCAATTTCAAGCGCCCTCTTTGCAACAAGGTTAACTAACTTATAGATTGAACCTTCGCTCTTTGATAATAACTTCTCCCTTTCGACATAACCCATACATCACACCTCGCTTGATTTTAATGCCTTTGCTTTTCTTAATACGATACCCTTAAGCTTTTTTAATGCCTGCGTTAAACTTTCGTTGCGCACAATATAATCATACCGCGGCGCATTTCTTAACTCCGCTTTTGCCCGCTCAATACGGCGCAACACCTCCTCCTTCTTCGTCCCGCAAGAACGGCCCTGTATCCTTTTGCGCAGCTCTCCTATCGAAGGAGGAAAGACAAAAATAGTGACGGTCTCTTTAGGATACAACTTTTTAACCCTCTTCGCCCCTTTAAAATCCAGGCAAAGAATTATGCTCTTCCCATTTTTTAATGATTCAGTTACTGTATCTTTTTTTGTCCCGTAATAATATCCTAGGTATTCTGTCCACTCAAGTATTCTTCTTTTTTCTCTAAGGATGCTGAACGCTTTTTTACTTACAAAAAAATAATCCTTTCCCTCTACCTCTCTAGCGCGTTTCCCCCGGGTAGTAACGGATACGGATTTAACAAATATTTTTTTAAAGGCCCTGTCTTTAAGCAAAAGGTCGCGTAGCGTAGTTTTCCCCGACCCAGAAGGCCCGGATAGGATAAAAATCATTCTATATTCTGCGCCTGTTCCCGGATTTTTTCAATGACGCTTTTTACCTTTAACACTTGCGCCGATACCGCGACATCAAATGTCTTTGCCGCCAAGGTATTTGCTTCGCGCTGCATCTCCTGCGCAATAAAATCAATCTCCTTGCCTACCGAAGCACTTGAAGTGATTTTGCTCTTAAAATTCCGGATATGAAAAACCAATCTGTCTATCTCTTCGGTTGTATCCGTATCTTTCAAGAAAACCGACCTTTCTTCGTCGGTGGCGAAACCATTCAGCCTCACCTGCACAGAACTTTTCAATATACGCTTTATTACGGATAGCCTATCCTGCAGCTCTTCTGCCTGTTTCTTTAAATAGCCTTGCAGGGCAATGCCTTCTTTCTTCCGAGCTTTGAATAAATTATTAACTGCTATCTCCAGCGCATCCCTTAGGCTCGGCCAGAGGCTTGCCGGGGACAACTTCTCTTCTTCCAGGGTCAATACTCCGGGAAGGCGGATTAAAGAATCAAGCCCTAAGGCATCCTGAATGCCTAATTCCTTCTTTACCTTACTTATCTTATCTATATACTTTTTAAGGAGTATGGTGTTAATTGAAGCGCTCCCCGCCTTTTTCCCCATTATATTTACCGCACAAGTTACCCTGCCTCTTTTTATCTTACTCTCAATAACTTTTTTGATCTTCTCCTCTAGCGACAGAGAACCCTCGGGCAAATGCAATGATGTTTCTAAAAACTTATGGTTTGTGCTTCTTAATTCCACAGAGATTTTTCCGTGGCCTTTTAAATCCAGCTCGCAGCTGCCAAAACCTGTCATGCTCCTAATCATCCATTCCCCTCTCTATTCGGACCAAGTATTAATTTTTACCTCTTTCCCGAATACCTCTTTTACCGGATAAAGCTTTACGATAATATCATCAGGCTGAAACCATAATTTAATCTCTCTCTCCGCATCTTCTTCGTTGGAAGAGACATGTATAACATTTTCATACACGCCGGTAGTAGTAATGCGACCATAAGATCCGCGTATAGAGGTAGGCTCTGCCTCTTCGGGATTCGTGGATCCTGCAAGTTGGCGGCACTTGGTAATCGCCCCCTCTCCCCAATACACCAGGGCCATAACTTTTTTACGGTTATGCAAATCTCCTTGCAGGTATTTAATAATGTCGCTAAAGAACGGTTTATCCTTAAGATGGCGGTAATGGCTCTCTGCTAAATCTTTAGATACCCGCACCATCTTTGCCGCAACTATTTCAAGCTTAGTCTCTGATAGGCGGGTCAAGATGTTGCCGGTTAATGATTTCTTAAGCCCGTCCGGTTTTATAAGAATAAGCGCCGCCTGATTCATTATCTTTTCCCTCCCCTGATAACGCCTGTAATCCTTTCCAGGTCTTCCTGAGAATAGAATTCAATAGATATCTGCCCGCGTTTTTTCATTTTGCTGATCCTTACCTTTGTAGATAAAATAGTCTGTAATTCTTCCTCCAAAACCGCGATATAAGGCTCGCGAAGAACATGAATAACCCGCCGCCTTGCAGACTTCGGCCGGCTTGCTTTTATCAAATTCTCCAACTCCCTTACTGATAAGCCCTTGGAGATCGTTTCCTGCATAAGCTTGCGTTGACGGTTTTCATCCTCTACCTCCAGCAGGGCGCGGCCATGAGCAAAAGAAAGGCGCCCCTTTTTAAGCTCATCCTGAATCTCATGCGGGAGCTTAAGCAGCCTTAAGGTATTGGCAATTGTAGTACGCGCCTTGCCAAGCGCTTCGCTAATTTTCTCCTGTGTTACTTGAAATTTATCAATCAGGTGTTGATAGGCATGGGCTTCTTCAATGGGATTCAAACCCTCTCTTTGAATATTTTCTATTAATGCATATTCGAGAGAATCTTTATCATCTACGTCTTTAACTATTATTGGTATCTCATTGAGCCCCAATGATTTACAAGCACGCAATCTCCTCTCGCCGGCGATCAGCTCATAATAATCACCCTTATTTCTTACTAAGAGAGGCTGAATAACTCCCTTCTCTTTTATAGAGTGAGCGAGCTCTTCAATGGCATCAGGATTAAACTCTTTTCGAGGCTGAAAAGGATTAGGCCTTATCTGGCCAGTCTGGACATAAAAAATTTCGTTTTTGGGCCCGGATTCTTTTTCAGGTATCAACGCTCCTATCCCTTTACCTAAGGCTTTTCTTTCCATCAAGATTCTCCTTCTGATTTAACTACATTAGAGTCTAAAGGTAATCCTAAAATCTCTTTGCATAATTCTTCATATTTCTGAGCCCCTAAAGAATCTTTGTCATAAAGCAAAATTGGTTTGCCAAAACTAGGCGCTTCGGTTAATCTTATATTGCGCGGGATAACTGTCTGATAAACCTTATCTTTAAAATGGTTACGCGCCTCCTGTATAACTTCCTTGGTTAAGTTCGTCCTGAAATCCGCCATGGTCAACAGCACTCCCTCAATATTAAGGGTTTGGTTAATATTGTCTCGTACAAGCTTAATAGTATTATTGAGCTGTGTCAAGCCCTCCAGGGCGTAATACTCACATTGAACCGGGATTAATACTGAATCTGCGGCGCACAATCCGTTTATCGTCAGCAAACCCAGGGATGGCGGGGAATCAATAATAATAAAATCATAGTCCGGCTTTACTTTCTCAAGGGCTCGTTTCAAACGGTATTCTCTGCCGAGCGACCCTACCAGCTCTACTTCGGCTCCGGTTAAGTCTAAATTAGATGGCGCGACAAAAAGATTAGCGATGCTAATAGGCTGCAGAATATCATTGATATCTAATTCTTCCAGTAGAACATGGTAAGTGCTTTTTACAATACTATGCTTATTCAACCCAATGCCGCTTGTAGCATTAGCTTGAGGATCCAAATCTATAAGCATAACTTTTTTACCAGCAGCAGCTAGGAATACAGCGATATTAATTGCTGAAGTAGTTTTACCCACGCCGCCCTTCTGATTACAGATTGTAATTACTTTACCCATTGATATTCATATAGTTACGAATTGTTGTACGCGGAACAATCTTCAAATTACTATAAATATTATCTTAAATTCAGAGCTATTGTCAAGTGTTTTTTGCATCTTTTATAATACTAACTCGTACTTTTGCTAATTTGGCTCCTGGCATACCAAAAAGCCCCTTTGCCTCTTCGAAAATAACTTCAACCTTAACTTTTTTACGGGGCAACTGCAGTTGTCTAAGCGCCTCTTTAATAGCTTCTTTGACCGTCTTCCCTTCTGCTTCAATAAATTTATTTCCTGTCATTTTACCTTATTCAAGCGCAATTGGAAAACTAACATTAAAATGCTGTTCACAAACCAATAGAGAACCAACCCTGAAGGCATGCGATAAAAGATCAGCCCAAACATTACCGGCATTACAATCAACATAATCTTCTGTTGATCAGCCGACGCACCGCTGGCAGATGTAGATGATATCTTCTGTTGCACAAACATCCCTATAGCCATTATAATTGGCAATATATTGAACTCATGCCCTATTATTGGTAAATTAGGCCAAGAGTCAGGAAAAACCCACAGGCGATCGGGCTCTGATAAGTCTTTAATCCACAAAAACTTGGCCCCTTTTAGCACTATTGACCGCATCAATGCATTATAAAGCGCGAAAAATATCGGCATTTGCAGTAATAGCGGTAAACAGCCTCCTAATGGATTCACCTTATGCTCCTTATAAAGCTCCATAATCTCCTTGTTCATCCTCTGGGGGTTATCCTTATATGCTTTCCTCAATGCTTCGACTTTAGGCTGCAGCACCTGCATCTCTTTCATGGAGCGCATTTGCTTTAATGACAAAGGATATAAAAGCAAATATACAAGTAGACTTAAACAAATTATGGCTAATCCCCAATTGCGTACTATGTTATGAAGAAAATTCAAAGCTTGTAATAGAATCTGTGAAATGAAGTCAAAGGTGCCATAATGAATAACCCCGGCCCAGGCAGGATTGATATTACCCAAAACCTTAAGATCTTGTGGCCCGATATAAATACGATATAAATGTCCAATCTGAGAACCAGGCTGTAAGATTTCAGTCTGGACATTTAAACCTACCTCAGATTCCTGATTATTCAATTTACTGATAAAAGCACTTGAACGGATAGATTGCGGTTCAATGATTGCAGTAAAATATTGATCTCGCATCCCAAGAAATTTAATATCTGAGAATTGTGTGGTCTTTCTGCCATTAATATGCGAACTTTTCTCTTCGGTTCCTATGGTTACGTCCTGGTACCTTGCCTGAGGATTGTTGCCTGAAAAATCTAAAACGCCTAGCAAAAGAGGCATATTGATTGTAACCGGAGCAGTTGAGATATTCTGAATTTTTATTTCTAAATCTATAGTATAATTGGACTTATGGAAAATAAATTTTTTAGTAACTTTCTTTGCAGTGTTTGTAGAACAAAAGGTGATGCTGTTGCCGGATGAACCGCTTTTTGCGTAAACTAACGAAGGATCGCTAAGCAAGAATCCATATCCTAAAGATAAGGGGTGATTACTATAATGCTTGAATATTGCATTTTTTAGAAAAGCCTGAGTTTCATCAAAAACTACTTCTAGATTCTCCTGTTTATAGGTAAGTAGTTTTTCGGTTAATTTTTGAGCCGCTTGCGGGATAGCTTGTTCCTTGCTAGTAGTAGGACTAGGGGGCATAGGAATATCTGTTTTAACCCCTTGTACAACAACAGGTTGTGGCTTCGGCATTAAAGCTGACCAAGCCAATAAAACCAACAGAGAGAGTGCAATTGCCAAAATTAAACGTTTTTCCATATCAATCCAGAGGGTCATATCCTATTTTGCCTGAAAACGGGTGGCATAAGGATATTCTCCTGGCTCCTTTTAAAACCCCCTTAAAGAATCCATATTTTTCAATTGCCTGTTTTGTATATTCAGAGCAACTTGGCACAAAACGACAGGAAGGAGGCAAAACACCTTTAAAGAACATCTGATAATATTGGATTAGCTTGAGGGCGCCTTCTTTAAGCATTAAAGGCAAAGCCTTTTCCTGCCCTTTTGTCTTCGCCGGGCCAAGACTTTACGCCCCCTGCGGGTAGCCATTTTGTTGCGGAACCCCTGCTTTCTTTTGCCGACGATATTAGTCGGCGTCTTCAAATTCTTTTTCATTTTTTATTCCTCTCGCATAATATGATTATAATGGTTTTTAATTATAGCATAAACGGGTGCCCCGTCAATGGGTAATTTAACTACCCATGCCTATATAAACAGTATGCAACTGTTATCCACAGTTCCGTCGAGGCGCGCGCCTTTCCGCAATTTGTCCCACAATTAAACCGCGGAAGTTCTGTGTAATTCCGCAAGAATCCTGGGCAATGGCCGCATAAAAAGGGGATTTGTGTTGACGCGACTTAAAACTATTGTATAATAACTGGCGTTTATCTTTTTTGCTTGCAACTGTTTTTGTTTCTGGTATAATTGTTAAATTGAATGCTGGGTTTTTTGCGCGTATGAGGATCTTTGCTGCTTATTGCTCAAGTTACAATATAGCAAAAAGTCCGGGGAAAACTTAATTTTTTCCACAGATTTATTCAAGATGTGGATAAACTGTTGATAACGCAGCGATGGAAGACTTAGTCTTATTCTGGGATCAGGCACGAGGGAAGCTTAAGGAGCAGCTGGGAGCATCTGCTTTTGAAACATGGATTTTCCCATTAAAAGCTAGAACTGTAGGTAATCATTCTATTGTGCTTGAGGCACCGGACAATTTTTTTAAAGAATGGGTGCAAAAAAATTATGGGCGGGCCATAGAGGAAGCCATAAAATCATCTTGCCCGGAAATCAAAGGTGTCTCGATGGAAACCGCTTCACAACAGAATGATACCCAGCAGACATATTCCGTTGCCGCTGCCTATACCCAGGAGCGAGAAAATCAGTACGGAGTAAGTCTAAATAGTAGGTATACTTTTGATAATTTTGTAATCGGTCCTTCGAACCGGCACGCACATGCTTATTCCATGGCAGTAGCCCAAGCGCCAGCAAAAACTTATAATCCTTTATTTATTTACGGCGGTGTAGGTTTAGGTAAAACCCACCTGATACAAGCTATATGCCACAGGGCTCAAGAGGGAAACGCTGGGCTTAAAATTGCCTATCTTCCTTCTGAACAATTTACAAACGAACTGATAACCGCCATACAACGCCACTCCACAGCGGCCTTCAGACAAAAATACAGAAGTACTGACGTCTTGGTAATAGATGATGTTCATTTTTTTGGCGGCAAGGATTCCACCCAAGAAGAATTTTTCCATACTTTCAACGCTTTATACGATGCGCATAAACAAATAATTCTATCGTCGGACAGGCCGCCAAAGGAAATTGCCGACCTGCAAGAGAGACTTGTCTCAAGATTCGGTTGGGGCTTAACTACCGATATCCAACCTCCGGACCTTGAAACGAGAGTAGCTATTTTAAAGAAGAAGATTGAGCGGGAGCCTGTTTTGGTCCCGGATGATGTTATATTTTTTATTGCTCAGCTAATTAAAACAAACATCCGTGAGCTAGAAGGGGCTCTGGTCCGCACTATGGCATACTCCTTAATGGAAGAAGAGCCCATAACTATGGGGTTGGCCAAAGAAGTTTTAAAAGATTTACTAAAAGAGCCAAAAAAGCTTATCACGGTTGATTTTATAATGAGGTGCGCCGCAGAAGAGTTCGGGGTCTCGTTAGGAGACATAAAAACGCGCAGGCGTAACAAGACCATAGTCCTTTCAAGACAAGTAGCCATGTATTTAAGTAGGGAGATGACGGATTTATCGTTACCGGAAATAGGCCAGTTTTTTGGGGGGAAAGACCATACAACTGTTTTGCATTCATATAACAAAATTAAAGAGTCTATTAGCAAAAATTCGGAATTACACGAAAAGGTCGCGAGAATTATACATGTTATTAAACAGTAAATCCCAAGGTTATTAGAGGTTCATTTTGTTTTAATGCCAATAGTTGCTATAGGTTAAGGTGTTTTCCACAGGTGTTAGGAAGCTACTATTATTACTTTTTTAAATATATTAATATATTAATAGTAAGGAGAGGGGAATGAAAGCGCGAATTAATAAAGCTGTATTATTGGGGGGCATGCAAACTGTACAAAACGTTATTATTACTAAGGCTAGTCTGCCAATACTTTCTAATGTTTTGTTGGAAACACAAGAAAATGGTCTGCGTTTAACAGCCACGGATTTAGATATAGGTATAACCTGTTTAATACCTGTTGATATTCAAGAGGTAGGGGCGGTTACGATTCCTGCTAAAAGGTTCGGCGACATTATTAAGGAATTACCGGGAGAGACAATCCAGATTATGACTAAAAAAAATAATCAGGTTACTATTGAAGCAGACTCATGTCAATTTAAGGTTATGGGTTTAGCGCGCGAAGAATTCCCTAAGCTACCCGAGTTTAAAGATAAAGAAGTTATTAGGTTAGAGCAGGGAGAACTAAAAGAGATGTTGCGCCTTACCTCTTTTGCTGTTTCGGTAGATGAAACACGCTATGTTTTAAACGGCATTCTTTTTAAGATTACTAAAAACACCCTAACCTTGGTGGCTACTGACGGGAAAAGGCTGGCAGTGGCAGAGAAGAAGCTCCCTGCGGGCTCTAATGCCGAAATTAGTATTATTATTCCCTTAAAAACCGTGCATGAGTTAAACCGGAACCTTAAAGACGAGGGTCAACTTTCTTTAGTGTTGGGCAGTAATCAGGTTTTATTTGAGTTGGGGGCGGTAACTGTTATATCCAGGCTTATAGAGGGCGAATTTCCCGACTATAAACAGGTTATACCCATAGCCACAGAAAACAAATTACACTTAAAGAGGGATGATTTTTTACTGGCGGTTAAAAGGGCTGCTTTATTGTCTACGCCGGACTATCAGGCGGTAAAACTAGAGGTTTTTAAAAACAAACTCGTTATCTCCAAGTCTACGCCGGACATAGGAGAATCTAGGGAAGAGCTGCAAATGACATATCAAGGCAAAGAACTAGTTATTGGGTTTAACCCTGCTTATCTCGTGGATGTCTTGAAGAATTTAATAGAGGAGTTTATAGAGTTAGAGTTAACTGATACCGAAAAACCCGGAGTGATTAGGATTAACGGGTATACTTATATAGTGCTGCCCATGAGGCTAAGTTAGTTTACGTGGAGCGCATTAAAGATACTATTGAAGGCGTGATCCGCCAATTGTCAGAGCGCAAACCCCAGGGCCACGACACACGGCCCGAGGAGTGGCTAAAAAAATCCTTGACAAGGAAAGAGTTGGGGCATATAAAGTTTCATTATTTCAGAAGCGGAGTCTTAGGGGTGCGCGTAGACTCATCTGTCTGGAAATATAATTTTAGTTTAAAAAGAGAACAGCTTTTAAAAAAGATTAATGCGTTTGCGCCGCAGGTGCGGGATGTGCGGTTTAGTGTTGGAGATATAGAATGAATAAGGCCGAATCAAAAAAATCAACCAAAAACCAGCCGACAGGTTCCGGCAATCCGGACAAGCCGAAGGCGTATGATGCCACAAGCATCCAGGTCCTTGAGGGCATAGAGGCGGTTAGGCGTAGGCCGGCGATGTATATTGGGGATACCTCTGGCCGGGGGCTACACCATCTGGTTTATGAAGTAGTAGATAATAGTGTTGATGAAGCTATGGCGGGGTACTGTAATGCTATAAGCGTTATTATCCGCCCCGATAATAGCATTACGGTGGCAGATAATGGCCGCGGGATCCCTGTGGATATGCATAAAACCGAGAAGAAGCCTGCTGTGGAGGTAGCCCTTACCACTTTACATGCAGGAGGTAAATTTGACCATCGGTCCTATAAAGTTTCCGGAGGACTTCATGGTGTCGGGGTAAGTTGTGTCAATGCCCTATCTGACTGGCTGGAGGTAGAAGTCAAAAGAGACGGCAAGGTTTACCACCAGCGTTATGAACGCGGGAAGACAGTATCGAAGCTCACGATTATTGGCAAGAGCGTTAATACAGGGACTAAGATTACCTTTAGGCCTGATAAAACTATATTCTCCAAAACAGATTATTCTTATGACATCCTTTCCCAGCGCCTAAGAGAGCTGGCGTTTTTAAACAAAGGCTTAAAGATTAAACTTGATGATGAGCGGGCGGAAAAAGAGGCAGTATTTGAATTTGCCGGAGGGATTGTTTCATTCGTGGAATATTTAAATAAAAACAAGAACCCGCTGCATAATAAGGTAGTCTATTTCCAAAAATTGCAGGATGATATTAATGTAGAAGTGGCGTTTCAGTATAATGATAGCTATGCCGAGACAATCTTCTCCTTCGCTAATAATATTAATACCATAGAAGGAGGGACTCATCTCTCCGGTTTTAAATCTGCGCTAACCCGCGCTATCAACCAGTATGCTAAATCAAAGAATCTCCTTAAGGATGAGATCTCTATAAGTGGGGATGATGTGAGGGAGGGCCTAACTGCGGTTATAAGCGTGAAGGTCCCCAACCCTCAGTTTGAAGGTCAGACTAAAACCAAATTAGGTAATTCTGAAGTAGAGGGCTTGGTAGCTTCGGAAAGCCTTAGTGCATTAAGCAGTTATTTTGAAGAAAACCCGTCGGTTGCCAATAAAATAGTAGATAAAGTCATTGTAGCTTCCCGCGCCCGCGAGGCTGCCCGGAAGGCTAGAGAGCTGACCCGGAGAAAAGGTGCTTTAGAAGGGGCTGGATTACCTGGTAAACTCGCCGATTGTTCTGAAAGAGACGCGGCCTTATGCGAATTATATATAGTAGAAGGTGATTCTGCCGGAGGTAGCGCAAAGCAGGGCAGGGATAGACGGTTCCAGGCAATTCTCCCAATTAAAGGAAAGATATTAAATGTGGAGAAATCCCGCTTGGATAAGATTCTGTCTAACGAAGAGGTCAGGACCATTATTACGGCCTTAGGGACAGGGATAGGCGAAGAGTTTGATGTCACTAAATTAAGGTATCATAAAATAGTGCTTATGGCAGATGCTGATATTGATGGGTCTCACATACGCACTCTTTTGTTAACTCTTTTATATCGTCAGATGCCTAAGCTGGTGGAAGGCGGGTTTGTTTATATAGCTCAATCTCCTTTATATAAGATTAAAAGGGGGCAGCGCGAGGAATATATCCAAACCGAACAGGAAATGGATAAAATGCTGTTAGACTTAGGGAGAGAGGGGCATAAGCTTATATCTTTAAAAGACAAAAAAGAATTTACAGACAACCAATTTAAAGTGATATTAGAGTTATTGGTTGAATTAGATAAAATAGGGAGGAGTTTAACAAAAAAGGGAGTAGAGACTGCAAAATATATTAGTTTTAGGCAACAAAAGACCAAAAAACTGCCAGTTTATAAGGTTAAAGTGGAGGGTAAAGACCTATTTGTTTATACGGATAAGGAGCTGGCGGCTATTACTGAAAAGAGCGATAAATCATCAGAGCCGGATGTCACCGAGATATTTGAAGCCCAAGAAATAGAGCAGGTGATTAGTAAAATTGAGAAGACCGGCCTGGATATCAATACCTACGGTTCTGAGCTGGATTTTGGAGTAGTTTCTTCGGCAAAGGATGTAGTTAAAAAAACCAAAGCAGTATACCGCATTACTAATGCAAAAGAGCAGAAAGATCTTTATAATTTAAAAGAGGTGCTTGCGTATATTAGGGATTTGGCATCTAAGGGCATGCACATCCAAAGATATAAGGGTTTAGGAGAGATGAATCCTCATCAGCTTTGGGATACCACTATGGACCCCGAGAAGCGTACGATGTTGAAGGTTACACTGGAGGATGCGGTAGAAACAGATAAAATATTTACGGTTTTAATGGGTGATCAGGTTGAGCCCAGGCGTGAGTTTATCGAGAATTTTGCTCATCAGGTTAAAAATCTGGATATTTAACAAGGAGGAGATAATGGCCAGCTGCGCGCAAAAACCGGTTTATCCGGCGCTCATCTTCAAAGAAGCATGGGGTATTTGTCGGAAGAATTTAGCCAAATTAAGCGCTATCTACCTTATTTTTTATGTACCGTATCTTCTGCTTTCGGGTGCAGCTGTGGCATTCCCCGGCGACCAATCAAACATATTAAGCTTAATTTCGGCTTTACTGGGGTTATGGAGTGGCGTTGCGTTGTTAACCGCGTCTAAAAAGGCGTCCGATGCAGAGGATTTTTCTATAGGAGAGAGTATCCTATTGGGCGCAAGGAAATATTTGGTAAGTTACGTGGCAGTGGCACTGCTGATTTTTGTTTTTCTTGCCGGATTATTATTTAGCGGAGCCTCGGCGGCTATTGTTGCTTATGCCTTAGTAGGAGGGGCGAGCGTTGTATCGGCAGCGGTTGCGCAATTAACCCCGATTGTAATAGTTGTGTGCCTCCTGGTATATTTTATGATTCGTTGGGCATTAGGAGGGACTGTGTGTGTTACGGAAAATGCCGGCCCGATTGCTGCCTTGAAACGCAGCGCGTTCTTGATTAGAGATTATGTTAATCCGGTTGTGGGAGAATACGCCTTGTTTATATTAACAGCAGTAGTTGTTTCTATCCCCTATATGGCCTGGCTCGCTATTTTTGGCAGGCATAATGACGGTATGGAGGCCGAAATTTTTGCGGGAGCAATTAACAACATTATTATTAACGTAATTCTTATGCCATTTCTGGCTGTAATTATGGTAATTCTGTATAAAAAATTAAAAGAGGCAAAAGAAGCTAATGTACGCGCGTAACGAAAAAATAATCCCGGTTTATATCGAAGAGGAAATGAAGGATGCGTATTTAAATTACGCGATGAGCGTAATTGTGGGGCGCGCCCTGCCTGATGTGCGCGATGGCTTAAAGCCGGTGCACAGAAGAATTCTCTATGCTATGCAGGAACTAAGCCTGGATCACTCTAAGCCTTACAAAAAATGCGCGCGTATAGTCGGGGAAGTCTTAGGGAAATATCATCCGCACGGGGATGTGGCAGTTTATGACACGCTGGTGAGAATGGCGCAAGATTTTTCGCTTCGCTATCCGCTGGTAGACGGGCAGGGGAACTTCGGGTCTGTTGATGGTGATGCCGCCGCAGCCATGAGGTATACCGAGGCCCGGCTCGCCTCTATCTCTGATGTTATTCTTGGCGACATTGATAAGGAGACGGTAAATTTCGGCCCTAATTTTGACGCGTCCCTGAAAGAGCCTCTTCTGTTACCAGCCGCCCTTCCTAACCTTCTTGTTAATGGCTCAAGCGGCATAGCTGTCGGAATGGCTACAAATATACCGCCGCATAATTTAAATGAGGTGGCAGAGGCGGTCACTTACCTCCTTGATAACCCCGCAGCAGAGATTAAGGACTTGATGCGTTATATAAAAGGTCCTGATTTTCCGACGGGTGGAGTTATCTGCGGCAAAGGAGGAATTAAAGAGGCATATACAACAGGCCGCGGTAAGCTTACTGTGCGCGCTAAGGCGACAGTTGAGCATCAAAAAAACGGCAAAGACTTGATCATTATAACCGAGATTCCTTATCAAGTACAAAAGTCATCATTAATTGAGGCTATCGCCGGACTAGTGGATGATAAAAAAATAGAAGGCATTTCAGATATCCGCGATGAGTCTGATAAAGATGGAATGCGTATTGTTGTTGAGTTAAAGCGGGACGCAGACCCGCAGATTATTCTGAACCAGCTTTTTAAACATACGCAGCTAGAGACAACCTTTGGCATTATTACGCTTGCCCTTGTAGAAAACAGGCCAAAGGTGTTAAATTTGCGCCAGGTTTTAGATTGCTATATCGAGCACCGTAAAATTATTATCAGGCGCAGGACGCAGTTTGAGCTAGATAAGGCCCTTAAGAGGGCCCATATTCTGGAAGGTCTTAAGATCGCCCTTAAGTTTATTGACCGGATTATCAAAGTAATCAAGACTTCTAAGAGCGTAGATGTAGCGCGGGCAAATTTAATGAAAGAATTCGGCCTGTCGGAAATTCAGGCTCAGGCTATTCTAGAGATGCAACTTCAGCGGCTAACCGCTCTTGAACGCGAAAAAATTGATGCAGAATACGCCGAATTATTAAAGAAGATAGAGCTATGCCGGGCGATCCTGGCTTCGGAAAAAAAGATTGAAGGTATTATCAAGTCCGAGCTCGAGGAGTTAAAGAAAAAATACGGGGATGAGCGCAGGACAGATATAGTCGGCGAGGTGGAAGAGCTTGAGGTAGAAGATTTAATAGCCGAGGAGGATGTGGTTGTAACTATCAGCCACGGCGGGTACATCAAGCGGCTTCCGGTCAGCTCCTACCGTAAGCAAAAACGCGGCGGTAAAGGCGTAACCGGAGCCGAGGTAAAAGAGGAAGATTTTGTGGAACACCTCTTTGTTGCCTCAACCAAAGACTACCTTTTGATTTTTACAGAAAAGGGGCAGGTACACTGGCTTAAGGTTTATGAAATACCCCAGGCCAGCCGTACTTCTAAGGGGAAAGCAATTATTAATCTCGTGCAGATGGAGCAGGTCTCTAAAATCAGCTCTACTGTTCCTGTTAAGGAGTTCTCTTCTGATAAGTATCTGGTAATGGTCACGAAGCAAGGCCAGATTAAAAAGACCAAGCTTGATGCCTACGGTAATCCTCGCAAAGGAGGCATTATCGGCATTACCCTGGATAAGGGAGACGAGTTAATAGGAGTAGAGATGACTGACGGCAAGCAGGAGCTTTTAATCGGTACCCGTCAGGGTAAGGCAATAAGGTTTTCCGAAACCAAGGTGCGCGATATGGGTAGGTCTGCGCGCGGCGTAAGGGCGGTATCGCTTGCAAAAAAAGATGAGGTAATTGATCTGGTAATCCCCCAAAAAGGCGCGGGCATATTGACAGTAACTTCCTTGGGTTTTGCCAAACGCACTACAGTAGATGAATATAGGTTGACTTCCCGCGGCGGCAAGGGAGTGATTAATATAAAAGTTACGGATAAAAACGGCGAAGCCGTAAATCTGAAAACTGTTAGCGACGATGACGAATTAATGGTTATTACTCAAAACGGAATTTTCTTGCGCTGTGCAGTTAAGGATATCCGCGAAACCGGTCGCTCTGCGCAAGGGGTAAGGTTAATAAAACTGCAGGGTAAAGATCATGTGTCCTGCATTGCCCCGGTAATAGCCGAGGAAGAAGAATAGGTCTAACGACCCTGTCGTCTAGCCTGGTCTAGGACAAGAGCTTTTCAAGCTCTCGACACGGGTTCAAATCCCGTCAGGGTCAATTAAATTTATGTGTGGAATAATTGGATACATAGGTGAAAGGCCGGCGCAGAACATACTTCTGGCTGGCCTTAAGCGTTTAGAATACCGGGGTTATGATTCAAGCGGCATGGCCCTTATTGACCTTAAGAAAAATTCTATTGCCTTAAGAAAGGCTGCGGGAAAGATAAGCGCATTGGAAAAGCTGCTGGAGGGGAAAAGCTTGCCGGGGGTTTGCGGTATTGCGCATACCCGTTGGGCAACCCACGGTGCGCCTACAAAGATTAACGCGCATCCCCACCTTGATTGTTCCGGGGAGATTGCTCTGGTGCACAACGGAATTATTGAAAATTATGAGGTTCTTAAAAGCCAGCTTATTAAAGAGGGGCATCATTTCCGTAGCCTAACCGATACCGAAGTCATTGTCCATCTGATCGAGAAATTTTATAAAAATTCCTCTTTGGAAGATGCCTTAAGGGCAGCGCTTAAACTCTTAACCGGTTCTTTTGCCCTGGCAGCTATCTCTTCTCGCGAGCCCGGTAAGCTTGTAGGGGGCCGTTGCGGTAGCCCGTTGATTATAGGGGTGGGGGACAATGAACATTTTCTAGCCTCTGATATACCTGCAGCATTAGACTCTACAAAAGACATTATCTTCCTGGATGAAAATGAGGTAGCTGTTTTATCCAAAGATAGCCTGAAAATAACCGACCTTAACGGGAAAGCTATTTTTAAGAAAATTACCCGCATAAACTGGGATATTGCCCAGGCCCAGAAGAACCATTTTGCCCACTTCATGCTTAAAGAGATTAATGAGCAGCCGAAAATTTTAGAGAGCCTTTTTAACTCCAGGATTAATAAAGAAACAAAGGAGGTAGAATTTCAGGAGCAACGGGTTCCCCAGGCGCACCTGGCATCGGCGAAAGACATTTTTATTGTTGCCTGCGGCACGGCTTATCATGCAGGCTTAGTAGGCAAGTATATTATAGAGTCGATATGTAAAATACCGGTTCGTATTGATGTTTCAAGCGAATTCCGTTATCGGGATCTTTTGATCGGGCCGGAAACTTTAATTATCGCGATAAGCCAATCAGGAGAGACCGCAGATACTTTAGCCGGAGTTCGGGAGGCAAGAAAGTGCGGGGCAAAGGTTATCTCCGTTTGTAACGTGTTGGGCTCTACTTTAACCCGTGAGTCCGACGGAGTGATATATACTCATGCCGGTCCTGAAATAGGGGTGGCGTCTACTAAGGCCTATACAGCGCAGCTTGCCGCGCTCTACCTCTTTGCATTATATTTAGCCAGGATAAAATGTGTGTTGCCGCAGGAGAGAATTAATAAATTCCTGGGAGAATTACGCAAGATACCAAAACATATAGAATCTATTTTAAAACAGCAGAATCCTATAGCCACCCTTTCCCGCCGGCATTCCCACTTTGGTTCATTTCTATACTTAGGCCGAAATATTAATTATCCTTCAGCCCTGGAGGGCGCTTTAAAGCTTAAGGAAATCTCTTATATTCCCGCCGAGGGTTACGCTGCCGGGGAGATGAAACATGGCCCGATTGCTTTAATTGATGAATACCGGGCAGTAGTATGTGTTGCTCCTCAATCAAAAGTATACGAAAAGATGGTCTCGAATATTCAGGAGATACGCTCTCGCAAAGGGAGAATTATCGCTATTGTCAGTGAGGGGGATAGCGAAGTCAAAAAGTTGACCCGTGAAATTATTTCTATCCCCAGAATAGATGAATTATTTTCTCCGCTTTTGATCGCGGTTCCCTTGCAACTTTTGGCCTATCATATTGCAGTTAAGAGGGGTTGCGATGTCGACCAACCGCGTAATTTGGCTAAGTCTGTCACCGTAGAATAGGTGATCAAAAATGCTTTATATCGTTGCCACGCCTATAGGGAATTTAAAAGATATAACTCTGCGCGCTATCGATGTCTTAAAAAGCGTCGATCTTATTGCCTGCGAGGATACTCGGCATACTAAAATCCTATTGGATCATTACAGTATCGATAAACCTACCACTAGTTTCTTTCAGCATAATAGGTTTGCCAAAGGGGAGTATTTGTCCGGGCTTTTAAGGGCCGGAAAGGATATTGCCCTTGTGTCTGACGCCGGCACTCCGGGGATACTTGATCCGGGATATAATTTAATTAATCTGGCTATCCAGAATAATATTCCTGTTACTGTTATCCCGGGGGCAAGCGCTTTTATTAACGCCCTGGTGCTATCAGGTAAGCCCGCGCATGAGTTTTACTTTGCAGGCTTCCTGCCGAATAAAAAAATTGCCCGGCGTAACAAATTAAGAGAGCTAAAAAGATTAGGATGCACCCTCGTTTTTTATGAGTCTTGCCATAGGATTTTAGGCACATTGGCAGATATCGAAGAGGTTTTTGGCTCAAAAGACATATCTTTAGCGCGGGAGTTAACAAAGAAATTTGAAGAAGTTATATATGGCTCTCCTGGGGTTATTCTTAAGAGACTGCAAAAAACAGCTGTGCGCGGTGAGTTTGTAGTCGTAATATAATCTCAGTCCGGCTTTTAAGAAGGTGTTGAGATTAGAGCTTCTTTTAAATTTAATCTTGACAAGCTGCCCCCCCGTGTTATACTTATAAAAATAAGATTAACCTTTAAGACCTACCCCGCGAGGCAGGCAAGGTGGAGAAGATGATGAAGTTTATAAAATGCATAATATATACCCTAGGCAAGAATCCTAGGGTATTTTTTTATCTAGCTGACAATGAAAGAAAAAGCTAAGATACTGGATAAAGAAGCTGTAGGCAGGGCATTGATGCGTATTGCCCATGAAATAGTCGAGAAAAATAAAGGTACGCAGAATTTATGTCTCGTCGGTATCAGAAACCGCGGAGTTTACCTGGCGAAACGGTTATCAGATTGCATTAAGGCCATTGAAGGGGGTAGCGTTTTATCCGGAGCATTAGATATAACCTTATACCGCGATGACCTGGCTTTAGCATCCGGACAGCCACTGGTACGCAAGACCGAGATAGGATTCGATATTAATAACAAAATCATTATCCTTGTCGACGATGTATTATATACCGGTAGGACTATCCGCGCAGCGCTGGATGCTTTAGTTGATTTCGGCAGGCCAAGGTCAATACAGTTGGCGGTTTTGGTTGACCGGGGGCACCGCGAGCTTCCTATTCGCGCTGATTACGCCGGGAAAAATATTCCTACTGCCAAGAATGAAAGTATCGAAGTTCGCTTGGAAGAAGTTGATGGTGTAGACGAGGTTGCAATCCTGGAAAAATGAATTGGGCTAGAAAAGACCTATTAGGGCTGGAGGATTTAAGTAAAGAAGAGCTCAGGCTTATTTTATCAACCGCCGAGTCATTTAAAGAAGTCTCAACGCGCGAGATAAAGAAGGTTCCGGCTTTGCGCGGGAAAACCGTAGTCAATTTATTTTATGAACCATCCACGCGCACCCGCGTCTCTTTTGAGGTAGCTGCTAAAAGGTTATCCGCAGATGTAATTAATATCGCGACCGAAACTTCAAGCGTAAAGAAAGGCGAGACCCTTATCGATACCGGAAGGAACATTCAGGCATTAAAGGCGGATATTATTGTTATGCGCCATAATGCTTCGGGTGCTGCGGATATGCTTGCCAGGCATCTTGATATAAGCGTGGTTAATGCTGGAGACGGATGGCATGAGCATCCAACGCAAGCGCTTTTAGATATCTTTACCTTAAAAGAAAAGCTGGGTAAGATTGAGGGGTTGAATGTAACCATAGTTGGGGATATCGCGCATTCGCGCGTAGCGCGTTCAAATGCCTGGGGGTTAACTAAACTAGGGGCCAGAGTTACTTTTTGTGCGCCCAAGATGCTTATCCCCCCGGAGGTAGAGGGAATGGGAGTTATGGTAACCGATGATATAGAAGGGGCCTTGAGAGATGCCGACGCCGTGAATGTATTGCGCATGCAGTTTGAGCGCGACGGAGATACGGCTTTTCCTAAGCAGTTGGAATATTTTAAAGAATTTGGCATTACTGAAGAGAGGATAAAGAAAGCAAAGAAAGATATTGTGGTAATGCACCCGGGCCCCATTAACCGCGGCATTGAAATGTCAAGCCAGGTTGCGGATGGCGCAAATTCCGTAATCTTGGAGCAGGTAACTAATGGTATAGCTGTGCGCATGGCGGTATTATTTTTAGTTTCTCAGGCCAGGGATGGTTCTTAAGCTAAAGGCAGAACTGTCCCCTGGTTAATGATCCTTAAGTTAAAAAGGGAAATTTTTAGATTAGCTTGAGAACCGTCCCTAACTAAAACCGATGACAAAAATACTGATTAAAGACGGTAGGGTGATTGATCCGGCGAATAACCTCGATGAGGCTTTAGATATCCTTATCGAAGACGGTAAAATTGTTAAAGTCGCCGAGGGTATTAGAAACGGCGCTGAGATAATTGATGCCAAAGGTAAAATCGTTATGCCCGGGTTAGTTGATATGCATGTACATTTAAGGGAGCCGGGAAGAGAAGATAAGGAAACTATCTGCTCGGGCACAAAAGCAGCCCTCGCCGGAGGGATAACTAGCCTTCTGGCTATGCCTAACACCAGCCCGGCGATCGACTCTGTCAGCAATATAAAAATTTTGAAAGAGGCGATACGCAAAAACGCTAAAGCAAATATTTTTATCTGTGGGGCAATTACCAGGGACAGGCGCGGAGAGGAGCTTACCGACATTCCCTCTTTAAAAAAAGAGGGCGCAGTCGCAATTTCTGACGACGGAAACTCCGTTGATTCAGATACAATCCTGGAGGGCGCCTTTAGAGAAGCGGCGAAGGAAAAAATCCTGACTATTTGCCATTCGGAAGATAAATCATTTTCATGCGCCGGGGTAGTAAATCTCGGGTTTACTTCTACCCGCCTCGGGTTAAGAGGGATATCAAAAGAATCAGAATATAAAAGGGTCTTAAGGGATGTTGGTTTAGCGGAAAAGACCGGTGCGAGGGTGCATATCGCCCATATAAGTTGTCTTGAGTCAGTAGAGATAATTTCTAAGGCGAAGCAAAAGGGGGCAAAGGTAACTGCTGAGACCTGCCCGCATTATTTTGCCTTAACCGAGGAGTCGGTTTTAGGCTATGACACGAATTTTAAAATGAACCCTCCCCTAAGAAGCAAATTTGACGCTCAGGCGATTAAAGACGGTCTGTCTTCGGGTGTGATAGATGTTATCTGTTCAGACCACGCCCCCCATACAGAAAATGAAAAGGATATCGAGTTTGAGCGCGCAGAATTCGGAGTAATCGGGCTGGAGACAGAGCTGGCTGTGAGTATAACCGAGCTGGTTGAGGGCGGGATATTAGGCTGGGACGGATTAATTAAAATGATGGCATTAAATCCCGCGCGCATTCTCGGTATAGATAAGGGTACTTTATCTGTTGGGGCCGATGCTGATATTGTTGTAATCGATCCGACTAAAGAATGGAAGGTTTCAAAGGACCGGTTTTTATCTAAATCCAGAAACTCTCCGTTTATAAATAAAATACTTAAAGGCTTTATTGAATATACAATTTGTTTGGGCAAGGTGCATAAATGGAATTTATAGCCGATTTTCATATTCATTCCAGATACTCCAGGGCTACCAGCCGTAATATGGATGTTAAGAGTTTGGCGTCTTGGGCAAAGCGTAAAGGAATCTCTCTTATGGGGACAGGAGACTTCACCCACCATTTATGGCTAGAGGAGCTTAAACATTATCTTGAGGATTGTGGAAACGGACTTTACGAATATGGCGGAGTTAACTTCATATTAACTGCTGAAGTAAGCAGTATTTATTCAAAACGCGGGAAAGCCTATAGAATACACAATCTTATATTCGCGCCCTCTTTTAAAGCTGTGGATCAAATAAATGGCAGCCTCGGGAAGATCGGCAATTTGGCTTCAGACGGAAGGCCGATCTTAGGGCTTGATGCCGCAGAGCTCGCCCGTATTGTTTTCGATATAGACGCCAATTGTATGATTATCCCCGGGCATATATGGACTCCCTGGTTCTCCCTTTTCGGCTCTATGTCTGGCTTTGACAGAATAGAAGATTGTTTTGAAGACCAAACCCAAAAAATCTTTGCCCTTGAAACCGGGCTTTCTTCAGACCCCGCGATGAACTGGAGGCTGAGCGCTTTAGACAAATTTACCCTGATTTCTAACAGCGATTCGCATTCTCCGCAGAAGATCGGGAGAGAAGCGAATGTATTTGACTGCGGCATGGATTACAAAACTATCCGCGAAGTTTTAAGGACAAAAGATAAAAACAGGTTTTTATATACAATAGAATTCTTTCCCGAAGAAGGGAAATACCATTTTGACGGCCACAGGCTCTGCGGTATAAGATGGTCGCCGCAAGAAACGAAAGAGCACGGGGGTAAGTGTCCTAAGTGCGGCAGGCAGGTTACGGTAGGAGTGGCGAATCGTGTAGAGAAATTAGCAGATAGGCCTGAAGGATTTAAGCCCGGCAATGCTATACCTTTTAAAAACCTTATTCCCTTGGATGAAATAATTGCTGATGCCAGAGGCGTTGCTAAAACTAGCGTTATGGTAGAAAGGGATTACTATAGCATGATAGCTAAGTTTGGCACAGAGTTTGAGATTTTGATGCGGGCCCCAAAGGAAGATTTGTTAAAAGGTTTGCCTTTGAAAGTTGCAGATGGCGTCTTAAAAGTAAGACAGGGCCAGGTCGATATTAAGGCGGGATTTGATGGGGAATACGGGAAGATCTCAATATCTAATAACGAAAATAAAGATTCGGTAAACGAAGAGCAGCTTAAACTATTTTAGGGGGCAGCACGCTTTACTTTAAATTTACCAACATTCAGTTTAAGCAGAGTAAGCTAGAGGGGTGCCTGATTATGTCAGGCGAAACAACTAATGAGTCGGGGAGAGATTATCAATGTGTTGCTTTTAGGGTGCTCCTGTATGTGAAAACTATTTCAGTTGCCAGTTTTGTTTTTACGATTAACGGTTTTGTTAAGTCTCAAACCAAAGATTTTGAAGTGAAAGTTCCCGAACTCTCTTTTGAAGCAGCGAAAGAGATAACCGCACACGAAATATTTGCAGAGACAGCTTACTAGAGCCCCTGTAGCGCAATGGATAGCGCACTGGCCTCCGGAGTCAGTAGTACAGGTTCGACTCCTGTCAGGGGCAATAAATATGATGGAGAAAATAGTCGGAGTAATCGGCGGGCATAGCTGTAATGATAAAGTGGAGCGCTTAGCCTATAATTTGGGCATAGAACTTGCTAAAGTGGTTGATTATGTTGTTTGTGGGGGGCTAAGTGGAGTAATGAACGCAGTTTGCAAGGGTTTTAAGGTAGGCAATGGCGTAACTATAGGAATTATCCCGAGTTACAATAAAGAGGATGCTAATCAATACGTGGATATTGTAATCCCTACTGGCCTGGGATTAGCAAGAAATGTGCTTGTAGTTAAAAGTGCGGATATTGTAATCGCTTTGCCTGGGAAAGCAGGGACTCTTTCAGAGATAGCATATTGCCTGCAGTTTGGCATTCCTGTTATCTCTCTTGGGTCCTGGGATATTCCAGGCGTGATTAAAGCCAATACGGTTAGTAAGGCCATTAGTTTAGTAGAGAAAATTATATCTAGCAGAATACCGGAGGCTAAATAATGAAGGCAATTTTTGTGCTTGAAGACGGAAAGACTTTTTTAGGTGAATCTGGCGGGGGCAGGGGAGAGAGGATTGGAGAAGTTATTACGAATACAGCTGTTGTTGGTTACCAGGAAATGATAACTGATCCTGCGAATTTCGGAAAAATTTTAGTTTTAACGTATCCCTTGATCGGTAATTACGGCTGCGCGCCTAAGTTTAGCGAATCTGATAAAGTCCAGGTTGCCGGGCTTGTAATTAAAGAAAGGTCGCGCATATTCTCTAACTGGCAGGCGAGAGAAAGCTTGGGTAATTTTATGCAGGACAATGGGCTTATCTCAATTCATTCTATTGACACGCGCGCTCTGGCAGTGCATTTAAGGCAGAAAGGCACCCAGTACGGGGCTATTTCTACAAGCTGTTTTGATGCGAAGGAGCTTGTTGCCGAAATCTCCTTATTCCGCAAGAATAATTCTTTAAAGCTGCTTAAGCAGGTTTCTGTTAATAAGCTAAAGAGGTCAGGCAAACAAAACGGAAAAAAGATTGCAGTATTAGATTTAGGAGTGGCTAAAAGCATTATAAACCAGCTGGATTACCTGGGATTTTCGGTAGCCCTTCTTCCGTATAATACTCCTGCGGCCGAGATTATTAAGCTAAAGCCAAGAGGTCTGGTTATTGCCGGCGGACCAGAAGAGATCCCGGAGCTAGAAAAGGTCGCAGAGAATATAAAGCCATTATTGGGGGGAATACCCGTACTTGGTATAGCCTCGGGCAATCTGGTGTTGGCTCTCGGATTAGGAATTAAGATAAATAAGCTGAAAATAGGGCACCGGGGGGTTAATTATCCTATCCAAAGCCCGGTTTCTTTTAAAGGGGAAATTACTGTGCAGAATCATGCTTATGTTATAGACCCGGGTTCACTGCTTAAAATCAAAGGTTTAAAAATAAGCGGTTATAATCTAAATGACAGGACAGTAGAAGAGATTGAGGGTAGGGGCTTAAAAATTCTCGGAGTGCAGTATATGCCTCTTTCGCCCGGTTTTAAGGAAGTTAACGGAGTTTTTTTAAAGTTTATGAAAATGTTAGGAAGGAGTTAAATCATGCCCCGCAGAAAAGATATCAAAAAAGTTTTAATGATTGGCTCCGGGCCTATTATTATCGGCCAGGCATGTGAGTTTGATTATTCCGGCTCGCAGGCATGTAAAGCATTAAGAGAAGAAGGCTACTTTACCATACTTATCAATTCTAATCCGGCAACGATAATGACTGACCCAGGGATGGCGGATGTCACCTATATTGAGCCGCTAACCGTAGACATAGTAACTAAAATTATTGCGAAAGAACGGCCCGATGCTATTTTACCAACATTAGGAGGGCAGACTGGGCTAAACCTTGTTTTCTTTTTGATGAAAGAGGGTATTTTAAAAAAATACGGGGTTGAATCTATCGGGGCTTCGGTAAGCGCCATATCATGCGCTGAAGATAGGGAACTCTTTAAGAAAGCAATGCAGGAGATAGGGGTAGATCTTCCCAAGAGCGGCATAGCCACTTCTTTAAAAGAAGGGATGAAGATGGGGTTATCTATAGGTTTTCCGCTTATATTAAGGCCGGCTTATACCTTAGGAGGCAGCGGAGGATCAATTGCTTATAATCATGAAGAACTGGAAAAATTCTTAGCTAAGGGTCTGGAGACAAGCCCGGTACGCCAGGTTTTGGTTGAAGAGTCGGTATTAGGATGGAAAGAGATTGAGTTTGAGGTGATGCGCGACTGCTGCGATAACGTAATTATGATCACTTCCATGGAAAATGTCGACCCAATGGGTGTCCATACCGGAGATAGTATTGTTGTTGCTCCTGCCCAGACGTTGACCGCAGAAGAGTATAATAACTTCGTAAATTTATCAAAAAAGATCATCCGGCGAATCGGTATAACCGGGGGAGGGGCAAATATACAATTTGGCCAGAACCCCAAGAACGGACGTATTGTTATTATAGAGGTTAACCCCAGGCTTTCGCGCTCATCTGCCTTGGCATCAAAGGCAACAGGATTTCCTATTGCCCGAGTTGCTACAAAGCTCGCCGTTGGCTATACCCTCCCTGAGGTAATGAACCAGATTACAGGTAAGACCGCCTCATTTTTTGAGCCGACGGTTGATTATTGCGTATTCAAAATCTGCCGTTTTACTTTTGAGAAATTTCCCCATGCCCAGCGCGTGCTTAATACCTCGATGAAGGCAGTCGGAGAAGCAATGTCTATCGGAAGAAATTTTAGAGAGGCTTTTCAGAAAGGAATCCGCTCCATGGAGATATCGCGCTTTGGTTTTGGGGCAGACGGAAAAGATAAAGTTACCGATGCGGATCTTAAAAAAGCAAGTAATGGGCTTATTAAGATTATACGCGATAAACTCAGAATTCCCAATGACGAAAGGATCTTTTATATCCGTTATGCGCTTAAGGCAGGGCTATCTGCGCAAGAGATATGCGGCCTATCGAATATTGACCGCTGGTTTATTGATAATATGCAGGAGTTAGTTGAGGTTGAAGAAGAAATCTTAACATTCAGGAATAACAAGTCCGACGAAGAGATAACCTTGCCGCCGGAACTTTTAAGAAAAGCCAAGGAAAACGGGTTTTCAGACCGTCAGCTGGCGTTTGTTTTAAATTCCAAGGAGGGGAAGGTGCGGGATTTACGCAAGAGGCAGAATATAAAAGCAGTTTATAAGCTGGTGGATACCTGCTCCGGGGAAGTCGCCGCCAAACAGCCGTATTACTATTCAACTTATGAGACAGCCGATGAATCAAGGCCCAGCAAGAATAAGAAAGTGGTAATCTTAGGCGGCGGACCTAACCGTATTGGACAAGGGATTGAATTTGATTATTGTTGTTGCCACGCAGCATACGCTTTAAAGGATGAAGGTATTGATAGTATTATGATTAATTGTAACCCCGAGACAGTATCAACAGACTATGATACTTCTGATAGGCTTTATTTTGAGCCGCTTACATTTGAAGACATAATGAATATTATAGACTTAGAAAAGCCCATGGGAGTCATTGTTCAGTTTGGAGGACAGACGCCGCTTAATCTGGCAGTTTCTTTGCGTAAGGCCGGGGTGAATATACTCGGAACATCCGCAGAGAGCATTGATATTGCTGAGGACCGCAAGAGGTTTAAACATATGCTGCATAAGCTAAGCCTTTTGCAGCCGGAGAATGGCACTGCCTTTAATTTTGAGGAGGCCAAAGAAGCGGCCAAAAAGATAGGCTATCCGGTTTTAGTCAGGCCTTCTTATGTTTTAGGGGGAAGGGCAATGGAGATAGCTTATGATGAGGAGGCCCTGGAGAAATTTATTAAAGAAGCAGCAGAGGTATCCGGAGAGCATCCGGTATTAATTGATAAATTCTTAGAGGATGCCATTGAGGTTGATGTAGATTTAATCGGTGACGGCGAGACATTTGTTATCGGCGGCATAATGGAGCATATTGAATATGCCGGGGTCCATTCCGGGGATGCGGCAATGTCCCTTCCCACATATACGCTTTCCGAGGGGAGTCTTAATAACATTAGGCAGGCTACATATGAAATGGCCAGGGAATTAAATTTAGTCGGGCTAATGAATATACAGTATGCAGTAAAGGATGATAAGGTATATGTATTAGAGGTAAACCCAAGAGCCTCCCGCACCATCCCCTTTGTTTCCAAGTCAATAGGCGTACCTCTGGCAGAGCTGGCTACAAAGGTTTTATTGGGTAGAAAATTAAAGGATCTGGGATTTACTAAAGAGATTATACCTAAGCATATCTCGATTAAAGAGTCGGTATTTCCTTTTAATCGCTTCCCCGGAGTAGATGTTATTTTGGGTCCGGAAATGAAGTCAACCGGAGAGGTTATGGGTATTGATAAAGACTTTGGACGGGCCTATATTAAAAGTCAGCTAGCTGCGGGTCAGAAGCTTCCTAAAAAAGGCAATGTCTTTATTTCTGTCCGCGATAAGGATAAAAGACAGGTTATGTTTATTGCCAAAAAACTTGCAGACTTAGGATTTAATATTTATGCAAGCCTGGGTACAGCCGATGCCTTAAGTAAAAGCGGGATTAAAGTAAAAGTTTTACCGAAGATAGCCGAAGGAAGGCCAAATATATTGGATTTAATGAAAGATGGAAAAATACAGTTGGTCATTAATACTCCTTCTGGGCGTATACCTCGTCAGGATGAAGTTAAAATCCGTTCGCATGTGATATTATATAATATTCCATATACCACCAGTATCTCTGCTGCCCAGGCAACAGTAAACGGCATTGAGGTATTATTAAAAAATGATTTAGAGGTTAAATCTTTACAGGCATACCATAAGAAGGGTAATAGGAGGGGATGTGCCAGAGTTGCCAGAGGTTGAGACTATAAAGAGAGATTTGGAGAAGGTCATTATAGGAAGAAAGATCACCGGTGTATGCGTGCATAACCCTAAAGTTATACGCGAGCCCTCATTGTCAAGTTTCAAGAAAGGCTTATGCGGGGC
>Ga0172375_10002481_pt1 | contig 28601 bp, 33 predicted proteins | sample LakKiv1m_FD_114537 | JGI IMG/M metagenome (GOLD analysis project Ga0172375, IMG submission 114537) | Freshwater microbial communities from Kabuno Bay, South-Kivu, Congo - kab_092012_11.1m | ecosystem: Environmental > Aquatic > Freshwater > Lake | place: Democratic Republic of the Congo... | reverse complement strand
TTTGCCTTCGGTATCGGGCTGGGAGGGCTTGTCCCGAAGGTTTCCTATATGCAGTCCGATGTTTCCTATCTGGCATTCATCGCGCCGGGGCTTGTGGCCGCGTCCGTCATGAATCATGGTTTTTTTGAGACGACGTATGCATCGTTTGTCCGGATGTATTTCCAGAAGACGTTTGACGCTATCCTTTCGACGCCCCTGACCCTGGAGGATATCATTTTCGGGGAGCTGGTCTGGGGCGCGACCAAGGCGTTCATGGCCGCTGCGATCATGTTTGCTGTCCTGTTGGGTTTCGGCCTGATCGCCCTGCCCCTGGGATTATGGATCCTTCCTGTCGCGTTGCTGGCGGGGATGACTTTTGCGGGGTTGGGCATGTGTTTCACGGGCCTGGTGAAGAACATCGAGATGTTCAACTTTCCGGTCTTTCTTTTCATCACGCCGATGTTTTTGTTAAGCGGTGTCTTTTTCCCTTTGGAGACGCTGCCGGGGTGGGCTCAGGTCGTGGCGCGTTTTTTCCCTCTCACGTATCTGGTTTCCGCCCTGCGCGGCCTGGCCCTGGGCCGGCCGGCAACCGGCATGATGTTCGACATTCTGATTCTGGCTGTTCTGGCTGTCGCCTCCTGTTATGTCGGCATTGTTTTGATGAAAAAGAGATTGTTGAAATGAATCCTTCCGCGAGGAACCGCCGGGGCTTTAAGCCGGTTTTTCTCGCTTTATTCTGCAATTGTTGACGATGAAAAAGATATGACGGATATTCCTTTTTTTCCTCACCTCAGACCCCTGGGATGGGATGACAAACCCCTGCTGGACCGGTTGTTTGCGGCCTTTCCTCCGGTGATTTCGGAATACACATTTACGAATCTTTTTGCCTGGAGGGCGGCATACGATTTTTGTCTTTCCCGTTCAGGCGAGGCGGTTTTGATTGTTTCCCGCAAAGAGGACCGTTTCGACGTTTTTGATCCTTTGTGCGCGCCGAATGAAAAACAGGACGTGATCGAGCAGTGTTTTTCTTTATCGGGCGGCGCGCCGGTCGTCTTCGTGCGCCTGCCCGAAGAGACGATCTTTTCCCTGCAGGCGTCCGCCCGCTTTGCCGTCCGGGAGCAGAGAGACCACTTCGATTACCTTTACCGTACCAGGGACTTGATCGATCTGAGGGGCGCGGCGTATGACGGCAAGAGGAACTTTATCAGGCGGTTCAGGGAAACATGTCCTTTTGAATTCGCAGAGATGAAAAAAGAGGATGTGGAGAGCTGTCTGTATTTCGAGGAGGAATGGTGTCAGGCCAAAGACTGTCAGCGCACCGAGGGGCTCGCCCATGAGCGGGAGGCGACCAGAGAGATCCTTGGGCATTTCGAAGGCCTCGGCGTCAAAGGGGCGATGGTCCGTGTCGGCGGCAAGGTGGAGGCCGTGGCCATCGGAGAAGCGTTGAACCCCAGGACATTCGTGGTCCATATCGAGAAGGCGAATGACGCCTGTCCGGGGATCTATCAGGCGATCAACCAAATGTTCTGTGCCAGCGCGGCCCCGGGTTTTGATTTCATCAACAGGGAGCAGGACCTGGGCGTGCCGGGATTACGCCAGGCCAAGGAGTCTTATAAGCCTTGTGCGATGGTCAAAAAATTCACATTGACCAGAAAATGAATGGGGCCGCGCCCGTCCTTGCCGAAGGCAGGCGTTGCGTCTCTAAGACGCGGCATAGACGGATCCGCATCCTTACGTTATAATAAGACCATATATGTACGAAGATCATGATGGCAGCAACAAGGCTTTTCGCCGAAAAAAGTCAAGGACGTCTTAGGATGGAGCGTGCATGAGTTCGCCATTTTTACAGATTCTGATCGGTATGGTTGTCGGCCTGGTCTTGGCCTTTGCCGTCTTTTGGTTAAGGCGTCTTTGGAGCCGCAGGACGGGCCTGGACCATGAACAGCAGTTGAGCCAGGCCGTCGACCAGCTCAAGGGTATCTTTGCCACCTTGTCTCTGGAGGCGCTTGCCAAGAATTCGGAAGAGTTCCTCAGGCTGGCGCACGAGAAATTCCAGAGCTTGAGCGCCATGGGCGAGAAGGACCTCGTCGGCAAAAAAGAACTCATCGACAAGAGCCTGGAAGAGATGAAGGCGGAATTATTGCGCGTCAAGGACCTCATGAGCGGCCTGGAAAAGGACCGTGTGGAGAAGTTTGCCCATCTGTCGAAAGATATCGAGAGGATGAACGTCGAGACGTCCAAACTCCAGGAGACGACCGATCATCTCAGGGCGGCCCTGGCCTCGACCAAGGCCATCGGCCAATGGGGGGAGCGCATGGCGGAGGACGTCTTGCGCCTGGCGGGTTTCATTGAAGGCGTCAATTATGCCAAGCAGAAGGCGCAAGGGCAGGCCCGCCCGGACTACACCTTTTTTTTGCCGCAAGGCCTGAAGCTGAACATGGACGTCAAGTTCCCTCTCATGAACTATCAGAGATTTTTCGAGGCCAAAAACGACCAGGAGAAGGACGCCTACAAAACGCAGTTCCTGCGCGACGTGCGTCAGCGCATCAAAGAAGTCACGACGCGCGATTATATCGATCCCCAGGAGCAGACGCTCGACTACGTGATCGTGTTCATCCCGAATGAGCAGGTTTATACCTTTATCAATCAGAGCGACCGCTCGATCCTCGATGAGGCCATGAAACAGCGCGTGATCTTCTGTTCGCCTTTGACGCTCTACGCCATCCTGGCGGTGATCCGCCAGGCCATGGATATGTTCCGCCTGGAAGGCACGACGCGCCAGATATTCTCCGTTCTGGAATCTTTCAAGAAACAATATCAGGCGTTCTGCGCCTCCTTAGAGAAGATGGGCGAGCGGCTGGAGGATGCCCGCAAAGAATACGATGCGCTCGTGACGACGCGCAAGAACCAGCTCGACAGGCAACTGAAAAAGATCGAAGACCTGCGCCAGACGGACGACGCCGCGCAGCTTAAGGGGCCTCGTGATCCTTGAAGTCAAGGTCATCCCAAAATCCTCCCGTAATGAAGTCGTGCAAGAGGCCGGCCGTCTGAAGGTCTACGTGAGCGTCGCGCCCGAAAAGGGGAAAGCCAACAAGGCTTTGGTCGAACTTATCGCTAAACACTTCTGCGTCCGCAAGAGTGATGTCCGTATCAGACAAGGCCTCCATACGCATACCAAGATTGTTGAAATCCCCGGATAATGGCCGAGGCACTCATTCTCCAAAAGGAAGGGAATCGCTACAGGCTTAAAGTGTTTGAGGCCCTGGGGGCGCAGGCGTTTTTTACAACCAGGCCCTTGGACATGGCCTTTGAAAATCCCGCCAGGCGCCGGGCGCTCGACGCTGCGGGCATTGATACCGGGAATCTTGTGTGTCCGTCCCAGGTGCACGGCGGCCGCATCCTTGTTGTCGGCCGCCGGCACAGGGGGGCTGGCGTCGCAGGCCGACGGACAGCCATTCAGGATACCGATGCCTTGGTAACGGACACGAAAGGGATCGCCTTGTCGGTCCTGACCGCCGATTGTCTGCCTGTATTTATGTTCGATACGGAAAAAAAGGTCATCGCGATGGTCCATGCCGGCTGGCGGGGCCTGCATCGCCGGATCGTTGCGCGCGCGATGACGGTCATGACGGAGGTTTTCGGCAGCCGGCCGCAGGATGTCACGGCGGCGTTCGGTCCGGCCATAGGCCCCTGTTGTTATCGGGTGGGCGAGGAATTTGTTTCGAATTTTCCCGCGGCCGCTGGGCGCCGCGGGGGAGATATTTTTATGGACCTGGCGTTATGCGCCCGCATGGAATTGGAAGGATGCGGTGTGCCGAAAGAAGGGATCCTGGAGAGCCATATCTGCACATCTTGCCGCAGCGAAGAATTTTATTCCTACAGGCGTCTGGGTGCGGCGGCCGGCCGTCAAATGTCCGTATTGAGACTTTATTGAACGGGTTTCGTTTTGCGCGACATTGCGCCGTGCTGTTATTCGTGGTAAGATGACGACAATGCAAGCGAGAGGTCATGATTAAACCGATTGAGATCAACGATACACAATTCAATGCCTTGGTGCTGAAGGCATCTCTGCCGGTCTTGGTTGAGTGCGCGAGTCCCGAGTGCATCATCTGCAAAACGATGGCGGCACGCGTCGGTGAAGCGGCCCGTGGCCACCTCGACCAGATGCTTTTTTTCCGGCTCAACGTCAACGAAAGCCGGCGTTGGCAGGATTACGGCGTGCGGGTGATCCCGACGCTTTTGTATTTCAAGGCAGGAGAGTTGGTGGCGAAACAGGAAACCTTTCCGGAGACCGATGAGATCCAGGCGCAGATCCGCGTGATTTTGGGCCGCGACTTGCGGCCTGACGGGCCTGAGGCGGAATTGAGGAATGCCATGGATCTGGAACATGCGGCCGCCCAGTTTTACAAGTACGTGGCTGCGAACGCGCGTAACGGGCGGTCCAAAGAACGCTTCCGTCAATTGCAACACCAATCCGTGGCACACTTGGAGATCCTGGGCAAAAGATACAAGGAACTGGCTGGAGAACCTTATGAGACGTCCGAAAAGATCGTCGAGCCCGGCATGAAGCCCCATGGTTTTTCCCTCCTGGGGGCGATGAAGATGGCCATCCGGCTTGAGGAGAAATTGTTGGCTTATTATAAGAAGCTTGCGAAGTCCAGGATCAAATCTGCCGAGAAGGATCTGTTCAAGAAAATCATCAAAGAAGAAAGCCTGCACCTGAAGGCCGTTCAGCAGGAGAAGGTATATGCGCAGCGCCGGGAGATGGAGGGCTCCATGGAGGCTCCGGAGCAATCCAGCTGGTTGAACAAGGTGTTCGAATAGGGGGTCGATATGGCTCAAGTCAAAGTGTATTCCACACCGACATGTCCTTATTGCATCCGTGCAAAAAAATATTTGTCAGACAAGGGCATCGCTTTTGAGAATATTGACGTCTCTGCCGATGAAGAGGCGTTGAAACAGATGGTCGATGTGTCGGGGCAGATGGGCGTGCCTGTCCTTGTGGTCGACGGTGACGTGATCGTCGGTTTCGACCAGTCCAGGATCGACCAGAAGCTGGGGCTTTAAGGTTATGCAGGATCTCGTTATTATCGGCGCAGGCCCTGCGGGGATCACGGCCGCGATCTATGCCGCCCGCAAGAATATCGATTTTGTCCTCGTTTCCAAAGATCTGGGCGGCCAGACGGCCTTGAGCGCCGATGTGGAAAATTATACCGGCTATCAGTTCATCACAGGGCCGGACCTGGTTGCCAAGTTCGAAGCACACTTGCGCCAGTTCGCCATTACCTTTCATAACGGCGAAGCTGTGACGCGGATCGTCCAAAAGGTCGGCAGCGGGTTCGTCGTTGAAAGCGACAAGAATTCTTATGCATGCCGTTCGGTATTGATTGCTTCAGGCCGCCGGCCCCGCTGGCTGGGAGTCCCCGGCGAAGAACAATTCCGCAATAAGGGCGTCAGTTACTGCGCGACATGCGACGGCCCGTTGTTTTCCAAAAAGACCGTTGCGGTCGTCGGCGGCGGCAACTCGGCTTTGGATGCGGCATTGCAGATGATGAATATCGCCGAGAAGGTCTATCTGGTCGATATCAATCCTGCCCTCGGCGGCGACGAGGTCATGCGCCGCAAGGTCCAGGCGTCGCCGAAGGTCGAGATCCTGAATAATACCAAGACACTGGCGATCACGGGCGAGCGTTTTGTCAAGGCCCTGAAGGTTGATGTCTCGGGCCAGGCGCGGGAATTGGCCGTGAGCGGCATCTTTGTGGAGATCGGCTCGACCCCCAACAGCGGTATCGCGGATTTTGTGGACAGGAACACCGCCGGAGAGATCGTCGTTGATTGTTTGAACAGGACCAGTGCCCGGGGCGTTTTTGCGGCCGGCGACGTCACGACCGTGCCTGAAAAACAGATCATCGTGGCCGCCGGAGAAGGCGCCAAGGCAGTCCTGGGCGTATCCCGTTATCTGGCGCAGGAAAAATAACAACATGAAATATTGCGTGGTGTTCATGACGGCGCCGCAAGGTCCCGAGGCCAGGTCTCTGGCGGATATGCTTTTGAAAAAAAAGCTCTGCGCTTGCGTGAATATCCTCAAGGGTATGGCGTCTTTTTTCTGGTGGCAGGGAAAGATCGACGCGGCCGCCGAATCGCTCCTGATCGCCAAAACCGAGCAGCGGCTTGTGAAGAAGATCATCCGGGAGGTCAGCAAGGTGCACAGCTACAGCGTCTGCGAGATCATCGCGATGCCGATCGTCGCGGGCAACGCCTCTTATCTGGAATGGATATCAGCTTCTTTAAAAAGGGGTAAAACGACATGATTTCCGGCGCGAACCCATTTGAATTCCTCCTGGTCTTCGGCGCAGGCGTCTTGGTGAGTTTCTCGCCATGCGTCTATCCGCTCCTGCCTGTGACGGTCGGCTATATCGGTGCCGGCGCCCAGAAGGACCGTTTCCACGCCTTCATCCTGAGCCTTATTTATGTCCTCGGCATGGCCATCACCTACAGCATCCTCGGCGTCTTTGCCAGCATGACGGGGAAGATCTTCGGGCAGATCAGCTCCAACCCTATTTCTTTCTTCGTCATCGGCAACATCTGCATTATCTTCGGGCTTTCAATGCTGGGGGTTTTTGAGATGCATCTGCCGAATTTCTTTTTGAACAAGATCAAGGGGCATAAATCGAAATTTTCTGTTTTTCTTCTAGGGATGACTTCGGGGTTGATCGTTGGGCCTTGCACGGCCCCCGTCCTGGGCGCCATCCTCGTCTATGTGGCGACCAAACAGAACCTTTTTTATGGCATCTTTCTTCTTTTCAGCTTCGCTTACGGCATGGGGGCTCTGTTGATCCTGGCAGGGACGTTCAGCGGTTTGTTGGCGGGGATGCCCAAGTCCGGGCAATGGATGTATACGATCGAAAAGATCGGCGGGGTGCTTTTGATCCTGGCCGGAGAATATTTTCTTGTCAACATGGGGAGGGCTTTGATATGAGATTGCGGATAGTCCGCTGCTTTGTTTTTGTCTGGATATTGACCGTGTTTTTCTGCGTCCACAACGTTTCGGCTTCGGCATCTATGAAACGGTCGCAGCTGGTCGGCAGCATCGCCCCTGATTTTGCCCTGGAGACGACCGCCGATACCAAGGTGGCGCTGCGGGACGTCAACGGCCACGGCGTTGTCCTTTTTTTCTTCACCACTTGGTGTCCTTATTGTCGCGAAAAGCTTCCGTTGTTGGCGGCCGAACGCCAGAAGATGAAAGAGGGGAAGATCGAGCTCCTCCTGATCGACGCCGGGGAGAGCAAGGCCAAGGTGAAGGCGTTTATCGAGAAACAACAGTTGCCCTTTGCGGTCCTCCTGGACGTCAACACGCTGGTCGCCGAAAGCTACGGCGTGGTCGGGGTGCCGACCTTCGTTTTGATCTCTGCTGACGGCGACGTCGTATGGATGGGGAACGAACTGCCGGACAATTATCGCAAGCTCCTGGCGCGCTGAGACGCCCATCAAAAGACTTTCTTGACAGGATCCCCCCAAAGCCTTAAAATAATAATAAGAATGATTATTATTTAGCACCCGTCGCGTGTAGCAGCTACCGGCTTTTCCCGCCCCACATTCATCGGCAGCGGTTTCAAAGAGGACAAGGGGTTTTTTGTCTCTGCAAGACCCCGCGCGGCGGCCCGGCCGTATGCCAGAAGGGTAGAATGATGAAGAAGATGCCTCAGAATTACCGGATCACCAAACAGCGGCAGAAGATCCTGGAGCTTTTGACCAATACCCGGGAACATCCGACCGCGGACCAGATCTACAAAAAGCTCAAGGGAAAGTTTCCCCGCCTGAGCCTGGGGACTGTCTACCGCAACCTGAGGATCCTTAAAGAGCAGGGCCAGATCTGGGAACTGGACTTCGGCACGGGTCTGAGCCATTTTGACGCCGTCGTGCACTCGCACTACCACTTTATCTGTAAGAATTGCCGCAAGATCTACGACATCCGCATTCCTTCCATTAAAGAACTGGATGACAGGGTGCGCACCTTGACGGGCTTTAGGATATATTCTCACAGGTTGGAGTTCTTCGGCCTTTGCGACGCCTGCAACGAACGGCAGATCGTGCATTGACGGGGCATCTCTTGTCGTTTTGAGGATGTCCGCTTTCACAAGCAATATCCCTTGATTTTATTTTCTTTACCTAATATAATAAAAAATCCTTTGTGGCTATATTGTGTTGACGAGATTTATTGAGGAAATAAACGTTACTCCTCGCGTCTGCATCTTGTCAATATCTGTCTCGGCCTGCCCTCGGCCTTCGGCCAAGGGCGGCCAGACCAGTCCTCGCAGAGTTCGGACGGGTTCCGCAGAAAGCTGCACCCCGCTTTAATAGGATAAGCGGGTGCGTCCCGCTGGACGGAACACCGCCGCAGCAGGTGGCGCACTTGCCGTCCGAATGAGGCAAGGTGTGGCCCTTCAGATGGGGCCAGGTGCATCCAGATATTTACAAGATACGCTCGCCTGCCTGCCGGCAGGCAGGGAGTTAACTTTGTAAGAAATAGACCTATCATCGTAGGCAAAGTTAAGGAAATAAAGATCACTCCTCGTGTAAACAGCTGAAAATTTCTGTTTGCACCCAGTCCTCGCAGAACTCGGACGGGCAACCAGAAATTTTTCAGCTACACTCGGAGTTAATTTTGCCAGAGGCAAAATTAAGGAGGAATTCATATGAAGGAGATCAGGATTCACGCCAGGGCCGGGCAGGGGGCCATCACCACAGCCGGTATTCTTGGTTACGCTTATTTTTTGAAAGGTGAGTTTCCTTATGCCTTTCCTCATTTCGGCGCCGCGCGCATGGGCGCGCCGATGAACGCCTTTGTGCGCATCGACGACAAGCCCGTGCGCCTGAGGAGCCAGGTCTATGAGCCGGATTATCTGATTGTCGTGGATGCGACATTGATGAGAGGCTACGATTGTTATGTTGGTTTCAAGGATGACGGCGTCGCCGTCGTGAATGAGAGAGAGGGCGTCGAGATCCCCAAGCCGCGCGGCAAGCAGAAGCTCTTCATTATCCCGGGCAACAAGATCTCGATGGATATCATAGGCAAGACGCTTTTGGGCAATACCGTGCTCCTGGGGGCTTATGCCGCTGCCACGGGCCAGCTGACGCTAGAAGACTTGACGAAGGCCATCAGCGAAAGATTCGGCGACAAGGGTCAGAAGATCGTCGATATGAACACCGAGGCGTTGAAGCGTGGGTTTGATTTTGTGAAGGGTGGGAAAAAGTAGGATAGAAGGGATAAACGTTACTCCTCGCGTAAGCATCTTGGCAATATCTGTCTGCGACCAGTCCTCGCAGAGTTCGGACGGGCATCCAGATATTTCCAAGATACGCTCGGAGTTAACCCCACAAGGGGGTAGACCTTCGCAATACCGAATAAGCGAAGGGTCTAATTCCGCCAGGGGCGGAATTAAGGAGACTTGCATGAAAGGTCATATGACGTCAAAACCGGGTTCCAGTGTGGCCAATAAGACGGGTTCCTGGCGCACGGAAGTCAAGCCGAAGTTCCTCAGGAAGAATTGCATCGCCTGCAGGATGTGCGTGTATATCTGCCCTGAGGGGATCATTTCCGGCGAAGGAAAGAATATGTTCGGCTGTGATTTGGATTATTGCAAGGGTTGCGGGAGCTGCGCGGCCATCTGCCCGAAGAAGGATATTGAGATGGTTTCGGAGGACGAGAAGATATAGGTTCGTCCCGGCCTTATTTTTGTCAGGGTCCATTTATCAGAGAGGATATGAGCATGAAACAATTTTTAGAAGGTTCCCACGCGGTAGCAGAGATCGTCAAAAGGTGCCGGCCCGGCGTCGTATCGGCGTATCCGATCACGCCGCAGACGCATATCGTTGAAGACCTGGCCCAGATGGTCTCAAACCAGGAGCTTAACGCGCAGTTCGTCAACGTTGAGAGCGAACACTCCGCGGCGTCCGTGGTCCTCGGCGGCGAAGCCACAGGCGTGCGTTCTTATACCGCAACGAGTTCCCAGGGGCTGCTTTTGATGGCCGAGGTTGTTTTTAATATTGCCGGCATGCGTCTTCCCGTCGTCATGACGACGGCCAACCGCGCGATCTCGGCCCCCATCAACATCTGGAACGACCAACAGGATGTCATGGTCGTCAGGGATTCCGGATGGGTCCTGTTTTTCGCCGAAAGCATCCAGGAGGCCGTTGACCTGCACCTGCAGGCGTACAAACTCGGCGAGGATCCGGATGTCATGCTGCCCGTCATGGTGAATATGGACGGTTTCATCCTGACGCACGGCATGGAAGCCGTGGATATGCCTTCCCAGGAAGAGGTGGACCGGTATCTGCCCGCCTACAAGACGACCTACAAGCTTGATGTTGAAAATCCCCTCACCATGGGTTACTTGGCCGATCCGGATTATTACCTGGAGATCCGCTATATGGTTCAGGAGACGCACGCGGAGCTTTTGGGCAAGATTCCTCATCTGGCCGGCGAGTTCAAAAAGACTTTCGGACGCGAGAGCGGCGGCCTCATCCAGACTTATCGGATGGAAGACGCCGAGCAGGCTTTTGTGGCGGCCGGGTCCGTCTGCGGGACGATCCGCGACGCGATCGATGAACTGCGGGCCAAAGGAAAGAAGGTGGGATTGGTCAAGATAGCCACCTACAGGCCTTTCCCGAAAGAGGCGATCGCCTCGAGCCTCAAGAACGTCAAAGAAGTGGCTGTCGTGGACAAGAGCATTTCTCTCGGAGGCTTCGGGCCTTTTTATACGGATGTGACGTCGGCCTTGTCGTCTTTGGGGACCGCTATCCCCAAAACGAGCGGTTTTGTTTTAGGCTTAGGCGGACGTGATATCCGGGTCAAGTCTATTCTCGATGTTTATGAAAAATTAAGCGGCAAGCAGGTGGATTGCGCCTTTATCGGTTTAAAACAGGAATTGCTGGCGGAAACGGAATGACGCGAATGTTCGCGGATTCCATGCGAAGGACCGCAAATATGTTTACATGGGAATCATTTTGAATTTTTTGCGAGAGGAGCAGATATGACAGAAACGTTATTCAAGCCGGGTCATACAGCGTGCGCAGGATGCGGTCAAGCGATCGCGGCGCGCCTTGTCATTGATGCCGCGGGAAAAAATACCATGATTGCCAACAATACCGGTTGCCTGGAGGTATTCTCGACGAAATACCCGGAATCGGCATGGTGCGTGCCGTGGATCCATTCGCTTTTCGAGAATTGCGCGGCTGTGGCGTCGGGCGTTGAATCCGGGTTGAAATATCTGGGGAAGAAAGACGCGATCAATGTGATCGCGCAGGGCGGCGACGGCGGGACGGCCGATATCGGCCTCCAGGCGCTCTCCGGGATGCTGGAGCGCGGCCACGACGTGCTCTACGTCTGTTATGACAATGAGGCCTACATGAACACAGGTATTCAACGCAGCGGCTTGACGCCTACGACCTCCAACACAACGACGACTCCTCCGGGATCCGCTTCTTTCGGCAATCCCAGGCCCAAAAAACCCATGCCGGACATCGCCGCCGCACACGGTATCCCCTATGTGGCAACGGCCTCCGTCGGTTATCCTCAAGATATTCAGAAGAAAGTCAAAAAGGCGCTGAGCATCAAAGGACCGAAATATATACAGATCCATGTCCCGTGCCCCCTGGGCTGGAGACATGAATCTTCTCAGACATCCGAAGTCGCCAAGCTGGCGGTCGAAACGGGGCTCTATCCGATCTTCGAATACGAGAACGGCCAGCTCATCCCCCGTAAGATCGCTTCTGTCAAGCCTGTCGAGGAATATCTCAAGGTGCAGGGGCGGTTTAAACATCTCCTCAAAGACGCCAAGGGCCTCAAGGAAATCCAGTCCGTCGCGGATTACAATATCAAAAAATATCAGCTGAAGGCGCAAGGGTAAGAAAAATCTATGCGGCTCCCTGTCTAAGCACTTGATAATTTTTTCCAGGGAGCGGCCGGGCAGGGCCGGCCAGCCGGAAAAAATTATCAAGCAGACCGGGAGTTGGTTTTGCAGGGTAATGACCCGGAAAGGACAAAACCAATGGAAAAATGGGAGTGCACCGTCTGCGGTTACATTTACGATCCTGCCAAGGGTGATCCTGACAATGGCGTCGTGCCGGGCACGAGGTTCGAAGATATCCCGGACACCTGGGTCTGTCCGGAGTGTGGCGTTACTAAAGATAACTTCCGCAAGCTCGCCTGATTCCACCTATGTCACAGAGGCTTCCGACTTCTCCCATCGTCGCCTGGGAACAGGCCGGCGGATTCCTGGAAACCCTGCGGTCTTTGGCCGCCGTGATGGCATCGTTATTGCTGCGGCCCGTCGATTTTTTCCAGACGCTCAATGGCGCCGGCGGCGTCCCTGTCCGCCGCAGAGTGATCCGCGCGCTGGTCTTCGCCCTGCTTCTGGGATATCTTAAACTCGCGTTCGACGTCGTCAATATCTTCTGGCTGAAACACCTCTCGAGCCATGTCATTTCTCCCGAACTGCGGGCCCAGATGTCGTTTGTGACCTTTTCGGCCCTGCGTTCTCCGTTTTTCGTCCTTCGGCCGCTCTTGATTCTGGGCCTGACCCTCGTTTTTGTTGCGGCGGGCGTCAAACTCGTCCTTGGTTTTGATAAATCCCTCTTCCCGGTTTTTTTCATCGTCTGTTACAAGAGCGCGGCGGACATCTTTTATGCGCTCCCTGTCGTAGGAGGATTGTTCGCGTCGGTCTGGGCCCTGGCCTTGATCTTGATCGGCGTGCGCGAACTCTACGGCGCCCCGGTCTGGCGGGCGGTGACGTCCGCCGTCGTGCTTCCGTTTTTGCTGATATTTTTCCTGGCGCTCTCTGTCGGCCCGACCTTGAACCGGACCCTGATCAGGTTCTATCCGGAACTGCGCAGCCAGGTCATCAAATTGAACGACATGACCGCTTACATGTATATGCTCGGCATCGTCAACGCCGCCAAGACATACAAGCAGGAGCTGGGTTTTTATCCCGTGAACATTGATGTCCTGAAAAAATATCTTTCCGCGTCCGTCACCGATGACGTGAGCGACCCCGGCAATGCGAGCGGCTACGTGTATTCTTACGTCAAGCAGGATGAAAGCCGCTTTGTCGTCCGGGCGTCTCCTGTAAAGATGAACGTTTCGGGGCGGTTCGTTTTTTACGCCGATGAAACGGGGCAGGTGCGCCTGGGAGGGCCTGGCGGTGCCGTCGTCAAGAACATACAGGATATGGAGTCGTATGAACAGGCGCAAAGGGGAGAAAGAGAAGGCGCGTTATGAAGGCCGTCGAGCTGAAAGACAGGATCTATTGGGTCGGCGCGGTCGATGACAACGTCAGGGATTTTCACGGCTATCACACGCCCCAGGGGACAAGTTACAACGCGTATCTGATCGCCGATGACAAACTGACCCTGGTTGATACCGTCAAAAAAGGTTTCGGCTGCGACCTGCTGCGCCATGTGGCTTCGGTCGCCGACCCCGCCAGGATCGAAAACCTCATCGTGAACCACGTGGAGATGGATCATTCGGGCTCCATCCTTGAGGTCCTGGCGGCCGCCCCGCGGGCCAAGATCTATTGCACATCCAAGGGGAAGGAGGGGCTCCTGAGGCATTACGGCATCCACGACAGGGAATTCTGCCTGGTGAAAACAGGAGACAAGATTTCCATAGGCCAAAAGACGCTTTTGTTCTTCACGGCCCCCATGGTCCATTGGCCGGACAGCATGTTCACCTATTGCGTCGAGGACAGGGTCCTCTTGCCGAATGACGCCTTTGGCCAGCACCTGAGTCATCCTTTGCGTTTCGCCGACGAGATAGGCGAGGATTATTGCATGGAGGAGGCTGCCAAGTATTACGGTAACATCCTCATGCCCCTGGGCGACGTGATCGCCAAGAAGCTTGAAGAATTCACGGCATTGCATCTGCCTGTGGAGATCATCGGCCCGAGCCACGGCGCGATCTGGCGTAAAAACCCGATGCGCGTCATCGAGGCCTACGGACGGTGGACCAGCCGCCAGACGGTCCCGAAGGTCGTTATTATTTACGATACCATGTGGGAGTCGACGGACAAGTTGGCCAGGCGCCTGGCTGAGGAGATCGCTGTCCCCGGCGTGGAAGTGAAGATCTACAACATCCGCAAGAGCGATAACAGCCGGATCATCCGGGATGTCCTGGATGCGCGCGTCCTGCTTTTGGGGTCGCCTACTCTCAACGCCGATATGTTCTGGACCATGGGCGGTTTCCTGACGTACCTGCGCGGACTGAAACCTAAAAACAAGAAGGTGGGGATATTCGGTTCTTATGGATGGGCCGAAGGGGCATCGCGGGCCATACGACGTGAAGTCGAATCCATGGGGCTGGAATTGATTGACCCGCCGTTCGAAGTCCAGTACGTGCCTTCAGAAGAAGAGTTGAGCAAATTGGCGGATTATGCTAAAGTGGTAATCCGGACAGTTCAAGGGTAGAAGTAAAACAGCAAAAACCAGCGCTGAAATGAGCGGAAAAAGGGGGTAATGATGGGTAAAAAATTCAGGGAGACATCAGGCGTCGATCTCAAGGAGCTTGTGGCGGATCTTAACCGTGCCTATTGCGATGAGTGGTTGGCGTATTACGCTTATACCTATATGGCTTCGGTAGTTTCCGGCAAGGGTTATGAGGACATGGAAGAGTTCCTCAAGAAGATCGCCGCAGACGAGCTGGAGCACCAGGGAGAAGTGGCGGACATGATCATCAAGCTGGGTGGGATGCCGATCAAGGCGTTCGGGGAGGTCGAGAAGAATGCCAACTTTCCGTATCCGGAGCCGCCCAAGGAAACGGATGATTATGACAAGATCATCAAGTTTGTGATGGAAGCCGAAGGCGGGGCCATTGAGGTCTATCGCAAGATCGCCAAGAAGACATTCGGCAAAGAGGACGTGGTTTATCAGTTGGTGACGCATATCCTTTCCGAGGAAGTGACGCACGAAGAGATGTTTGAGAATTTGAAGTAGCAAGAAAGGCCCCGGTGTTCTGATTGAAACGCTGAGAGAGGCTTGGGGCCGATTTCAGACAAACAAATTCAGCGGGAAATCGAGAGGACAACAATGGCAAAAGTTACGGTTGATGCAGCCACGTGCGTCGGCTGCGGCCTGTGCGAGCAGAACTGCCCTGAAGTGTTTGAAGTCAAGGACGACGGCATCGCTCATGTCAAGGCCCAGCAGTGTTCCAGCTGCAATCTGCAGGAAGTTGCGGATATGTGCCCTGTGAACGCGATCAAGGTGGAATAGTTTCCGCAGGACCACACCACCCGTTCTCTTTTGAGAGCGGGTGGTGTTTTTGTTTCACCCTGGCCTTGGCCGGAGGCCAGGCCGAGGTGAAATGACCCGCCAGCGCTTCTGGCGTCCGCCACTAGAACATCGGCGGACGGCCGCCGAAGCAGCGGTGGCGGCCGGATGGACCAGCGAAACGATGGACCCGGTTATGAAAGAAGCGCTGTATTACGATAAAAGTCAAGACGGCGTCGTGCGTTGCCGGCTTTGTCCTCAGGCCTGCCGGATCAAAGAAGGGGGCAGGGGGTTTTGCGGCGTCCGGATCAACCAGGGCGGCAGTCTCTATACCCTTAATTACGGCCGGGCGGCTTCTCTGGCGCTCGACCCCATCGAAAAAAAACCTCTGTACCACTTTCATCCCGGAGAGATGATCTTGTCCGCAGGGACTGTGGGGTGCAATCTCTCCTGCCTTTTTTGCCAGAACTGGAGCATTTCTCGGGAAGTCCAGACACCGACAGAACCCATAACGGTCGAGGACCTGATCGTGCAGGCGCGCCGTCTGGATTCTTTCGGGATCGCCTATACTTATAACGAGCCGTTTATCTGGTATGAGTTTGTGCTGGAAGCCGCACAGGCGGCGAGGCAGGCAGGACTCAAGAATGTCCTGGTGACCAACGGTTTTGTCAATCCAGAACCTCTGGTAGAACTCTTGCCTTACGTGGATGCGGCCAATATCGATATCAAATCTATCCGGGACGATTTTTACAAAAAGGTATGTTCCGGCCGCGTCGGACCTGTCCTGGAGACGATCAAAGCCATGGCGGGCAGGTGTCATATCGAACTGACGAATCTTTTGATTCCGACGCTCAACGACAGCCCCGAAGATATCTCGGACTTGGCCGATTGGATTGCGGCCAACGTCGGCCCGAATGTTCCCCTGCATCTTTCCCGCTACTTTCCCTGTTACAAAATGACGCTTCCGCCGACCCCGCCGAAGACGCTTTTTGAGGCGCAGGCTATCGCCGAAAAGAAGCTCAAACACGTTCATCTGGGGAATGTTTAAGAGGTCTTTCTTCGGTTGGAGAGGGGTTTATTTTTCCGAGGCCTCGGGAACAGGCATGCCGTAGCGTCCGATCTGCTTGACGTAGCTGACCAGATGCGCCTGTATTTTTAGGCCTTCGAAAAATGCGTTAAAGGCCTCGTTGCGTTTCTGCTCCAGCATCGCCTTCTTGAAATCCTCAAACTCTTTCTTGAGCTTTTCTTCGTCGAAAGAAGGCGTCTGCAGGCTTTGGATGACGAGGAAGCCCTGGGGTGTGCTCACCGGTTTGTCGTAGATCTCGTCTTTTTTCAGGCTGAAGGCGGCGTCCTTGAGCATGGTTGCCAGCCCCAGCTCGGGAATATAAGAGTCCTTGGTGAACGGCGGTGTTTCTTTGGCGCTCAGCCCCATGGCTTCGGCTGCGCGGTCAAAGGGCACGGCTGAACGAACGGCTGTCTTTTCGGCCTTCCCAGCGGCCTCCGGTTTCTCTTTCGCCTCTGTGTTCCTCACGCGGTTCACAAAATCCTGGGCGTTCTGAAAAGCGATTTGCGAGGCCTTTTCTTCGACGAGGGCTGTCCTGACCCTGTCCTTGGCCTCTTTAAATTCCGGTATGTAGGCATCCTTCTTTTCAAGGATCCCGAAGAGATAGATTCCGCGTTCGGTCTCCAGCGGTTGCGTGAATGCGCCTTGTGGCGTATCAAAGAGGGCTGTTTTGATCTGCGGGAGCCATCCGAGGGCCGGGATGGGGTCGTTGAATCCGAAGAAGCCGGTTTCTTTGGCTTCGAGCCCCGCGTCCTGCGCGGCCGTTTTGAGCCCCGCGCCCTTGGCTTGCCGCGCGATCTTTTGCATGGTTTCCTGCGCCTTGGCTTTTTCTTCCTGGGTCGTCTCTGTCTTGTAAGGGATCATGCAATAAACGGCATTGATCTGCGGCGGGACCCTGAAGTTTTCCTTGGATGTTTCGTAATATTTGCCGAGTTCCTCGTCTGTAACAGCGACACTGTTTTTATAGTTCTGCGGAGAGAAGAGGACGTAGCGCAGGCGCGTCTCGGTATGCTGTTTTTTGTATTCTTCCCGCGCCTGGTCGTCGGTGACGGTGACTTGCTGTGTCACCGCTTCATAGAGTCTGGTCATGGAAATGTCCTGGCGCGCGGCCTCTTCGAACTGCCGTGCATCCATGCGAAGGGTGTATTGAAGGAAGAGCTCGTACGCCTGAGGATCAAAACGGCCGTTCCTTTGCAGGAAAGGCAGACGGGCGATATGTTCGACAACGTCTTTGTCGGTCGTACGGATACCGCGCCTGCGGACTTCGTGGAGCAGGATCAGGCGGTCCCAAGCGCCATTGATGGGGTCGAAAAGGGAGCCAAGGTTCTTTTGCGCATCCTCGCCGTATTGCAGGAGGATGTGCGTTTTCCAGGCCGTCATGGCTTCCTGGAACTGGTCGTAGCTGATATTTTTGCCGAAGATCCGGCCTGCCACGTTCGGGATGCTGTCTTTTTTGTTGATGACGCTGGCCGATCCCCAAATGACGAACGCCGGAATGATAATGGCGGCAAGCACGTAGAATATCCTCTTGGCAACCTTCTTTTTACGAAGCATCCTGAGCATGTTTAACCCCTTGATTGGTCATGCGTTATCGGATAATCGTCGATAGGATTTCAATGATTTATCAAAGTCTTAATTATACTCCGCCACTTTTTCCTTTACAAAGCATATTTTCAAATGTATAATGACCCCCGCTATGATGACGAAAGACGACGGAAAACTCAAATGTGGTATCCCGAAAGGCAGCCTGACCGAGGCGACCCTCAAGATGTTCGCCAAGGCAGGTTTCAGCATCGTGGTCAGCTCCAGGTCGTATGTCCCCGTGATCGACGACCCCGAGATCCAGCCGATCATGCTGCGGGCCCAGGAGATGTCCCGTTATGTCGAAGACGGGGTCCTGGATTGCGGCATCACGGGCAACGACTGGATCCTGGAGAACCGTTCGGACGTCGCCAAGCTGGCCGACCTGGCTTATGCCAAACAGAGCATGAATCCGGTCCGCTGGGTCCTGGCTATCCCTGAACAATCTTCTATCAAGTCCGTCAAGGATCTCCAGGGCAAGAGGATCGCCACCGAGCTCGTCGAGGTCACAAAAGATTATCTTAAGAAGAACAACGTCGTGGCGGATGTAGAGTTCAGTTGGGGCGCGACCGAGGTCAAGGTCGCCGCCAGGCTCGTGGACGCGATCGTCGAGCTGACCGAGACAGGGTCGAGCCTGCGCGCCCACAACCTGAAGGAAATCGCCACGATCTGTACGTCGACAACACAGTTTATCGCCAACAAGAAAGCGGTCAGGGACCCGAAGAAAAAGAAGAAGATGGAGCAGGTCATCATGCTTTTGCGCGGGGCCATCGAGGCCGAAGGCAAGGTGGGCCTGAAGATGAACATCCCGGCCAAGGCATTGCCACGGCTCCTCAAGGTCCTGCCGGCATTGCGCAAGCCGACGATTTCGCACCTGTCCGATGAAAAGTGGGTTGCGGTCGAGACCGTGATCGAGGAAAAACTGGTACGCAAGATCATCCCTGAGCTCAAAGAGGCCGGAGCCAAAGGGATCATCGAGTATTCCTTGAATAAATTGATTGTTTGAAAGACGGGGGCAGGGCCGGATTTCAGGGGGCACCTGTTCTCTTTTGAACAAAGCGAGGGGCGTATGCCTTGTGGCAGAAAAAGAAAAAGACGCAAGATTAAGACTCACAAGAGAAAAAAGATGCGTCGTAAACTCAGACACCTCAAGAAGAGAGATTGGGGTTGATGAGACGGCCTGTCCGCTCCTCACGGGGCGCGGGCCTGTCGGTGTATCCGTGAAGTTTATCCCGTCAGAGAAGGCTTTTTCTGGCTGGGTATGCGGGATGCTGGCGAGATGTTCTTAAAAAACAGGTGGTTTCTTTTTGTCGTCAGCCTGCCGGCCCTTGTGGCCGGGATCGTCTCCTGTGCGCCCGTCAAAGAGAGCGTCCGCAGGACATCTTTTTCTTACGGCGCTTATATGAAGGGGCTCCTGACAGACCGCCTGGGGTCGTTTGAAGAAGCTGCGGCTCATTACCGTCGGGCGCGCAGCCTGGATCAAAAATCGCCTTCACCCCATATTCAGCTGGGGCTGGATTATATAGGGCTTGGGGATTTGCAGGCGGCCGCCGTTGAATTCCGGGCCGTACTCTTCCTGGCGCCTGACGACGCGCAGACCCGTTATGTTCTGGCACTGATCTATGCGCAGCTCAATGATTATAAGAAGGCCGCCGAACAATACGAAATCCTGCTCAAAGATGCTGCGACGGCCTTATCGCAAAAGACACAGCTGAGACGGATCCTGTCTCAGCTCTATTTTTTGGGCGGCGATTTCGTTACGGCCAGGAAATACAGCAAAGACATTTTAACCCTCGATCCGCTGGACCAAGATGCTCTGTATTTCATGGGGCTGATCTCAAGCGAGCAAGGCGCAAGCCAAGAGGCCGAAGGGTTTTTTAAGAAGGTGCTGGAGTATTATCCCGACGATGCGGATGCCGCCAACAGCCTGGCATTCCTGTATGCCGAGAAAGGAGAGCATCTCGTTGAGGCGTTGGACCTGGCCTTGCAGGCGACGCGGGCGGAGGGTGATAACGGCGCCTACCTGGATACATTAGGGTGGGTATATTTTCAGCTCGGTGATGCTCCGAAGGCGGTCGTATTTCTTGAAAAGGCCTCAAGGATCATGATGGACCCGGTGGTCCTGAACCATCTGGCCGCCGGCTACGAAAGATTGGGCGACAGAGAGAAGGCCAGAAAACAGTGGGAAATGTCCCTGGCCCTGGATCCGTCCCAAGGGGATATCCGCGAGAAATTAAGGAATATCAAAAGGTAGGCCATGCTTCTGGATTCAAGAAAAATCAAGGAATTAGAAGATAAGGCCAGGGAGATCCGCGTCATGATCGTCCAGATGCTGGCGCGCGCCGGCTCGGGGCATCCGGGCGGGTCTTTGTCCAGCACGGATATCCTGACGTGTCTTTATTATGCCGTCATGCGTCATAATCCCAAGGACCCGTCCTGGCCGGACCGCGACCGCTTTCATCTGTCGAAGGGGCACTGCTGCCCGGCGCTCTATGCGGTCCTGGCGGAACAGGGATATTTTGCGAAGGATGAGCTGTGGAAACTGCGCAGGTTCGGCTGCCTTCTGCAGGGGCATCCGGAACGCCACACGCCCGGCATAGAAGTATGCAGCGGTTCTCTGGGACAGGGGCTTTCTGTGGCATTAGGGATGAGCCTGGCGGCGAAGCTTGACCGCAAGGATTACCGGACATATTGTCTTCTCGGAGACGGCGAGATCCAGGAGGGCAATGTCTGGGAAGCGGCCATGGCCGCCGCGCACTACAAGAGCGACAACCTCTGTGCGATCCTGGACTACAACGGTTTTCAGATCGACGGTCGGGTCACGGAAGTCATGGCGATTGAGCCGTTGGCGGAAAAATGGCGCAGTTTCGGATGGTACGCGCTTGAGATCGACGGGCATAATATGGCTGCGATCCATAAAGCGTTTGCCACGGCAAAAAAAATCAGGGAAAAACCGACGATCATCATCGCCAAGACGATCAAAGGCAAAGGCGTTTCTTTCATGGAGAACGTCGTGGATTTCCACGGCCGGGCGCCCAGCCGGGATGAACACGACCTGGCGATGAAGGAACTGGGCGAATCATAGACGGGACACGGGGCCGAAGAGATGGCTGAAATGCTCTATCAACGGGATGTTTACGGCAAGACGCTGGTTGAACTCGGGCGGCGCACGGCGGACGTCGTTGTGTGCGATGCGGACCTGTCGGGTTCGACGCGCACGGCGCTCTTTGCCAGGGAATTTGCGTCCCGGTTCTTCAATTTCGGCGTCGCTGAACAGAACATGATGGCGGCGTCAGCAGGCCTGGCTTCCTGCGGGAAGGTTGTCTTTGCGTCCACGTTCGCCATGTTCGCTTCGGGCCGCGCCTGGGACCAGGTACGCAATACGATTTGTTACAGCGGCCTTAATGTCAAGATCGTGGCGACCCATGCGGGTATTACCGTCGGCCCCGACGGTGCCAGCCATCAGGCTCTCGAAGACATCGCTATCATGCGGGCCATTCCCAACATGACCGTCGTTGTGCCCTGCGACGGGCCTGAGACGCGGGAGGCCGTCCTGGCTGCTTTTGAGACCCCGGGGCCTTTTTATATCCGTTTGGGCCGTGCCAAGGTGCCGAGCATCGACAAAAGACCTGAATTCCGTCTTGGGAAGGGCGCTCTCCTGCAGGAGGGAAGCGATGTCACGCTCGTGGCGTGCGGCATCATGGTCCAGGAGGCCCTGAAGGCGGCCGCCGAACTGGCCAAAAACAAGATATCCGTTCGTGTCATCAATATGCCCACCATCAAGCCGCTCGATGAACATATCCTTGCGGAAGCTGCACGTCAGACGAAGGGGTTCGTGGTCTGTGAAGAGCATTCTGTGACCGGCGGGCTTGCTTCGGCCGTTGCGGAAACATTGAGTGAAAAACATCCCGCGCCGATCGTCCGCATCGGAGTCAAGAACAGGTTCGGTCAATCCGGAGATGAGACGGCCCTGCTGACAGAATACCAGCTGACGTGCGCTGATATCATCAGGAGCGCCCAGTCCCTTCTTGCCTAAGAGGTTCACGGCATATGGCCCGCACCAATTCTCTTTTGCTTTCTTCGCCTGCCAAGCTCAACCTTTACCTGGATGTCCTCGACCGCCGGCCTGACGGCTACCACGAGCTCCTGACGCTTTTCGAACGCATCTCCCTTTGCGATACCATCCATTTGACGGAGATCCAGACGGACGAGATCGTTCTTTCCTGCGATCGCCGCCTGATCCCTTGCGACGCCACCAACCTGGCGTGGCGGGCTGCCGATCTGGTGCGGCGGTCCTTTGGCATCAAAAGGGGCGTGAAGATCGAGATCCAGAAGCGGATCCCCGTGGGCGGCGGCATGGGGGGAGGCTCCAGCAATGCCGCCACCGTCCTGTCAGGCATGAACAGGCTTTTTGGGATGCGTCTGGGCCGGCCGGTGCTGATCGATCTGGCCAACCGCCTGGGCAGCGATGTGGCGTTTTTTGTTTCCGGAAGGCGTTTTGCCGTTGGCAGGGGCCGTGGAGGGGACCTGACAGGCGTTTCCATCCCCCCGGAGGTGCGGTTATGGCATGTTCTTTTTGTTCCGCCGAGGAACATTATTACCAGAGACGTCTACGCGCTCTTTGACAGGGGGTCTCAAAGGGCCAAAGCAGGCCAAAATCCCCGAAAAACTTTAACATTGACAAAGAATAATGAGAATGTTAATATACTACTCTCTTGCCTTAAGCGAGGAGATTTCTGTTCTCTTAACAGGAAGATTTACAATCGGTTAAGCGAAATCGTAACAGAATCATACAGTTTCGTTTCTGAGTTAAGGTCTGATCTTTCTAAACTCGGGTTCAAATGGCTACACATGTCAGGTAGCGGGCCTACCCTTTTTGTTATATGTAAAGACCAAAAATACGCGCAGCGGGTTTATGATAAGGCGCGCGCCCGGCTTTCAGATAAATACCATCTATTTATAGCCGTAACACTGTAATCATTGTACTTATTTTTGGTCGGTTACATAGGAAGGGGACGATCCATGGAAATCACTGAGGTGAGGGTTTTTCTCAAGGATAGTCCTGACAAGAAACTTAAAGCTTATGCCACGGTGACGTTCGACAACGCTTTCGTCGTCAGGAACATTAAGGTAATCGAGGGGGGTAGCGGTTTTTTTATCGCCATGCCCTCTCGGAAGCTCAAGACAGCATGTCCTAAGTGTAATTTTCGCAACGAGGTCCGCAGCAAATATTGCAACCAGTGCGCAGCGCAGCTGCCGGCAGTCATACGGCCGGTGACCGTAGAATCAAATGCGGATGGCGCTCAATCCGAACATAGGGATATCGCCCATCCGATCACCCAGACCTTCCGGGATTACTTACAGAAAAAGGTCCTAGATGCCTTTGAGAGCGAAAAAGCCAAAGGCCCTTCTTCCTTTTCGGGTCACGACAGCGAAGAATGAGATAGATTTTTAAGGCATTGCCCGGTGGTGCAACTGGTAGCACATCAGACTTTGGATCTGAGTATCCTGGTTCGAGCCCAGGCTGGGCAGTTTTGTTATCAGCCTGGCGAGAACCAAAGGGGTGCGGGGAGACCGTCCCCGCGCTTTCGGGGTAACAGCTCTGAACCAGACACGCTTCATAAAAGACATTCCGCAGTCGGTTCAGGGCGCCATAGGGGCAGAGCCCCTTTGGGGAGCGACCGAGCTGACTGTTTGTTGATTTGTGACAATTCAGCAGTCATGCGAGGAGCGACTGGTTCTAGGCGCGCAGCGCCGGAGCCCAGGCTGGGCAGCTTTGTTATCGGCCTGGCGAGAACCAAAACCTAATATATTGACGCGTCCCCCCGTGTCCAGTGACGCAGAGTCAAGCTCGGGGGCTTGTACTTCGACAGGCTCAGTACTGTGCTCTGAGCAAGTCCACCCTTGGTGGACACGTCGGAGAGCTTGTTAACCACAAGGCCATGGCGTGTTCCTTCGATCATGCAATCACTGACCTTTCCATAGGCAATAGATATAGCCGAAAGGTCAGCAAGCCTTCCGGTTTCTATCTGCGCGTTATACGTAGACGGGTAACTTCGGGGAATTCCTAAAACTTATGTTAAAGTTGTGCGTTATTGTTTTGGCTGCGGGAGAAGGGAAGCGGATGAAGTCCGCCACCCCCAAGGTTTTGCATGACGTGGCCTGGCGGCCCATGTTGAGTTTCGTGATGGACGCCGCCGCGTCGATGAAGCCCAAGAAGACCGTCGTGGTCTTAAGCCCCAAGAGGCCGGAGGTCCGCGGGATCCTCGATAAGTCGGTGGCCGTCGCATTTCAGAAAAACCCTCTCGGGACGGCCGATGCCGTGGCCGCGGCGGTCAAAGACATCCCGAAAGATTCGAACGACGTCATGGTGCTTTACGGCGATACGCCGCTGATCCGGCCGCAGACGGTGCGCAATCTGTATGAAGTCCATGTTGCCCGCGGTGCGTCTTGCACGGTCTTGACGACTTTTTTGAGCGACCCGCGCGGTTACGGCAGGATTTTACGTAACGACGCCGGGCGTTTTCTGGCGATCGTCGAAGAAAAAGACGCGACAGCTCCTCAAAAGGCCGTGCGGGAGATCAACACCGGCCTTTACTGTTTTAACAAAGAAGACCTTCTTGCCGGGCTGAAGCATGTCAGGCCCGACAATAAAAGCGGCGAGTATTACCTGACGGATGTTTTGGGCTGGTTCTTCGGTTCTAACAAAAAGGTCGAGACGGTCCTTGCGGAGGACCCGCAGGAAGTGCTGGGTGTCAATTCGCGCCGGGACCTCCGGGAAGCCGCAGAGGTCATCCGGATGAGGATTCTTGAATCTTTTGAGGAACAGGGTGTCGTCATCGAGGACCCGAAATCGACTTTTATCGACCCGGATGTGACGATCGGTTCCGGGACCCGGATCCGTCCATTCACCTATATCGAAAAAGATGTTGCGATCGGCCGCGATTGTTCTGTCGGGCCTTTCTGCCATCTGCGGCCCGGGGCCGTCCTCTGCGACCGGGTGGCTGTGGGAAATTTTGCCGAAGTCAAGAATTCGACGCTGGGAGAAGAGAGCGTCATGCACCACGTGGGCTATCTCGGCGATACGGAGACCGGCCGGAGAGTCAATATCGGGGCCGGCACCGTCGTCGCCAATTTTGACGGACAGAAGAAGAGCAAAACTATTATCAAAGACCAGGCCTTTATCGGCAGCGATGCGATCTTGATCGCGCCGGTCGTCATCGGCAAGAAGGCCGTGGTCGGCGCCGGGAGCGTTGTGACGCGGCGTCACGATGTGGCGGACCGGGCGGTTGTGGCGGGTGTGCCGGCCCGGGCACTGAAGCCTAAACACAAATAATTTTTAATCGAGCCGCCGTATGCGGCGAAGATGACCCATAGGAGTCGCGATATGAACAAACTTGAGATTTTTTCAGGGAATGCCAATAAGGGGTTGGCCGAGGAAATCGCCAAGGAACTCGGCAAGAAACTCGGCGGCATGATGGTGGAGCGTTTCAGCGAAGGCGAAATCAGGGTCAAGATCGACGACAATGTCCGCGGCAAAGATGTTTTTGTGATCCAGCCGACCTGTCCGCCGCCCAATGAAAATCTGATGGAACTCCTGATCATTATTGACGCCTTGAAGCGTGCCTCGGCGGGACGCATCACGGCTGTCGTGCCGTATTACGGATATGCCCGTCAGGATCGCAAGGACCAGCCGCGCGTGCCGATCTCAGCCAAGCTTGTGGCGAATCTCCTGACGGTGGCCGGGGCCAGCCGTATTCTCACGATGGATCTCCATGCCGGACAGATCCAGGGCTTTTTTGATATTCCTCTGGACCATCTCTTTGCCGTCAATGTTTTTGTCGAATACATCACCTCCAAGCTCAAGCTGGAGAATTACGTCGTGGTCTCTCCGGATGTCGGCGGCATCAAGACCGCGCGGGCATACGCCAAGAGGCTCGGCGTGGGCCTGGCGATCGTGGATAAGCGCCGCATCTCTCCCGAAAAGGCCGAAGCGATGAACATTCTCGGCGAAGTCGAAGGCAAGAATGCCATTCTGGTGGACGACCTGATCGCGACAGGAGGGTCTTTGATCGAAGCCGCGAATGCCTTGAGGCGGGCGGGGGTCAAGAAGATCTATGCCGCCGTTGTCCACGGCGTTCTCTCCGGCGATGCCGTCAAGAAGATCGAAAGTTCGATCCTTGAGCAATTGATCATCACCAATACGATCCCGACGGATGAACGCAAGGCGAGTTCCAAGATCAAAGTGCTGTCCGTTGCGTCCCTTCTGGCGGAGGCCATCAAGCGGATCCATCACGAAGAATCGATCAGCTGTTTGTTCGACGAGAGATTTGAGATATAAGGGAAGAAACCTGCGAGAAACAAAATAACATTGACTCCTTGCGTAAACATCTTGAAAATTTCTGTTGCACCCAGCCTCGCCTCGGCCCGGAAACCGGGCCAGGTCTCGGCGGGCAGCCATAAATTTTCAAGATACGCTCGGAGTTAATCCCGCCAGAGGCGGGATTAAGGAGAATACAACAATGGAAGCGATTTATCTGGAAGCGAAGGTGCGGGAGGATGCGGAGGTTGGCAAAAACAACGTCCTGCGCCGCGGAGGGTTTGTGCCGTGCGTTGTTTACGGTGAGGGCAAAAAGACATTGCCCCTGAAGATCGAGCGCAGCCGTTTGATCAAATTCATGCATGCGCATCACGGCGGCGAAAACATGGTGATCACCCTGAAGATCGCCGGCGGCAAAAAAGACGAAGAGAGGGCGGTATTGATCAAGGAGATCCAGAATCACCCGGTCTCCAGCGATATCCTTCATGTGGATTTTAACGAGATATCCCTGACGAAGAAGATCACGGTTTCTGTGCCCGTAGAAGCCGTTGGAGAACCCGTAGGCGTCAAGCAGGAAGGCGGGACGCTGGAACACATCATCTGGGAGGTGGAGGTCGAGTGTCTGCCGACACAGATCCCCGAGAAGCTGACGGTCGACGTCTCCAACATGAAGATCGGCGATACGATCTATCTGAAGGATGTGTCTTTGCCGTCGGGCGTCGTGATCAAACACGATCTGGATTCCATTGTCTTTTCTTTGCTGGCGCCTCTTAAGGAAGAGGTGGCGCCTGCGGAGGTCGTTGCGGCCGAAGGGGCGGCGGCAACCGCCGAGCCGGAAGTTATCAAGAAAGAGAAGAAGCCGGCTGAGGAAACCGAAGAAACCAAGGGTGCGTAGAACGGCGATGAGGGCTCAAGGATCCGGCGCGAAAATGATCGTTGGCCTGGGGAACCCGGGCCCCCAATACCGCCTGACAAGGCATAATGCGGGAGCCAGGGCCGTAGAGGCATTGGCGCGCAAGCACGGTTGGAGTTTTAAGAACAGCAGGTTTCTCAAGAGCTTGTGGGCAACGGGTGATCTTTTTAAGGCTAAGGTTTATCTCGTTCTGCCGCAAACATATATGAATCTTTCTGGTGGTGCCGTCGCAGCAAGCCTTAGAAAAAAAAGGCTGCGTTCTTGTGATCTCCTCGTGGTTTGTGATGATGTGGCTTTGTCGTTGGGAGAGATGCGCTTCCGGGCCCGCGGGAGCGCCGGCGGCCACAACGGACTGAAATCTCTTATTGAACATATCAGGACGGATGGGTTTAATCGTCTGAGATTGGGTGTCGGCCGCGAAGCGCAAGAAGGTCCATTGGCAGATTACGTGCTTGCGAAGTTCACCGTCCGGGAAGAGCCGGCCGTCGAAGAGATGACGAAGGGGGCTGTCCGGGCTATGGAGATGTGGCTGGAGGCCGGCATTGATAAAAGTATGAATTTATTCAACACGAAGAAGAAATAGGGGGTATTAAGGCATGAAAAAGTACGAAGCGATGTTCATCATTAAGCCGGATCTCAAGGAAGAAGACAAGAACGCCGTCCTCAAAGGGATCAAGGACCAGGTTGTCAAACATCAGGGTGCCGTGACCCAGGACCAGGTGTGGGCGGAAAGGCGCAAGCTGGCGTATGACCTGTTCCCGATCGGTGGCGGGACCCGTTACAAAGAAGGCCTTTATTATCTGGTCAATTTTGATGCGGACCCTTTGGTGGTTAATACGTTGAAGGGGGCCTACGGCCTTAATGAAAGCATCCTCAGGTATATCATTCTGAAGCTCGACGAGAAAAAGACCGCCTAATTCGTGCGTTCATTCAAAGGCGCTGGCCGGACGGACAAACCCGGCCGTTTAGCGCCGCAGCCGGACGTTCTGTGTCGAAGAAAAAAAGGAGTCGGTATGGCTAATCTCAACAAGGTTTTTTTGATCGGCAATCTCACAAAAGATCCGGAATTGCGCTATACGCCTGGAGGTACGGCGGTCGTCAATCTCAGGATGGCGACAAACCGTCGTTTCAAAGACAAGACAGGAGAGATGAAGCAGGAGGTGTGCTTTATCACGGTCGTGGCATGGGACAAGCAGGCGGAGGTCTGCAACCAGTATTTGCGTAAAGGCAGTCCCTTGTTCGTGGAAGGTCGCCTGCAGACCCGCAGTTGGGACGGAAACGACGGCAAAAAAAGGAGCGTTGTCGAGGTCAGGGCGGAACGGATCCAATTTCTGGGCCAGGCCGGACAAAAAGAAGGGGTCGTTGCCGAAGAGCATGTTCCCGCGGCAGATGGAAAGCAGGCTGCGCCGGCGCTTGGCGCGGATACTGACGATGTTTCCTGGGGCCAGGATACGACGGAGGATATGAGTTAGAAGACCCCTTGC
>Ga0172375_10002479_pt1 | contig 28602 bp, 31 predicted proteins | sample LakKiv1m_FD_114537 | JGI IMG/M metagenome (GOLD analysis project Ga0172375, IMG submission 114537) | Freshwater microbial communities from Kabuno Bay, South-Kivu, Congo - kab_092012_11.1m | ecosystem: Environmental > Aquatic > Freshwater > Lake | place: Democratic Republic of the Congo... | reverse complement strand
GGATGTTCCCCCTTTTACTACTTAAAAGTATTATTTTTCAATGGGTTACAAAAATTGTAGACACTAATAAAAATATTTTTCCCATTGAATTTCTGAAAAGACATGGTTATTATAACTATATGAAAAATAAGAAAAAAACGATGTAGCCACTACGAAAATAGAAAATATCTTTAATTTTCAATGAGTTAGTCTATCTTTCTCAGGGAACATCTATTATAGGCCGCATAACGATCAGCAACTAGAACCCCGCCGAAATTTGAACCAAGAATGGATTACGCCACTTCTGTTGACCAATGCCGGTCAATCTTGAAGAAAGCCAGATCGGTATTACCCTTATACCATGCAAAATGGCCTATGCCGTTATTTCGCCATGAAGTTTCATCATTCTGAACTAGCTTTTCTCCTGGTGCTCGCAAATGCGCTCAATACGTCCCCAAGCCTCATCCACGGGTATCTAGCTTTTCCAATTATTGCATGAGGTCTGCTCCAAGGGTAAAGATCTAATTCCTCTAAGGTCCTGATGATATTGGCCCGGACAGGATTGAGATGAATATAGCGAATGAGGGCCAGAAGCTAGGTATCTTCTTCGCAGAGTATCGCTTTGTAGCGGTTTTGGAAAAGGTGTCCTGTGCGTCGGTATCTGCGCTTGAAATATGGGGCGTACCACGTTAAGACTTTTCGCATGACGGTGGATATGCCAATCTCGCCTGTCGTGGCAGGCTCTGATTATATTCATCTCTTCTTCTCTTGTCGACTTTTGCACTGTAAGCATCAACGTCCCCTACTTACTCTTATCCGTCCCCTACTTACTCTTACAATGAGAGAAATTGCTTTCATTACTCCTTTTTCGCTTGTAGGAACTTCGCCCTGGCTGCTCATGCTTTTTATTGTGGTAAATACCCAATCCAAAACATAGTCAATACCTTCCAGCCTGTATCGTCTTATGAATGCCTCGAGTTCCGCACGGCGAAATTCAATCTCTTCTTTAGTCGGTTGTCCCTTGTCTATGTATCAACTCTAAATGCAGCCTTCCCCTAATGTCAAGACGAAAGGACTGCTAAGGTGTGCCTGCTAGCCACCCGCCATACGCAGGCACAGAGGATTATCCGTAGCCACTCCATCGTTCAGTCCCGAAAGCCTTCGGGATTGCTACTCTGTCATGCCCCTTACAATTATGTGCTTAAATAATCTTTCGCTACTCAAGAATCTTTTTATAGACATGTTCCTCGAGGCAGCGCTTTATCATTTATTCGAATTCTTTATCTATTGCTTCCTTGCGGTTATATCCTTTAATCTTTCTGCCATTTCCTTGTCCTTGATAGAAGCCCATAGAGATGGCTTGCAGAAGGATTAATCCCCAGCGTCTCATTGACTAGTCTGTGGAGTCCCTCGCTGTCACGCTTTTCCCTGAAAATCCTGTATATGGCTGAATACAGGAAATGGTCAAAAGGGTCCTTTAGGAAGAAGTCCCTTAAATATGTGAGCGCGCCTTCGTAATCCCCCGACTTATAATACGCATAGCCCAGCATCTTTTGGGTAAATTCACTGTCCTTCAATGTCAGGAGGTGCTTATAAAGGCCTATCGCCCTTGCATAGTCCCCCTGCTTTTTATAAAGCCCTGCAAGATATGTAAGAAGGTCATAATCATTGGCATAATTGGGCAGCGCCCTGATACCTTCAATCTCCTTTATAACATCATCTAATTTTCTACCCTTAAATCTCTCGCTGTAGTATTTATATCTACTGCCTGAACCATCATCTTTTTGTAGATCATCAAGGAGACTTCTTAATTTCACACTGTCCTGAAAAAACATCAGCGACCTGTTGATCACGTCAATGGCCCTCTCTTTACCAAAAACCCTTGCAACCAGTTGTGAGACAAAGACATAAAGGTCTTCACTACCCATCCTCCTTGAGAGGATATTCCGTTCAATGAAATCTTCAATATCTTCCTTTGCCTTGAGCCTCTCGAGTATGGTGAGGTAAATTTTCAGAAAGAAGGCCTCGTTTTTCAGGACATCAATCCTTTCTTCAGCCCTCTGTCTTGCCTCTTTTATCCTGTTTAATCTATAAAGGAGATAGACCTCACTACTCAAAAAAAATAAATTTGTGGGATAAATAGCGAGGGCCATCTTCAGGGCCTCATACGCCTCTCTATAATCCTTATTTCTTTGAAGCCCAATAATTTTATTTTTATACTCCCAGGAGGTTAACATACATTATTATACCTAAAAACCGCACTTCTCATATCAACCCTTTCGGAATGTTCAAATACCTGTAATCTATGCTATCATCAGAGGGATAAAAATTGAGTCTTTCAAAAATGGGGATAAAGTTCAAAATGAGAACAGCCAGGGTAGAAAGGAAGACAAAGGAGACCGACATTAAGCTTGCTATTAATCTGGATGGAAAAGGAGAATACTCCATTGATACCTCTATTCCATTCCTTGACCATATGCTTTCTTTAATGTGCAAGCACGGGCTTTTCGATATCAGACTAAAAGCAAGGGGAGACATTGATGTTGATTATCACCATACGGTAGAGGATATCGGGATAGTATTCGGCAAAGCAGTTAAACAGGCGCTTGGTAACATGGAAGGGGTTTCAAGGTACGGGCAGGCATCTGTGCCGATGGATGAGGCGCTTGCCTCGGTAAGTCTTGACATCAGTGGAAGGCCATATCTTGTATATAAAGTTGAGTTCCCAAAGAAAAGTAAGATCAAGAATTTCGAACCTGATCTTATAGAGGATTTTCTTCAGGCCTTTGCAAGCAACAGCGGCATAACCCTACATGTTGAATCCCCGTATGGCAGAAATACGCATCATATAATCGAGGCGGTATTTAAGGCGCTGGGAAGAGCGCTCAGAAAGGCGGTATTTATTGACCCGAGAGTTAAAGGGGTGCCGTCTACTAAAGGTGGTATATAAGAAGGCAGGCAGCATGCCTCAGAAACTTTACAAATGTTCATGCCGACAAGTTGGCACAAAGGAGGATGAAAATTAGTAATCTCCCCTAACTCCTCTTTAGTAAAGAGGGGGATAGAATTATGAGAACCTTAATATAAGGTAAACTTACCTCCCCTTTTTTAAAGGGGGGCGCGGGGGATCACTAAAAAGGTATTTTAACGTATGAAGATAGCAATAACAGGGAAGGGCGGGGTTGGTAAGACTACACTTGCTTCTTTATTGAGCTATCTCTATGCAGCAGAAGGAAAAAGGGTTATTGCAGTTGATGCAGATCCTGACGCAAATCTTGCATCAGCTCTGGGCATCTCAAAAGAAGAAACCGATAAGATAAGGCCTATCGCTGATATGGCAGAGCTTATAGAGGAGAGAACAGGAGCAAAGCCGGGGACTATGGGCGGAATATTTAAGCTTAATCCCAAGGTTGACGATCTGCCGGAAGGTATCGGATATCGGCTTAATGGCATCACCCTCCTTATTATGGGTAAATCAAAGGCTGCAGCCTCTGGCTGTTATTGCCCTGAAAACGTGCTTCTGAGAAGACTCCTCAAACATCTTGTAATTGAACGAAGTGAAATAATTATTGTTGATATGGAGGCAGGAATAGAGCATCTGACAAGGGGAACCGCAGAGTCTGTAGATGCTTTTATTGTTGTTGTTGAGCCAGGCCAGAGGAGCATCCAGACAGCCAGGACAATCAGAGAGATGGCAAAAGGACTTGGTGTCAGAAAGGTATTTGTTGTTGCAAACAAAGTGAGAGGCCCTGATGATTTGGATTTTATAAAAGAAAATATTGGGGATATGGAACTTATTGGCTCGATTAGCTTTAACCATTCAATAATGGAGGCCGACATTAAGGGGGCTTCACCTTATAATTATTCACCTGAGGCAATAAGCGAGGTTAAGGATTTGAAAGAGAAAATTGAGAAGAATTTCAGTCTTAGATAATGAAAGTTGAAAGAATCCTTACAGGCATTGATTTTGGCCCGGCTGCAGAAATAGTTGCCGGATACGCATCGTTTTTTGCTGAGGTTCTTGGCGCATCTTTAAAGCTTCTTTATGTAATTGATTACCTCGTAACTCCCCCTGCTTATCTTGCAGCATATATGGAAGAAGAAAAAGAGGCTGCTGAGAAAAAGTTTACTGCTTTGAAAAAGCGGTTTGAGTATACCGGGATTAAAGTCGAAACCGAGGTTGTTGTTGGAAGACTCCGGGAATCATTTGATGTGGTAGCTAAAAAGATAAATGCAAATATGCTTATACTCGGTTTTATGTCCCATCCTTTAAGACGAAGCAGTTCAGAGAGGCTGATTAAGGGGTTGCTGATGCCCATGCTTGTTGTAAGAGGGGAAAAGGCAGAGACGGCAAGGATAAGTTCTATAAAAATCGGGCGGATTCTCTGCCCAACTGATTTTTCAGAAGAATCAAAAAATGCCCTTAAAGTGGCAAAAGGACTAAGAGATATTTTTTCTTCAAGGCTGGATGTGGTACATGTTTTTCCAGGTCATATCCTAGAGAAGAAGATGAAAAAATGGAAGAATGGCGATAAAGCTATAAAAGAGTTGTTCGAGCAGACGGCGGCTAGACTCGATAAATTTCTGAGCGGTTCTGGCATTAAAGGGCCAGGGATAATAGACAAAGGAGAACCTGAAAATAAAATAATTTCATTCTCAAGAGAAAATGATATCGACCTGCTAGTCATGGGTGCACGTGGATTAGGTTTTATAAAAGGAATGCTTATAGGAAGCGTGACTGATGCCGTTTTAAAATCATCTCCCTGTCCTGTCCTTGTAATACACTGATGCTCGGTGAGTTTTTTTTTCTTCTAATCGGTCTTGTTATGATACTCATAGCTGCCGAAGGCTTTACAAATGGCATTGAAACCCTCGGTAAAAGATTTCACCTTTCTCAGGCAGTTGTAGGAAGTATACTCGCTGCTGTGGGAACAGCATTACCAGAGACCGTACTTCCTATTGTTGCAATATTCTTTTGCGGAGGAGAGTCAGCAAAAGATATCGGGGTTGGGGCTATACTCGGCGCACCATTTATGCTATCCACGCTGGCGTTTTTCTTTGTGGGCATAACTGTATTAACATCGTATATAAAAAAAAGGCGGAGATTTGAGATTAATGTTGAGACCCATTCTGCCAGGAGAGATCTTATCTTTTTTTTGCTTATGTATTCTGCAGCGATCTTGATGCCGATTGTTCTGGGAAGGTCATTTTCCATACCTATAGCCATAATTCTTATTTGTGGATATATCTTTTATGCGTATCGTACTTTCAGGTGTAACAGTGCAGATATCGAGCATCCTGGAGGGATGTATCTCTGGAAATTTATCAGAAAATTAAGATTAACAAATAAAGCTAGCCCTCACCTCATCTTAATATTATTGCAGGTCATAGGGGCTTTGTTTTTAATGCTAGCAGGAGCACATAGATTTGTTGAGAGTCTTGAGCATATCTCAGTAAAATTCGGGATGAACCCACTCCTTTTTGCCCTGATGCTCGCGCCCCTTGCAACAGAGCTTCCAGAAAAATTCAACAGTGTTACATGGACTTGGAAAGGAAGGGATACACTGGCTATCGGGAATATAACAGGCGCTATGGTATTTCAGTCAACCTTTCCTGTTTCTGTAGGCTTGTTGTTTACAGAGTGGAGGCTTACAGGTATGGCCATCTTCTCAGCAGTAATCGCCCTTGCATCAGTGTCTCTAGTCTTTGGAGAGATAGTCTTTAAAAAGCGCATTTCACCATTTACAATGCTTTTGGGAGGAGGGCTTTATTTGATATATGCGATTGTGCTGGTTACAAATAAAATTTAATGAAACACACATGCTGACAAATCGACACAAAGGGGAATGAAAATACACACCCCTTAATCCCCTCTTTTTAGAGGGGAAACCGCAGAACTTCCGCCTATTAAGAGGGGGAACTTTAAACTTCCCCTCTATTAAACCAGGGGTTTGGGGGGGGGGGGGTTATAAAGGTATTTTCAGGTGAAAAGAATTATTAGAAAAGAAATACTTAAAAAAAGGGATGAAATATCCTCGGATGTAAAAACTAAAAAAGACTTGCTTATAAAGCAAAGGCTTTTATCATTACCTGAGTTTATTGCAGCAAAGACAGTATTTTTCTATGCCTCGTTCAGATCGGAAGTAGAGACGTTAAGCATGATAAAAGAGTCTCTCGAAATGGGAAAGGATGTTGTGCTTCCAAAGGTGGATAGGGAAAGGCATAGGCTCAGGTTGTATAAAATTAAAGATATAAGCGAATTGTCTCCCTGCTATATGAAAATTCCCGAACCATCTCTTGGTGATGAGAGGCTTGTGAATCTTGATAATATCGAACTTGTTATTGCCCCGGGTGCAGCATTTGATTATTCAGGCAACAGGCTTGGTTACGGAGGAGGCTATTATGATATCCTGTTGTCAGAAAGTAAGAGGAGAATACCGATTATAGCCCTTGCATATGAAGAACAACTTGTTGATACAATCCCCTCAGAGACGCATGACATTAAGGTTGATATGATTGTTACTGATAAGAGAGTAATTAAAATATAAAATAGAAGTAGGTAAACTATGTTTGATGATCAAAAAAATGAATTCCTTACCACTGCTATCAGGGCTGCAAAGCTTGCAGGACAATTCATCCTTGATAACCTTGGAAGAATTTCAAAGAATGAAGTTGATATTAAAAAGGCATCAGATTTTGTTACGCGTGTTGATAAAGAATCAGAAAAGATTATCCTAGATACTATAAAAGAAAGCTTTCCTGATCATTTTTTTCTTGCTGAAGAATCTGTTAAAGAAGATAAGACAGAGGGATACCGCTGGATTATAGATCCGCTTGACGGCACTACAAATTATATCCATCGGTATCCTGTTTTTTCTATATCAATAGCACAGGAATATAAGAGGGAGGTAATCTTAGGTGTTATTTATGATCCTTTAAGAGAAGAACTTTTTACAGTAAAAAAGGGAGAAGGAGCATTTCTAAATAAACAACCTATAAAGGTGTCTGAAGTAAGTTCTTTAAAGGACAGTCTCATTACAACAGGCTTCCCTTTCCGCAGAAAAGAATTGATTGACCTATATCTTAACCTTTTTCAAAATGTCTTCCTTAAGGTAAGCGACCTGAGAAGGGCAGGATCTGCTGCCCTTGACCTTGCGTATCTTGCCTGTGGAAGATGCGAAGGGTTTTTTGAAATAGGTCTTAGCCCATGGGATATAGCTGCCGGAGAAATTCTGATAAAAGAGGCTGGCGGAGTTATTACGGATTTTGGCGGTGGAAATGAACATTTATCAACAGGTAATGTAGTTGCAGGAATCCCTATTATACATGGAGAATTATTGAGAGAAATTAAAAATGTATTTGTAGGGGTAATTGATAAATGATTTCATAATTCTAATGCAGTCTATTATTACCACCGCCCTGACGCATGAATATAAATCCCATAAAAATAACGGCTTCGACAATAACACGAAAAATATTTTTCTTGCAAAAGTGACATGGCAGACAAGACATGTGATGTAACACGTTGGAAAACAGTAACTATTTACGATTTTACTGGACAACCCGCTTAATAATCAGCTACACTAACTTGGGTAGATAGCGCTAATCATAAACATCCAGGAGGTAGCAATGGTTGTTAAGCAATTAAGGGCAATAACCCTGAGTGGGCGGTATTTTAAAACCAAGGATTTCAACTTAATCAAGGATACAATCAATCTATGTCCCAATTTAAGCAGGACAGAACTTGCCAAGACCATAAGTGAAAACCTATCATGGTATCAAAGCAATGGGGAGCCAAAATATCAAGCCTGCATGAAGGTATTGAAGAAGCTGGAGGAAGGGGGACATATAAAATTACCGCCATTAAAAGACAGCCCTCTAAGAGGAACTCACCATAAGATAGCAATCACAGAAAAGAGTAGTCCTGGCATTTTACTAAATGGGCGAATAGATGAATACAGTGCGGTAGTAATAGAGCCTGTTAAAGGCGAAGAGGACATGAGGTTATGGAATGAGCATATCGAAAGATATCATTATCTGGGATATAAGAGGGCATTTGGATGCCAACAAAGATATTTTCTTCGGTTTGATAAAGGGGAATTATTAGGATGTCTGTTATATTCAGCTTCGGCCTGGTCGGTAGCCTGTCGAGACAAATGGATTGGATGGAATAAACAACAACGCACTAAAGCTCTACCCCTGATTATCAATCTCTCTCGATTTCTGATCTTTCCCTGGGTCATGATAAAGAACCTTGCCAGCAAGGTTTTATCAATATCAGCTAAACAGGTAGTGGATGATTGGGAGCGGAAATACCATTACCGCCCTGTTTTACTTGAGACCTTTGTTGATAAGGCACGATATAGCGGCATCTGTTATCGGGCTGCCAACTGGAAGTATCTTGGGATTACCAAGGGGCGAGGACGAATGGACAGATATAATACCCATATTTCAACGATCAAAGAAGTTTTTGTTTACCCACTAACACCATCCTTTCGGGATGAGCTGAAAGGGGGTGAAGAGTAATGGGGCGTGCAGAGCTGCGCCGGAAAGAACTTGAGAAACGGAAGAGGCAAAAGAAGGCCAGATGTGAGACTCAAAAGCAGCTAAATGAAAGCCAAACTTCAGCAGGTCTAAAAGTACAAAAGAGCAATACTGCCAGTAATAGCAAAAGTCCTTTTAAAACAATACAGGAGGCTGACGATTGTATGGTATTGCATGGACGCAGGAATCTACGTTCACCATCACTGACGAAAAGGCTATGATAGATGTATTGAAGTTTCTAAAGGAAAGCATAAAATATAAGAATGACCATGAAGCTCCATCTTTTCTATTCCTTCTTAGTCCATACCGTTATCCTGAGTTGCCTGCTTACACTACCCACTTTCAAAAGTAGCATTCATTTAAAGTCATTCGTAAACTATGTCGTTTACTTACGAAATGAAGAAGGAAAAACTGTAGTAAAGCCTTCCTTAGCATATAAGGTTAACAAATCTGAGGCAAGGCTTCGAGGAAGGGCAAAGAATGCAAAGACTGTCTTAAAAACCAAAGAGATTGACGCGAAAGAAAACACTAAGCGTTTGGAATCAGAAAATGCGGTAATATCTGAAAGGGAAAGAACTGTAGAGAAAAATGTTACGCCTGGGAAGGCAGTTGAGGTTAAGGAACATTTAGAATTTTCAAAAGTTGAAAAGGCTTTGAAGGAAGAGACATCTGCCATAGTACAAACACAAGAGATGGAGTTGGCACAAGATGAAGTGAATAAAACTGAAGAGCTTGAAATGCAAAATGTAAGCGTGAAGACATCCCCAGTAACTGAAAAAACTGAAGAGGCGGTGAATCTTCAGGTGGCGGGAAACCCCGATAAAACTTTAGATGTTAAGATATCGTCATCAAAGGAGAAAGCCAGCGCTTCAGGGCAAGTTCCTTCAGGGATAGAGAAAGTGACTGAGGAAAAGGCTATGGGTTTTAGGGAAGAAGGTGCCAAGGTCACGGTATCTGAAGAGGCAAGGGTTACGGCTGAAGAAACCACATCCCCGGCTTTGCCTGAAACAGATACGGGAGCATTTTCTAAAGCTGTATCTGACAATGAGCTGATACCTTCTGAAGGGGGATTTAAAGAAGAAACAATACATGTCGAGGATGAAAGGGGATCAGTAGCAGAGATATTAACCTCTGAAAAAAACAAAATACCTTCAATGGCGGAAATAAAACCCGGAATCAAAAAGCAGACCGGAATTGGAGAGCAAAAGCCTCCTTTAGGTATCCCTATACCTGAAACTCCTTTTTTAAAGGACATAAAGGTAGAGGTTTTTTTAAGGAGGTTCTCTTCTGAGATACCCGCACCTGCTGCATCAGAACAGCCTCAACTTCCAAAGGCTACAGAGATAACCAATATCTCATGTGAAAAATCTGCTGACATCGTCGAGGTCCGGATTAAAGGTAATGGTTTAATGACACCCCATGTTTTTCCTGCAGATAATAACCGCGTTGTCATAGACATCCCCAATGTGGAGTTGAATGCCCCGCTTCTATCCGCAGTAGTATCACCTCTAAAGCGCATACGATCAGGGAAACACAAGCACAAAATCAGGCTGGTCCTTGATTTAAAAGAAAAGATGGATTTTGATGTTTTATCAACCGGGGACTCTATCGTGATTACTGTGCATAAAGTGGGGAAGAAGCCTTCTTTACCAATAAATGCCCAAAAGCCCGAAGAAAAAATAGAAACTGTAGAACTAAAGGAGATGGAGATGCCAAATGTCTTATTGCAGCTTCTTAAGAAGGCTCACCCGATGACCAATAGAAAGAATGGTTCAGAGAAACAACAAGAGGTAGCTGTTGTAGAGGGAAGAGAAGAAACGCATGTTGAAGGCACAATCGGGGTTATGAAGTTATTTTCTGTTGCAGAGGTTGAGAAAGGCATTTACACTTTTATTATTAAAAATAAAGGGAAAGAGCCATACGAGGCTGACGTTGTGTTCCGCCTTTTTGAGGGGAAGGCAGAAGAAAGGATTAAGGAGTATAAAGTTGTAGGACTATCGCCGAATGCCATATTACAATTTAAATTTGTTCTCCCTGAGGCGGTATTCTGGGACGATGAAGATTACTTCACCGGGGCGCTAGAGGACTCATACACCCTGACCAGGTTTAATGATAAAACAGGACTTATATGGAAGGAAGAAAAGGATTATTGATAGTATTTTCGTTTTTCGTTCAGGCATTTTTCTAATAGTATGGAGGTTTGATGTGGAACAGTTAGGGCAGAAACTGCTGAAAGAGAAAGTCGTTACAGAGGAACAACTTGAAAAGGCCATTGAGAGGCAGAGACTTCAGGGAGGAAGGATAGGTCACAACCTTGTTGCTCTCGGTTTTATAACGCCCGAAGAGCTTAATACATTCTTTAAGAGATACCCTAAGGCTCCAAAAACAGTGGAAGATACAAGACTTGAATTGTCTTTCATTGCCGACCTTACAATGAAACATATCCTCTTTATGGGTGATTTTAAAGTTACAGATGTATCAAAGCGTATTAAGCTTCCAATCTCGATTGTGGACCTTGCAGTAGGAATACTTAGGCAGGAAAAATTTATAGAGGTTAAAGGAGTAGACGGAGTTGCCTATATTTTTAATATTACCGGACGGGGTAGGAACAAGGCGGCAGAGCTGCTTGATATATGCAGATATGTAGGACCTGCTCCCGTCATTTTAGGTGAATACACGAAAATGGTGGAGTTTCAGACTATGAAGAACATCGTGGTAAGTGAAGAGAGCGTGAAAAGGGCCTTCTCCGATATCATAATAAGCGAACATTTATTGAAACGTCTTGGTCCCGCCATCAGCTCGGGAAAGGCCATATTCATTTATGGCCCTCCGGGAAACGGCAAGACTGTAATAGCAGAGACCATAGGAAAAGTTCTTCCGGAGACGGTTTATATCCCTTACTCACTTATCGTAGGAGGTCAAATCATAACCGTGTTTGACCCTGTAAGTCATATTCCCGCAACTCTTGAAAAGGAAGCGGATGCTGTGGATCACAGGTGGGTTCTTATAAAAAGGCCTACGATTATGACCGGAGGAGAATTTACGCTCAGGACACTCGATCTTGACTTCAACAACATCTCCAAATTTTACGAGGCCTCACTTCAGATGAAGGCAAACAATGGCCTCTTCATCGTCGATGATTTTGGAAGGCAGCAGATAGACCCACAGGACCTTTTAAACCGGTGGATTGTACCCCTCGAAAGGAGGACAGACTTCCTGACTCTCCATACAGGCATGAAGTTCAGTATCCCCTTTGACCAGCTCGTCATATTCTCTACAAATATCGAGCCCAAGAACCTTGTAGATGAGGCATTCTTAAGGAGGATAAGATATAAGATTATGATAGACCATCCGACAGAGGAAGAATACGAAGCGATTTTCAAGAGGGTATGCGAATCAAATGGTATTGCATTCAAAAGAGATGTGTTCGATTATCTCATAAATAATTTTTATCATAAGCTTGGCGTCAGGCTTAATGCCTGTCACCCCAGGGACCTTATAGACCACATCATCGACGATGCCCACTACTATAACCATCCCGCTCAACTTACAAAAAAGGGTATAGTTGCTGCGTGGGAGAATTACTTTGTGGAGATGTGAGCATATACCCTGAGGTAAGGATCCGCTAAAAAACGATTTTATTTGCCATGGAAGGAATTACGTCGTTTAGCGTTGCTCCGATGATAATAGCATATAAGAAGGAGACCAACCTCATCTTCCTTGACCTAATGTTAATTCCACAGTAAAATTGTTCAGTTCACATTCATATAGGAAGAGTTTTACAATGCAAAATAGATAGGAGGCTTGAGAATGTTTGATATAAAGTTAGAGAGACTTTTACCTGTGGTTGCCAAAAGATTAAAACCATTTATCGAAGAAATCTTAAGTGGGTATTCTGAGAATATCCATTCAATCCATATAGTTGGTAGCGCTGTAACAGAGGATTTTAATGAGAAGACCTCTGATATCAATAGCATATTTGCGCTAAAAGAGATGGACTTAAAGTTTATTGAGTTAATCGCTCCTTTCGGAAAAAGATACCGTAAAATGAGTATAGCAGCGCCTTTTGTTATGACTCCTGAGTATATCAAGCGTTCTCTGGATGTATTTCCTATTGAATTTCTGGATTTTAAATTCATCCATGAGACAGTCTTTGGAGAGGATATACTTAAAGATATCGAGATAAGCAGGGTAGACCTCAGGCATCAATGTGAAAGAGAGATAAAGAGTAAACTGATCGGTCTCAGGCAGGGTTATATCGCTTCAACAGGAAACAGGCATATGCTCACCGAGCGTTTTGTCAGTTCTATTGCTGGGTACATGCCACTTTTTAGAGGGATAATTTTTCTTATGGGCAAGGAACGACCTATCAGGAAACACGAGGTTATATCAGAACTTTCCGCTTCTACTGGTATCAATACAGATGTCTTTGGAAGGATTCTTGATATAAAGAGAGAAAAGCGAAAACTTAGCAAGGAAGAGCTCAAAACTGTCTTTGAGGAATATTACATAGCTACAGAGATGATAGGGAAGATTATAGATGAACTTCAGGTATAAGAGTCTATTTTTAATAATCCCCATCTGTCTCCTTCTTGTTACAGCCTCTTTTGCGGCTGTGCCTCCCATACCACAAATGCCCTCACACTATGTGGTTGATCTAGCAGGCATAATAAGTGATGATATTGAACTGCGCCTTGATAGATATCTTCAGGAACTTGAGCAAAAAACAACCGCCCAGGTTGTTGTTCTTACTATCATTTCACTCGAAGGCGAATCAATAGAGGATTTCTCGATTTCGACTGCGCATGAGAAGTGGAAGCTCGGTCAGAAAGATAAGGATAACGGTGTGTTACTTGTGGTTGCGCTTAAAGATAGAAAATACAGGATAGAGATAGGATATGGTCTTGAAGGCATACTGCCTGACAGCCTTGTCGGAAGTATTGAGCGTAAGTATCTTGTGCCGTATTTTCAAAAGGGCGATTACTCAACAGGGTTATATGCTGCGACATTGGCTTTAATAAACGAGATAGCCTCAAGCGAAGGTGTGGAGATAACAGGAATACCAAAGATCGAAAGGCGTGCTTATTATGGCAGGTCACCAAGGGGCGGAGGCATTTTAAGCGCAATCTTTGCTATTTTATTCTTTATAGGGGCAATAATATTATTCATAAAGCATCCGCGGCTGTTTCTGTTTCTCCTGTTGGCATCTTCAGTTGGTGGCAGAAGAGGCGGCTGGAGCAGTGGTGGTGGTTTTGGCGGAGGAGGCAGCTTTGGCGGAGGCGGCGGCGGTGGTTTTGGCGGAGGAGGCGCATCTGGAGGCTGGTAATTCTAAATATCTGCCTTCCAATTTAAAACAATTTTTGCAGATGGTGGGGGTTATGCATAATATTTCCGTATAAAGGAGGTCTTCGATGGGAAAAGGTTTAAAAATAGCTTTGATAGTCATAGGTATTCTACTGTTAATTGGATTTGGGACTTTCAAATGGGTAGTTGGTGAATATAACAAGGTTATTGGAATGGACGAGAATGTTAAGGCAAGCTGGGCTCAGGTTGAAAACCAGCTAAAGCGAAGATACGATCTGATCCCCAATCTTGTTGAGACAGTCAAAGGTTATGCGAAGCACGAAAGAGAGATCTTCGAGAATATTGCTGAGGCAAGGACCAAATATTTTCGGGCAAAAGATGTAAAGGGAAAGATACAGGCTTCCAATCAACTTGAGGGTGTGCTGTCAAGGCTTCTGCTCCTGAGAGAGGCTTATCCCCAACTCAAGGCAAACGAGTCTTTTCTCAAACTTCAGGATAGCCTTGAGGGTACAGAGAACAGGATTTCTGTTGAGAGAAAGAGATACAATGAATCGGTACAATTGCTGAATACGTACAGAAGAACTGTTTTCGGCAGGTTTTTTGCTGCTTTAGCAGGCGTATCTGCTGCAGAATACTATGAAATCCCAGAGGGTCAGGCAGAGACTCCAAAAGTAACTTTTTGAGAAATGATAATTAGACTTTGCCAGAACAATGATTAACAGACGGGAATTTATGATTAGAGATTTTTTCTAACCGAACAGATCAAGGATTTTTGTGCTATAATTCAGCGTGAATAAAAAGGTTCTCATGAGAGGCAATGAAGCGATTGCCGAGGCTGCAATTCAGGCAGGCTGTCGCTTCTATGCAGGTTATCCAATAACACCCCAGAATGAAATACCTGAGTACATGTCATGGAGGATGCCCGAGGTTGACGGCGTCTTCATCCAGGCTGAAAGCGAACTTGCTGCAATAAATATGGTTTATGGCGCATCTGCTGCAGGCGCAAGGGCCATGACCTCGTCAAGCAGTCCCGGCATAAGCCTGAAACAGGAAGCAATATCTTATCTTGCAGGTGCAGAACTCCCTGCAGTCATAGTTAACATGCAGAGGGGCGGACCAGGCCTGGGGAATATCTCCGGTAGCCAGGCAGATTATTTCCAGGCTGTAAAGGGTGGAGGACACGGGGATTATAAACTGCTTGTATATGCTCCTTACAACCTTCAGGAGTTATGGGATCTAACGTTGCTCGCCTTTGATAAGGCTGACGAATATAGAAATCCTGTAATGATACTCGGAGACGGAGTTATCGGGCAGATGATGGAACCCTTTTATCCAACACCATATGCGAGACCTGAGCTTCCTTTAAAAGATTGGGTGCTCGATGGCTGTAAAGATAGGACACCACGGGTAATAAAATCCCTTTATATGGGAGATGGTGAACTTGAAATGAGAAACAATATACTCCAGAAAAAATACAGGGCAATGAAAGATAAAGAAGTGAGGTTTGAGAGTTATTATATTGAAGATTCTGAGACTATAATAGTTGCATTCGGAATTGCTGCAAGGATTGCCCTTTCTTCAGTAACGAGGCTCAGGCGAGAAGGATTCAAAATCGGCCTTTTCAGGCCAATCACACTCTTCCCATTTCCTGAGAAAGAACTCTTCATGCTTTCCGGAGAAAAAAGACGGTTTGTTACAATAGAAATGAATGCCGGCCAGATGGTGGAGGATGTTAAGTTAGCAATTAATGGCAGATCCGAAGTGCTATTTTACGGTAGACCCGGTGGTGTTATTATGACTCCTGAAGATGTTCAAGAAAAAGTAGAGCAGTTATTAAATTAAGGGCTTGCGCTGAACTTATCTGAATTAAAAAAACAAATCCTTTTTGATAAATTTTTCAATTTGATTTTATTCTTCTTTTTCTTTAACCTCTGAATCTATTCTGGTATCTTGTTGGGCACAGACTTCTTTCTTAAAACGCCGCTGTCTTTTCTCTTCCTGCTTTTTCTGGCGGGAAAGTTCTTTTCTTCTCTTTTCACCTTTATATGCTCCAGCATGTTTTGCCAATTATAACCTCCTTATTTTTATTGTCATTATATCATAGGTGCAGATATTAAATCTTTGCGGCGGTTGCTAGTTCAATAATTTTGTTTCCTATCTTCATATTGTTTTACTTTTTATTCTCACATATGCTAATCTAATCCTGAAGTTTCAGAAGTTTTTGTATCTGATAAGGCCACAAGGACTTTTAGCTTTGTGGCCTTTTTTATTTTGGTTATTCTGATACTTTAGTTTATAAGTAAGGAGGTAATAAGATGGCTAACGGAACAGTTAAGTGGTTCAATGAAACCAAGGGTTTCGGGTTTATCACAAGCGAAGAAAGCGGAGATGTTTTTGTGCACTATTCTTCCATCTCTGGCAACGGGTTTAAGTCACTTGTCGAGGGTGATGAAGTCAGCTTTGATATTGAAAAAGGCCCGAAGGGTCTTAAGGCAATCAATGTGGTTAAACAGTAATTGACTTGAACAGTCCCCCTGATAACAGGGGGACTGTTACATAAGTATTGTTTGAGAATTTAGTATATCCAATATAACAAACCGTCTAAATAGCCCTAAATGATTTTATCAAACTCCTTCTTAAAGTACCGTGTTGTAAGGTCGTCAAAAACACAAATTTCAATCAATTCAAGGCTGCTCTTTGGATTTTCCTTTATATAATTTAACGCCTCTCCTACCAGTATTTGTGCGCATCTATCCTTTGGGAATCCAAAAATACCTGAGCTTATAGCAGGCATAGACATACTCTTTAACTTTTTTTCTGATGCGAGCAAAAGACTGCTCAGAACAGCATTTTTTAGTTTATTGTCCTCATCTCCTTCGCCCATCCCGGGCCCGACTGCATGAATGACGAATTTTGCGGGCAACTTACCTGCACTTGTAATAACCGCAGTGCCAACAGGTGTGAATCCGATTTTATCACTCTCTTCCTGTATAACCTGCCCGCCTTTCCTTACAATTGCACCTGCAACCCCGCCACCGTGCTTGAGGTGAGAATTGGCTGCATTCACGATAGCATCCACATCTCTTTCTGTGATATCTCCCTGAACAAGGCGAAGAGTCTTCCCATCGATTTTATATTCTGAAATAATTTTCATGAAACCCTCCTTTTTTAAGATCATCTTTTGTTGAATGGGGCAATACAGTGGTTCTGTCCTTGTCGCCTTTGCCGCTTCTTACAACTATTATGTTAGAATCGAAATCAATATCCTGAACCCTTAAACGTGCAAGCTCCATAAGACGGAGTCCCGAGCCATAGAGAAGTTTTGCCATTAAAAGATAAAGCCCCTGCATATGCTTGAAGATATTTTGAACCTCTTCGATGGATAAGACAACAGGCAATTTCGGGCCGCGCTTTGTTCTTACCGTCTTTCCGAGATCGCTGAGCCCGATGCCAAGCACATCCCTGAAAAGGAAAAGAAGCGCATTAAACGCCTGGTTCTGCGTTGAAGCCGCAACACGCTTAGTGATTGCAAGATGGCTCAGGAATTTCTGAACAGCCTCCGGCGTAAGGTCTGCGTCAGGGTCCCCTTTCGTAATCTCGCGCATATAGGCAAAGAAACGCTCCGCCCAGTCAAGATAAGCAAGTTCAGTGTTGTAGGCAAAGTGTTTGAGTCTGATCAGCTTCTTCATCTCCGCAAGGAGCTTTCGGCTGTCGGAAAGGCGTCCTGCCAGTCTCTCTTTTCCGGACAGAGTTTTCAGCTCTTCGCTGCCTTTAAAGTGGTTGAGATACAGGCGCAGGGCCTCCCCCGCCTGGCGGACCTGCCAGTCCTCAATGTTTTCTTTGGCCTCAAGAGAATTCAGAAACTCAGCAACTGTCTGGCCTATATCGGCCTGCCCCTTACTGTTGTTGAAGGCAAGGAACTTGCTGACCCAATTCGCAAGGTAAGGAACGTTTTTTTCAGGAGCCAGTTTTTGGGAAAGAAGAAAGTCCTGGAAATCGGGCAAAACCGCCTCTGGGATCATTTTGTAAATTCTCCTTTCATATGCGAAGTTCGTTTATTTCGGATATTATCCATCAAAAACGAAATCAAGGCAAGTGATTTATTTTGCTTCCCTTGTTTTTAAAAGTTTTTTTTGTTGACCCTGATAAACGGCTGTGCTATATTCTTGGCATGAAAGGGACTTTCGTATAGTAATATGTTCGGCTGATAAGAAGCAATGGTCAATCCAGGAGGCAAAACATAGATGGGTTTCTTGAAACAGCTTCTCGGTTTACAGCACATCTGGCGTGAAGGAGAGAATCCGTGCCCCGGGTGCGGACGCCTTATTCGGCTATTGACGGACCAACCAACGATGATCCGCGCCTCAGCTCTCGACTCTGGTCAGGTTAGGACAGGTTTTCAGTGCAAGAGGTGCCATACCCTGTACCATAATAGTTGTGCCCCTCATATGGTCAAACAAGATTTGATGAATCCACCAGATTTTTTGCCTCAAGAAGAGAGAGATGGGTCCCGTTCGCAAGGAGAAACTCATACAGGCCAGTGCTTTTGTGGTTTATCAGATTTTCGGCAGGTTGTAATCGAACGTGAGAGCCCACCATGCTACGGCCCAAATGAAAGGGACAACTGTGAGGCGTGCGGTTTGCTCAAGAGGTTCTGTCGATGCGATTTCTACGCAAAATGGGAAAGTTAATGCTGAAAACGTTGACCTACTATAGAGTCTATTCAGCCGAACAAGGCGCTGCACCTGACCGCTATTCCGCTGCGCTCCATAGCGGCAGGTGAGCTTTATCGTTAGCCCTCATATAATCAGGCATATCAAATAGACATTGAAAAATGGACCGCCATCATTTTAGAATTAATCAATGTTAAAAACAGTAATTAATAAGAGGACAGCAAAGGCAAAGAGTAGTCCCAAAAGGATAGCGAAATATTATCTGCATGAAAATCCCGTTGAATTTTATATCTCAGAAGAAACATCTACTTACGGAGATAATGGAAAGAAAAAGCCTTTCACTATTTACTATGATAACCCCGAACACTCAGTAAGGCTTCTTAAGGGCAATTGCATCGCCATATTAAATCAGGCGAGAGAAAATAGTGTTGATATGATTTTTGCTGATCCCCCTTATTTCCTCTCAAATGGTGGCATTACCTGCCATGCAGGGAAAATGGTTCCTGTAAATAAAGGCAAATGGGATAAATCGAAAGGCGTTGAAGAAAACCATAAATTCACTCTTGAATGGCTAAAGGCTTGTCAGAGAGTATTAAAACCTAACGGGACTATTTGGGTTTCTGGAACGACACATATTATTTACTCAGTAGGTTTTGCTATGCAGGAGCTTGGCTACAAGATTCTCAATGATATTATTTGGTATAAACGCAATGCTCCACCGAATCTTTCATGTCGCTACTTTACTCACTCAACCGAGATAGTTTTATGGGCAGCAAAGAATGAAAAGAGCAAACATTACTTTGATTATCAATTGATGAAAAAGACAAATCAAGGCAAGCAGATGAGAAATGTTTGGGAAATTTCAGCTCCTCCAGCAGAGGAAAAGAAGTTCGGCAAACATCCTACTCAAAAACCAGTAGAGCTTTTGACAAGAATAATCCACGCATCAACAAAAGAGGGTGATTTGGTTTTAGATCCATTTTGCGGAAGTTCAACAACAGGGGTGGCAGTGGTTTTATTAAACAGAAAATATGTAGGCATTGATCTAGAGGATGAATATTTACAGCTTTCAAAAAAACGTCTTGAGGACGCAATTAAAAAGTCATCAGTAAAATACGAACAGGTGGAGCGTGTAAGCGGAAATTACATCCCTACTGTTAGAACGCAAGGAATCTTATGACTAAACCACAAGGCTCTCTGGCTAATGCATCAGGAAATATATTGGAGCAGACTGTTAAAACAGTTTTCCAAAACAAAGGCTTCATCATCGTTCCTTATCGGGAGAGAGAAAAGCATCCCGATAAATATGGAACTGAACTGTTAGTTACAAATGTACCTTACACAACAATTTATAACCATCCTGGACACACCGAGTTTTTAGCCAAGTCTGATAAGTATAAGTTTGAAATTAGGATTGAGTGCAAATGGCAACAATCAGCCGGTTCGGTAGATGAAAAATTGCCATATCTTTATTTGAATACTATTGAAGCCATGCCGGAAAATCATATCGTCATTATTATTGATGGGGAAGGTTTTAAAAAAGGATCAAAAATATGGCTGAGAGAAGTTGTAAAACAAAAGAAATATACAAGCGTTGCCAATAAAAATAAAACTATTGAGATCTTCAATTTGACAGAATTTATCACATGGGCAAATAAGCTTTTGAGATAAGTTTAAAATTATCAGTACCAGGAGAGTCTTTTATGCAAGAAAAAACTTTGTTGCCCATATTTTGGCTTATCAGATAAAACAACATAAATTATTAAAGACAAGAAGGGCTAACAAGAAAATCCAGCGGACGGGGAATAACCGCTTTTTGATTTTGACTAAGGTAATTGCCCCCGCCGCTGATTTAGCTCATTAGTTGCAGTAATTTGCGAGGAGATGATTTATGAATACAACATTCAATACAATTGCCAATGCTAAAGAAGTAGTCGATAACATCCGGAAGGAAATTGAGGATGCCAGAGGAACTCACATTTGGGACGATTACGTCAACGCTTTACGGTTAATTTCTCAGGTTGTGTTTACTCGTAGTTCTGGATTCATCCTCGAACTTATCCAAAATGCAGAAGATTCAGGCTTAGACATGACAGAGTCGGGTACATTTGAAATTAGAATGAATCAGCAACGAGTGAAAATTTCTCACAATGGTCGACCATTCAATGAAAATGATGTAAAGGCGATTTCCGGTATCCGTTCATCCAAGAAACCAGAGCGTGGTTTTCTGGGATACCTCGGAATCGGTTTCAAATCAGTTCTCAAAATCACTGACCGACCTGAAATCTACTCCAATGGTTTTCAATTCAAATTCGACAGGACTTATTGGACCGACCCAAGCTCCACTCCTTGGCACGTCATCCCAATCTGGATTGATGAGCCTTCTGAACCAGTTGATATTTCAAGAACAACTTTTGTAATCCCTTTCCGAGAAACAACGGATGCTTCACGCATTGTTGACGAAATCAAAAAAATCCGTCTTGAACTCTATTTATTCCTCCGTTGGTTAAAAAGAATTAATATCATAAATGAGATTTCTGGAGAACACTGGACACTCGAAAATCTTGGAGAGAATCAAGAAGGCATTTCGACTCTGAAAAGTGATGGAGAGGAGCGACGATTCAAGTTTTTCCGACGGAATGTCGAAGTCCTCCATTGGGTCAAAGCTGACAGGCTAACTCAGGAATATCGAGCCAATGTCACCAAACGGGAGATCGCAATTGGATTTGCACTTGATATGGATGGCAATCTTGTACCAGACGAAGCTGGAGCAATGTATGGTGGGGTATATTCTTTTCTACCGCTTGGTGAGGCAAAGAGTGGAGCGAAATTTCCAATTCAGGCCGACTTCCTTGTGCAACCGGGTCGTGATGCCTTGAACTACGAAGCGAAATGGAACCATTGGATTCTCGAAGAAGTAAAAAAACTTTGTCTGGATGCGATCGATTTCTTCAAGAAACACAACATTTGGAAGTATCAATACTTGCCAGCCTTCGAATTCACACACTCAAAAGGGTTAGAATCTTTCTACAAGCTCTTCTATCCGAAACTTATTGAACCTATAGAGAAACACCTTGCATCAACAGGTTCTGTTCTTACCGTTGATGACCAATGGGTAAAAATCAGTGAGGTCGTCTGTCTAACAGAACCACAGAAAGCTGTTGATGATATCGTCCTCCTGCAACTTTTCGAACCTGAAGAGATTGCACCAACTTTTGGTGGAAAAGAGAATCTCAAGTTAGTCCATCCCAAAGTTATCGAACAGAAGAATCACCCTTTTGAAAAAGTAAATCGTTGGAATCTTCTTGAGAATTCGGAATTTCTCCAAACCAAATCAAAAGAACAAAATGCTGGGGTATGGTTTGCTAGGTTTTATAAATGGTTACGAGACAATCCACTCAAAGAAAAATATTTCTATTACACATGGCGAGAAAGACCATTAGGTTATCACAAATATGAGATAGTTCTAACTGCACAAGGAGACTTAAAAAAGGGGGGGTGATGTATATATTCCAGACTTGACCTCCGATAACGCGGCGATTAACGAATTAGCGACCCTCTTGCAGAATTCCAAACCAATAATCCATTCAGATATTTTTTCAACTACCATAGCTGAAGACTCTGAAAAGCTAAAAGGATTTTTGAGAGGTCTGGTTGGCGTTCAACTCTTGGATGCAAAAACAGTGTGCAAAGAAATGATACTTCCAAAAATCGTCTCAAAGGCCCCACAACCTTCGCCGGACGAATTATTATCCCTTACCAAACTCTGCAAAGAAATCCTCGGTACCGATCTTGGTTACGGTATCGAGCTTTGGGTTAAGACAAAATCTGGAAATATCAAAACTAGCAAAGAAGTCTTCTTGTCTTCTGAATTCAAACCTCTCAGGAATTGGGAAACGCATCAAGCCTTTGTCCCAGGACTGAGCTTCATTGATGACGATTACTTGTCAGCCGATTGCACCGATGATGACCTGAGGATGTGGCGTGATTTTTTTAAAAGCTGCCGGCATCAGGGAGAATCCGGATAATGGAGTTGAGCAATTCGCTATTAACTTTGCACTGGAAAAGTTGAAAGGAAAATATAAAAATGTTCAGCTTGTTGAGAAACTCAATTATGGTTTTGACATTCTATCTGAAACCTCCAATGGTTCCACAATCCAAGTTGAGGTCAAAGGTGTTAGTGGCGAACAGGATGTAGAACTAACAGGAAACGAAGCGGATGCTGCAAACAGCTATCAAAAATCATTCTATTTATGCGTTGTTTCATCGATTCCAAACTCGCCAGCCATTCATTTGGTTAACAATCCTGCTGTTGTTGGCAAGAAAGATAAACTAACAATTTCAGCAGAAGTTTGGAAAGCTTCTGAAACTATGTAGGCAAATGAACTTTCGACGATTATGATAATGATTGCAACTAACAAATCACTCCAGCGGACGGCTTACAGCCGCCGCTGAGTTCACTCGTTCCCCACTCGCTCCGCTCGTGGGGAATGCGGCGCTGAGCGGAGTGGGTGTGCCTGCGCTCCGCGAGTGGGGAACCAGGCACAGGAGCGGACATGCCGCTCAGCGCCGCATTACCATAATATACGAAACAATGGAATATTGGGAGAACACATGATCATGAAAAAATATAAGCTATTTGTCTTTCTCTCAATTTTCGCGACTCTGATAGTGTTGACCGTCGCCTGTGAGTCAAAGGAAGAGAAAGAGCGGAAGGCGTATGCTGAATTGAAAGAGAAAGAGCAAAAGGCTTGGTCTGAATTACAAGATGCTGTAAGTTCTTTATTAAAGAATAGCCAAGGCGTAGCTAATGCACCTTCCTACTATGGTGGCCCAGTTCCGCACAAGTTGGATTATTGGGAGAATTTCGATTTTAAGGACTGCGATTTGTTACCTGATGAATGGATAGCATCCTCCATCTCTGAACTTCAACTATGCCTCAAAATAACGACAACCAAAATCCCGACTGGAAGAACTCAAGAGTACAAGACGGTAGGCACGGAAGCTGTAAGTACGGCAGAACTTCTCCATCAGACTTGGACGCTTACGTTGATGGAAGCACGGACAGCGAAAGTGATCGCAACCAAAGTGATCGAGGGGGATGGCCGTTTCCCGGATTCTGTATCGAGCTTTGGGTGGTCAGTCCCGGACAAGGTCAGTGATAGCGTTGACACCTCCTCAGTCCGCGAATGGTTGCGTCCGTACGTAGTCAACCAGGCGGTGGTGGCTGAGAAGCCGGCAGAGGAGACCCGGCGATAATCCGAGGAGGCACAGAAACAGACGGCGGAGGCAGATAGCAGGGACAAGCAGCAGAGCAAGGAAATCCAGCAGATGAAGATAATATAAGGCAGATGCAAGAACAGATGATAAATATGCCCCCTGCACAGCGGGAACAAATAGCGAAATCGTTCGTCGAGCAGATAGCGAACAAGGACGAAGACCACAGTTCATCTCAGTTCTTGCTGATATTAACCGGACGAAGTCCACGTAAATGATAACCAGCGGGTCCACGGCGACGCGCCCAAAGGCGGCGCGTGACCCGCGTGTTCCCCCCTCCGCTCCGCTACGGGGAGAACCAGGAGTTCGAGACGGATTGCCCCTCCGCAGTAAGTAGGGGACGTTGCCACGTTGCCAATTTAACCAACTTATCAAGGAACAGTGTAGAAGTATTTTGAATAAGGTTGCTGTTTTAAGTATTATAGATATAAGGTGACGTATATTTCGGTTGAGAATGGTGACGCTTCAACCCAATGAAAATTGTAGGCGAAATCCTCAAGATTGAAACAATTGCAGAAGGTCATAGAATTCGTGAACGTAAGCAATTGCGGCAACGTTATGGATATGGCAATTGGCGCAAGATGAAAGGAATTGCTACAGTGGAATTATCTGATGGGCATATCGGAAAAGCTGAAGTTCATTGGTATGAGGCTCATGGTATTGGGAAAGTCAAAATGAAAGTAAAGAGGTGGTTATGAGATTTGTTGTTTGTGTGGAGTTGGGTGAACTTGGTGATTTTTCCGGAGATGATCTGACAATTGGACGGGTTTATGAAGTTCTTGAAGATGCTGACGAGCATGGAATGTTGCGAATCATCGATGATTCCGGCGAGGATTATTTATATCCGTATACACTTTTTGAACCCGTGGATATTCCAGCCAAGGCCGCTGAGCGCTTACACAATGTTTTTGCTTGTAATAGATAGCTGACGATTGAGCGTAAGCGCAAAGGACAGCATGGATGGGGTCTAGTCTTATCTCTTGCAATGGACCGGAATGACGAGGGTTCCAACCAATCGTTCCAGCGGGGAACCCGCTGAACTCCTTGTTAGGCGAATAAGATATGGTATTATAAGAACAAATGCCAACAGTACTTAGAGTTGGGCCGTATCGGTTTTTCTTTTATGCAGGAGATAGAGATGAACCTAAGCATATCCACATTGAACGTGAGGATAAAATTGCAAAGTTCTGGCTTGATCCTGTAAGGTTACAAAGTAGTGGAGGGTTTAGCCGGCTAGAAATTAGTAAAATCCACAAAATTATTATTGAAAATCATTCAAAACTATTGGAGGCATGGGATGAATATTTTGGCAGTTGAGAAAAGACTCCCAAATGCTGAAGACGTAAGAGTAACAGAGGATACTCTAAGCGTAGACTTAAGCGATGGAAGAACAATTTCAGTTCCTCTTGAATGGTTTCCTCGTTTAGTACAAGCTACTGCAGAGGAACGAAATAACTGGAGATTAATAGGTAGAGGTCACGGTATCCATTGGGAAGACCTTGACGAGGACATCGGTGTTGAAGGACTGTTGGCCGGCAAACCATCGGGGGAGAGTCAATCATCTTTTAAAAAATGGTTAAACCAACGTCAATCTCGCCTAACAACTCGTTCCAGCGGACGTGGTAACCCGCGCCGCTGAGCTTTATCGTTAGAACCAAAAACAAATGAAAGGATCATTCATGAGCTCAAATGATCACGTCCCGGATGATGAGTATGAAGAGGAACCGGATGAAGATGAGAAGCGGATTATGCCGGTCTTCGCAACTGACGGGGTGCCACAGGTTACGGAGGAGAACCTTCTCGTATATAGACAGTTCTTACTGGCGCGATTTGATAAGAAACGCATTCTAACCGGGCGGGAAGATTTCCCATGGGAAGAGAAGTACGTAATGGGCGTAGGCGATCGGAAGGAATATGAAAAGCTAAAGAAAACCATGCCCTCCTACACGGACGAATACGAACTAATGGGCATACTTGAAGAAGAAATTGAAGAAAATGATCTGATCGCTCGCGTTAAACGATTGGCAGATGGAAAGCGTTTCGACATAGGCCTATCATGGCTCACCACGAAAGTCGAAGAGGGCAAAGACTATCAGTTACTCGATGATTTTGCGACTTGGGTTGTTAACTGGTAATAGTTACGATGAGACTCTACCCCGTCGGTCAACCGGACGGCGTGTAACGTGGTTGCTTTTTCCCGGAACCTCAGTGGCCGCTGGTTACCTCTGAGTTGAGCGGGTAAAACTTGTGACTCTTTACAGGGTTGTTTCGCAATAGCGTTCGAGAATAGTATTGGGCTAAACAAAGGTAAATAGCATGTCCGCAGCTAAGAAAACTCGCTTCGGGGGTATGCCGCCTAAATACAACTTCGTCTTCAATCCCTATCCAGACCTGCGTTTTTCGCGCTGTCCCTTTTGCAACCGCAAGGCCGGCCAGCGCAAAGTGCCCCTGCTCATTCACGTCGACCCGTCGCGCATGATTGCCCTCAACTACACTTGTCGGTACTGCCAACACTGCGACCTGCTTGTCGCTCACAAGGATGAAATCGAACATTTGTTGTACGATCTGTTTAACGACTATGACCCTCAGGCGATTGGGAACGATTATCTGGTCGTCGGGACGGCGGAGAAAGGTGCTTGGCGCGAAGGTCTGAAACAACCCAAGGCGATGGCGGAGATGTTGCCTTACGTCCACGACTTCAAAACCTACTATCAAGAACTGCGTATGACGCAACCCGGCTGGTATGGTCCTAACCAAGAGCCGCTGGTTATGAAGCCACCCGAATCGCAAGAGTGGGTGAAGGGACGGAAAATAGGGGACATTGCCAATTTAGACAACTTTTATTAAATGACTGAGAATTGGAAATAATGATCACCAACCAGTCGTTCCAGCGGCAAAGCCGCTCAACTGCTGCCCTCCGCTCAGGGAGAACCAGGAGTTCGAGACAGATGCCCCTCCGGGGCACCGCTCAGCGCCGCGTTATGTTTGAAAGGAAAAGAAACAATGAAAAAATTATTTTGCGGAATATGGCTGACATTATTGCTATCAAGTCATGTTTGGGCTCGAGATGTAAATACTGTCAAAGCAGAAATTATAGTTTTCTATGCTGGTATACGGGGCACACCGATAACCATTAAAGAAACCATTAAAAAATAGAGTTCAACACATAACAAATTGTTGTACCTGACATTTTTCCGCTGCGCTCCAAAATGCAGGTGAACTCAATCGTTAGTGCGCCAAGCGAAACTTGGCGCTTCTTGTGGGGTGGAAGTCCCCATCGGGCAAGGTCTAACCAACCACCCGTACCGAGTGTTGCAACTGTTAGGAGGTGGAGAAGCCAAACGAAGCGGTTGAAGCGTACACAGGGAACCACGTAGACCGCAGGGGAGACCGCACTCCCTCACTCCCTTAAGCTTGATACAGCCCCGTTAGCGAATTTAAAGCAGGCGGCGATGGTTTTAACGTGCCAGAAGCCAACACAAAGGGACCGTAATGGTGAGGTTCTGGAGGGTCTGTCGGGGTCCACAAAGAGCGTGGTATGCGTGGAAAGGAGCGTCAAGAACTTGGGAGACCCTGGCAGTTCCTGGCGCATTGGATGGGGTTTTTGGAAGCCGGCGCATGAGATACGGATTTAGCCACATACGGGGAAACCCTGGAACAGAGGTATGCCGGACTCTAAGCGTGGTGGAAGATGCCTCGTGAAGATGAGACAGGTAGGCGAACCGACTGAAAGAAGGGAAGCTGATGGCTGTCAGGGAGTCAGATCAGCCAATAGTACTCGGGGGGCGGGAAAGCCGTCCACATGGGGAAGGGGCTGACGGGTATACGTAGTCAGCAAAGGAAACATTGACCGGACGAGGAGGGCCGGGAAAACAATGCAAACCTTACTGCTGAGGATAGCGGCAAATTGCGGAAGCGAGTATACTTGAAGAGCCCGGTGCGGGAAAACTGCACGCCGGGATCTGTGAGGGGGCGGTTGGGTAACTGGCTGTCCTACCTTGATGGCAACATCAGTAGGAGGTGATGTGTATGATTGTATTGTATGATAAACGTAGTGATTACGCCATACGAACAACCGGCTGAAAACCTATATGTTAATTATTCATCGGCAAAATAACACCGCTAATAGAACGAGGCCGACTTTTCAGCCTCGTAACTAAGAAAGGAGACTGACATGGCAGAAATAGTGCTGTTTCAACACGCGAACTTTCGTGGTGCGCATAAACACCTTTACGGCTCTGAGCCTAATCTCGCTGCCCCTGAGGATAATTTTTTCAATGACAAAATATCTTCTTTTGTCATTGTCTCTGGAACTTGGCAGTTTTTTAGAGATGTCAACTATGGGGTACCAGCATCCAATGTTTTCGGACCTGGCAGATACGCTTGGGTAGAAGGCGTTGGGATTCCGAACGATTCAATTTCCTCGGTAAGAAGGGTTTCCGGCTAAAACGCCTTTGGTAAAGCGAGAAGAAGAGTGCGATCAGGTTTTTCATCTTGCTACTGCTTCGATCCGGGTAAGTCGAGCAACGGCTTTATCGTTGCTCGACCACTATTTCAGTCTTCCATACTTTGTATCGGTGCTACTTTTGTGCTGGCATTTATCATCTTTGCTATAACTATTATTTTGTATTATGTTCTGCCATTTGATGCAACCAATTATACGAATGATAAAGAAAGTGACGAAGATGATTATGATAATGACTATGAAAATATCGAAGAAAAATCTGATAATTTTTCAAAGAGGCGATTTACTGTTGTAGATACGAAAAAAGTTGGTAGAAATGAACCCTGTCCTTGCGGAAGTGGCAAAAAGTATAAGTATTGC
>Ga0172375_10002478_pt1 | contig 28603 bp, 30 predicted proteins | sample LakKiv1m_FD_114537 | JGI IMG/M metagenome (GOLD analysis project Ga0172375, IMG submission 114537) | Freshwater microbial communities from Kabuno Bay, South-Kivu, Congo - kab_092012_11.1m | ecosystem: Environmental > Aquatic > Freshwater > Lake | place: Democratic Republic of the Congo... | reverse complement strand
TGATGGCTGCCCAGGCAGGGTTACCGCCGCTGGATTTTACCGGAATTGTCGGGAATAAGAAGAAGGAATACATTTCTGCGATTCATGCCGGAATGGATCGAAACTATAATCCGATGGAGAAACTATTCAGATATATTATTCGTAAGATGCTGCGGACTCACGGACAACAGACATGAGTTTTTTCTTTGCAGATCTGGGCAGCTTCGGGTATTTTGTAAGAACTCCCTCGACCGCTGTTGAAGATGCGACAGACTGTTCGATAAGAGCCTTGCGCAGTTTGGGGTCTTTGAGAAATGGATTGGTCTCTTTCAATGACTTCTTGCGCATGTTTAATTTTACCATAGATGAGGGTTGAATGGAGGGAAGATTGGGTTAGGGAGAGTGAAGGAAAGTGAGTGAGGGGCTTGAATAAAATTAAGTTAAAAGAAATCACGAGTAAAATTGGGAGTGGCGCAACACCAAGGGGTGGAAAGAATTCATATAAATCTGAAGGTATATCGCTAATCCGAAGTATGAATGTCTATGATTCTGCATTCGAATATACCGACCTTGCATTTATTAATGAGATGCAGGCAAAGGAACTTTCAAATGTTCAAGTTGAACGAAACGATATACTCCTAAATATTACTGGTGCATCCGTAGCGAGATGTTGCATGGTGCCAGATAATATATTACCTGCAAGAGTTAACCAGCACGTATCAATAATACGCATTAGACAGGAAATGGCTAATCCACGACATATCCTTTATTGTCTTATCAGTCATCAATATAAACAAAAACTCCTTGCCATTGCACAAGGAGGTGCTACACGTGAAGCTTTGACAAAAGAAAAAATTGAAGATTTTGAAATTCTCGTCCCATCACTTAGTAATCAACACAAAATCGCCTCTATTCTTTCAGCCTATGATGACCTTATCGAGAACAATAATAGGCGGATTAAGATACTAGAAGAAATGGCGCAGGCAATTTACAGGGAATGGTTCGTCAACTTCCGCTTCCCGGGTCATGAGAAAGTAAAAATGGTCAAGTCGGAATTGGGGATGATTCCGGAGGGGTGGGAGGTTGCAAAGGTCGGAGATCTTCTATGGAAAATAGAAAGAAGACCGAGAGTCAAAAAAGAAGATTACTTAAAGCAAGGCGAAATACCTGCCATTGATCAAGGTGCAGAATTCATCGGCGGCTATACAAATGATCATGACGCTTTGCATGATAACCCCTTACCAATTATTGTGTTTGGCGATCATACTCGAATAGTCAAATATATTGATTTTCCTTTTGCCAGCGGAGCTGATGGCACGCAACTGCTATATCCCGAAAATGAAGAATTAATGCCTGCATATTTCTACTATACTGTTAAGAATATCGACTTATCTAGTTTTGCATATGCACGTCATTTTAAGTTTCTTAAAGAGCAAGAGGTGTTAATTCCTGATAGCCAGACATTGAAACTCTTCAATGAGAATGTAGGACTGTTTTTGAAACAAACGAGTATATTTCGAAAAAGGAACGACGTTCTTCGCAAAACCCGCGATCTCCTGTTGCCGAAATTAATCAGCGGGGAGATTGATGTGGAAAATATGAATTTTACAGGAAGAGCATAATCATGCCAAGACTATCACCTCAAGAGACCCAAGCAGTCGCTGAGTTGGCCGCAATGCTGTATACTTATCTGCCAGGTACGGCACATCCAATGTCGAGAGTGAAAATTGACTTTGGTTCTGTTGCTACTTCTGTAGGAGTTGGAGATTTTTGGCCTGGTGGCAGTAAACAACCAGCCATTGAAGCATTACTTGAAGCCACTCTCCAAGTCCGTAGAGACAAATTTTGTTCATTAATGGTCCGCATCGTACAAGAGGGAATAAAGTATAGAAGTAAACAAGGGTCTCCAATTACACAAGAGGAGATGGCGAAACTTAACAAGTTGATCGCCCGCTTTGGTTTTAAGATACCAGAACTTGTAGATAAAATTTTATCTCGGCATTACCTCGCCAAACTCCGATTGCCGAGAAGAAAGAAGCCATAAAAGATGTTCAGCCGACCCTCACACCAGCAGACTTACAACATCTTAAAAACCAGTTTCTTCAAATAAGCCAGATCGAGCAACACCAACGAGGGTACGCTTTCGAAAAATATCTCCACGATCTCTTTACCATCTATAGGTTCAATCCAAGACCATCTTTTAAAATAGTAGGGGAACAGATTGACGGTAGCATTGAATTTGATCATGAAATATACCTTATTGAGGCTAAATGGCAGACAGCCGCAATTAACCAGGCCGATCTTCTCGTGTTAGACGGGAGGGTGTCTGGACACTCTGGCATTGGTCGAGGAATTTACATCACAATGGGATGTTTTTCTCCGGAGGGGATTGCCGCATATCAGAGGCTACGCCCTTCATCAATATTTGGGATTGATGGGCAAGATATGTACTTTATTTTAGAAGAAGCTCTTCTCCTTGATGAAGTCCTCAGGTATAAGATCCGTTGGCTTGTAGAAACGGGCGATTTCCATTATCCCGTCATGAAATTTAAAGCACAATTGGCTAACATGCGAAAATGATCGTGAACTGATATGGTAAAAAATTATTCAGAAGACAGTCTCATCGAACAACCTGCCATCGAACTATTTCAATCTCTTGGTTACAGACATCAGGACTGCTATAACGAAACCTGCGGCGAAGCCGGAACTCTTGGCAGGGAGACTTCAACAGATGTTGTTCTAAAGCCAAGACTAAAGCAAGCTCTCATTAATCTCAATGCCTCTCTTCCTTCCGATGCCATTGAACAATCAATCGAAGAACTCACAAGGGACAGGAGCATCCTGCATCCTGTCATAGCTAACCGTGAAATATACAAACTCATCAGAGACGGCATAAAGGTTAAAGTCAGGCAGAAGGACGGGACTGAGGCTGATGAAACTGTAAAAGTTATTGATTTCAATGAGTCTGATAACAACGACTTCTTTCTTGCCTCCCAATTTTGGATAACAGGCGAGATGTATAAAAGAAGGGCTGATCTTGTTGGTTTCGTGAACGGGCTTCCGCTTATCTTTATTGAACTTAAGGCAGTTCATAAGAAGCTCGAAAATGCATTCAGAGATAACCTCACTGATTATAAAGACACCATCCAGCAGATATTCTGGTACAACGCCTTTATTATTCTCTCAAACGGCTCTGAGAGCAGAATTGGTACGATAAGCGCTGACTTTGAACACTTCAGTGAATGGAAGAAGATTAATAGCGAAGGCGAAGAGGGTGTGGTTTCGCTCGAAACAATCATTAAAGGCACCTGCGAAAAAAGCAAATTTCTTGATCTTCTCGAAAACTTTATTCTCTATAAAGATGCTGGCGGAAGCCTTACAAAGATTATCGCAAAGAACCATCAATATCTCGGCGTAAACAATGCGATAGAGTCATTCAGAAAGATGAAGGAGAATCAGGGAAGGCTTGGAGTGTTCTGGCATACGCAGGGAAGCGGAAAGAGTTTTTCCATGATATTTTTTTCTCAGAAGGTATTGAGAAATTTCGAGGGAAATTATACATTCCTCATAGTTACAGACAGAAAAGAGCTTGATGAGCAGATATATAAGAACTTTGCAGAGGTCGGCGCTGTTACTGAACAGGAAGTCCACGCTGAAAGCGGCAAACATCTTGAGCAGCTTCTCAAAGAAGACCATAGAAATATCTTTACTATCATCCACAAGTTCGGAGATATAGATTACATGGTCTCAAACAGGTCTGATATTATTGTTATCACAGACGAGTCGCATAGAACACAGTATGATACCCTTGCCATGAACATGAGGACTGCCCTTCCAAATGCTGCGTTTATCGCATTTACCGGAACGCCTTTGATTGTTGGAGAGGAGCTTACAAGGAAGACCTTCGGAGACTATGTCAGTGTATATAACTTCAAACAGTCTATTGAAGATAATGCAACTGTCCCACTCTACTATGAAAACCGAATTCCTGAAGTGCAGCTCAAGGAATCTGAAATGAAGGAAGGCATTGAGCAGATACTTGAGGAGGCGATGCTCTCGCCTGAACAGGAAGAGAAACTCCAGCAAGAATTCAGCCGTGAATATCACATTATCACCCGTGATGACAGGCTTGAGAAGATTGCAGAGGATATTGTTAAGCACTTCCTTAACCGTGGTTATCAGGGGAAGGCTATGGTTGTCTCCATAGACAAACCTACGGCTGTAAAGATGTATGACAAGGTGCACAAATACTGGACCGTAACTATAAATGACCTAAAGAAACAACTTAAGAAAGTTGAAGAAAACAAAGATGAAATTCAAAAGCAGATCGAGTACATGAAAGAGACCGATATGGCTGTTGTTGTGAGCCAGGAACAGAACGAGATAGAGAAGTTCAAAAAAATGGGACTTAAAATCGAGAAGCACAGGCGAAGGATGGTTAAAGAGGATTTGGCGACCAAATTTAAAGACCCCAATAACTCTTTCAGGATTGTCTTTGTCTGTGCCATGTGGATGACCGGCTTTGATGTTCCGTGTCTTTCTACGATGTATCTTGACAAGCCGATGAAAAACCATACACTTATGCAGACCATCGCGCGGGCTAACAGGGTTTTCAGGGATAAAGTGAATGGCCTGCTCGTAGATTATTGCGGGATATTCAGGAATCTCCAGAAGGCATTGGCAATCTATGGTGCAGATAAAGGCGGGGCAACCGATTCTCCTGTGAAGCCGAAGGCAGAGCTTATCAGGAAACTTGAGGATGCAATTATTGAAATAGAAAAGGTGTGCGATGAAAACAATGCGGATATCGGAAAAATAGCAGACAGCGACAGGCTTATGCAGATTAAATACATAGGAGATGCTACTGATGCACTTCTGGTGAATGACGATACGAAGAGGCGGTATTTTGCCCTTGCTTCACAGGTAGACAAGCTCTTTAAGGCAATCCTTCCAGACCCTGATGCAAAAAAATATGCTGATATCTGTTCTGTGGTAAGGGTGATTGCTGAAAGGATAAGGTCGATCAGTGAGGCGGATATTGACATCGCTGACATAAAGAAAAAGATTGAAGACCTGCTAAATGAGACCGTTGAAGTAGTCGGGTATATAAAAGAGGATAAGTCTCCGTATGGCGAGAAAATGATAGACCTCTCAAAGATAGATTTTGAAGCGTTAAAAAAGAAATTTGATAAGGGGAAGAAAAGGAATACACAGGTTGCAATGCTTGAGGCTGTGATAAGGGGAAAACTTGAAAGACTCGTAAGGCTTAATAAAATGAGAGCAGAGCTTCTTGAGAGGTTTCAGAAGATGATAGCTGAGTATAATGCCGGCTCTATGAACATTGAAAAGCTCTTTGAAGAATTGCTCGAATTCGCAAAAAGACTGGACGAGGAAGAGCAGCGGAGCATTAAGGAAAATTTATCAGAAGAAGAACTATCGTTATTCGATATCCTAAAAAAACCAAAATTGACTAATAAAGAAACAGAGCAGGTTAAGCTTGCATCGAAAAAGCTGCTTAGAGTACTGAAAAACGAGAAACTTATTCTCGACTGGAGAAAGAAACAGCAGGCAAGGGCAGAAGTATTATTTACAATAGAGACAATTCTCGATGAGATGTTACCGGAAAGCTATACTCCGGAGATATACAGACAGAAATGCGATACTACATATCAGCACGTTTACGATTCTTATTATGGGGATGAGAAGAGTATCTATATATGAATGCGCTGAACCTGAACTCACGGCTCGGACATTGAGGTAAAGATTGCAGAACGAGGGGAGAGAGATGACGTAGGCAGGAGAAAAGGATTAGAGCAGGATAATGATAATCGTTAATAATGTTTCTTTAAAGTTAGCAAAAGAGGCGGGGAGATAAGAATATAATCAATATATGAAGCCTCATGCTATAGAATAGACATTTGTAGGGCTTGTAAGAAACTGCTTTGCAAGGATTAAACGACAAGAAGAAGGATTTATAGGCATTTACAACTTATTGAAACAGGCAATTTTAAACAGGCAGCAAATCATCGCAACCTATAATGGATTCCCAGTTTTGACACAAAACATCGTGCACGGTTCGCAAGGTTTTTGGTAGAGAAGTTCAGTGATTATCAGATAATTCTTTCTTAAGAGTCTCAAATCAAATTAAATATATTATAATGTTTCTGGGGGTATGGAATACTTTCGGCGGTATGGGGATACTGATTGGTTTTGTTATCTGGGACCGAAGGACAGTCCTCGCTCCTGCGATTAAGAAAAATAAAGAACTCGAAAATCATTTATTTTATGAATACCAATGAAATACTTGAAAAAATAAGACAGACGGAATCTCCTTTGAAGAGGCAACTTCTAATGGTTGCATTAATTACCAATCTTCTTGAACAGAAGGGTAAAGATGCTCCTATAGTTATAGGTGGATGTGCTTTAGCATATTACTCAAGGGAGGTCTATTTTACAGCAGATATAGATATGGCCTATGCTGATAGAGAGGCATTAGATGCTGTTTTAAAGAATATAGGGTTTGTAAAACAGGGCAGGTACTGGGTTAATGAAGACTTAAAGATAGCTATCGAGGTTCCTGTTTCAATACTCGTTGGTGAAGATTCCCCGATTGAGATCGTTGAGTTTGGAGAAGGACTTCAATGTAGGATTATCGGAATAGAAGACTTGATAATAGACCGTCTGAATGCATGCAAATACTGGAAATCAGAAATAGATTGTGAGATGGTAGAGGTGCTTATAAAAAAATATATTGAAGAACTGGATTGGACTTATCTGGAAAAGAAGGCAGCAATACCTGAAAATAATGTCTTATCAGAGCTTTTGGATTTGAAGAGAAAGGCTAAAAAATGAAAGTAAGGATAAAAAAATATAAGGATGTATCGCCTGTGGAAATTCTTGTTCTAAGGGACAGGCTTGGTCTTAAGAGATATAGAAAAAGCGCTAAAAGGGACGAAGAGGAAAGAGAAATCCTCCTAACCCTGGGATTAAAAAAAATGGAAGAAAAGGAAAAAGGTGACTTCCTCCCTGTGGGATTCAGAAAGAGAAGATTGAAAATTTAAATTTAATACAGATCAGATGCCGGGAATTCGGATTTGAGACTAAAGGTGGTTAGCATTTCGTCATGAGCGTTTATCAACCTGAAAACCCATTAATAGTGCAGGGCGATCACACCATTTTGGTGGAGGTCGACAGTCCGCTTTATGAAAAGGCGCGGGATGCCCTTGTGCGTTTTGCCGAACTGATAAAATCGCCCGAGCATATACACACTTACCGCATCACCCCGCTTTCCATATGGAACGCCTGCGCAGCGGGAGTCCAGCCAGAGGAGATCGTCACGGCGCTTACCGCATGGTCCAAATATGCCGTGCCGGAACATATTCTGGTAGAGATAAAGGACTACGCCTCCCGTTTTGGAAGACTTAAAATATCGGCAGGCCCGCAGGGGCTGGTTATCTCGACAGACGACGCGCCGTTAGCAGAGGAGATCTCGCGCAACCGTCATGTAGCGCCTTTTCTGCTTGAACGGATAACGCCGCTGGAATTTCTGATTTCACCCGAGGTCAGGGGACGTGTTAAGCAGGCGCTTATCAAGATAGGATTCCCTGCCGAAGACCTGGCCGGTTATACTGATGGCGAGCCCTTGCCGTTCGAATTAAAGAGCGTAACCCGGAGCGGAGCGCATTTTTTACTCCGTGAATATCAAAGACAGGCTGCCGCGGCCTTTCATGCGGCCGGGACTACGCGCGGAGGTTCGGGGGTCATTGTCCTTCCATGCGGCGCGGGCAAGACGATAGTCGGTATGGCTTGCATGAACGAGGTTCAATCCTCAACGCTCATACTGGCGACCAACGTAACGGCAGTCCGGCAGTGGATAGCTGAGGTACTGGACAAGACAACATTACAGGAAGATCAGATCGGTGAGTATTCGGGGGACCAGAAGGAGATACGGCCTGTCACTGTCTCTACCTACCAGATCATGACATACAGGAGAAGCACAGACGATGATTTCAAACATATGGAACTGTTTAACCAGAGAAACTGGGGACTGATCGTCTATGACGAGGTGCACCTGCTGCCTGCCCCGGTCTTTCAGATCACAGCTGGATTACAGGCCCGACGCAGACTCGGACTTACCGCCACTCTTGTGCGTGAAGACGGGCGGGAGGACGATGTATTTGCGCTCATCGGCCCGAAAAAGGCTGATGTGCCGTGGAGAGAACTCGAAGCACAAGGCTGGATAGCAGCTGCCAGATGCACCGAGGTCCGCATACCAATGCCGGGGCCGCTGCGGATGCCTTACGCCGTGGCTGATTCACGGCAGAAATTCAGGATCGCCTCTGAAAATCCTGACAAGATCAACACGATAATCAGGCTTGTGGAACAACACAGGGGGGACCGGATACTTATTATCGGCATGTATGTTGAACAGATAAACAAAGTCGCCGAATTGCTTGATATACCAGTTTTAACCGGCTCAACGCCTCAGAAAAAGCGCGACAAATTATTCGATGAATTCAAGTCGGGCCGGATTCCGGTTCTGGCTGTATCCAAGATAGCCAATTTTTCAGTGGATCTGCCTGACGCCTCGGTTGGCATTCAGATATCTGGGACGTTCGGTTCGCGCCAGGAAGAGGCGCAGAGGCTCGGACGCATACTCCGGCCGAAACCCGGCGCAAACCAGGCCTTTTTCTATACGATTGTAAGCCGTGATACGGTGGAACAGGAATTCGCATTAAAGCGGCAGCTTTTTCTGTGTGAGCAGGGATATGAGTATCATATACAATTCAGGGAGGGGGAGGAATAAATAAAAAAATGGACGAAAAAACGATGCTCAAAAAGATGTGCCACGGCTTTTTAAACGGAGCCGATATAAGAGAGATATGCAAAAACCGTGATTTTGCCACAGGCCATGCCGCCTCCGGGGATTTAATAGAAAGCCTGTTTTTAACAGGCTCCGGTATGGAAGCGGCAATATCTTCACTGTCCCGCGATGAGCTGATAATCCTGCACCTCATGAGATTTAAAGGTGATGCTGAGGATGTCCCGTTTTTTACGCGGATATACAAGAGTGAAAATAGCAGCAAGGAGTATGGGGCGACCTATAACGAGCGCTACAGGGATATTTATAAAAAAATAATGTCCTCCCTTGTACATAAAGGTCTCCTGCTTGCTGCCCATCTCGAGGAGAGGTACGGCGAAACAAAACTCGAAAGGGTAAGGTTCAGGTTCCCGGCGGCATTCGGCGGGTTACTCCCGTCTCTCTTTGATTCTACCAGTGTCTCAGACCTTCCAGGAGAAAAGGGAAGGGATGCGGCCCGGCAGAAGATATTGGAGCTTATCGATAATAAAGATGTTTTCCGCAACGACGGTGAGGAGGGCTATCATATGAACATAAAAGACGGTGTTTTGCGCATCGGCGAACAGCGGTTCAGCCTGAAATATCTCAGGAAATGGCAGGAGGAATCATGGCGGAAGGCGGCATGGATAGCGGTAAAGCCGGATAAACGGGCCGCCGGGAACCCGATCGAAGCCGTTACTTACATAATTTCACAATTAAAAGATAACGAATGGATAGGGGTCTGATCAGCTTTCGAAGATACTGAAGATATTTCTCTATGGTTATGCAAGCCCTGAGGCGGAGGTTATCTGCAAAACAGGCCTGGAATGGGGCTGCCTCAAAAGCCTGACGATCAACGACAAAACATGCTACCGCCTCTCAGGCCTTGAGAGTTTACAGGAACTTGACCCCGCTGTTTATATGGCCACAGGTGACGGCGGGGCTGTAATTATCGACCCGGAAAAGATACCCTTTGAAACCCTCGAATTCATTGCGGATATTTCTGATATGCAGATAGGGGGTTCGATGCTTATGGCGTCTCCGTCAGTAAAAAAGCTAGGAAGGCGCTGGAGAACAGTTTCGGCGCATCCTGCAAGTCTTTGGCTGAAGGAACATTCCCGAGCGTTCCGAAAGGCGTTTGATACGGTGGCGGAAAGATGGGGCAGGACCGTTATACATAAAAACATAAAGGTCGCCAGAATACTCGACCTCGGGCTTAAGGTGAAGATAGAGAAGGCGGTTGATGACCCTCGCAAGCTTGCAGTATTGAACAATGAGTTTATCGCATTCACCGCAGACCTGCTTGGCAGTATCGAAAAACTGGTCAGGAAAGAAGGCAGTGTGATAAAGGTGGTGAAGGCAGTATGAAATTGGAACCTGTTGAGATTACCGGGCTGACGACGAGCATCAACGCCTGCAGCTGCGAACTGCGGCGGGACCTCCATGTCTTTATTAATTATGTCATGGAATACGAAGTAAAAAGGACTTACCGCAACAATACGCTTTTAAAGGCCGATTTTATGAAACTTGCCAAATTGGTATCGGACCCTGAGGCTGTCAATGATGTCAAATCATCAGGATCATCCGGATGGATCGAATATATAGACAAACTGGCCCTGAATATGGGCTTTGTGAATTATGACACAGAAGGCCAGTATATGGGTTATACAAGCTCGGAACCGTCCTTTCCTGATAACTATATCAAGGTAAATACTGATAAATACCGGCACTTCCTGGAAACTACTCCGGATAAACAGGAGAGTTTTATCTTAAAGGTCATGCTGGATGATTATAAAGACTGCAAAAATGAATTCTTCTCGCGGAACATATTGGGCATGCTCGAAGTCTTCGACAGGAGGGGATGCGCCACAGGGGTCGCGCCTACACTCAATTTTGCCTCCATCAGGAAATTTTTGCTTGAGCTCCTGGCTTCATGCAAAAGTGGCGTATGGTACAGTGTGGAATCGCTGATTAAATATCTGAAACAATCCCATCCCTATTTCCTGATCCCGAAGGATTTCAATGTCAAAAACAAATATGATGAGCGGGAAAGATACAGCAATTTCACGGAACGTAAGGGAAACGAATGGAAGTACAGTCAAATAAACGAGAAGGACCCCGATGCCTTCGAACGTGTGGAAGGAAGGTATGTAGAGAGATTCCTTGAAGGCATACCGCTTGTCATGGGTTACGTAGATACAGCCTATACAGAAGATTATGCGTCAGACCTGCATCCATCCATCGGACATATCGGCCTTCCGTGTGCGTGACCGTCTTGCCAATGTTATGAAAAGCACTATATCCGAACCGAAGGTTTGGATACAGCCTAATTTTGAGGTATATATCGAATCAGACCTCTATCCGGCCCAAATCCTCTCGAAACTTGCACCTCTGACGGATGTCGTCAAAGAGGACCAGGTTATTATCCTGAAACTCAAGAAGGAGAAGGTTGCGGCGTCGGCTGCGCGGGACAAGGCCCCGGATATCGTTTCCTTATTGCAGTCTGTCTCAAGCAGGGAATTGCCTCGGAACGTCCTGACCGAGCTCAATGCCTGGAACAGCCATGCCGGGATGTTTACGCTCTATGAGGGTTTCAGCCTGCTGGAAGAAGCCCGTGCACTTCCGGAAGCGGATGAATATACCCTCAAACGGATTTCCCCGAATATCAGGCTGATCCATTCCGCAGATAAACTTTTCAGCAGGCTTGAAGATGCCGGATGGGTTCCGCTGTCAGCGAATCATCAGGATTCGGCGCTGGTTCAGCTACCTGAAGGCGCATGCACCGTATTTCGCAGGAAATCCGCCATGCCAATATCCCGTTCGCCGAAAAAGGCCATCCTTAGCCGTAAAACAAATATTGTCCATTATTTCCCGTCGGAAGAACTCTATGAGATTTTCGTCAGAAAACTGATAGAGGCAAAGGGTCCTTTTGAGGTGAATAAGGCCGGCCTGTCCATAATCGTTTCACCCAAATCAGATGCTCTTATAAAAGAGATAATAAAAGAGCTCAGGAAAGATTATCATATAAGCATCGAGGATATGGAATGAAAAGGAAACATTCAGGAATCTTTGGCTCACATTCTATTTTACGGTCAAAATAGGTCATCTATGCAGCTGACTTATAGCCTTATTCAGCTTTATCTGAATAAAAACCATCTAAATGCTATGGCAAATAAAACCATACAGTCATTAAAATCTGAATTGCAGTCCTATTAAATTCAAAAATAGAAAAAATTATAAAATTGTAATATAATACGTCTTATTTAATTTAATATCTAACATTGAAGGAGAGATAGCGATGGTCAAGATTTACTATGATAAAGACGCCGACACAAAGATATTGAAGGGGAAAAAGGTTGCTGTAATAGGCTATGGAAGTCAGGGGCATGCACATGCAAATAATCTCAAAGATAGCGGTATGGATGTGATTGTGGGTGTAAAAAAAGGCGGAGCGGGTTGGGAAAAGGCAAATAAGGCAGGATTTAATGTCTTTACACCCTCAGAGGCCGCCAATAAGGCAGATGCAATAATGATGCTAGTGCCTGATGAGTATATGGCGGATATATACAGGGCAGAAATAGCTCCTAATATAAAGAAAGGGGCTTATCTGGGATTTGCGCATGGCTTCAATATCCACTTTGGGCAGATAGTACCGCCATCAGATGTGAATGTCTTTATGGCTGCTCCAAAAGGACCTGGACATCTTGTCAGGTCTGAATATTTAAAAGGCAGTGGTGTCCCGTGCCTGATAGCAATCAATCAAGATCCTTCGGAAAACACAAAAAAAGTTGCGCTTGCTTATGCATCTGCAATTGGCGGGGGAAGAGCAGGTGTTATTGAAACGACCTTCAGAGAAGAGACCGAAACAGATTTATTTGGCGAACAGGTTGTGCTCTGCGGCGGTCTTACATCTCTTATACTGGCAGGCTATGAGACCCTTATTGAGGCTGGTTATTCACCGGAGATGGCATACTTTGAATGCCTTCACGAGGTAAAACTGATTGTTGACCTCATATACGAAGGTGGAATTTCCAATATGAGATACTCTATAAGCAATACTGCGCAATACGGGGATCTCACAAGAGGGCCCAGGATTATAACAGAAGAAACCAGGAAGGAGATGAGGAAGATACTGGAGGAGATACAGTCAGGAAAGTTTGCAAAGGAATGGATTCTGGAATGCAGGGCAAACAAACCTGTATTCAACGCCCTTACAAAGAAAGGTGAAGAGCACCCTGTAGAGGAAATAGGTCAAAAGCTAAGGGCTATGATGCCATGGCTTAAAAAAGGGAAACTCGTAGATAAATCAAAGGCGTGATTAAATTTTATCCTGATGGTTATCCATTTATTTTTGGATCCCTTCTAACTACGGTCATAGTTTCAGTATTTTTAATCTGGAATTGGAAATCGGTAAGTTACAATTATACTTTTTATTTATTATTGGGCGCTTCTTGCTCGTTGTTTGTTTTGACGATCTTTATGGCTTTCTTCTTCAGAGACCCTGAAAGGAAAATACCCGAGGGCAAAGGTATTTTTGTATCTCCTGCCGATGGTAAGGTAATTCTTATAAAAGATGTTTATGAGAAAGATTATCTGAAGTCTGATGCAAAGGAGATAAGCATATTCATGTCGCCCCTGAATGTACATGTCAATCGTGCTCCATGTGATGGCAATGTGAGCGTTGTAAGATACTCGCCGGGTAAATTTATGGCAGCGTATAAAGCTAGCGCATCGATCAAGAATGAGAATATCGTTATGGTTCTTGACGGAAAAGAAGGTAGAGTTCTTGTAAGACAGGTCGCAGGTTTTATTGCAAGAAGGGCGGTATCTAAGGCTAAAGTTGGCGATTTGCTAAGACGGGGAGAAAGATATGGCATTATAAAGTTCGGGTCGAGGCTTGATGTTTATTTGCCGCAGAATGCCAAAATTAAGGTTAAATTAGGCGATAAGGTAAAAGCAGGAGAGACAATTATAGGAGAAATATAGAGGAGTAAGCAAAATGACAAAGAGAGCCTTTTATCTCATTTCCTGATTTTCTTATCAAAATCATCCATTTTATCAGCCAGACTTTTCCAGTTACACGTCTGTATGAGTTTGACCATTGTATGCATTGATCCACTTTTAATGATCTTCAATCTCTCGGATTCTTTTTCCACCCCGTAGAAGGGGAGCATGAAAAAAAAGGCCTGGTCCACATACTTTTTTATTGGCGCGAGTACGTCTTCCCGCCTTGTATAATAAGGGTCTTCACCTTCGTCACAGGACCTTCCAAAAACAATGAACTGCCTGCATGAGATTGGCCGTATGGGATGCGCAGCGCATGAGCTGTCCACCAGAAAGGGGCACGGGGCGTTTTCCTCGTAATCCCTGAGCTGTTTCTTGAGCACTTCACGATCAGGATTTTCTATCTTTTCCGTGACATACCATGAGATGCCCACCAGCTCCAACGGATAGACAGGGATGGTTTTATGGGTTCTACAGCAGCTGGAGCACCCCTTGCTGCAGGCCAATTTTTTATTTCTTCTCTTCTCCATTTTAACAGCCTCACTAATGCCTCTATCAACTGTATAATAGGCATCCAGTAGCATAGAGAGCCATGAATGGACCGTTTCCTCACCTGGGAAGGAAAGTCTCCTGGGCTTGAAGTAATCTCCGTTCATTGCTTTTTTATCCGCCATTTTACAAAACCACCCCAATTCAAAATTGCGATAACACTAACTTACTATCCTAAACGTTGCGAAACATTTTTTCAATAAAGGCTCTTGCAAAAGTCATGGAAGTGTCGCCCTGAACCCTTCGCTTACTGTTATTCTGAAGGAGCGATAATGTCCATAGAAGTGTTTGAACGTTTAGGGTAGATTATGTTTTAAGCAAATATACCTATATTTTTATTATAATTAGACATAATGAGAAAAGGGATATACATACTTCCAAACACCTTGACGCTATGTGGAATGTTTGCGGGATTTTATTCAATCCTTGCAACTCTTAAAGGAAACTATGTCCATGCGGCCTGGGCTATACTGATAGCTGTTATTTTCGATGGGCTCGATGGCTGGGTTGCACGGCTTACACACAGTACAACAAGATTTGGTATAGAATTAGATTCCCTTTCAGACCTTGTTGCGTTTGGTATTGCACCGGCAGTGATGCTTTACAAATGGTCTCTTATACCCTTTGGCCGTGCAGGATGGGCAGCTGCATTTTTATTTGTGGCATGCGGTGCACTAAGACTTGCAAGGTACAATGTACAGATGGGCTCGGCAGAATCTAAGTCATTCACAGGCATGCCTATACCCGGCGCGGCAGCGATTGTTGCAACGCTTATAATCTTCTATCATGAAGTATGGGAAACCGGACCTGGAAAGAATTTTTTTATCTTAATATTAACAATTTTTCTTGCTGTGCTTATGGTCAGCACGTTGAGGTATCATGGGGCAAAGGAGCTTGATTTCAGTAAAAGGAAGCCGTTCTGGATCTTAGTTGCGATAGTCATTGTCTTTGTGCTGATAGTCATACATCCCCCAGTAGCACTTTTTGTATTTGCGATGCTTTACCTGGTTGGCGGTATAATTGAAAATATAGTTCTTTATTACAGAAGAAGGAAGCAAATTAATAAGGCAGGTGCAACATAATGAGAAGAATAAAGATATTTGATACTACACTTCGCGATGGCGAACAATCGCCAGGCGCATCCATGAATATTGAGGAAAAGTTAACAATTGCAAAGCAGCTTGCACGACTCGGTGTTGATATTATCGAAGCTGGATTTGCGATCAGCTCGCCTGGTGATTTTGAGGCGATAAAGACTATAGGCTGTGAGGTGGAAGGACCGATTATATGCAGCCTTGCCAGGGCAAAGGAAGAGGATATAAAGAGAGCCTGGGAGGCGCTAAAGGATGCTCCTACGAAACGGATTCACACATTTCATTCTACATCTGATATTCACCTCAAGTATCAGTTTTGCATAAGCAGGGAAGAGGCGTTAAAAAGGTCTGTTGAGATGGTCAAACTTGCAGGGAGTTTTGTAGAGGATGTAGAGTTTTCTCCTATGGATGCGACCAGAACCGATATTTCTTACCTCTGTGAGGTGGTTGAGGCTGTCATAGATGCGGGGGCTTCGACAGTTAATATACCAGATACTGTCGGATATAGCATCCCGGTTGAATTTGGCGCAATGATAAAGGCTATCCATGACAGGGTTAAAAATATTGATAATGCTGTAATCTCGGTGCACTGCCACAATGACCTCGGGCTTGCAGTAGCCAATTCTCTATCGGCTGTACTGAGCGGCGCCGGACAGATTGAGTGTACGATAAATGGCATCGGAGAACGTGCAGGAAACTGTTCACTGGAAGAGGTTGTTATGGCTTTGAGGACAAGGCGCGATATTTTTAATGCTGATACAGGGATAAATACGGAAGAGATAATACGCAGCAGCAGGCTTGTGACAAAGATAACCGGCATTTCCGTACAACCAAACAAGGCGATTGTAGGGGCTAATGCTTTTGCGCATGAAGCGGGTATCCATCAGGATGGACTTCTTAAAGAGAAATCCACCTATGAGATTATTAAACCTGAAAGTATAGGTCTTTATTCTGCAAAGCTTGTCCTTGGCAAGCATTCTGGACGACATGCCTTTAAGACAAGACTCAAGGAGCTTGGATATGTTCTAACAGACGAAGAACTTAAAAAGGCCTTTGAACGGTTCAAAAAACTCGCTGATCAAAAGAAAGACATATTTGATGAAGATATAGAGGCTTTGATTTCCGAAGAGGTTGCAAAGGCCCCTGAGGTCTATAGTCTTGTTGATTTACATAGTGTAAGCGGCATCAATCAAAGGCCTACTGCGACAGTTAAGCTAAAAGTTGGTGAAAGTGTAATAGACAGGATGGAGCATGGTGACGGGCCTGTGGATGCAACGTATAAGGCTATTGCATCGATAACAAATACAAAGAGCAATTTATTGAAATTTGAGGTAAAAAGCATTACGGGCGGCACAGATGCTCTTGGAGAAGTAATGGTTTCACTTGAGGAAGAAGACAGGACCGTAAGGGGTCACGGCGCTGATACAGATATAATAGTTGCCGCTGCTAAGGCATATATTAATGCACTCAACAAACTGGCAGCGAGAAGGAAATAGCAAGGTATGCCAAAAAAGGTATGCCAAAAAAGTTGACAATTCAAGGACTTTGCTGATAAAGTCTATAACATATGCGCCCATAGCTCAGCTGGATAGAGCGTCGGACTACGAATTTACAATCCTATGTCTTCAAATCGCAAGTTATTGATTTTTCTATTGTTTTTTAAACAAGCAATTGGATACAAGACGCTAAAAAGTGCTTTTTGCAGTACAATTCACCAAGTAAAATCACCAAGTAAAAAAATAGGCTCGTGGATAAAATCGCGAGCCTTTATTTAAGCCATAAAACAAGGTTATGCACATCTTTACAAAATCAAAAAAATATGCTACGCTGAAATTACATAAAAAAACATCCAGCAATTTTATTATTGGTTTTCCCAACTAAATTTGGGTTTTTCGCTGGATTTTAGAAGCAATCCATAAAATAGGCATTATAAGTAAAACCAGTATAATTCCGATCGTTTTAAATGTTAAATTTCTCATAGTTCGTTATAATTGTAATTGTTATCAAAGTAAGCCCACTGGCAAGCCCAAATACCAATCCCGCCATCATTGATTTTATTGATAGTCCATTCAGTAGCCAAATAAGGGTCAATAGCTTTTTCTCTCGGCATATCTTTGTGCCAGTAATTATTTATCTGAAAAAGTCCGTTGTCTTGCGTCCCGTCTTTGTTGCGGTTAACAGCTAAAGTGTCAAACCTAGATTCGCAGTGAGAAAGCCTTAAAAGCCCTTTGGTATTGTCGAATCCCTTTTTAGCCGATACTTCCTTAATGATATTTTGATAATCTTCCCTAGCGGGAGACGAAAGATTATCTTCCGTTCCCGCTTCAGGCACATCGTGTACCTCAGCATCAGCTTTCGCCGAAACCACGATACCGTTGTCTAAAAACTCAATTGTTCGGTTAATTTTATATACATCTGACAAGCGGTTAAATAGGAAATCCCTATTGCAACGCCTATCAGCACCAAACCCAGTTTTTTTAAATTGTCTTTCATAGATGAAGGTTAATAGTTAATCACCCTTTCACCCTGTCATAAGTATAGCATACCTGTAATATCTGTCAAGTAGTGTGCCTGTGGATAACTTTTATTTTATATGAATTTCGAGGTCGGTTCCAATCTATTCTCTCTCGGTATTGCATGGCTGTTGCTCCATTATATTCTGCCAATTATAATCGGCTTGGCTTTGCTAATTTCAGCGGTTTTAATGGGCTGGTATTTATTAAGAAACATTCTGCCCGCCTTAAATAAAGAAACACTGTTCGCATTTCTAATTTTCGGAGCTGTAATTTTACTCATAGTTTTAAGCGGTATTCTATGAAGAAGAAAACCAAGAAGAAGAAAAAGAAATCAACTAAAAAAGTAAAAGTTCATATGTAATATGCCCACTTTTAATTTTTGGTACAAAAAACAAATAATCGCTGGCAATCTGGCTAAAGCAATCAAGAAAGAAAAAAAAGTAAAAATTCAATTTCATTCAGTAGACCAAGACGATAAAAGCGATAAAGAATTAACCCCGGCCATAGGGTTTACAACGGATACTCCTAGCGACTGGGAAGAAGAATAAAAATAAAGGCTTACATGTAATTTTATGATACGCAAAACATCTAAGGGAAAATACATCGTTGTCTCTCATAAAGGCAAAAGATTAACAAAATCTGGCTCAAAAGCAAAGGCGGTTAAAGATTTGCGCCGGATTGAATATTATAAAAGAAAAAAGGCTTAAATAATCCGCTATCGGATTTAATTAAAAAATATGGCAGCACCAAAATACACTGATAGATTAAGAGCACAAGAAGTAAGGTCATTGGCATTAGATGAAATAAAGGCTATTTTGATTGGTGAAAAAGATTATGGAAAAGATTTTAAAAAACAGTTGCTATTAAAACTTGCGCCGACATTACTTCCAAGATTAAATGAACATACTGGAGAAGACGGAGGAGAAATCGTAATGAAGATTATAAACTATGGAGATAATAATTCCTTACCAGTACCAGCCGAGAAATTATCAACTGCCGATACTGAAAGCGATTGATGATGGTTTTAAAAGAATAATCCAGTTATGGCACAGAAGAAGCGGAAAAGAAAAAACAGGGATAAACATCATAGCAAAGAAGGCATTTGAAAGGATAGGAGCGTATTATTATATTTTTCCGACATATAATCAGGGAAAAAAAATTCTTTGGAACGGAACAGACAAAAACGGATTTAGGTTCATTAACCATATACCAAAAGAATTGCGAAAAAGAACTGTAGGCAACGAAATGTTTATAGAGCTAGTAAATGGTTCAACATTTCAGGTGGTAGGTTCGGACAATATTGATACGATAGTCGGAACTAATCCTTTAGGAGTAATATTTTCCGAGTATTCATTGCAAGACCCTAAAGCATGGGATTTTCTAAGACCAATACTGGCGGAAAATGGCGGATGGGCGATATTCAACTTTACGGCTAGAGGCAAAAACCATGCTTATAGGCTGCTGGAATATGCCAAAACAGATAAAAAATGGTTTGTATCCGAATTAAATGTTGATAATACCAATGCAATTTCCAAAGAGGTTTTAGAGCAGGAAAGAAAAGAAATTATAGCTAAAGACGGAGACGAGAGCTTTTTCTTGCAGGAATATTACAACAATTTTGACGCCGCTATTAGAGGCTCCTATTATGGAAAGAATATCGAACAGGCCAGAAAAGAACAACGAATAACCAAAGCGCCTTACGATGAAAACCTTTTAGTACACACTTGGTGGGACTTAGGAATAGGAGATTCGACAACAATAGGATTTTTTCAAGTACATAACAATCAATGGAGGCTGATAGATTATTACGAAAGCAGCGGCGAAGGTTTGAGGCATTACAGGAACATTTTAAAAGAAAAAAATTACAGCTATGGTAAGCATTATGCTCCGCATGATATTGTGGTTAAAGAATTGGGAACGGGTAGAAGCAGGCTGGAAGTTGCCAAAGAATTAGGAATAAATTTTGAAACAACATGCTCAAAAGAAGGCAAGGTAAAATCGGCAGTTCCCAATTTGCCGATAGATGAAGGGATAGATGCCGTTAGGAGAAGATTCTCAACTCTTTGGATAGACGAGAAATGCGAAAGGTTTTTAGATGCAATATCGCAATACAGAAAAGAATGGAACGAAAATACTCAGGATTTTAAAAACTCACCCTTGCATGATTGGACATCCCATGCCGCCGATATGCTCCGCTATTGGGCGGTAACGAAAGAGCCAGCGACTAATTTAAGACCTAATAAAATTTATACTTATAAAACTGAAACATTCTAGGGGGGGCATAAATAAGTGGACATTAAGACTTTCATCCAAACTTATAAGGACGGAAACGTCCAAATAACAGGGAGCATCAATTACAGCACTCGGACCGTAATTGAAGAAAACGAGCGTTTAAGGCACGGTATTTTTTCCGAGCCTAATTTTACCGATGGGACAAAGAAACTTTTTTACAAAGTAGTTTTTGCTTTTGCCAATCTTATTTACCGCAATACTGATATAGACACCAAAGACATCAACATGAAATCAACCAATGGCGGGAGCGTTGATTTAGTGGCTTTAGTTAGAATGGGAGTAAAGGCATGGCTCAAAAACATTAAATTCGGCACTAAGATAAATGAATTCAGGAGAGAGTTGATAGATATGGGACATTTGCTGGTTAAAGTCGTTTATGGCGAGCCTAAGATAGTTAATTTATTGAATGTTATAATCCCGCCTCATGTTGACAGCGTTCAAGAAAGCGGACTGGTGGAAGCCACTTATTTGACATGGGACGACATGAAGAAATACAAAAATGATTTTAAAAAGAACTGGTCTGACATAGAAGAACTTTACGAGAAAATGAAAAAAGGCGGAGAAGTGTACTTTACCGTTTATGAACATTGGACAATAGACAAGTTTGACGGTGAAATCCAGAAAGGTTGCATAAAGTATCTTGACCGCTCTTTAATGCAAGCCGACCAAGCCAACACTCCCGACAATTGGAATCCTTATCTTGAGTTGGACAGATATAAAAGCCCTTACAAGAGAAAAATCAGAAACAAGAAATTGCAAAAGAAATTGGGGGAATATGAGCTAATCTATCCTTATCTTGAAAGAAGATTTATCAAGCTGAAAGGCAGATATTTGGGATTCGGAGTTTACGAACTATTGCAGGGTCTTCAAGAGGACTACAATGAAAAGATGAACCTTAAAAGGAAATTCGACCGTTTGATGTTGAGGGGGATAATAGTGCATCGCCAGCCTTCCGACATCAGCAAAGCCCGAACCTTGACGCAGGAGTTTATCAACGCCGTGGAAACTGGAACGATAATAGACGTGGAGAATGACGAGGATTTGCAAAGGCTCAATTTTGGCTCGATGACTTCCGATGTGGTGGCAATGATAGACAAGCTCTTTGAACTGATGAGAGTGATAATTGGAGTTACCGCTCAAGGAACGGGTGAAGAAACGCCGGCAACCACAACAGCCACAATAGGAATAATTAACCAGAAAGTGGCTCAAACAACTTTTGATATTGTTGTGGAAGAACAAGCGCTGTTTTTATCCGAGCTATTTCAAGATTTTCTCTTAGAGGAAATTCTTGACAATTTAGATGCCGAAGACTGGGTAGAGATAACAGACAATCCCAAAGTTTTGGCTGAATTGGAGCGGATTTTAGTGGAAAACAAGGTTAATGACATGATAGCTCGACAATGGGACAAGCTTAGGCAAACCTATACTGCTGATGAAATCATAATGATAGCCCAGTCTGAGAAGGAAAGATTGATAAAAGAAGGCAAGCGAATGGGCGAGACAAGATTTGCCCAAATTAAGAAAGATTTGCTCAAGGACATTGATTTGAAGATAGAATTTTTTGTAAACAATGAGAGTTTCGACAAAAACACCCAGATTCGAAACATTCTGGCCATGTTAAATAGCTCGAATTATACGGGAAGCCGCAAAGCCCTCGAAGAAGAACTGCGAGACCTTATTGGTTTATCGGGCGATAGGTACGAGAAAAGCGAAGAAGAAAAACAAGAAGAAATCAAGATGTTACAGGCCAGGTCAATGGCTGAAAATCCGATGCAGGGAACGCCTGATACTTCAGTTACGCCAGCCAGAGAATTTTCACAAGCTAATAGTTTAATATGAAAATCTACAATCCAAACCCTCAAGCAATTGAAAAAGAAAAACAAGAGCTTGAGATGAAATTAGATGAAGAAAAACGCCGCGAAGAACGGCATGAAGTATGGAAGAAAAGCCGCCAGTTTGATTATGTCATGGAAATAATCAATGAAGAAATAGAACGAGCCAACAGTATTGATAACTTGCCTAACAACGCCACCCCCCAAGAACTCGGCGAATTTGCCATAATCGCCAAAGCAATCAAAGCTCATCTCCAAAAGATAAAAAACCGTCTTAATTAGGGGTTAGAACCTTGTCTGTTAGTCGAACAGGCAAAAACTAATCCTTAAACTCTTTAAAAACTATGACCAACGAAGACCAACAACTCAACGAGAATGAGCAATCTACCCTTGATGAGACACGCGAATCGGAGGACTCGGACCTTGAAAGTCTTTTCGCCGATGATTCGCAAGACGATTCGAAAAAAGACGCTTCTGTTTCACGGGAAGAATTTGACCGCCTTGTAAAAGGGGTCAAAAAGCTCGCCACTGAAAAAGGGCGGGAAAAATCCCGACAGGAGAAAGAACAGCCGAAGGATGAGAAAAAAGAAAAGATTTTTAGCAATCCTGTTAGCAATCCTGTTAGCAATCCTGTTAGCAATCCTGTTTTAAAAAATCTTTATCTGAAATCCAATCCTGAAGCTGAACTCATTTGGAATGAAGTCGAAAAGGAAGCCAATTTACTTGGCAAAGACCCTTTCGAACTTTATGAAAATTCATCTTATTTTAAAGGTGAAGCCAAAATGAGAGCCGAGGCAAAACAAAAAGAAGACGCCGATAAAGCTAAAGTCGGTGATCCATCTTCTCAAATAAAAGGTTCTGAAAATTACGAGAACCTTACCGATGCGGAGGTTAAAAAAATGACTCCTTTGCAATACGAGAAGTATGCTAATTGGCTGATACAGCACGGCAAATAGTCTTCTTTAAGAGTAAGAGTTTAGGATTCATTATTATTCTAAATTCTTAAAAATATGGCTAATAGTTTATCAGCATCTTTTGCGACCAAGTTGTCGAAAGAGATGCAGTTGCAGCACTTCAAGAGGGATGTATTTCGAGCCATTACCAGCTTTTCAGAGGAAGATACCCTTAGAAGCGGGCAGACTGTGGGACGACCTTATCGCTCTACTCTCTACACTCAGACGTATACCCGTGGAACAGCTGTAACAGTTCAAGACATCACCGATATCAGCGAACCGTTGACGGTTGATGTGGCAAAAGTCGTTCCTTTCTATGTGGACGACCTAGACGCTATCCAAAGCAACTACTCGACCTTGAAACTTTACGCAAAGGACGCTGTAGTGGCTCTTGGAAACTGGCTTGACGGCGATGTGCTTGGCGAGTACGACCAAGCTAACCAAGTTGTCGATGACAGCGAATTTGGCGGAACTTCCGGAAACGGAATCACACTGTCAACTTCAAACATTCAGAGCATCTTTTCTGCAGCTGCTCGAAAACTGGATGAAAACAATGTCGACCAAAACGACCGTTTCGCCGCGATTTCTCCTCGAATGTATCAGACCTTAATTGACCTTTTGGCTGGGAGAGAATCCCAACTAGGAGACAAGACCGGTTTGAATGGAAATGTGGGGAATTATTATGGTTTTGACCTCTATAAGTCAAACGCCACCGGCTGGAGCGGAAGGCTTGAAGTGGGAACAAACCCGACTGCTAACGACACCGTTGTCGTTAAAGGGGTAACATTTACTTTCGTAGCTTCTCCGTCTGCGGCTGGCGATATTGATATCGGAGCCGACGCCGCTGGTTCGGTTGACAATCTTGTTGCCGCTATCAATGCCGGCGCGGGAGCGGGAACGGCTTACATTGAAGTTTCTGCTGCTAACCGAAACAAGCTCAAAGGCATTACCGCAACCGATGGAACGACTTACATGACGCTCAAAGCTGAAGGACATGGCTATGTTGTTGTTTCCGAAACTTTGACGGCTACTGCTGACATTTGGACTACTACCAAACAAATTCAGCACAACCTGTTCGGAAGAAAAGGAGCAATTGACATGGTTATCCAAAAACAGCCGAACATTGAAATCAAAGATGTGTCTGACAAGCTGGGCAAGAATGTTATCCCGTGGACTCTCTATGGTCTAAAGACATTCTTATACGGCACGAAGGAACTCGTTGATGCGAAAACAAATTCTAGCTCTTGGTCTTAATCCAATAGCTTTATGGTAAGTGGTTAGGGGAGCTAACCCTCCCCTAACACTCCTAATCATTAAGGACAAAACAATGGCAAAAACTTTTAACCGAGATGTATTGGCAACCAAATTCGAAACTCAAAGAAAAGGTTCTGGCACTGATTCTTCACAGGCGATAACAATGAATGAAAACAGCGGAGTGATAACCAGTTCAACCACTACTCTGGCCGCCAAAACCACCGAAGATATTACAGTTACTTGCAACAAATGCAAGTCAACCTCAATCGTATTGGCAATGGCTTCCGGCGGAGGAACTGGAGACGTGGTATGCACCAAAGTTGCTCCTTCTAATGGAAGTTTTGTTGTTACTACTTTAAACGCAGACCAGACCAATGCTTGCAACGCTGCTTATGTTGTCAGATATGTAATCTTTTGATGCTAAAGACTGGCGATGGTTGTCGCCAGAAATTTATCATTAATTTATCATTAAATTCAAAAAACCATGCCAAGAAAAAAGAAAGAAGTTAAAAAAGTTCAAACAGAATCAAAAACAGAACCGAAGATTAAAACAGAATCTGAAAATATCCAAGAGCCGAAAGTCCAAACGGAATTTAGGGTATTAGACAGGAATCTGAAATTTGTCAGGGCTTATTCGGTCAAAGTTCACGGCAAAGACGCCAAAAAACTGGCTTATGAATTCGCCACCAAGATACAGGGGTGGGTGAACTAACTAATTAACTAAATTTAAAATTATGTTCAAACTAGAAACGCCTCTCAATGCAGTCTCCGCCACAACCACATCAGAGCCGATTGACATCAGCGGAGCAAAAAAAGTTTCCTTGCTTTTAACAAGGACAAACCACACAGCGGGAAGCACGACATTTGATGTCGATGTTTCCGTTGACGGGATTACTTATGTTGATTTCAACAAGTTAATCTCAAATGCCGCCAACACCAACTCTCAGACGATTACCAGAGTGGCAACTGTGGCGTTAAGCTCCAACACTTCATCGGTTGTGGCTTTGGATTTGGTTTCCGATTGTTATCGTTACATAAAGATTACAGCCACCATCGCCACTGATGGAAAAGGAACAGCTAAAGCTTTAATTGAATTATGACAGTAGCAACACTACAAACTTTGGTAAGGGACATAACCAACACCAATTCAACGACTTTCACAGACGCCGATATTTTAAGACATCTTAATATCGCTTATGGACACAGAATACTTGATATTCTGCGTCTTCAGGTTGATAGGAACGCCAGCCAAACGGAAGTCAAAACTAATCTTGTATCGGTTACCGGGCTTTCCGAAGGCGACAGCGGATATAACGGGGAGTATGCTTTCCCGGTTGATTTGGTACGTCCTTTGAGAATGGAGATAACCTATGATGGCGAAAACTGGTATCCCTGCAAGGTTTATGACATCAACGAAAACACTGGAAGTGAACACTACAAGGATTCCATTCAAGATAACTTTTCCGAAACTGACCCTTATGTGAGATTTGACAGGGATTCTTATTTTATCCGCCCTCTGCCGGAAACATCAGTAACTAACGGGCTTCATATTTGGTACGAATACCGCCAGACTGATTTGACCACTGGAAGCCCTGATTTCGAAGCTAATCTCCATGACTTGCTGGCTTACGATGTGACTTACATGGAACTCTTGAAACATCCCTCAAAGTTTACTATGGAATGGCGGAGCGATTTCCGAACTATGAGAACCGAATTGCAGGAAAGATTTAACGAATTTTACCGTAACCGATTTAAAAGAAGTCTGAAACTTAAAGATAAATTTGAAGATTTTTCATAAATGCTTACATATAATGAAATATCAAAACCAATAACATACTATGAAAGCGGATTGTTGTGGTCGGAGAATTATCAGCCTTGGCTGGCAATCTGTCATCCTTGGTTAAGAAATAGTTTAAAACCCTCTACCAGTTACAGTGAGATTCCAAAGCCTGATTTTTCGCCAATTTGGGACAATGTAAATACTGTTTGGGACGATATGGACTATACTTGGGATGAATTTTCTAATTATTTAAAAATTCCTAAACCATAATGGCAAAAATAACGATACAAGGCACAGATAGCCTGAAAAATTCACGTTCGAACATAAATGCGAACTTTGACGAGCTTTATACTGGCGCAAATATCGACGCCACCACCGAAAAAACTACTCCAGTCGACGACGACCTTTTCGGGCTTTTGGACAGCGCTGCTTCTTATGTTTTGAAGAAACTGACCTGGGCTAATTTAAAGGCTACTATCAAGTCCTACATAATGCCCATTATTTATCCGGTAGGTTCTGTTTACATAAATGCAACGGACAACACCAACCCAGCGACACTTTTCGGATTCGGAACTTGGGCGGCTTTCGGAGCTGGCAGAGTGCCAGTTGGATACGATGCTGGTGATTCCGACTTCAATGCGGCGGAGAAGACAGGCGGAGCTAAAACTCATACCTTGACGGCAGCAGAAAGCGGTTTGCCTTCTCATCAGCACGGAATAAAAACCGGAGGCGCAAGTGGCGGAAGTATGTTCTATAAAGGAAATACGGCTGAGGGAGTAACAGATGATACAGACGGAGGAAGCAATGCTGTTTCAACACAATACATTGCAGCCGCGAATGCGTCAGCATCTCACAACAACCTCCAACCTTACATAACGGTATTTATGTGGAAAAGAACAGCTTAAAAATATGCCCCAATACGGAGATTTAACCCATACTTTAGATTATGAAATTTAAACAATTTTAAACAATATGGCAACAATTACAGACCTTAATTCTTCAGACAATGGCGCAGTCTCGATGGAAACTATCAATAATAATTTTGACAATATCAATGCCGATAAAATTGATGGACTTTCGGCATCGGTAGACAGCGAAGTGGTTTTGTTTTCAGGAACAGGCGGAAAGACAATCAAAAGAGCTTCCATATCGGGCATTGCCAAGCTATCATCTGGGATATTAAGCGCCGCTGTCGCAGATATCGATTATGCTTCTGTTTCTTCGGTTAACAACCATATAGCAGCCACTACCGCCCATCTTTGGACTGACGGAAGTGGAAGCATTACTCCTAACAATGTAACTGGCGGGATAACTTGCGAGCTTACCGATAATGGCTGGTGGAACATGGACAGAACAGTTGCTGGTGCTTCAGGCGACCAATATGGACTGGGAGCAGGCGTTATTAGGGCTTCTTCGGGAAGCAATAACTTAGTAGCCGCCGCGCTTCATGCCCACGCACTGGGTACTTTTGTAGGTTCAGCTTGGGGATTGGCTTTGGAGGCTTGGACAGGAAACCATTCAACGGAGGGTACGGCATCGGCTAATCTTATTGGTTGTGAATCTTCTTGTTATGCACAGTATCACGCCAATATCGGGCAAACATTAGCTTTCCACGCTGTGTTTAAAAACAGACCAGACGGACAAGCAAATGTTACCCACGGCACATCTGGAACTAACAAATTTAACATTAATTCAGAGGTTTTTAGAATCGAATCTCAGGCTCGTTCTTCATCTGGAGAATATTGCGGATGGAACACTGGAATAAGGTTTATTGCTAATGCTCTGGATAGAAGTTCTACCGAAGCATACACAAGATTAATAGATTTTCGCCTATGCACAATAGACAATAACGGCAGCAATCCTTGGATGTTCACTTGGCAAGACCCATCATTAGGAGACCAAATGGGAATGAGATATAATACATCTAATCATTATCTTGAGTTTTATCGTGGACTAGATACCACGCCTACATTGGCTGGATATATAGACATGTTAGGAGCAAGCCATGCCCTATAATCAGCAAAAATATATGCGAAAAATACTTTGTTTCCTAGGTTTTCACAGCTGGACATATGGAGAATATGGAACAACACAGTGTAAATACTGTGAAAAAGTAAAAGGTATAAAACTATGAGAATAGCTACTCACAAAGATATTGAAGTTAAAAAGAATTTAGTAGTTCTAGGCCCGTATGTAATCAAGCTAAATTGGTGGGATAAATTTAAAATAAAATTCTATTTGCGCAAGTGGAATCATTTCAATTATGGAACGTGTATTTATAAATATTATAAAAATAAGTTATGAACAAAAAAATTATTTTTAACATTTTAAAACTTTTGGAACGCTGCACTTTGAGGGGTGAGGAAGTGTCGGCTTTCATAGAAGCTGTTAATACTACAGCGAATTTTTTCAATCATCGATAATCACCGCCAGTCTTTTCTTCCTGTGCGATAGATATGCTATATGGTTACGAATAGTATGGTAGCGCACGATCTCCAACGCCTCCCCGAT
>Ga0172375_10002477_pt1 | contig 28619 bp, 33 predicted proteins | sample LakKiv1m_FD_114537 | JGI IMG/M metagenome (GOLD analysis project Ga0172375, IMG submission 114537) | Freshwater microbial communities from Kabuno Bay, South-Kivu, Congo - kab_092012_11.1m | ecosystem: Environmental > Aquatic > Freshwater > Lake | place: Democratic Republic of the Congo... | reverse complement strand
ATTTGCCTTTCAAAAATATTACTAAACTACTACCACAGATCAGCTCCACGTTAATGGAATTGACTGTATTGTAAAACACCAAATCATCATTATGGTGTGGTTTAGTTTACAGGGGATTGATCATTGCACTTCGCTCGTAATTCTAAACCCAGTTCTTCTTTATTATAGATGTCAAAGCCGTCATCACTTATCCATGGGATATCTATAAGTTTGTTTTGAAATAACTGACCTTTATATTTTTCTTTAGCTTATGTAAATATAGATGAAATTTCATCAAATTCAGTTTTATTAATTAACTTGTTAGTGATTGCGAATATAGTTAAAATAAATACAAGACAAACACCGAGACATGCAAATATCTTTATTTTAGATGTATTTTCTGATTTCGAATAGGCGTTATTAAATTGCTTTTCTACGAGACGTGCAAAATAGGCAATCGTTAAGAAAAGACCTGCAAGAGCTCCCAGCAAAAATGAAATGATAGCTTCGGATTCAATTGCTGATATAACACCAATGTCAACAAATAACTTGAGCGCTAGATATGTTAGCATTCCAAAAACACCTGCGACTCCTCCAAAGTTAAATAAGTGATTTTTTGAATTAGTCTGATTATTTTCTTTATCGTCCAAACTGATCCAATGGTTAAACTTATATACAACCGTTTTAAATAATGGGCCATAAGCATTTTTTGATAAGGTTTGAATCACTAAAATAATGCCTAATACAAAACCAAAAACATAAACTGCCCAAACCGCCCATTGGTTTACATAAACTGGTAAAGCCAAACCCGATAACGTCAGCGTACAAGCAAAAAATAGTTTGTGCGAATATTTCATAATAACTGTCCACTCTGATACTATTTGATTAGAACAAAAACTCTAAAAATTATTATGCATTAAAAATAAGTGGAGTTAAAGAGTGAAAAAAACGTGCTTTACTGATTTGGAAAAGGTAAGCTTGCTTTGGTAAATTGCTTAATTTTTTCGTTTTTATCAAGTATGGCGGAAAAAAAGATCACTCCACTTTTGTCATCAATGATAGCTGGCCAAGAGTAATAAAGATCATCCACTAATTCAAATTGGCTGGACAAAACTGCAGTTTTGTCCAGCCAAAGCAACTGACCCTCTTCATTTTCTTCACCAAGAGGGATTTTTTTGCTCTCAACATCAATCACAAAAAAACACATCACCCAGTCATCGTTATAACCCTCTTCTAAACTAACCACCGCTTTTAACTGGCAAGCTGTCTTTTTCACCATGTAACCGGTTTCTTCCTCTACCTCTCGCAAGGCACAAGCTAAATAGTTCTCACCCGGCTCCAGTTTACCACCCACTCCATTGAGTCTGCCAAAATCTACACTATTACCCTTTTTAGTGCGATGAACAAATAAATAATCATCACCACAGCGTAAAAAACAAGTCACTGATTTTTTGGTAGTTCTAGTCATGGTATCAAAGTATTGTATACTAAACTCTTATGAAGATTAAAAAAGCACTTGTTGCAGCCGCTGGTTTTGGGACCAGATTTTTACCTATCACCAAAACCATTCAAAAAGAAATGCTGCCGGTACTTGACAGACCCACGGTTGATTATTTAGTGGAGGATTTGATTAAAGCTGGAGTAGAAGAAATTATTTTTGTTATTTCCGAACACAACAAACAACTTCTCCATTACTACAGAGAAAATAAAAGACTGCGTAGTTACTTAAAATCCCATCACAAAAATGATTTATGTGATCAAGTATCAAAGCTTCACCAAAAAGCCAAGTTTAGTTTCATCAAACAAGCAGATAACGAGGTCTACGGCACTGCCACTCCTTTGAAATTGGCACAAAGTCATTTAAAAAATGAGTCGGCTTTTTTTGTATTCATGGGTGACGATTTTCTTTTTGGCGGTAAAGAACATTCTGAATCAGCAAAAATGCAAGAGCTTTTCTTTGCCAGCAAAGCCCATGGTTTGATCACTTGTATTAGCAAACCAAAAGATGAGCTAAGCCGTTATGGAGTGGTCAAAATTAAACAACAAACAGGTTTTTCGTACCTAGAAGGTATTATAGAAAAACCTGCTCTTGGTCAAGCTCCTTCCGATTTAGTTAATATCAGTAAATACATCTTGAATCCAACAATTTTTGAGATCATTGCTAAACAAAAACCCAATCCTCAAAACGGAGAGCTTTATATTACTGATAGTGTAACCACCTTGGCAAAAAATACTCCAGTGGTTGTTTTTCAACCGCAAGGGAAATATCTTGATTGCGGTTATGTCTTAGGTTGGTTGGAGGCCAACTTAGCTGTGGCTTTAAAACATCCTTTGTATGCCAAACAAACCAAAAAATTAATTCAAACTGTCTCTACTGCTAAATAGTAAGTTGAAAAAAACAAGCTTACTCACCAAAGATCACTACAAAAAATCCCTGCGAATGCCTTACACAAACAGCGTTGAAATTGGGATTCAACTGGGCTTCTCTGTGACCGGCTGTACTGGAATCAAAACACCACTCAATCAAAGAAGCGGCTGTTTGCGCTACAAAACTATCGCCAGTGGTCATATTTCTGCAGTGTTGGTAAGCTAGGTTTTCACCAATTTTCCCTCCGGGGTAACTTTTAATAGACTCTGGCAAGGAATCTGGAGAGGCAAAATCTTGTTTAAACCCCTCGTGAGCATCCAGTTTACCCAGGGTTACCAAATCATTTACTCTTTTTTCTGCATACTGACAAAGCCTGCTATCTTCTACCAATTGATGTACTTTGTGATCTGAACGATATTGATTTAAGGTTTGTAAAACACTACTGTCAGAAATTTCAGGAAAAACAACTGCCTGTTCTACCGGTTTCTTGAGAAACAGAACTGCGGTAGGTGAAGGTGACAGAGGAAAAGGGGAAGGCGTAACTGTAGGTGTAGAAGTCACAACATAAGGCACAGGCGTAATCTCCGTAGACTCCAGAAGTGGCTCAATCAAACTCGTTTTGGTTTTTAAAGGTAAAGAACGAATGGGCAAGCTATCAACAGAGCCAAAAATCTTTACTTCTTGAACTAAATTAAAAGAGCCATACAAAACCATACTCAAAAAACCGATAAAAAAAATAAGTAAAAATTTATTAATTTTAGGAACGATACTCATTTTTATAAACTTCAAGCGTGGTCATCAAGATCACCATAATTAAAGGACCGTAAAGCAACCCCACAAAACCAAAGGTTTTGACTCCGCTTAAAACTGCAATCATCATCAAGGCCGGATGCAGATTGGCATCTTTGGAAACCATTAGCGGTCTTAAAATATTGTCTACCGTACCTACCACCAACATTTGCCAAGCAAAAATCAAAATAGCTGTCCACCATTGGCCGGTTAAGGCATAAACTATAGCCAAAGGCACCATCACGAAGCCAGTCCCCACTATAGGTAAAATGGAAAGAATCATCATTAAAAATGATAAAAATACTGGAGTTGGTACGCCCAGAATGGCCAAGAAAATCCCTGCTACACTACCTTGAACAATACCGATCACAAAAGTACCTTTAATAGTATCCATCACCATTGCGTATGATCGTCTTAAGTACTGAAGCGTAGCATCGGCGCTAAATGGGCTAATCACCAACAGAAAATTGCGAAGTTTCTTTAAGTTTGGCAAAATGAAGAAAACCAAGATAACCATCAAAAGAAAACTGACGATAAAACCTACTGAAGTGTTGCCTACAGCCCAAATAGAACTAAGTAAAAAATCTCTTAAGGGTGAGATTAGATCATTAAGGGTGGAAAGAAGTTGCTGTTGATTGAGCTGATCGCTGAAGATTGGAATTTTTGTCAAAAAGTCACTTAGTTGAGTAATTAGTTTTGTCAGATCTTGCTGGGAATATGATCTTTGAAAAAAGTCTACTGCTTCCAATATCTGTGCTATAAGCGTTCTTAAAAAGATAATAGAAGGCAAAACTACTATTAACAGACTAAAAAAGATAGCGACTGGAGTAGCAAGCCAATTTGGTTTTTTTATTATCTTTAATAGATTTTCATAAAGTGGCCAAATAATTACTGAATAAACTAAACTGATAAACACCAAGCCAATGTATGATTTGACCATCAGAAAAGTCAAAATTAAAATCAAAGAAAAAATCACAAAAAATATTTGAGTATGATACTTGGCGTGTTTTTTACCGAATAACTCCATCATTGCCATTTAAGTATAAACCATGATACCAAACAGAAACAAGCTACTCAATGTCATTCTTTGATCCAGTTTAATAAACTTGATTTGTCCATGTATTTTCTGATAAAGTAATCAAAGTTAGTAAAAAAAGATTATTTTATGTCAGCCTATTGTAATACTGATTACGCTTTAAAACTAAATTATCTACAAACAGAGTCTTCAACAAAGAAGCATTATGGACTGGGGTTTTTGTTTGGTGGGATGAGTTTACTAGTTGCAGGACTAATATTGGGAAAACTTATTGTCTTTAAACAATCCTCCTTGACTACTACTGAACATAAATCTGTCTCTGTTGCATCTAAACAAACAGCAAAATTAAATGATGAAGAAACAAAATTGGCAGTAGTAGCCAAGGAGGATTCGCCAATAGTTTCAAGAGTAGCTGGAGTAAGCACCAAAGCCCAAGCATCTGATGATGAGCAATCAAGCTTTAAAGCAATTGGCGGAACAGAGACTGAATCAAGCTGTCAAGCAAAAGACGTAATTTTTTCTCTTGGCCAAGTAGAAACAAACACCAGCCAACCACCAGCCGATGAGTTCAACTGGGCTGGAGACTTGGAGGTTTTGCCAGACTATCCGGATCCTTTTGAGATCAACGTCAACACAGAGGACGAGTTTCCGTGGAGAACCACTCTCCCTGTCTCTGCCCCAATTAATATAAATTTTGAAAATCAAAAAATGACCAAGGCAAGACTCAAACTTGGATGGGTTGTTGGTAATCAAGGCTATAAAACCATCGCTGTTTTATTAGACGGACAGATAATAGGCACAACCACAAAAGAACAAGGACAGATGGTAGAGGGAACTTGGCAATATTTAAAACAAACTACTAATGAGTTTGTTTTTGATTTACCAGAGGGCAAACATCAGCTGACTTTTAAACCTATGATTGAATCAGGAGATGCGGTGATCTGGGACTATATCAAGTTGGAGTCCTTGGCTTGTGATACAAATTAAATTTTTCCTTGATACAATGTAACTCATGAAGTTAAGCGGTTTATCTGTTTTTTTCCCTTGTTTTAATGAAGCAGAGAATGTGGAAGTTTTATTGCAAAATGCTTTGAGTGTTATTCCCCATTACGCTGAAAAATTTGAGCTAATTGTAATTAATGATGGCAGTAGAGATAACACCAAAAAACAAGTTTTAAAATTAGCCAAGCTTTACCCCCAGATCAAATTGATCAATCATCAAGAAAACTTGGGTTATGGGGCGGCTTTAAAGTCCGGCTTTAAAGCCGCCCGCTATCCATGGGTATTTTTTACCGATGCAGATCTACAATTTGACCTTAAGGAATTAAAGGAGTTCATCCCTTTCACCAAAGATTATCAAGCTATTATTGGATTCAGACTCAAAAGAGCCGAAGGCAAAAGCCGCACTTTCAATGCCAAACTTTTTAAAAGTTTTATTGATTTGCTATTTAGAGTTCACGTCAAGGATATAGATTGTGCCTTTAAACTTTTTGCTACCAAGCTAGTTCAATCTTTTGATCTAGAGTCCAACGGTGCTTTCCTTTCAGCCGAATTATTGTATAAATTGAAAAAGCAAAATGTTAAATTTAAACAAATTGCGGTGCATCACTACCCAAGAATCAGAGGCAATCCCACAGGAGCCAACTTAAAAGTTATTATCAAAGCCATTTTGGACGCGATGAAACTTTACTTGTCAATTAAGTTTCATCGCTTGAAACAACATCAATGGTAAAATAAGCTATCTGTAAAGAGGAAGCGTCGCATAGTGGTCAATTGTCAGCCCAAGGCTGATCAGCCTTGGGCTGACACCAGATTAAAAATAATTATGCACTACGTTTATGTATTGAAAAGCGAGACGACTGGAGTTCTTTACAAAGGTTTTACTAGTGATCTCAAAAGTAGAGTAAAATTACACTTTGACGGGAAAGTTAAATCAACTAAATCTGGAAGACCTTGGGTTCTTGTGTACTATGAAGCCTTTAGCAGTGAGTATGCGGCTAGAGGGGAAGAAAAGTTTTTAAAAAGTGGAAAATGAAGAGAAAGATTAAAATATATATTGAAAAATAAAGATGATGATGGAAGCGTCGCATAGTGGCCAATTGCACCAGTCTTGAAAACTGGAACCCGCAAGGGTTTCGTGGGTTCGAATCCCTCCGCTTCCGCCATGGACATTACACTGACAAATAGATACATGAGACTAGCTTTACAACAAGCTAAAATTGCTAAAAAACTCGGAGATCTTCCTATTGGGGCAATAATTATTGACATTCACAGTAAAAAAATACTTGCTCAGGCCCATAACCAGCAATTTACATCGTTTGACCCAACTGCTCATGCAGAAATTTCAGCAATCCGTGAGGCTTGCCATAAACTCAAGTCAACATACTTACCAAAAGTTGCGTTATTTACTTCAACCGAACCGTGTACTATGTGCATTTCAGCTATTTTAAAAGCAAAAATCCCAGAATTGTATTTTGGTGTTTCCAATCGAACTTTGATCGAAAGTGGTTTTAATCTTTCGTCTTTTGACAACAGCGAAATTATCAAAATAAACACTCATAAAATCAACGTTCACTCAGGAATTCTTGCAGAAGAATGTCTAAAACAAAGAATTAGACTAAAATAATACAAAAATTATTCCGCTTTCAAAATATAGTAAGTAGCCTTGCCTTTTTCTTTTCTCTCAATTAATCCTAATGAAATTAATTTTTTGAAATCTAGTGTGCGAGTAGCCTTGGCACGAGCAACCAACTTGGCATAAATTTTGTCAGTAATAAAATCGTTTTTTCTTATATGGTTAAGCATTTTTAAATCATGAGCCCGCAACAAAGGTTGTAAGTTAGCCTTTGGCTTAAGAAGTAATTTTTGCACACGCAAAAGTTCATCAATAATTCCTTCGGTAAAGTACTCAAGCCAGGCTGTAAAATCAATTTTATCTTTAATTTCATAGTAATCACCAAACTCACCAACAGTCTGAAAATACCGAGAAACATTTTTATTATAGTAGTTCTCAAAACTAAATAAATTAAAAGTATTAAGTCCCATTTGAGTTAGTAGTACTTTGGTGACCAATCTGGTAGCCCTGCCATTACCATCCATAAACGGGTGAATGATGACCATTTGTTTATGAAAAATACCAGCCAAAATTAGGGGGTCAATAACACCTGTGTTTTTGTGTATATAAGTTACTAATTCTGACATAAGAGCAAATACATCATCACTATTTGGTGGTAAAAAAACTACTTGCTGGCTTTTCGGGTCATTGACTACCACCGGAAGCTGACGTAGCTTGCCAGACTGGAACTTTGGTAATAAACCTATGGTAACCTGATCCTGTATACGTAGAATCAGATCTAAAGATAGCGCTATTTTACCCCCAGCAAGAGAATTGCTTAATTCCTTAAGGGCTTGATTGTAATTTAAAACCTCACGTTCACTATCCCTAATATATGCTGGTTTTGATTTAAGAATTTTTTTCACTTCGGTTAAGGGCAAAACATTGCCTTCAATGCTGGTAGAGGCATGTGTTGATAAACTTTGGGCTGATTGCTCAAAACCAGCCAACACCACTGAAGAAAAACGCTGATTGTTTAAGCCAATTACCAGAGTGTTAATGCGTTTAATTTGCTCTAGTAATCGGTTGGTTATTAAGTACTTTGGCTTAAACATATTAAAGTCGTATTATAGTCGTATTATAGTCGTATTATAGTCGTATTATAGTCGTATTATAGTCGATTGACAACACAAACTGACCACCTGCAAAGTGTATAATTCATTATGAGTATGTTAATGCAAAATCAACGCTGGTAAACTAAAAAAATGAAAAACTCAAAAACAAACAGCTACATGGCTCTAGCTTTAAACCAGGCCAAGATTGCCAAGGAACGTGGCGATAGACCATTTGGCGCGGTGATTGTTTGTGGAAACGCAGTAATAGCAAAAGGTGGGTGCAAGGACGGAACAACTGGTGACGTCACCGATCATGCTGAAATTATTGCCTTAAAAAAGGCCTGCAAGAAACTTAAAAGAAATAACCTCAGCAACTGTACTATTTACTGCACCAATGAACCCTGCCCCATGTGTGCGGCGGCACTTTTTCAGGCTAAAATTCCCCATATCGTTGTGGGCTTGACCAGAGAAGATCTGCCAGGATACCTAAGACAAAGAAATATCAGAATGAAAAACTTGGCAGATGATTCCGGTTATAAAATTGTGATAGAAACTGGGGTTTTAAAAGAAAAAATCCTAGAATTATTTCTTGGATAATAATTAAACTTACTAAACTCAAACTAATCTTTTAGAAGCATATAATAAAGTCATGAACGTTGATAAAGTCATCAGGCAGCTAAAGAGTAAATATCCCAACAAAGTTATTATTCGAAATAACACTAATAACCCAACTGAAATCATTTGCGAAGCGGTCTCTTCTGCAGAAAGTCCAAAAAGAAGCGTAGCAATAGCAATCATCGACCAATCTATCCCCCACTTCCACAAAAAAACTATAGAAGTTTATGAGGTAATTAAGGGCACATTAAAAGTGAAAATTAATGAAAAAGAAAGTCTATTAAAAGAGGGACAGAAATGTACAATAAAGCCTAACCAAGTTCACTCCGCCAGTGGTAATGAGACTTGGGTAAAATGCATTGCTAAACCAGGATGGAAAATTGAGGATCATATTTTGATCCAATAATCATTTCAAAAATATGCCAACCACTTTTTATATTGTTCGCCATGGTCAATCAGAAGGCAACGTTAATGGCGATATTATGGGCACAGATCCACCATTAACAGAAAAAGGTATAAAACAAGCCAAAACTTTGGCAAAAGTTTTGGCTTCAGTTGCCATTGATCAAATATTTACCTCTAATCTTTTGAGAGCCAAACAAACAGCCAAAATCATTGCTGATCAAAAAAAGTCGCCCGTATTTGAGTTTGCTCAAATTAGAGAACGGTTTTTTGGTAAGTTGGAAGGACAAAAAGGTGACGCCGTTGGGAAAAATTATAGACAACAAATAGACAAGTTTAATCAGATATCTTTAATAGAACAATTACGATGGAGAATCGTCGAAGATATGGAATCACTAGAAGAAGTATTAGGACGAGTTCTGCCTTTTTTTGATGAAATTGCCAACACTAATAGACAAAAAACTATTTTATTGGTAACTCATGCCAACGTCATGTTATCTTTACTAGCTCATTTTTCTTTTGTCAATTAACTAAATGAACTACCATACGGTTCTATTCAAAACACTGCTTATATTAAAGTCAAAAAGAGTAAAAAATCTTTTCAAATCGCTGAGGTTTTTGGTATTAGTAAAAAAGTATAGTACTTTCACATTTTTACCAAACTGATTTCTAGTTTTGTGTCCAAGGCCCTAGCTAATTTTTTAAGAAAAGCGACAGATGGGTTAGATCTACCCGATTCCAATCTGGAAATCACCGATTGTTTGGTACCGATTTTTTGGGCTAGTGCTTGTTGAGTAAGTTGTTTTGTGATTCTGGCCGAGATAACAGCCCTAATTATAGCCATTTCTGGCTGTAAATTATCGTATTCTTTTTTAACAACAGGATCCAAAAACATTTGCTTTTTCCAGCTAGTAAAAGAGTTATTTTGTTTCATATTAGCTTTCAAGCAATTTTCATTTATAGCATATATGCTATATTAACTTCTTCGTTCTTGCAAGAGCAATCTTTATCTCCTTTTTGGGAGTTTTTTGGGTTTTTTTGACAAACCCGTGTAATAAAATAAACTTATGTTCTTTTTTAGCATAAAGAATTCTTATCGAAACCATACCTGATATTCGTAACTCAAAAAGATTTGACTGTATTTTTTTGATATATGGTGGTTTCAAAAATGGACCAAAATTTTCCAATAGGTTTATATGATGAATTACTTTTGCGATCGTTTTTTCGTCAAACTTAGCCAGAAAAGTTTGTACAGGATGTTCGTTTCTATCGGATTGAAAAAAATCTACTTTCCATTTCATTGCAAAATAAATAATACAAACAAAGGCTTACCTAAAGTGTATAATTCCTCTAAGTTAAGAGTCTTTAATCAAAATATTTCATGTCAAAACTAGCTAAAAACAAAATATCCTGTGTGGACATTGAAGGAAAAGTTTACTCTGTTCCAACCAGTAAACTGAGTTTCCGTCCAGCCGTATACGGCATTATTGTACGTGACGGAAAAATTTTGCTTTCCAAACAGTGGCTTGGTTATGATTTTCCCGGCGGAGGAATTGAGCTGGGCGAATCTACAGACCAAGCTTTAATTAGAGAAGTGAAAGAGGAAACTGGCATTGAAGTAGCTGTGGGGAAAATATTACATAGTAATTTTTCATTTTTTAAACTTCCGTTTAAAGATCAATTTGTTCACTCAATTCGTTTCTACTACCAATGTAATATCGTCTGCGGAAAACTAACGAACAAGTTTTTGGATAAAAATGAAAAGAAATATGCCAGTTGTGCAGAATGGATTGATATTAAGCAAATTGGCAACATAAAAATGTATAGCTCTACTGATCCAGAAAAAATTTTGGCCTCACTAAGTCATGATAAATAAATATGCCAAAAATTAGCTGATTTTGGAGTAAGTTTGAGAGTGGGCAATAACTTGGTAATTTTCGTTTTTGATAGCTTGAGAAACAACCAGCTAATTGAGTCTACATCACCTTTTTCAAGCAAAGTTTGGACAATATATTTTTTGTGATGACTTAACTCCAGTTCGGACAAATCATCACCCCAAAAATACCTGGTAACTTGAGGAGGAAAGGTGTCAGTCATACTGTACAGTTATTATACTTGATGATAAAGATTAATACCAATTCTTTAACGTGACTTTTGGCTCAAGAGCGCGTAAAGTTAAAGTAAGATGAAACCAATGGTTAAACAGCGTTTCTTTGTTCCTGATTTAGTGAGGGCGGTAGCAATCGTGGGGGTTTTGGCAATCCACCTGACTTATCCTATCTATGCCCGGCCGGATTTTATTGGCGGTAATACTTGGTGGATTGCCCAAATTATCAACTCTATCTTCCGTATTTCTATCCCGCTTTTTGTAATGCTGAGTGGCTATCTACTTTTAGGTAAAAACGAAAATATAATCTTGACACTTAAGCGAGCAATCAAGAGACTGATCTTGCCAATTGTCGTTTGGAGCTTTTTTTATTTGGCTTGGAACAACTACTGGTTCCAAACTAGCCTTGGTCTTAAAGATGTAATAAACGGTTGGTTGTCAGGCGGCTTTTCACATCTATATTTTTTCTTTATTTTGCTTGGGTTGTATCTACTCTTACCAGTTTTAAGACCAATGTGGCAGAAAACCACCCACTCTATTCACTTGTATTTTTTGGGTTTAAGCTTGACCTTTGGTTTACTTTACGCAGGTTTTTCCTATCTTCGCCCAGAACTTAACGGATTAAACATGTTTATTTTGACGTGGCTACCGTATCTGGGATATTTCCTGGCTGGTAAGTTTTTGGGCGATGCTGTTTTTAACCAAAAACAGCTACAATTATTAGGCGTGGTTTGGGTGGCGGCTGCCGCCGCCACCGCCATCTTGGGTTACTTCAACCTACAGTGGTTTACCCAAGGCAACCTAGCCTTCTGGGGTAGTTCTCTATCCTACTTTGATCATTACTTGAGCATTAACGTGATGCTAGCTTCACTGGCCGGGTTTGCAGTTTTGGCCCACATAGATTATCAAAAACTGACCAAAAGTTTCTTCACCAAACCTATTCACTTGCTGGCCAAAACTGCCATGGGGCTTTATGTTTTACACCCATTTATAATGAATATTATTGACAGGCAACTTGGCTTTCAAGTAGATTTTATGAATGAAAGCCTTTGGTTATATCTGATCAAACGCACAGTTCTAGTTTTTTCTATAACCACCACTCTTGTATGGCTTGCACAAAAAATCCCAATGCTTAAAAAAGTATTGGGTTGAGAAAAAGACAAAAACTAAGTATATTTAGTATATTCAACTGTAATAATTTAAAAAAATATGGAAAACTTTCCCCCACAAACCCCTGTTCAACCAAGTATTCAAGAAAATACTCAACTTGAACCAAAAGCAGCACAATCAGGAAATAAGCCCTGGACTCTTTTATTGATCATACTTGTGGTCTTGCTTTTAGCTACCTCTCTAGTATTGGCTTTTTTCTTACTCAAAACTAAAACTCCGCCGATAATCATGCAAAATGTTTTCCCTACTCCAATAACGCCAATAACTCAAGTAATTGAAACTCAAGAAGAAATAACAGTGCCGAACGATTGGAAAACTTACAAAAATACAAAATATAATTTTTCTTTTAGATATCCCAATGACTGGTCTAATTATTCAATGAATGATTTTTCTGAAATCGATACCAATGGCAATGAAAAAGTACTATATCTCGGTCCTTCAAAATCTACATCAAAACCACCACAATTAGTTCAAATAACTATTTATCTGGCTAATGACTATTCTGAACCAGAGTTACTCAATGAAAGCAATTGTACAAAAAAAGAATTGCTTATTGGAATAGACAAACTAAGCGCTCAATATAAAACCTGCAATGGTCTGGGGTCTGACGGATATATTACGTTCAAATCTGGCGATTATATATTTGTTATAGATCTACTAAAGGGAAACGCGAACTTTGAAAACATTATTGACCAAATTCTTTCTACGTTTAAGTTTGCGGATTCTAACAAAGAATCCTACACCGAGGATACTGGAGTGAAAGATCAAAAAAGATATGTTTCGCCAAAGTTAGGAATAAGTTTTCTATACATAACAAGGTATCCGAGTGGATTGGAAGAATCGCAAGACAAAATGGTAACAAAGGAAATTGATAACAAAATTTATCTTCGGAGTAGTTCTCAACTAGGCGACTATCAAGGACAATTCGTTGAAGTATTTGAGAAAGATCCCAATGAGACACTGGCGCAAGCTATCGAAAGGCAATTTCTAGTTAGAAAAGATAAAAGTCAGTGCTTTGTGAGTTACAACACACTTTCAACTGGATCTCAACAATACCCAGCCAATTATAAAAGGGCAGAAATTGCTTTCCCAGAAGATGAAGAGTTTGATATGGAATCAATGTTTAAAAAATCAGAGTACTGTTCTACAGATTACGCCAGAACTAATGGCATTCGTTATTTTCTAGAGGATATAAAACATCCAGACAAATTTGTTTTTTTTAGCATTGGCCAAGAGGCAATCATGGCAAACGAAACTCAAACATGGCAAGATACGATTACCTTTTTGGACTAGGAAAAATTGGCTTGGGTGACCTCTGATATGTCTTGGCTATCACTTAAGATCATCGCTAGCCGGTCTACACCCAAGCCCACACCGGCCAGAGCCTTGGTGGAGTTTATGCCCACGGCCTCAAGAAATTCTTCGTCAATTAAACAATCGTCACCTTGGGCTAATCTTTGGTTTTTTTCTGTTTGGAAAACTTGGTCCAAAACTTCTTTATTGTCTTGTTCAACGCAGGCGTTGGCGATTTCTATTTTGCCAATATAAAGCTCAAATCTTTGCGCCAACTCTGGTTGGTCAATTTGGGCTTTGGCCATGGGTGAGAGAAAGGCGGGAAAATCAACCAAGAAAAAAGGATTTTTGGAAAAATGTGGCTCAATCTCATTGAGCATAATTTGATTAAAAATTTGTTCGATTGTAGTTGACTGTTCAATTTTATAGCCGTTATCTTTCGCCCACTCAAGTAAAAGTTGTGGTCGTTTTAAAGCTTTAATCAGCTCAATCTTAGTATACTTGGCAAATAGATCTACCAAAGATAGAGTTGGCCAAGGCTTAGATAGGTCAAGACTTTGACCTTGGTACTTGATTGTGTCTTGAACCTTGAGGCCGCGTTCGTGATCCAATCGATGCTGGGCAAACCTAATCAAGCGCTGAGTTTCTTTCATCAATAAAAGACAGTTGCTGTTTTGCCGGTACCACTCCAACATTAAAAACTCTGGCTGGTGTTCTGCCCCACTTGATTCCAAATTACGAAAACTGTGACCAATAGCAAAACAATTACCAAGATCAAATTTCGCCATTAGTTTTTTAAAGTTTTGTTCTGGGGAAGTAGCCAAAAAAAGCTTTTGCTTTTTTTGGCCATTTCCCAATCCCCATTCTGTCTCAAACTGGTAAATGGTGGGCTCTAAAACTGCATTGGGGGAAAGAATTGGCAAAGTAAGCTCAACTAGCCTACGGTTGGTTAAAAACCTTCTTAAAGCCTCAAGTAAAACCTGACGCACCACATATGGGTGTCGTTTGAAATTCTTTAAGCCTAAATTGTCCACTGTTTGCATTAAGGTATTATACCTCCCAGAGTAAACTGTCTATTTATTTTTTGCAAAAAAAGCCTAAAATACTTTTCACGCACCAAAAAATGCAAGATACCATTGAGCCTATACCTGCCAAAACTATCCTCCTTGTTAATACCGGTTCTTTAAAGAAAAGATTTATTCTCCAACGCATTAAAAAAATTTCCAACTTAAAACTAGTGGTAGTCAATGTTGAACGCAACTGGGCTGACCGTTATGTAGATGAGTGGATTTTGGCCGATACTACCAAACACCCAGAAACGCTTAAGGCTGTAGACGATTATTTGAAGAATCACCGCGTAGATGGCGTGCTGACATTTTGGGAAGACGACGTTTTGCTCACGGCTAAAATTGCTGAAAAACACAATCTAATTGGCATCCCTTATAAAGTAGCCGAGAAAGCCAGAAACAAACTGCATTTCCGCCAGTTTTGTCAAGAAAACGGCCTACCATTCCCTAAATTTGGCCAGGCTAATACCAAAGAAGAGCTAGAAGAGCTCATGAAAACCTTAAAGTTTCCAGTAGTAGTCAAGCCTGCCTTTGGATCTAGTAGTGCCTTTGTGATTAAAGCTGAAAACAGAGAAGAGCTAGATGACGTTTACCAATTTGTCAGTGAGAATTTATCATCAAGAGTGGAGTCCGCTCTCAAGGACGGTTCAAGCATTGTGGTAGAAGAATATATTGAAGGCAATGAGGTAGATATTGATATCTTAATTCAAAACGGCAAGATTAAGTTCTTTTCTATCAGTGATAACTTGCAGACTAAAGAACCATTTTTTCTTGAATCTGGCTATGCTTTACCATCTTCTTTGCCCACTGACGATCAAAAAAAACTGATCAACATGGCCGAGCTAGTTTTGGAAAAACTAGGAGTAATGAACGGGTGTATTCACTTTGAGGCCAAATCTACAGAAAAAGGACCAGTGCCTTTGGAAGTAAACTTACGTATGGGTGGCGATGAAGTTTACCCAGCCACCAAAAAAGTTTGGCATATTGATCTAATTGAAAAAGCCATTGATATAGCTTGCGGTATTTACGTACCAATAATAGAAAAAAAAGAACCATTCACCTACGCTGCCGCTCAATCAATTGTGGGAGAAAAAGCCGGAGTCATTTCCAAGCTTTACCTACCTAAAAAATTTGATTCCGATATGGAAGTAACCGAGTTCCACTTTGACAAAGAAGTAGGTGACGCTGTATTTACACCACCCAATAATTTTGATTTTTTAGGCTGGGTTTTGGTGACTGGAGACAATGCCCTTGAGGCTGATGAAAATCTGCAGGAACTGCTTAAACAGATCTCCTATGAGATTACCCCGTTCTCTTCTATCTCTTCTCTAGGCAAAACTAAGAGACGCTCTAGATTTTCATCAGCCGCCCTTAATCACTCGCTTTTAGAAGGCAAAGCCAGAATCGAAAAAATCCGGTTGTCAGAAAGAAAAAACCAAAGAACGCTGAAAATAGGTGTTGCTTGCAATACCTACACCACTGAAGACGGAGGTGTAGAGGCAGAGCTAACCAGTGTGGGTAAAACCATAGAAAATACATTGAAAGAAAGAGGTTATCAAACCACCTTTATTGACTTCAATCAGCTTGGTCCGGCTAGCGAGATTTTGAAAAGTGGCAAAGTAGACTTGGTGTTCAACGTAGGAGAGAGACTAAATAACTCTAGCCTACTTGAGCCTCACATTGCTTCGCTTTTTGACATGTACCAAGTCCCCTACACTGGCTCCAATCCTTTTACTTTGGGTTTGTGCATAGATAAAATCAGGGTCAAGAAACTGCTTACTTATCACAATATTCCAACAGCCAAGTGGGATTATATGTATGATCTTAAAGACGAGTTAAGAACTGATTTGAGATACCCCTTGATTGTCAAACCAGCCAACACCGACAACTCTATCGGCATCAACAATGATTCTGTAGTTACCAGCCCAAAACAACTCAAAAAACAACTGGAGTATGTCTTGGAAACTCTCAAGAGACCAGCTTTGATTGAAGAGTATTTGGAAGGCGATGAGTACGATGTTTCTATCATTGGTAGCGAGGACGATGATTTGCGCGTTTTACCTCTGGCCAGAACCATCTTCGATAAATTGCCAGAGGGTTATTGGCACATTGTGCCTTTTGAGTTTAAGTTTGCGGAAGCTCCAGTATATAAAAAGTACATCACCACCCAAATCCCACCCAAAAATGTTAATCACAAATTACTCCAGCTTATTACCGAGATTGCCTTGGATACTTATAATATTTTGGATTGTCATGATTATGGACGGGTTGAGATTAAGCTAGACAAAGACGACAATCCTTATATCCTAGAGCTTAATCCCAACCCGTCCATCAACAAAGGTAATAGAGTCCCCACCGTAGCCGAGCTGGTAGGTATGAACTACGGAGACTTTATTGAAGAAATCATTGCTTTAGCAGTCAAGCGTTATAAAAACCGTCCTCCTTACTATCACCTTCAGCCAGCTTTGGGTTAATTAAAATCCCGACTCTTTTAAAATTTGCTTTTTACACTGGTTTTCTAGTACACTGGAGTTTATATGCCTACTGTTTTTGACCAGCCAAATAATACTCCATCAAACACTAAAGAAACCAAACAAACTGGCACCAGTTTTCCTACTCCGCCGGGCATAGAGATGTCAGAAATTTTTCCGGGCGTGGTCAAACCAATTGTGGAAGAGACGGTCATCAGCTGGAAATCACCAAGTAGACCTTTCAAAAAAAGACAAAAAAAGTATTTTTCCACCTTGACTACTATTGTCTTACTTTTGACTTTAATCTTGGTTTTCTCTGGTCAAATGCTGGCGGTGGCGGTGGTTTTGGCTGTAGCGTTTATGACCTATGTCAGCACCTCCATCCCCCCTCACGAGATCAATCACAGCATCACTACCTATGGCTTTAGACTGGAAAACGAGCTTTATCACTGGGAAGAACTGGGCAGGTTTTGGTTTGAGGAAAAGTTTGGTCAGATTGTTTTGAAAATTGAAGTCTATCGTTTCCCCAATAGATTGACTTTAATCATAAATAATACAGAGGAAAAAGCAGAGATTAAGTCCATTTTGTCCGAAGTCCTTTTAAACCAAAAGCCCAAGCTCACTGCGGTGGAAAAAGCCAGCGAGTGGTTACAAAAAAAGTTTCCACTAGAGCTTGAGGGCGCTTGATCTGGTACAATACCAATTGAAAAAAACCAAGCACTCATAGTTCAACGGATAGAATAGCGGTTTGCGGAACCGTTGATCCAGGTTCGATTCCTGGTGGGTGCACAGCAAAAACTCTATGTCCGGAAGGGTCGCATAGTGGCTATTGCATCAGCCTCGAAAACTGACGCCTTCGGGCACCGCGGGTTCGAGTCCCGCCCCTTCCGCCATTGTGCACGAATGGCTGAAAGAGCTTCTGTTTTAGCCTTCGTATCGGGCTTTTTGTTCAGTTCTAACCCTAAGTATTGTTTTTGCAGTAGAGGTGCTCGTTTTTCAATAGGGACAAACCATTCCATTGTGTCGATATAAAGTTTTACAGCCTTGATTTGGGTATTGTAACCAAGCGCCATGAGAATTTCTTTCTTCAGTTCTAACCCTGCTTTACCCATTTCATTTGCCTGAAGAAACCTCATTCGGGCGTAAGTGGCAAAGTTGAAAGTCCTTTCGGTTAACTCCAGCCATCTCTCGGCTCTGTCCTCAGTGTGACGGAGTTTGCCTTTCATCTCGGTAATCTTTGACTGCAAGTCGTTTCTCTCCTTAATAAAAGTGTTATCGTCAATTAAGTCTCGGTAGCGCATTTTGGTCAGGTTATCCAGTTCCTTTTGAGTGGTAACTAGGTTGTTGTGTTGCATTTCATAGACTTTGGTGCGGTCTTCTATCTCCCTGTCGTTGTTCTCATTTAAGACCTCCAGTGCCCAGATTCTGAACTCTGGCAGGATAGTCAAACCTTCAAGCTCCTTCTCGATTTGCGTCTCCAACTTATCTACTGGGAGCATTTTCCTCTGGGAGCAGTTGATGGTGGTTTTCTTCCTGGTGCAGTGGTAGTAAGTGAATTCTTTTACCTCGCCTGTCTTTTTGATGAACTTTTTCTTGGTTTCAGCTGTATAGAGGCATCCACACTCTGCACAGCGAATAAACCCAGTAAAGGCGAAAAAGTGTTCCTTTGGTCGTGGTTTGCCTTTTCTGCCCAGAAGCACCTGCACTTGATCAAATTCCTCTATGGTTATCATTGGTTCGTGTTTACCCTCAAACTGCACGCCTTTGTGTTCGATAACCCCCGCATAAAAGATATTGGTAAAGATTCTGTAGATCCCGCTTCGAGAGAGCGGTTTGCCTCCCAGTTTTTTGCTTTTCCTGGTTCGATAACCCCATTCTTCGTTAGCAATTTTCAGGATTTGTGGTGGTGTGTATGCGCCTGTCAGCATCAGCTGCCACATTTTGCTGACAAGGTTAAATCGTTCGGAGTCTTTGGTAATGGTTTTTTCCAGTTGGTCGTTCAAGTAGCCTGACGGGGCAAGGTTGGGTAGCCAGCCTTTAGTCAGCTTTGTTTCTAAACCTCGCTTAACATTTTTACTCAAGTCGATGACATATTGATTGGAAGTGGCTGCATCCACGCTGAAGATAAGGACGTTGTCTCCTGGTAGGTATTCTCGGTCATAGGTTTGGATTGATTTAATGATGTTCTTCTGGAGTAGCCAGCTGATACGACCACTATCAACAGGATTACGGGATAGGCGGTTTATTTGCCAACAGAGGATGCCATCGGCTTCACCATTCTCAATTCGTCCAATCATTTCATCAAAGACATCTCTTACGCCTGGAGCTTTGGCTGATTTGGCTTCGGTATAGGTTTTAACAATCTTAAGGCAGTATTCTTGCGCTAGCTCTTTGAGTTTGGTTTTCTGGCTTTCAATGGACTGAATTTGCCTATCCTCGTCCTCCGAGGACTTCCTGGCATAGAGAAAGTATCTGATTTGACTTCGATCTTGGTTCATTATCATGTTGGTTTTACTATAAACATATAATTTTTAGTTGTAATTATCAAGGCTAATTGCATACAGAGAGTATGTGTGATTTACTAAACTTTCTTGCCTCTCCCTCAATCTGGCTATACGCCTGATCTAATTTGCGTTGTTTCAGGGTTGGTTTACCTCTATATTCACTCCGCTTAACCTCTTGCTCTAATTTCTCGATTTTGCTCATAATCTTTCTGGAGCGGATCCAGGAATTGAGACTGTAATTGGTGTTATGTTTTCTGCACTGATAAGTGAGGTTATAGCAGTGTCTGCACCCAAAGTAGTTGCCAGCTTTATACAAGACTGCTGATAACCTGCCACAGGTCATTCCGCTTCTAGGGAGTGGACACATAAACCAGTAGCGATACCCGCCATAGTTGCAGGGAGTTTTGTGGAGGAAGATTTTGTAGTCAAAGGATTGTTTATTTACTTCTTCGCTAGTTTGAGCATAAAGCAGGCGGAGGAAGGGGTGATACTCGTCCATGTGACTTTCCAGCCTTATGGCGCTAGTTCTATCTTCTTCGCCCCAGCGGATAATTCCACTTACTGAGTGATCTAAATACCCCTCCTTTTTGAGAAGAAAAATTCTTAGCTGTTTTATAAAATCAGCCTCAAGTTGTGCGTTGTAATCTAATGTTTTCATAAAAATATGCCTGCCTTTTTGTCGAAATGATTAAAGATTTGGTGTAGTTTTGACCAAGTTTAGCCTTGATATTTTGGACCAACTTTTTGACATTTTTGCGTAACGAACCCATTTAGAAATCTCCTGAGACATCTAAATCGATGGCTAATGGCGCAAAAGGCTTGTCTCCAGCTCTTGCTGCCTGGATTCGTTGCAGTTCGTGCAAGGCTTTGTAAATCCCTCGCTCAATTGCACTTTCGTATCGGAGTATTCTTTCTGTGCCAAGATTGGCGATCATATTGGTAATTTTTTCTCGGCTTTTTTGAGGGTCGAGGAATTCTTCAACCCCTCTGGTAAGTTTATCCTTTGGCTTATAGTCAAATGGATCTTGATAATTTCTCTGTAGTTCCATTGAATTGCGCTCTACCCGCATGGCTCGTTTTAAGCGCCATATATTGGTGATAATTCTATCGGTAAGGAGCAATTCCAACTCCCCAACGGGCTGGATTGCTGCTCGAATACTTCTTTCCAGCTGGAGCAAAGCCATTTCATCCTCGCCTTCGATTAGCACTTCCTTGCAAAGCAGTCCATGCTTCATGGCATTGTAGCGACTGATAGCCTTGCCTTTGGAGGTTTTGACACCTCCTTTCAAGGCATTTTGTTTGTTGGCTACCAGCTGCTTGGTGGTGATTTCTTTTTGTTCCATAGTTAAGCTTGAATGGTTACTCCTTCGCTTTTCGCCTTCTCAATTTTGTCTTCCCAGTTTTCCTTAATGCCAAGCCTGCCGTAGACCACTTCTAAGTCTGGATCGGGGAAAGGAGGCTCTGAGCGACCTCTACCGTTAATCCTGGCGTTATCGATTTCAGCTCGAATCTTTCTTATTGTGGCAAAATCGCCAGTTTTTACTGCTTCCTTCATTCGCAAGTAGCGCTGATACGATACCCCTTGGCGAGCCTTAGTATAAATATCCTGCCAGACCTTTTTTCTCCTAGCATATTCTTCCCTGGTAATAAGTTCTTTAGGAACTTTTAAGGTTTGTTTCTCGTCTGGTTGTTTGTTTCTTTTTGCCATATAAATCACTTCCTTTCGAGCCACTGCGCAACGGTTGCAAAATCCCAGCCCTTGTCCTGGTAGAAGTTATTTTTCTGAATCGCATTTAAGGCTCGGTTCATGTCGTTAAAATCAAAACCCGCTCGTAAGATCCTGTGGACAATGCCGAATTGCTTAGGGAGGTTGATAAACTTATGACCTTTTTCTTCTTCAACGGCAGAGATAAACTCCACGCACTCGTTGTGACCTCCTGGATATTTCTCTGCCAGCACTGGATATTTTTCTTTTAAGAGGAGAGGACAACCAGTGTTTTCCTTCTTATTAGCTTTTCCTTGTCGAGATTTGCCGTCAGGCAATGTCTCGACAGTATTTATGTCTTCTTTTCCAAGATCTTCTTTTGTGTCCCTTATTTGCGCCGATCTTTGTCCTTGGTCTGCAACTATCTCCTCGTTAGACTGAGATTGTCCCTCGTTTGCAACAATCTTTTTATTTTGATAAAACTCGGTGTTTTTCTGCCATAAATCGACGATGGCGTAGGTCATTCGAGGCTTTGTTTTTGCGGGTATAACACCAGCTTCTTTGATCCAACCTCTTACCACAAGCGATTTGAGGAGACGGTAAACCGTGTCTTTGCTAACTCCACCACATTGTTTAGCAAGCTCTCTGGAAGAATAAAAGACTTTGCCATGCTCTCCTGCAATGCGCTTGAGGGTTAGATAAAACCCCCGCTCCTCAAGTGTTGAATGGTTCACAATAAAATTCGGCACTATAGAAAAATATCGTTTATCCTGCGACTCGTCTCTAATGTTAAATTTGGGTTCTTTCATAGGTTTGCTGTCTGCCTTCTTCGCTCTTGTAACTTCTGGTAATCGGTTTCAGTCATTGGTTTATAAATTAGCTGCATCATTCGGACCAACTTCAACCCCTTCTCCACAGCCTGCTCTCGGCTAAGGGCTTTGTGAAACCTGTTTTTGTAAATAGCCTGGAATCTGGTGATTTGCTGGTCAGTTAGGTTCATACAGAGCTGTAAATTCGGTTTTTAAGCATCTTGGTGTTGTCAAAGAGGGAACGGGCGCTCACCAGAAGTCGACCAGCAAAGTAGTCATCTACACACTTTTCGATGTTTTGTGTTCGGAGGAAAATGAACTGAACTTTTTTGGGGTTGTCTCGCACCAATGAAACAAGCTCGAAGCCTTCGGTAATCAGAGCTGCACTACATCCAAGGTCGTAGGTAGCAAAATACTGGTTTTGGTCTAATTGTTGGTTCATATAATTTGTTGAATCGGCAATAAAAAAACTCCGATATACTCGGAGTCTAAGAAAGAAAAACCAGGTTGTCGTTGTGGCGGGACTATCTGGGTATCTGAGGGGACAAAAAGGCAGCGGTTAGTTAGTTGAGGGAAGATTCAGCGTCTCGATATGAAGCAAGTCTAAATCCTTTTTGGATAACGGATTCCTAAATCGAATATAAGTTTTGGAAATATCAAAGAAGGCTTTTCGCAAATCTCCCTTAAAGCCTAAATTCTCAACGATTTTATGGAATGATTTACCGATACTTATATTCAAATCCTGTTCTATTTGCGTTTTGCTAAGTCTTTCGTTTGGGTGTTGAAAAATGTAGCCAAAGACCATTTCATTTTCCAAACCGAAATCAGGTTTAGCCAAAAGAAAGTCATTAACACGGATTTCCCTGGATTTGTCGCTGTAAGAGACCCGATAAAAGATGGTGCTGTCGGGGGCTACTCCTGGAGAAAGAGACTTTTTGTGTTGATTATAAAAGTCTTCGAATTTATTTCTGTCGACCTCAATCTCTACCTTATCTTCAGCCTTTCTCCAGGAACGGTTGAAGTGGTCTGTGAATAAGAGTTTTATTACTTTATCTTCCTCCAGCTTCCGAAGTGCTTTGTGTAGGTCGTCTTTGGGGATTGTGTCGCCTTTATTGTCCTGAAAGTCCCACAGTGAAATTGAAAGAGTCCTATCACTTTTAGGGGATAGCTCCAGCTTTTGGTTAATAACCGCCATGACATCTTGAATGACACTTGGCATGCTCATAGTAATGATTGGGTAATATAAGTCCTCACAGGACTTTACCTGTTTTTATTTTATCGAGAATGAGGAGAAATATAAACTCAAAAAGGAAGCAGGTCTGAGGATTTCACTTTTAATGCCTTAGCGATTTTATACAGTGTCCGTATCGTTGGGTTTCGCTCACCCCTTTCAACCATGCCGATATAAGTCCTGTGCATTGACAGTTTCGCTGCCAACTCCTCCTGAGAAATCTTCTGAGACTTTCTCACCTTCTGGAGTTTATCCCCAAAGCTCCTTAATATGTGTTGGTATGTTATTGGTTTACCCATTACTAAAATCGTAGAGACTCCTTGTCTCATTCTCGACATACTCCTTGTATTCTTTTGTGTTAAAATATGCCTGGAGACAAGTCTAAACTTGACATTCGTCTTTGAAGGAAGTTAACATCCCGAAACTGTTAACAGTTAGCGCATAAGGAGGACAAAAATGATAATGAAACACAAAACTAAATCTCATATTCTTCCTGTTGTTCTTCTCCTCTCCGTGATTGTCGTCGTAGGCATTGTGTTAGCCCCTCGCTTCCTGACTCAATCAAAAGTCGTTCAACCCCTCCAAACCAGTGCCAAAGATAAAAAAGTTGCTGAGCTTCTGGCTACAATGAGCAATAACCCTAATAAGGAATCACAGGAGTATGCGGAAGCGAGACAGGAATTTTGTATCCTAACCGCCCGATCAGCAGCTGAGAGAGAAAAAGCCGTAGCCAACATCAGGCAATTCCTGGGCATGCCTGACATTCCAGTAGAATTTGTTTGCAGCAGATTTAATAACAAGCCAGACGATAGCGGGACCGACTATAACAGCCCTGCCAGCGAAACCTATGAAGCTGCCAGATTTAGCTTTACCGTTGATCCAAAAACTAACTATATCGTCGAGACTGGTGAAGCAGAGCGTCGCTGGGGAACGAAAGTGGATGGCACACACTGGTTCGAGAATATGCCTGAGTATGACACCACTCCAACCTACACCACACCTGAATCGATTAAACCAGTTGCAGAAGCCTTCATGATCAAGAATAAGGACATCTTCGGTGTCGACATCACCAAGATGACTTACCAATTCGAAGGCAGGAAGGTTGGCAACTTTTTTGTAAAGTGGATCGATAATAACAATCCCCACACAAAAGAGTATGAGGAATGCGGTGACGCTGACCGAAGTAACCCTGCAGTCTATCAAAACGACCAAGGTGTCTGGTGCTTAAAGCAAACCAGCACCAACTATCCGACAGTCAATATGACTATCATGCAAAGTGGACAGGTAGCCGTCTACGATAACGACTGCTGGGAGATCGAGAAGCTATAACCTCCTACTTCCCCAACACATCCCCAACAAGGCTTCTGAAGCTAAATGAAGGTAGTCAGATGCCACTCCAGGCATGAAAGTCCCACACAAGTCAACACACGGGGACACGGACGGTGGATATTATATAACTTGCCACCTTAGCCATTCGTTTATGTCTTTTTCAATGCTATTAAAAACATTGGGCGTTAAAGATAGCCTTCTTTGCAGCCTTCGTAGTAACACCTTGGAAATCACCTCTCTATTAAATTGAGGCATTGCAGCGTCTAATGTCCGATGCAAAAGCTCACTGAACCCAGGTAAGTAAATAGATCTCGTATATAACTTTACAGCGAAATCTTCTGCTACTCTCAACGACGGTCTTCTGTCGGCATTCCCTCCGCCTAAAATCTTTACAATGTCAGTAAATGGAGCCGCTGAGTGCCAACCAGCTTGACTAGCTGCCTCGACCAAAGTATCAGAATCGATGGGAATATAGGTATAGTTTGAAAGCACTAGTTTGACCAACGCCTTCTCATAGTTTTCTTTACTTAGTTTTCCTTCAACAACAAGTTTGAGTAAAACCGCCTGACTCCATATTCCTTCGACTCCAAACTCGTTTCTCATAACCGCTCTTAACCACAAGTCATCCGAGAAAAATAAGACCCCCTCCTGTTTTACTAGCAACACCGTTTCAACAAAAGAGCGATCCATTGTCTCGAACATCATTTCCTTACGATTGGGATCAATTTTTAGCGCCTCTCTGCAAGGAATAACTTCACATTTATTGTTGATCCAGGTCATGATTGATCCGAGATATTCAGTGTTTTTCTTAATACGCTCTTTATTAATTTCCTCTCGCATATACTTGTCGCCACTCTTATCTTTACCTACTGTCATGAAACCTTCCGACTCGATTCCCTTACGCATCGCAATTACTTCGGTTAAAAGGTCTTTCGTAGATTGAGGAACTATCAATTTTTTGAAGTTATTAGCCACCGCATCTGCAAGTCCAACACCATGAAGGGTTAAAATTGCGCTCAAATCAATAGCTGCCGAGTGTTCGTCTGGACTTAACAATTCAATTACTTTAGTTCTCTCATCAATACTACCAATTGCACATTTAATGCCAAGTTCTTCGTTACTTACTACATAACCCCATGTATCGATAACATTTCTACCTAACATGGAACTTAACATAGCAAGGGTGACCTTTCCTTCTCTGTAGATTTCGGTCACTTTATTGTGATGCTCTCGATGACTATCAAGCATCTTTGTAAATTCCTCTGGCAGCTTCTTTTTCTCTGAAAAATCCAAGGATAGTGACATAAAACTTTTATCGCCAGGAAACATCTTGTTGAAGATTTCACCGCTCTCATGGACCGCATGCACATATTTGCTTTTAATCTCTATAACCTTTCCTGTTTGATCTTGTATATCACTTGATGACAGAAGGACAGTGTCACCGTTCTTTTTTCCAATAAGCTGCTTAGTAAGTGGATGGTTAAGATTTAGCTCTCCGTTACGAGGATCAGCATCTTTACGATCCTCGATTACATACCATTGTCTACGACCACCTTTTTCTTCGATGCACACGGCGGTATCAGCTGCCACCTTTGGTGCGGAAAAATCTAAACTTTTTTCTCTGTTGAAAAATAAAGCAATATACTTGGCATGAGCTTCGCTCTCTCCGTAATATTTCCTCCTCGCCTCATACAGCACCTTGATCGATTCAAACGATTTATCAACCAAAGAATATACCTGAGCTAGCTGTATCCTCTTTGGCAGAGGTAGTTTGGAGTCGTTAACGCCGTTTTTTAACAGCTCCTCAAGTTCTTTGATCTTCTGTTGTCTAAATAGCACCATTGCTAATCGAACCCTTACTGAGTCGTCATCTGGAAACTGCTGTAAATGCTCCTCACATAATTTTTGAGCCGTTGGAAGATCTCCTATCTCCTCGTTTATTGCTGATTCAAGTTCAGTAAGATCTTTGATTAAGCCATTTTTCTTTCTAAGCGCCTGAACTATCTCTAGGGTTTTTTCATCATTTCCAATCTTGTAATAACAATCGAGGAGTTTGCGAGTAATAAAATTATCAACTGATATATCAGCTAATCTTGAATACAAAGCCGCTGCCTCCTCATACTTCCCAAGTTGGTAATACTCAACTGCAATCGACAGTAATTCTATTGATGACGCCTTATCTTTTATGAGATCCCTAGCTTGATTTAATTTTTGAAGCGCCTCATTCTTTTTATCTTTTATCTTCAACACGCTGGCTTGTGAAGCCAAATTAACAGGTATCGAATCGTCGAGAGTTTTTGCAAGTTTTTCAGCTTCATCTGGCTTTTCCATCTGAAGATACAAATCGATTAAATACCGTTTAAATTCTCGTTCCAATGATTTTGGAAGTTCCTTGCCTAATTGAGTCTGCAACATTTCAGCCGCTTCGGTTAATTTGTTTTCACTTCTTAGTATCTCAGCGAGAAGGAGCGGTGAACTTTCTTCTTTGTCTAGCACGGCTTCCAACAATTTCTTTGCTGATGTAAAGTCCTTCTTTTCAAATAACAAGGAAGCTTTCAGTAACAAAAATCGGGAGTTCTCAGGTTCAAACTCTAATGCACCTTCAAGATCCACTAGCGCTTTCTCGACATCTCCAAGAATACGATTGACCAGGCTTCTATTTGCGAGACACTGAACCTTAAAATGTTTTAACTGTGTGTCTTTGAGGTCTTTCCACATCTCGTCCAATACATCTTTTGCTTCCTCAATTCTTTGTTTCCGCTCACCCGCCAACACTTCACTTTCAGCTAAACTTTTTCCTTGAAGCACCGATTCCAGTAAGGCAGACGCCAATTGGAGCCTTGCTTCTATTCCCTTATCGTTTATTTCTTTTTCTTCAAGAGACTTTTTTGTCCATTCTATTGCCTCTGTGTATTTGCCTTGCTTCAAAGCGACATGACCAAAAGCAGACATTACCTGTGCGAGAGATCTCCGAGTTTTTGGTATTTCCTTAATAACCTTTTCCAGGGGAGTTTTATCGCCAAGAACCTGAATCAAAATAGAATATGCTCCCTCATTGACTGGATTGATCTTTATAACCTCCCTTGCAGCTTTTCCAGCTTCAACTAGGTCGTTAAGTAATAAATACCCTAGGGCAAGATTACTCCATGACTTTTCTGACTTTTCATATTGATGTGCTTCGATAAAGTGTTTAGCTGCTTCCTTGTCATTCCCTAAAGACAAATGCGAAGCCCCGATATTAGCTGTGATGCGGAATTTGACTCTATCGTTTGCCTTGCTCCAAATTCTTTTCTTTAAGTCCAGAAGATAATCGAGAGCCTCTTGTGGTTTGTAGGCCTCAATCAAATCCCTAGCGTAGTTCAATTCTTCATGGTATTCGCCATCCAAGTCGGAGGGGACAGAAGTGTTCGTGGCGCTTGCCATCATTCCCAAAGTTTTAAGGACTTGTTTTCCTTCGTCATTTTCTGGGGCAACTAACAACTTTTTATCAGTGTTGTTTATGGTAACATTGATCGATACTGTGCCAATCTTAAGATTCTGTTGCTTTATGTCAACAGTGCTATTGGTAACACCACTCACTTGAGCCTGATTATCAGTTTTTTTGATCAATTGTGACATTGGATTCTTTGACATTTTTGACATGTGCTTCATTAGATTTACTTGTTTTGGAGTGTTTTTTAATGAACAAACCAATGATAGTAACTAACACGGCTACCCCAGCAATGAAAATACCCACTCCAGGGTTTTCATTTAAGTATTTTATGGCTTTGTCTAGATTTTCAATCATTTTTGACTATCCTTTCTAAATCCTCTGGTTTATAACGCCTGTCACCACGCTCATTAACCCTTATAGCCTTTAATTTTCCAGCTTTATCCCATCGCCTTAGTGTCTCCACATGGACATTCAGCACTTCGGCTGCTTGGCGGATGGTTAACAGTTTTGGTAGAGTCGTGTTTTTCTTCGGCATACCTCAACATAATTATACAATTTCTGTCATGATGCCTCATCCATAAATGTAACGGAAGCGAGTATTCGCTGCCTCATCTAATTTGTAACGATTGATACTTGCTAATT
>Ga0172375_10002475_pt1 | contig 28625 bp, 29 predicted proteins | sample LakKiv1m_FD_114537 | JGI IMG/M metagenome (GOLD analysis project Ga0172375, IMG submission 114537) | Freshwater microbial communities from Kabuno Bay, South-Kivu, Congo - kab_092012_11.1m | ecosystem: Environmental > Aquatic > Freshwater > Lake | place: Democratic Republic of the Congo... | reverse complement strand
TGAATATAGACAATCTTCACCTGTTAGACCAGTACAAGTTCCTTCATTCACATAAGGATCAGTAGGGAGGTCACGTTTAGTTTTCCATAGGCGGAAAGTTACTTGCGTAGCAATATTGATAGGATTACCAATTGAATCAGTAAGTCGTCCTTGAAAAGATAAAATCCTTTTTCCTGTGAGTGGCTGTGAAGGGTATGCATACGGACGTGAGACATTAACAAAAAAGTTTCGATAAACTCCATAGCCAAGCAAAGCAACGATTATTAATATAAAAATAGCCACAACATATTTTTGAAAAGATGAATTTAGCTGAATATTCGAGTTATTATCTGGTTTAAGGCGTTTAGTCTTGTTACTTATTGATTGAAAAATATTATCACGTAGAGTATGAAGAGTGCTAAAAACATAACCAAATATGCCAAATTTTAGAGTTTTTACCTTTTTGTCAATCACCTGTTTAATCTGCTTAACCTCGTATTTTTCCAGGTAATTATGTTCAGAAGCCCAGTTAACAAAATTATCCACAGCCTGAAGTTTCTCTATGAAAATAGAGCGCTTAAGTTTTTGTTTGTCTAAGCGGGAAAGAGCTGATCTAAATTTTTTAACTGTTATTTCTAAGGGCATAGACTATCAATTCTCAAAATTTCGCCAACATTTTTTTAGAAATAGTAAAAGAGCTTCTTATTTCCATATCGATTTTTGGTAAATAAGGATGACCCTCATAAGCTGGATCACAAAGATTTTTAAGGCCTTTTATGGCTTTAAAGGCTGAAGAAACGATCTTTTTCATAAAATTTAATTAAATTTATAATGAGAAAAATTCCTTAATAATCACTGTTCGCTCGTTTACATTTTTAGATTCAATTCCTTTATCTTTTAACAAATAAACTTGGTATCGGTTTAAAATCTCGCCTAATTGGAGCGGGCTGTTTTCTATCTTCCGGTTTGATTTGTTTTGGACTTTTTTTGCCGGGTTGTCCTTAAGCCATCCTTGTTGAATTGCAAAGCTACAAAATTTACGCATGGTTGAAAGCCGGCGGTTAATTGTTTTCAAAGGAATATTATCAACCGAAAGATAAAGTTTATATTGGTCAAATACCTCAGGATTAATTAGTTCCATAAAATCTTGTTCCGTATGAGGGTTGATTTTGGCTTCAAACCAGGTAGAAAAATGACGAAAATCCGATAAATAATTGTTTAAAGTAGGCATGGAAACATTTTCCGCAAGAAGGAATTTTCTGAATTGAGGCTCAAGATTATAAAGATTATATGTATTTGGCATATAACTTTATACTAAAACAATTATAATAATAAAGTCAAGAGGTATTTTGTATGTATTTTGATCTATTTATCAAATCATAAGCAGCTAATAAAAAGAAGGATAAAAGACTAATTTAATTCAATTTAATACAATTAACGCAAAATATTTTTGCTTACTTAACTATATCTTTTAGTATCAACAGACCTATAATACATGAGATATTCGTGCTTTTATATAAAAATTTTCTCTTTTTCCGTAAATTTATTTAATTTAATTTAATACGAAATATTTTTAGGTTTTTTAGCTTCCTAATATGTTTTAGCAAATTAACTAAGCGGTATATTATTTTTATAAGTGTTTTTTGTGTATAGTAAATTACTTTGTTATAGTAGATAACAGTTATAACCATTGAACATCAAATTCTTAAAAGAACAACAGTTAATTAAAACAAGTTAATTTAACAATATATTTACTTTTAGCAATTATTATTAGTGACTGCCAGTCTTCAAACAATAGGTTCTTGACTGATTTTAGTGCTTTAAAAACTAAGTAATCTTAAATATTATATGGATAATCTAAGAATAAGGTCGATATAATTACTTATTTTGATATTTATTGACATTTAGATGTTTTTTCTTTATTATGGAAATAAGCTAATTATGAAAAATCTGCTTTTTCCTATAATAATTTTTGTCTTAATATTAATTATCTTCTCGGCTTTTTTTTGGCTTTATGAGGCTAAATATTTTGTAGGGAGAGCCAGTGTGTCCCAACAATCATTCTCTGTTGACAATTCTTATCTTTTTATTACACCTTTACGAGCTAGAGCGAACAACGGCGAGAAAATACGTTTAACCGTCTTTGTCTTAAATAGTCAAGGTTTGGGAGTAATGGGAAAAAACGTTTTACCAAGCAGCGATCAATATTTAAGCCTAGAAGCAGTTCAGGCAAGTACTGATAACTTTGGCAAAGCGATTTTTGATATTTCTGCTTCAAAAATAGGTGAGTATTATTTTGAAGTTAAAGTTGACAATACTATTCTACCTCAAAAAGCCCATCTATCATTTTATTAACGTCAGCGAGTGTTCTTGTATGGTTAATGCGTAGTTATTCGTTCTTAATGCCAGTGCGCGTGTCTTAAATAGTCTAAAAGGATGAAAGAAATAGTTAATTAAATAAATTACTAAAATAAGTACCTGTCCAATTAATAAAATATCTAACAATCTTGACATTAACATTTTCCATAATAATCCAAGTATTTTAATAATTATCATCCAAATAGGTAAAATCTCTAAATTTAGCATCAAACTTTTGGGTGAAGCATGTTCGTCATAGTTAACTTGTGTGAACAAACGGTATTTTTTGGAGGCAGCTGAAGAAAGAGCGAAAGAAAAATTACCTTTAGCATCAGTTTTAGCTTGAATTTTAGGAAAAGTAAAAGCTTCGACTCCTTTTATCAAACCCTGTTTATCTTCGGTAAAAACTGACATCGTGATTTCTTTTCCAGGAATGCTTTGACCAGATAAGATAACTTCATCGCCGATAAAATAGTCTTTTTTATCAAGTGAGACTGTCGGTGGCATAACCACTGGCCCAATTGTAATATCAGATTTGACAGGGAAAGGTGGAAGACAAGTAGGCATAGTAAGTCTTCCAAATTGGTCTTGGGAAGTTAAGCATAGCTCTCGAGGAGCCAGTGGTGAATAAGTATTTTCAAATTCAAAATATCCTTGTTGATTGGCAGATGTAGTATCGGAAACTCCCAAGCCGTTGATTGTGACACTTCCCTGGGGAGAAGTATATCCAAAGAGTCTAAAACGATAACTGCCAAGAGAAACAGATACGGTCGTGCTTTTGGAAATATCTCTTGCATGGACAGGAACAAAAAGACCTAAACCGATAAAAATTAACGTTAGTATAAATAATTTTTGGAGAAGAGAATAGATGTTTTTCATAGTTGTCCTATATCTGAAGTTTACTCTCTTTTTTTAAGTTGTTCTTTGAGTTTTTTGATTTCATTCATCTCTTTTTCCAGTTCTTGTTCCAAGTGCGTTTCTTTTTGAATAGTAGCTTTGAAAAGAGATTTAACTACTAGCCAAATAATTATTATAAAAAGCAAGGCAACAACAATAATTCTCCAGGGAATCACCCAAACAGTTATAGTTCTAAATAGCGTTTGCCCAGTTTTTCCGTAGCCTCCCTGTACTTGTAGAGTGTACGGACCAAACATCCATTTATTTCCAATTTCTATTTCATAGCTTCTGATGGCGTCCGGAAAAATATTGTTTTCCGGTAAAGGTTTAAGATCAATATCTTTTTTGAGAAAATTACTCATGCTTAAAACTGCTTTTGGACTGATATGATAATCAGATCGGTTAAGAATATCAAAATTGACACTAATCGGACCATATTCTTGAAAAGCTGGTACTTTCATGTTGGAAACATAGGCTTTTTCTTTACATTCTCCATTTACGTTAATATAAATTAAACTAGCAAGTTTAAAAGCAATTGAAGCGGCTGACTGGCGTTCAAGTTCTTTTCCTCCTAAGGTAACCGGAGTCGGCTGAAAGTAAATACTGGTGTAGTGGCCACACGCATAAGCATCTTTAGGAACTTTAATAAAAGCATTGACAATTGCTTGGTTCTTAGCGCCGATAACAACTTTTTCTTCAGAAAGAGTAATCCATGACGAGGCGGCATGGCGATTGTTAGTAGAGGAAGTATCAAATAAAGTGGGACTGCCTTCTTTGTCTAAAACTAAAAAGTCTGCCTTTTTAATACTGCCGCTAATATTTTCGTCCGTTCGATTATAAAACTTTACCTGGATTTGTTTTTCATCACCCGGATTCAAATTTACTTCCTGAGTTGGAGGTGAAACAGTTAAATCAACAGTATTTTGTGCATTTACTCCAACAGACGCGAAAAAAGTAAAAGTAAAAACAAAAACAATAAATTTTGTTGTAAATTTTCTCATATTTAAAAGTTACCTGCGGCATAATACATAATTCTGGTTTGATAATAGCCTGCTTTTTGAGTAGGGCCGACGTTTAATCGGTAACAGACATAGAAAACCTGATTGGCAGAAGGCGCGGTTGAACGGGCAACTCTTTGCTCCGTATTGGTCGCAACACAGTTGGTGCTATTATTACAGGCAAATTGATGAGCACAAAAATGAGTGGCGCCTCCACTAGTACAGCCGCTATCTGTGTCGCTATAACTAAAGTCCAAAGTGGAGGTGCTGTTTTCCAGAGAATAACCAAAACCATAAGTCGATGTTGTATCCCAAAGACCTTTTTTAGATTGATCGCTCGTATCATGTGTACAGGTTGTTGAATCACAGGTTGTATTAGCAATATAGTCAGAAGCATTCATCGACAACTCATCATCTTGAGCAACTTTAATTGTATATCCAGAAGGAGAGTTAGTTGAGGCGGTAATCGACTGAGAAGCATCATAAAAAGAAGCCGTTGAATTGATTTCTCCAAAAGGTACGGTTGTCGCAGTTGTTGTAACAATCATATCGGTGCCAGGGATTTTGCCACAGTGGCCAGTAGTGTTAGCAATTCCTTGGATTTGAAACGTGAGAGCGGGAACAACTGTAGCTGAAACTAAAACACCATCAACCGGTGAAACGGTTATTATTACATCATCAACAGGAGTATAATAAGGAGTTGATAAAAGCTGGATTTTAACGTTATAAGTATCAGCTTTTCCTTGAGTATGACTTGTTTTAGGTGCAGGATTGACGAGTTTTTTAGAACTGTCGCCGATAGTCATTGTGAGAGCTTGTGAAGCGCTTAATGTTCCGCGGTAACGACATTCAAAAGCATGCAGGTTTGATCCAAATGTTGAAGATGCAGTTGCCGTAGCTGTTTCCCAGGCGCTTACGCCTCCGCCTGTAGGACAGGTAATATTAGCTGCAGTAATTCCATTAAAATCAAAACCGGCAGTAGTTCCGCCATCAGGAGCGCCATCATTAGAAGCGGATGTACTGTCACCTGCGGGAATAAGAATACGAATTGCTCCATTGGCTACTGCGGATGAATTAGTAAAGGCGAGAGTGTGTGTTGCTGATTGGGTACTATAAATAGGTTGGTTGTCGGCAACTGGAACTAGCATTCCTGTTGTAATACTAAAATCAGTAGTTGTTCCGGCACTTAAAGAAGCTACTGTCAAATTGCCCTGGATTCCCACAGATATTGTATCTTTTGGAAAAAGATTACCGGTATTATGATCAGGAATGCTAGTTGTTGTTTTTACGACTATGTTAGTAGAGCCAATACTTAGAGCACCGTCATTTCTTCCAAAAAAAGACAAGCGAGGATTGGATAACGTGTCAGTTGCCGAAGTTATATTTCCTGAATCAACGACAAAAGGGTGAGATAAGAAAAAAACCCCAGTTTGAGTAAAAATAAATATAATTAACGCTATTTTTCGTATATTACGCATACATTTTTTTCCCATGGAATTTAGTTTTTTTATAGATAAAGATATAGAATTATTTATAAGGTATTATTATAAACTTGTCAATGTCAATTTTTTTACGTTGAATTCTTTTTGAATTATTGTTCGCTTGACAACGTGCGTTCGTTTGTTATACTGTTTGCATAATGGGAATTAAAGAAAGACGGACGAAAATATTAACCTCTTTATTTCTACTTTCAGACCTTACTTTTAAACCAGTAGTTTTTACTCTTGATTTACAGATAATTCTCGACTTGTCATTTAATCAGAAAACAAAATCCAATCTCAATTTACTTTTAAAAGAAAAACTGATTGAAAAAGGAGAAAAAGAAAATGAATATCGATTAACAGAAAATGGTTTTAATGACGTCTGTTTAAAATTCCCCTTTTTCCGTTTTCTTAAAAATGACTGGGATGGCAAATGGAGAATCATTTCCTACGAAATACCGGAGAAAAAAAGAGAACTTCGCGATCGCCTACGTCGGGAAATGCAAGGTTGGGGTTTGGGTCCTTGGCATAGATCATTTTGGCTTACCCCACATCCGATAATCGAAAATTTACGTCAGTTAGTTGCCCATAAAGAAGAAGAACAGTATATTCAGGCTTTTGAAGCTGACCATCGTTTTGGTACAGAAAAAGTTTTGATTGAAAAAGTTTGGATCACTGCGAACCTGGATAAAAACTACCGTGAGTTATTTAAAAAATGGCATGAGGTTTTATCCAAAGAAATTAGCAAGCAAGAAAAACTAAAAATAGTTATTAATGATTATGTGACATTACTTAAAGATGATCCTGGACTTCCGAAAAACCTTTTGGGTGAAAATTGGATTGGTTTTGAGGCTTACAGTATTTTTAACGAAATAAAAAATATCTTACTTTCTTAAAAAAACAACATCACCGTCAATATCTGTACGTTTAGTTTTAATTTTTAAGGCCTGCAGGAGATTTATTACTTCTTTTGCCGGGTGGCCATGAAGATTGTTTTTTCCAACACTTATCACTGCAGTATCCGGATCTGCTAACTGAAGAATATTTTTATTGATTCCATATTTTGAGCCGTGATGAGGTATTTTTAAAATATTATAACTACTGGTAGACCATTGCAGCAATCTTTCTAAGATTAAAGATGAGATGTCTCCTGTCAACAACAATCTAAAATTATCTTCCTGAAAAACCGCGACTAGAGAAAGATTATTAATATCAACGTTTTTATTAGATGCATTGCTTTTTAAAGAAAAACTTTTATTTGGCCAGAGCATTGTTAGACTAGAGAGTTGACCAATATTAAATTTATCTCCTTCGTAAACATATTGAAGCGGGATATTCTTTTTTCTTAGTTTATCTACTAATGCTAGAAATTGAGAATCATTTCGATAGTCTTGTGTTGTCATATATATACTATTTACTTGATAATGTTCTATCACTTTAGACAACCCTCCATAATGATCTGCTTGCGGATGGCTAAGAAAGATATATTCAATTGTTTTGTCATAAAAAGGTAAATACTTACCTAGACAATTTAGTACTTGCTGGTCTGGTCCTGAGTCAATTAAAACATCTATTCCTTCTCGGGTACGGATATAAATCGCATCACCTTGTCCTACATTACAAAAAACAATCTTTGTTTGATTTACAGCAATTTCTTTAAAAAAGACAAAAATTAATATACAAATACTAAATACGAACGGTAAAATTAAATCCTTGCTTTTTATTGATTCATTCATGAGATTTTAATTAAAGCAAAAGGTATTTTGGATAATAAATCAACTATAAAAACAACATAACTTAGTAAACCAAAAGCGAGTTGTGCTGGAATAAATCCTAAGCAATAATGGATTTTTCCTAATAATGCCGCAATTAAACCAAGCATCATTAAAGGTGCGATTGTCCAACCAACAAGTAAATTGGCAAGTAAAGAGATGAGACTAACTTCCTTAAAATACCAAAAGATGATAGGAGTTGTTAGTAATTGAGCAGATAAAGAAGTTTTAATTTCTTTTAAAACCTGATTTTTAGGAGGATTCTTATTGAACCATAATAAACCTATAGTTGCAGCGTAAGAAAGTTGGAATGAAATAGTGGAAATCCACTGTGGAAAAAATATTAAGATAAAAACAAACGAAAAAAACAACGCCAGAAAATTTACATTTTTTCGACCTAAAATAATAGCTACGGACGTAAATATACTTACTAGTGCAGCACGGACAACTGGGGCTTGCAATCCGACAAAGAAAACAAAAAATATTATAAAAAATATACTTATCACTAAAGATATGTATTTGCCAAATTTTAAAGTAAATTGACAGATTAGAGCAGAGAGAAGACTAATATTCATTCCCGACAAGACTACCAAATGAAGAAGACCGACTGTTTTTAATTGCTGGTAAAAATACTTAGTTGATTTCAGATCAATACCGAAAATTATTCCATTTAGCAATGAGGCTTGAGGTTCGGACAAATAATTATTAATTATTTGAGAAAAACTTTGGACATTCATTTTAATTTAGAGAAATTTGATTTTTTATAGCCTCAAATACTTTTTTAGTAATGACTTTTTTAGTAACAAGTTCCTGTGTGTCAGCATAAGTTCGATTGGTGATGATTTTCTTAGCTAAGGCTTCACCAATACCCGGAAGTAGTTCAAGCTCTTCGATTTCCGCAGTATTAATATTTACCTTTTCTGCTGGAGTATCTTCGTTGGATACAGCATTTTCTGAAGAAATATTTTGCGGATTCAAGTATTCGAGGACTCTTTGATTTTCGGAAAAAATACCATTAGCAATGTCATAAATATTGGGGACGTAAATTTTTTCTTGATCAGTAAGAATACGTGCCAAATTGAAATTGCGACTAAAATAGTTTTTTTCCGCAGAAGCGGTTAGTCCTCCGGCAATTTTCACCAGGTCATTTAAACGTGCGCCTGATTTCAGTTCATAAACATCAGGTTTTTCCACCGCACCGGAAATTTCAACATAAATTTTGATTGCAGAGGGTAAATTATCAATTGTCAATTGACGTTTGTTCAAATTAGAACTAGGTAGCTGTTGACCATTATCCACTGTTTGTTTGGTATATATAACTACAGAGATAATAATTAGTATGCAGGAAATACTAATAAGGATAATCTCATGGCTAAATTTTTCCCAAAGCGGTTGGAAAGATTTTAGAAAGCCTTCCATAATATTTGCATTCTATTATTCGCCAAAAAAGAATACTATGTACTATATGCGACAAAATTAGAAGTTTAGATTATCAGAAGACGATTTTTTTTATGATATACCACTAAATTATTCTTCTTCTTTTTTCGTTTTTTTAATAATTAAGACAGCAATAATAATAATTGAAATCAACGCCATGACAAACTTAAAAGGGAAGGCGATAAAACTAGTATTGGCCGAAAGCAATCTTGTATTTACTCCTAACCGGATATTGGCCGATAATTGGTAGTAACCCAAAAAGAATCCAGAAATAACTAGTGAAACCGGCCGTTTGATTTTTAATTCAGCAGATGGTGTGGCAGTAATCAATCTTTGTGAATTCGTAAGAATATTGGCGGGAACAATATCATATTTAGCCTGTTCACCAAAGTTTCCCTTTAAACTAATTTCTCCTTGAGGGGAAAACATATTTTTGCCGTTATTTTTAAGCACAAAAACTAAAGGGATTTTATCGCTGCTGTCAAAAATATTCAGCGTTTTTCCGAAAAAATTGGTTTTAAAACGAGGAATTAAATCAAATAAGATGACTTTGCCGTCAAGATTTAAATTTCCTGTTTCTGTTACCGTCATTAGGATATTTGCGCCAATAGTGGCTTTGTTTCTTGACGAGCTCATTCCTTCGATCATCGGTGGAGGTTGAGATTCAACAAGCAAACTATGATAATAATCACCTTCGGCAGCACCTTCAGGGATACGCATACGAACAAGCAATTGTTGACGTTCGCCTGTTTTTAAGAAAAAAGGCTGATCAAGACTAATATCGCTATTATCAAGAGAGAATCTAATTGGACTTTGAGCGTCTTTAATGATCATTTTCCCTTCAGCGGTAGTTTCAAATGAAGCGATGTAGGGTTTGAGAATAACCGGATCGCCATTATTATATATTGTATAAGCAATTAAAATACTTTTTCCCGGTTTAATAATTGCTTCAATCAAAGGTGGAGAGATCGACAAAGATGTTTGTTGAGCAATCACTTTGGTCGACAACATAAAAGTAAATACAAATATCAACATTAGATATTTAATTAAACGCTTAAACATAGTTTTAATATCCTGGTGTGGCAATAAAATTAATAATTGCTTGATAGTTTCCTGCAGCTTGGACAGGTGTAATGTTGGTTTTAAAAACAATTGTTGATTGATGAGTATACGGTCGTACAAGTTCTAGTGTAACATCATTACTTTCCATAATTACTTCTGGCAAATCCCCTAAAGTTCTTATAGGAAAAGGTCGGAAGTAAGTATTGTTAGTAAAATCAGATGCAATATCTTCTCCAATCATATTGTAGCCAAATCCTTCTGTTTCCGCGAGCGTCCAGATATTGGCGGAATTTTTATAACAAGTATGTCCGGCATCGCAAAGAGTGTCAGGAATATATTTGGCTCCGTCCAAAGTTTGGAAACGTGTTTCCGCAATAGTGGAGACGGTATATTTATAAGCGCCGCCAAAAGAAACGGTTAAATTAGCGCCGCCGGTTGCCGGTTGGCTAGGTTGCAATTCGTTAAATCTAATATTGGTATTGGAAATAGTAAAAGTAAAAGGAATAATAGAATTGATATATTGAAATCCGGCTTTAACTACGTAACCTGTTTTAGTAAACTGACCGGCGGCAAGTTCTCCTAGTGTCGTGGAAAGACTGACATTGCTAGTCGAGGTCATGGTTCCTGATTCTGAATTCAAATTACCCATTTGGATGCGATAGCGGTCTGATTCCATTTCCGTAGCCTGGGCAATTTTTACTACGGTTAAAAATAAAATAAAGACAAAAAATATTTTTTTAATCATGCGAGGATGAATTTTGTTCAAATTTTTCAATCAGCTTCTCAATTCTCATGACGCTTTTTTTAATCACTCCCAACTGTTCATCTCCGATAAAATTTTCCGCTGCCTCTTTGATATTTTTTAAATGATTTTTGACTACCAAAGAAAGAAAAAGATAAGTATCTTGTTGATTTTTTTGATTTTTCAGCTTGATTTTCTGCAGGTCGTTATATTCTTTTCCCAAATACATGGCAAAAGGAGTCAAAAAAGCCAAAGAAAAAATTGGCAGCATATTTTTAAAATTGGTTCCCGGGCTTAAGCTTAAAACAAAGTAAATGATCAAATTTAAAGTGACAATAATTGAGATAATTGGTTCGAGCAGTAGACTAATAGCAAAAAGAAGAAAATAAATTAGAAAATAAAAAGGCGATTCTAAAGCTCCGGTAGTATTAACAATAATCAGAATAATAAAAGTAAAAATGACGGATTCGATTAGTTTTGAGGCTGAATTGGGAAGAAAAACTCTTTTAGTTAAAAAAAGAATGATAAAAAGCAAGGCAGTTATCTGGAGATCATAGTCTTTTAAATTGGTTTTAGCAAAAAGAAAAGCGCCTAGAATGGTAAACGAGAGGATAATGGCGTGAACAATTTGTTTTTTTACCATATATGATTTAATATAACAAAAAAACCAGATGAATATGTTAAAATATAAAAATGGATAAAAAAACAATGGTCGGTGCCAATTTTGGAGCTAACATTATTGATGAGCTAAAAAAAGTTTCTTGGCCTTCCAAAAAACAAACAATTCGCCTAACTTCAATTGTGGTGATCATCTCCTTGATTATTGGTTTGTACATCGGTATAATAGATGTTTTGCTAGCTAAAGGATTAGAGCTGGTGATGAAATTAAAATAAAAATATGACAGATTTGTCTTCCCCAATTGTAGAAGAGCAAAAAGAAGCTCTTAAAAACAATAGCAATTTGCAACTGGCCAAATGGTATGTAATTCATGTCCAAACAGGCTACGAAACCAGGGTTAAAAAAGCTTTGGAACAAAGGGTAGTAAGTTTATCGGTTGAAGATAAAATTTTCGATATTGTTATTCCTACTCGGGAGATTGTGGTTGTAAAAAAAGGTAAAAAAAACAAAGCTAAGGAAAAAGTATTTCCAGGTTATGTTTTAATCAAAATGGTTTTAGATGATGACTCTTGGTTAGTTGTCAGAACTACAGAAGGCGTTACTGGTTTTGTCGGAGCCGGACTTAAACCTACCCCAATTTCTGAAAAAGAAGTCCAGGCGATTATGAGATTTGTCGAACAAGAACAACCTAAATTTAAAACAAAGTTTTCTGTTGGTGAAGCAGTAAAAATTACAGACGGACCTTTTGCCGATTTCTTAGGATCCATCGAAGCGATTGACGAGGAAAAAGGTAAGGTCAAAGTTTTGGTTTCGATCTTTGATCGGGAAACACCAGTTGAACTGGACTTCCTTCAAGTCACCAAATTATAAAATTATTTAAGTTAGTATGGCAAAAAAAGTTAAAACGCTAATCAAATTAAATCTCCCGGCGGGAGAAGCAACTCCTGCGCCACCAGTAGGACCAGCCTTAGGCCAACATGGTGTTCCAATCATGGAATTTATTAAAGAATATAATGCACGTACGGCTAAATTAAAAGGTCAAATTATTCCGGCAGTAATCACTGTTTTTGAAGACCGATCTTTTACTTTTATTACCAAATTACCTCCGGTAGCAGCAATGATTAAGAAAAAAATTTCTTTAGCCAAAGGTTCGGGAAAACCCAATACGGAAAAAGTTGGTAAATTAACTAAAATTCAAGTGACGGAAATTGCCAAAGAAAAAATGCTGGATTTGAATACTTCAGACATTGAAGCTGCTAAAAAAATCGTTGCAGGTACGGCCAGAAGCATGGGAATTGATGTTGAAAATTAATTATTTTAATCAATTAATATGGGAAAAATTAAAGCACGTTTGATCGGAGATCCGGAAGTCGAAAAAAAACAAAAAGAAGAACAAAAACAAAAAGCTATGGAAAAAAAACAAGCGAAAAAAAAGCTGGAAGTAGAAAAGGAAGAAAGTTCAAAGACAGTTAAAGAAAAAAAACCAGCGAAAAAAGCTGTAGAAGAAACTAAAAAATCACCTACTAACACAAAAAAAAGGGGTAAAAAATATCAATCTGCCAAAAATAATGTTGATAAACATAAACATTATTCACTTGCAGAAGCAGTGGTTTTACTTAAAAAAAATAAATATTCTAAATTTAATGAATCGATCGAACTGCATTTTAATGTTGACGAAGTTGGAAGAAAAGGAGAGGTGAGCCTACCTTATGCTACAGGAAAATCAGTCAAAGTTGTTATTCTTAATGATGCAGTTTTGGCGGAAATCGAAAAAGGCATGCTTAATTTTGATATTTTAGTAACTCATCCTTCTTTTATGCCTAAATTGGCAAAATATGCGCGTGTCCTTGGTCCAAAAGGTTTAATGCCCAATCCTAAAGCCGGTACGATTTCCACTAGCCCGGAAAAAGTAGCCGAAAAATTTTCCAAAGGCGTTTTAAGATGGAAAACCGAAGCCAAATTTCCTTTAGTTCATCAGATTATTGCCAAAATCTCATCTCCTGATGCGGAAATTGTTGCTAATGCTTTGGAATTTATCAAGTCAGTCGGCAAAATTCACATCAGCAAAGCTTTTGTTAAAAGCACAATGAGTCCTTCCTTGAAGATTGATTTGGAAAATATTAAAGATTAAATTTCCGTCGGACAAGTTTAGCAATGATTTCACTGGCATTTTCTGCGCTGATATATTCTCCTGTTTTGATAACCAAATCGTAAAGATGCTCCTCACGTGGGTCTTGTTGGAAAAGACTTTTGACAAATTCGACTCTTTTTTGGTCTGATTCTTCAATGATTTTTACCGCTTGATTTTTGGTAAATTTTTCATATTCCATCAGCCATTTGATTCTTTGTCCCTTATCGCAGATGATGCGCACTTTAAAAGCATTTTCTATCAAAAAATTTGCTCCTCGTCCTACAATTATTGCATTGCCGCGGTGAGCAATTGTCGAAAGGGTTTTTAGCAGATGTTTGTAATAGCTGGAGAGGTTTAAATATCTTTTTCCGAAAAGATCTGCGACAATTCCATCAATTAACGGTATATTTTTCTCATCAATTTCTTCAATTAATTTTTTAGTTAAATTAGTTTTTTTAGCTATTTGTTCAACAATTTCTTTGTGGTAAACCCGCCATTGGTTACCGAGTTTTTTCGCCACTTGGTAAGCAATAATTCTACCCCCTGATCCTTTTTCCCGGGAGATAGTGATAATTGGCAGTTGAGAACTTTCCTTAGTTAATTTAAGGTGAGGGAAAGTTTTCTTAAAGAAGCTGTTTTTATTAATAAGCTCAAACAGCTTTTTCATATTTTTTTATTTTAGTCCTTCGTTCTAAGAAATCAATAGTAATATTTTTCAGCTTCTGTTATTATAATTATTAATGGATAGCAACTCACTTCATGATCGATATTGGCAATATCTTTCCCAAAATCAAAAAGATTTGATTACCGAAGGCGAAATTATTATGAATGATGTCATGCGTAATCACAGCTATCGTTTTAAAGATTATTCTTTTTTGGTTTTTCCTTTTGCTAAAGCTTATGAAGGTTTTTTAAAGCAGCTATTTAAAGATATTAAATTTATTTCACATCTTGACTATATTTCCGACCATTTACGTTTGGGCAAATTGCTGTCTCCGCATTTAATCGGTAAGCTTGGAGAAAGATCGCTCTATAAAAAAATTAGCGATCAGACAAGCCCGGAATTTGCGGAAAAAATTTGGAATTGTTGGAAAGAAGGTAGAAATAAAATTTTTCATTATTTTCCCCATAATTTAAGAGCCATTAGCTTTGAAGAAGCAGAGACGATTATCAACGATATTACTAAAACTATGCTTCTGGTTTACGAAAAACTTTATATTAAAAAATAATTTTTTGCGTATGCAAGGATTAACGAAGCGTGAAGTCACTGATTTACAACAAAGATTTGGCTTAAATGTTATTGAAGAAAAGCAAAAGGTTTCTTGGTTGAGAAAATTCTTGAGTCAGTTTAGTGACTTTCTGACAATTTTACTACTAGTAGCTTCTTTACTGTCTTTTTTTATAGGCGAAACGATTGATGGCGTTTTAATAGTCTTAATTGTGGTGTTAAATGCTTTTTTTGGACTGTATCAAGAAGTTAAAGCTGAAGAGGCGATTGGTACTTTGAAGAAAATTACGCTGGCAAAAGCACGCGTGTTTCGCGATGGGCAAGAGATAGAAATTGACAGCCGTGATTTGGTTCCGGGAGATTTAGTCTTTGTTGAAGAAGGAGTAAAAATTCCCGCGGATGGAGAGGTAATTGAAGAAATGAATCTAGAAATTAATGAATCGATTTTAACAGGAGAATCTTTACCGGTTGTGAAGCAAAAAAAAGACACTGTTTCCATGGGAACAGTGGTGACCAAAGGTAGAGCAAAGATCAAAATTTTAAAAATCGGGATGATGACGAAATTTGGAGAAATAGCCTCTCATTTATCCTTAATCGATGATACACAAACGCCGTTGCAAAAGAAAATTACCGACCTTTCGAAATTAATCGGCTATTTAGGGATTGGGGCGGCATTTTTTGTTTTTGTCTTAAACTTTATTCAAGGAGCTTCGTATTTTAATTCTTTTCTTCTGGCAATTTCCTTGGCAGTGGCGGTTGTTCCCGAAGGCCTTCCGGCCGTGATGACAATTACTTTATCAATTGGAGTCAAAGAAATGGCCAAAAGAAAAGCGGTCATTAGAAAATTATCCGCGATTGAAGCATTAGGAAGTGTAACCTTGATTGCGACTGACAAAACCGGTACTTTGACTACTAACAAAATGAAAGTAAAAGAAATTTTTGTCGATGACAAGATATACGATAGTAATAATTTGCCTGAAAATAGCAATCATCCTTTTTCCAAAATGCTGCTTAACGGAATTTTATGTTCGACTGCATCATTGGTTTATATTCACGATCATGGTAGTTGGGATGTTTTAGGTGATCCGACCGAAGGGGCCTTGTTATTTCTTAGCCAGCAGGCAAACTATAATTATGAAGAGATAAGAAAAGAATGGCAAATTATTGACGAAAAACCGTTTGACAGTGTGAGTAAGAAAATGACGGTTGCCGTGGAAAAGAATAAAACAAAGTATATTTTTACTAAAGGCGCGCCGGAATCAATTCTAAAAATTACCGATAAAATCCAGATAGGAGAGAAAATACATAACTTAACCGCAGTTAAAAGACAAGAAATAGAAACGGTTATTGCCAACTGGTCCAGGAAAGGTTTACGGGTTTTAGCTTTTTCTTACAAAAATCCCACTGAAAAAGAAGAAATTTTTTTAGGTATGACAGCAATACACGATCCGCCACGTCCAGAAGTAAGGGAGGCGATCGTTAAGACTAAAGAAGCAGGTATAAAAGTCGTGATGATTACCGGTGATAGTGAAAAAACCGCAGAAGCGATTGGTGTTTCCACCGGTTTGGTTAAAGAAGGCGATGAAATTGTTACCGGGACCCAACTTGACGGCTATTCTGACGAAGAGTTACTAAAAATACTTCCTAAAGTAAAAATTTTTGCCCGCACCAGCCCATTTCATAAACATAAAATTGTTAAATTATTTCAACAATTGGGTGAAGTCGTAGTGGTTACCGGTGATGGGGTTAATGATGCGATTGCTTTAAAACAGGCGGATGTGGGTGTAGCAATGGGATTAGTTGGTACTGATGTGGCGCGGGAAACTGCAGATATGGTGATTACCGACGATAATTTTGCTTCGATCGTGAACGCGATTGAAGAAGGGCGCAATATTATTCGCAATTTAAAAAATGCGATTAAATATTTACTGTCGTGTAATATTTCCGAAGCTTTATCATTGATCGTAGGTTTAATCTTTAATATTCCTCATCTTTTTTATGCAATCCAGTTGCTTTATATTAATCTTGTGACCGATGGTTTTCCTGCGCTGGCATTGGCTTTTTCTCCCAGAGAGTCAAATATCCTTAAAAAACCTCCGGAAAAACAAATGCAACTTTTAAAAAAAGTAGACAAACTTTATATTTTTGCAATTGGAATATTGTCAACAGTAATTATTATTTCCAGTTATTATCTTTTTCAAGCAAAAGGGCTTGGCCAAACAGCGGCTTTTTCAGTTTTAACCTTGACTCAGTCATTTATTCTGATTGACCTTTGGTTATCACATCATTCAATAAGATCTCATTATAAGAAACTTTTCTCACCGGTTTTTATTTTAGCTTTTTCCTTGCCTTTTATTTTTCAGTTTTTTATTCTTAAAGTAGGTCTGTTAGCTAATATTTTTAGAATTAAAACAGTGGGCATTTTTGATTTTTCACTGTTTGCTGTGAGCGCTTTTTTGATTCTTTTAAGTATTAGGTTTGTAAAGAAGATTTTAAAGATTAATGTTGAATAATCTCTTTTATTTTTTTGATAATTGTTTGACTGTCAATTTCTTCGTAATGCAATAATTCTTCAGGGCTGCCGGAGCAAGGAGTTTTTTTAACAGATAAAGAATAAAAATTTACGTCAGTATTATTTAATTTTGCTTTGACCGCATCGCTTATTCCACCATCCGGATAATGATCTTCAACTACTAAAACATTTTTTGTTTTAATAGCGAATTGATTGATAGTTTTTTCATCAAGAGGTTTGATCGAGTAAAGATCGACAATGGCAATGTTAATTCCTTCCCGGTGAAGTGACTCATAAGCAGTGAGCGCTTCAAAGAGCGTGATGCCGGCGGCAAAAACAACAACACGGTCATTATTCGAGTGTTTTAAAATTTTAGAACCACCAGCAGGAAATTTTTCTTTTTCCGAGTAAATGCTTGGCGTTTTTCCGCGCGTTAGACGTAGGTAACAAATATTTTGATTGTTTATCATTTCTTCTGCAATTTTTGCGGTTGTGGTTGCATCGGATGGATAATAAATATTACTTTTTAAAATACTTCTCATCATCGCTATATCTTCCAATCCCATCTGAGACGATCCGTCTTCGCCGATTGATACACCGGCATGAGAACCGGCAATTTTAATGTTGGCGTTGGCATATTGAGCCATCCGAATTTGATCAAAAGCCCGGGTCAAAAAAGCGGCAAATGTAGAGATAAAAGGAATAAATCCCATTTTAGAAAGGCCGACGGCAACCGAAACCATGTTTTGCTCGGCGATGAACATTTCGAAAAACCTTTCCGGAAATTCTTTTTTGAACTTTTCGGCATAGGTTGAGTTGGAAGTTTCGGCGTCAAGGACAACTAAATCAGGATATTTCTTTCCTAAATTAATTAAAGCGTTTCCGTAAGCTTCGCGAGTGGCGATTGGAATAGTAGAGGGTAAATTATTTGTGGTTGGTTGATGAATGTCGTAGGTATTCGCTGTAGAGACGAGGCATGCCCCGTCTCTACGAGCTATTTTCCCTTTTAAATTCAAATCAACTTTGCCAATTTCTTTTAACGCCAGTTCTAATTTATCTTTCGGTATGGGCTTACCATGCCAGTTTTCCTGATTTTCCAAAAAAGAAACCCCTTTGCCTTTGATAGTTTTTGCAATCAGCATTGTTGGTGACTGGTGATTAGTGTTTAGTGTTTGGTATGCGGAATTTATTTCTTTTAAATCGTGGCCGTCTTCAATGATAATTGTTCTCCAACCAAAAGCGTTGGTTCTTTTTTCATAAGCGGCAATATCCCAGCCAAGCATCGTCTCGCCACGCTGGCCAAGGCGATTAACATCAAGAATTCCGATAATGTTATTTAGTTTGTAATAAGAAGCGATCTGTAGCGCCTCCCAATTCTGGCCTTCACTCATTTCTGAGTCACCTAATAAAACAAACGTACGGGCGTGAGATTTCCTTAATTTCATTCCCAGCGCCATACCTATTCCCACAGATAATCCTTGTCCCAAACTTCCGGTAGGCACATCAATAAAAGGCAGTTTGGGAGTCGGGTGTCCTTCCAGTCGTGATCCGAATTTTCTTAAAGTCATTAATTCATCCCGACTAATTAGTCCGGCTGCTTGATAAAGTGAGTAAAGCAGGGGAGCGGCGTGGCCTTTGGAAAAAATAATTTTATCATTGTTGATGTCGGTAAAATTTTCAAAATCTGCTTGGAAAATTCCGCCAAAAAATAAGCTGGTCATCAGCTCGACTGCAGAAAGTGAAGAAGTTGGATGGCCGGAGCCAGCGACAGTAGTAGAGGTAAGGATATTATAACGTACTAGCCGACAAAGCTGTTCAAGGTTGTTCATTGGCGGTTAATTGAACTGAATTTTGAGGATGGGTGTAAAAAAAAATTTTTAATGGATCATTTTCCTCAAGTTGATCCTTAAGATTAAAGTAATGTTGATATAATACCTTGTATACACGATCAATATCTTCGTCTGTAATTTTAAGTAGTCTTTCATGTATTAATCCAGCAAATTTAAAAAAAGCATGTGGGTCGCCTTTATAGGCATTAATCAATGTATTTATTCGACTATTATATTTATTTTTAAATACTTGAGCCATTAAGATATCGAAAGAATGTCCGACAATAGCATCACATACAACCATATCATATATTTTATCTATTTCTTCCTTATCGGTTATATTCGATGCAGAAGCAATAGTTGTAGTTCTGGCTTTAAAGGTATTAATTTCTTCATCAATGTCTTTGGTTTTTTTTCCATTAAAATGATTATATATAGCTTGTTGCATATTCATTCCATACATATCGGCGTCTACACGAAGAACAATATTGGGGTTTTGGATAATTTTTCCCTTAATATCATTATTATCTAGATGTTCAGCTAAACTCTTGTAAAAACTAGTTCTAATTTCTATTTCACTATTTTGCATCTTTTGGTTGTCATAAGTACATAAGAAGTTTCGTGGATAATTCAAACCATTGTCACACATTTTTTGTATTCGTTCTTTAGCTTGTTCTTGTGTTTCTCCTGGCAATATTTTTGGTATTATTATCATGCTTGAGAGGTAATTAATTAACGTCTGAGCGATCTTATCATTTTCATCAGAATTACCTTTGCTGTAATGAATAATATATGTAAACTCATCTCCACCTATTCTAAATCTTTCAACAACAATACCCTTATTTCTTGCCAATTCAAGCAGTTTATATTGGTCAGATCCAACTGGAAATTCTTTCCAAAATGCTTTATTATTCTGTGAAACATTATTACCGTAGGCAGTATCTTCATTTGAGCCTGAAGAAAATTGGGAAGCACCTATTTGTTTTTGACCGTCTTCCGCAATAACTTCATCAACAGCTGGTTCTCCAAGCGAAGAGTTTGCCAGTTTAAAATTGTTTCCGTCACCTAAAATGACTACTATTTGTTCCATACGGTTCATATAATCTTCAGTTATAGGTTTCAAAGATCCTTCTAACATAAGTTTATATATTCTTTGAAATGCTCCTCTTCTATTTTGAAGTCCTGTTGTATTATCCATGGTACTTTCTTGTATTCCAGTAAGAATTAAATTAAGATTTTGTTTATAAGAAGATTCCTCAATGTTAAGAAGACTGTGTAATTGGTCTAGCATTTCTTCCATACCTGGTTGGCCAGCTGATTTTAAAGCAGTTTCTATTAATCCTTTTATTAACGTTTGTTTTTTAGTTTCTTGTTGACTTACACTTTTAAGATTTTCTCTTGCTATCTGAGGCTTTCCTTTTATAATTTCATCTATATTTTTTTCCAAAGGTGGTTGCAGTCCTTTTTTTGCCTCAATTAATCGCAATATGCCTTGGTTGGTATTATTTAGATTTTCATTATTTGCCATAAGAATATTAGTTAGGAATCTTTTTTTATATTTGATTGCGCAGCTGATAATATTTCCGCAAATGATTGACTAGCAGCTTTTTTTTGTTCATCTGTTAACTTATCTTGTGTGGGAATTGGTTTTGAAATATCTATTCCATGTGATGCTAAATTATTCGTGATCTGTGCCAAATTAGTGATTCCTTGCAAAACATTTTTTCCTACGGTTGGTTTATCTGTTCTTAAGTCTGGTGGCATATATGTTGTGCCTGGCTTATTTGGATCAGCTTGTTGATTTGGTTGTGTTTTGCCAACTCTTTTTGCCTCATTTCCCATAAATCTATTATACACAAGTAAGTATATATTTATCTACTCAAAAACAAAGTTAATTTGGCTATAATGAATAATATGGATCTGAACTCTTTTTTTAATCCGCAGACGATTGCGATTGTTGGCGTATCGGAAAATAAGCAGAAAGTCGGTTATCTGGTGACGCAGAAACTGATCGAACAGGGTTTCCAGGGTGAAATTTTTTTAATCAATCCTAAATACCAAAAACTTTTTGAGCGCCAGGTTTATCCAAATTTAGCCGCAGTAAGCAAAAAAATTGATTTAGTAGTATTGGCGGTTCCGGCAGCAGTGGCTTTAAAAACTCTTGATGAAATTATTAGCTTAAACATCAAAAATGTGGTTTTATTCGCCGCTGGTTTTCGGGAAACAAATGCTGATGGCCAAAAATTAGAAGCGGAGTTAATTAAAAAATGTCAAGATAACCAGATCGCCTTACTTGGACCCAACTGTATTGGTTATGTCAATACCAGCAAAAATATCAATACGACATTTCTTAAGCATGTTTCGCCAAAAGGAAATATTGGTTTTATTTCCCAATCAGGCGCACTGGGAAGTCTAATGGTCGACTATTTAGTTACACGCAACAATTTAGGTTTTTCCTACTTTATCAGCTTAGGAAATAAGTCAGTTATGGATGAAACTGATCTATTAATCTATTTGAAAGACGATCCGGCTACTCAGGTAATTGCGATGTATCTGGAGGATGTCAAACGAGGAGAGGAGTTCAAAAAAGTTTTGGCCGAAACTACCAAGATAAAACCGGTTGTTATCATTAAGTCTGGAGCTACAGCCGAAGGTTCAAAGGCCGCAGTTTCCCATACTGGAAGCATGTTGGGCGATGATCAGATTTATGCTGCCGTTTTTGAGCAGTGCGGCGCGATCCGGGCAAGCAGTTTTTTCGAATTCATGGCTCTATTGAAAATTCTAAGTTTTGGCAAGCCTCCTTTATCAAAAGAAATACTGATTCTTTCCAACGCAGGCGGAGTAGGAGTTTTATTGACTGATGAATTAATAAAGCAACATTTGTCTTTGGTGACAATCGGCGAGGATACAAAAAAACAAATTAGCGAAAAAATGGGCGGCGAAAAAATTACCTTTCATAATCCGATTGATTTACTCGGCGACGCTAAAGCTTTTGATTACAAACACGTAATTGAGGCGACTATCAAAGAGAAAAATATTGGAGCGGCGATTGTATTGCTAACACCTCAGGCCAATACCGAAGTTTCTGAGACTGCTTCTGTGATAGCAGAAGCACAGGAAAATTTTAACCGTCCGATTTATCCCATTTTTATGGGAGAAAAATCTGTCGGTGATCCGCATTTATTTTTTGAAGAAAAAAAGATTGCCAGTTTCTCCACTTATGATTATCTGCCTTCTGCGCTGGCGAAAATATTAAGCTATCAGAATATCATCTTAACCAATCAAAAGACATCAAATGAAAATAGTAATCTCCGCTCAAACTTTGATCAAGAAAAAATTAATCCTTTAGTCTCTGGAACTACAAACAATTTACTTAACCTGATTGATTCGATGAAGATTATCAAAAAGTCGGGAATTCCTACGGTTGATGTCCAGCTTGTTAGTTCTCAAGACGAGCTAATCACTAAAGCCGAAATAGTAGGCTATCCGGTAGTAGCAAAAATTGCTTCGGATAAAATTACCCACAAAACAGAAGTAAAAGGCGTGATCCCCAATATTCAAAATAAAGAAGAATTAATTTTAGCTTATAAAGACATTACTCAAATCACCAACTCCCAACAATGCCTATTGCAAAAAATGGTTAAAGGTTACGAGCTGATTGCTGGCATAAAAAAAGATCCGAACTTTGGCACGATTGTTTTAGTAGGAATTGGCGGTGTCTATGCGGAATTATTAAAAGAGGTGGTGAATTTTGTTTATCCGTTTAACTACGAATATTTTGAAAGTAAAATCAGGCAGTCAAAGATTAATGCTTTTGTCAAAGGTTTCCGTGGTTCTACACCTCTGAATATTCAAGCTTTATTTTCGATTGCAAAACAACTCGGCTATTTAGCTTTTCAATTTGAAAAAATTAAGGAAATCGATATTAATCCATTGATGATCAGCGGCGATCAATTATTTGCCGTTGATGCAAGAATTATTTTTTAAGTTATAATATCGTTATGGAAAATCTAACCATTCAAGAGCGTTTGGATTTAATTAAACAGGTAGGTGAAGAAATTATTAGTGAAGATGAGCTGCGCGCTTTATTGGAAAGTGGTAAACCGCTTATCGCTTATGATGGTTTTGAACCGTCCGGTCAAATTCATATTGCTCAAGGATTGGTGCGGGCAATCAATGTCAATAAAATGATTAAAGCCGGAGTCAAATTTAAAATGTGGGTGGCTGATTGGCATGCAATGGCCAACAATAAAATTGGTGGCGATCTGGAAAAAATCAAAACTGTGGGAAAATATTTTATTGAAGTTTGGCGTGCATCAGGAATGGATTTAAATAATGTTGAGTTTTTATGGGCATCGGATATGGCTAAAAATTCTGATTACTGGAAATTGGTTGTTCAGGTCGGTAAATCAAATGCTTTAAAAAGATTTGTACGTACGGCAGAGATGATGGGCCGGGAAGCATCTTTGGAAAATTTAACGGGCGCAAATATTATCTATTCATGTATGCAAGTAGCGGATATTTTTAAACTGGGAGCAAATATCACACAACTGGGCATGGATCAACGTAAAGTAAATATGTTGGCGCGGGAAGTGGGAGTACAACTTGGTTATTGGAAACCGGTCGTTGTTAGCCATCATATGCTAATGGGACTGGGCAAACCTCCAGCAAAAGAAGAAGATAAAGTCACTCGGACAATTAGTATCAAAATGTCCAAATCCAAACCCGATTCCGCAATTTTTATGACCGATACTTCAGAAGATATTACCAGGAAAATTAATAAAGCTTACTGTCTTGAGGGCGATATTAAAGAAAACCCGATTTTGGAATATTGTAAATACATTGTTTTCGAATCTTTCGACAGATTAGGGATCGATTGTTTGACAATTGAACGACCGGAAAAATGGGGAGGTAACTTAAAGATTAAAACTTATGCCGATTTGGAAAAATTATTTTCCGAAAAACAAATTCATCCTCAGGATTTAAAAACAGCAGTGATTAAAGTACTTGACCGGTTGTTGCAGCCGGTTCGCAAACACTTTATCGAAAACCAACAGGCAAAGGACTTGTTAGAGATGGTTAAAAGCTACCAAGTGACACGTTGACAATAATCGTTTATTTGTTATACTTTATACCAGTTACTTATTTTGTCTTTATAGAAGGGCAGCTTGTTTTGCATGAGTTGGATTTGTTTTTTTATTTTGATCTCCATTTCTTTTAAAATAGCTTTATCTGCTGATAGGTTTATTTATTATCTGCAATCAAAGGGGGTGAGTATAAATGGCTAAAAAATTATACGTAGGAAATCTACTTTATGAAGTTACAGACGAAGAGTTAAGAGATCTTTTCATGCAAGCCGGTAATGTTGTTTCCGCAACTGTTATCAGGTTTCGTGATACTGGTCGTTCAAAAGGCTTTGGTTTTGTCGAAATGGAAACAGAAGAAGGAGCTCAAAAAGCCATTGATATGTTCAATGGTCAAGATAACAAAGGACGCAAATTAGTCGTCTCAGAAGCTCGTCCACCAAAACCAAGAGAAAATAACTTTGGCGGTGGCGCACAGAGAAGTTATTAATCAACTTTAAAAATAAACAATATTATGGGGAATAGTCAAACTATTCCCCATTTTATTTATCAGTCTATGGTTCATAAAAAATATTCACATTTGGTACTAGGAGGTACTTTTGACCATTTGCATTTTGGTCACAAGCAGTTTTTAACAGAAGCTTTTGCTTTAGCTGACCGTGTTGATATTGCGATTACTAAAAACAAATCTTTGCTTAAAAATAAAAAATTAAAAGAGCAAATAGAAGCTTTCTCTGTAAGAAAAACGAATTTAATTAATTATTTAAAAGCAAGCAATTATTATTCAAATGCACGTATTCTTCCTCTTAATGATATTTATGGCAACACCTTAAAAGAGAAAAACGCGCAGGTGATTTTAGTGACTGAAGAAACTCATAAAAATGCTTTATTAATCAATCAACAAAGAAAAAAAATCGGATTTCCGAAACTAGATATTGTTGTCAGCAAAATCCATAAAGATAATAAAAAACAAATAATTTCATCAGAAAGAATCCGTATAGGTGATATAGATAGAGATGGATTTAACTATTTTGATGTCTTCAATAAAGAAATATTGACGCTTCCCGAAAAATTAAGACCAATTTTTAAATTACCTTTAGGAAAGGTTTATCACAAAATTCCAGATGTAAAAAAACAACCTCAGAGAATGTTAGTGGCAGTAGGCGATATTATTAGTCAATCATTGATCAATAAGGGTATTATTCCAGACGTGAAAATTATAGATTATCGCTCACGGCGGCAATATCTACTTGATATTAGTAAAAAAAATTTATCCTTAATCAATGAGCCTGGTACAATTAATAAACAAACAGTAAAAGCCATTTGTAAGGTGGTTAAAAAAAATCTCGATTACGGGAAAAAGAGCTTAATTGAAATCAAAGGAGAAGAAGATTTATTAGTTTTACCAGTAATTTTACTTGCACCTTTAGGTGTAGTAGTTTTTTATGGTCAATTTGAGTTGGGTGTGGTAAAAGTTGAGGTCACGGAAGTGCTTAAACAAAAAGTCAGGAAAATTCTGGAATTATTTATATAATATAGTCTATATGTCAAAATACTTACCTCAAAATTTCGAAGCGGAAATTGCGGAAAAATGGACCCGGGAAAAAACTTATCGGACACCGGAAATAAATGAAAACAACAAACAAAATAAAGTTTATGCTTTGTCAATGTTTCCTTACCCGTCAGGAGAAGGGTTACATGTGGGTCACGTACGTATTTATACGGGAACTGATGTTTTAGCTCGTTTATTTCGTATGCAGGGAAAAAAAGTATTGCATCCGATGGGTTGGGATGCTTTTGGGTTACCGGCAGAAAATGCGGCAATTAAAATAAAAAAAAATCCTATGGACATGGTGCCGGAGAATATTGCCGCTTTTAAAAAACAGATGCAGCTTTTAGGTCTTTCTTATGATTGGGATAAAGAACTAAATACAACGGATCCCGAGTATTATAAATGGACACAATGGTTATTTATCCAGTTTTATAAAAAAGGTTTGCTGTATAAAAAAGATACGCCAATTAATTTTTGCCCCAAATGTAAAACAGGATTAGCTGAGGAAGAAGTTTTAGCCAACGGTACTCATGAACGTTGTGGAAGTACAATTGAAAAAAGAGAACTGCCACAGTGGATTTTTAAAATCACCGAATATGCCGACAGATTATTAGCAGATATTAAACTGCTTGACTGGCCAGAAGGGATTGCCACAATGCAGAAGAACTGGATTGGTAAAAAAGAAGGAATTAATATCAATTATAAAGTTAAAGATACGGACGTAATAATTACTTGTTTCACTACTCGTCCAGATACGAATTTTGGAGCGACTTTCATCGTACTTGCACCGGAACATAAATTTGTCAAAAATTTACTACAAAAACAATTATCAAGTAACCATAAAGTTATTGAAAAATATGTTAAATTGTCGACTTCCAAATCCGGTTTAGAAAGGCAAGCTGAAGGAAGAAAAAAAACCGGCGTTTTTACCGGTTTTTATGCAGTTAACAACTTAAACGATAAATTGTTGCCGATCTGGATTTCTGACTTTGTTTTACCTGGTTTTGGGACGGGCGCTGTTGTTGGAGTGCCAGCTCATGATTTACGTGATTTTGAATTTGCTAAAGAGTTTGATTTAGAGATTGTTCGTGTCGTTGTTGGTAAAGATGGCGATGATTCAAAAGTAACCAGTAAAGAACAAGTTCAGGAAGAAGAAGGAAAAATGATTAATTCTGGTTTTCTTAATGGACTGGATATTCATGAAGCAATGACAAAAGTAATGGATTATCTTGAAGAAAAAAAATGGGGAAAAAGATCAATTTCTTATCATTTACGTGATTGGATTTTTTCTCGCCAGCGTTATTGGGGTGAGCCAATTCCAATGATTTTTTGCAAAAAATGCGGATGGCAACCAGTATCCGAAGAAGAACTGCCGTTAAAACTTCCGTACGTGAAAAGTTATGAACCGACTGGTACGGGTGAGTCGCCATTATTGTCAATTACTTCTTTTAGAAATACCAAATGTCCAAAATGTGAAGGCGAAGCGGTTCGGGAAACAGATACGATGCCGAATTGGGCCGGAAGCTGTTGGTATTTTTTACGTTTTGCGTTTGATGAAAAAGTAGGTGAATCAACGAAAATTTTACCTCCAAGTATAAAAAACTGGAAATTATTAACGAAAAACTTTAAAGATGTTTTACCAGTTGATTGGTATTTGGGTGGAGCAGAGCATGCGGTATTGCATTTGCTTTATTCACGTTTTTGGGTGAAAGCTTTGCAGGATTTGGGACTACTGAATTTTTCTGAACCGTTTTTAAAACTAAGAAATGTTGGGATGTTGCAAGCTGAGGACGGACACAAAATGAGCAAATCACTTGGTAATGTAATTAACCCAAATGATATAGTAAAGGAATATGGAGCTGATGCTTTACGTCTGTATGAAATGTTTATGGCGCCTTTTAACTATGAAATCGCCTGGTCGACCAAAGCATTGCAAGGTACTTATCGTTTTTTAAATCGTATCTGGAATATTTATACGTCAGACAAATTTATTACTGAAAATAAAGAGAGCGGAAATAAAGAACTAGTAAGTAAACTGAATAAAACAATTGTGAAAGTTGGTAGTGATTTGGCAAATTTAAAGTTTAATACGGCAATTGCGGCACTGATGGAATTTTTAAATACTTGGGAAGCAAGTAAACAAGCTCTTGTAAAAGAAGATGCGCAAAAATTTCTGAAGATTTTAGCACCTTTAGCGCCTTTTGTCACAGAAAAGCTTTGGCAGGAAGTATTTAAAGAAAAAACATCAGTTCATCTGGTGGCTTGGCCGAAAGTTGATATAGGTAAAATAGTTCAAGGTATTTACTCAATTCCAGTTCAGGTAAACGGCAAGATGCGAGCTTTGTTAAAAACAGAAAATATTGCCAAAGATGTTTTAGTTAAAAAAGCTTTGGCAGATGTGAAAGTAAATAAATATTTGGAGGGAAAAAAATATAAAACGATTTACGTTAAGGGTAAAATCCTAAATTTTGTACTAGCTAAGTAATTCCGGCTTGTGATATAATTACTAGGTTTCCCTTGATAAATAAAGCGATATGTTTTATTTATATATAATACAAAGTAAAAGAGATAGAGGTTATTATATCGGTAGTACGGGAAATATAGCTAAAAGACTTAACGAACATAATTTTGGGAATACGCGTTATACAAAGAATAAAAGACCTTGGGAATTGATTTATCAAGAAGAATACATGACAAGAAGCGGAGCGGTAACAAGAGAGAAATATTTAAAAAGAATGAAGAGTAAAAAATATATTGATAAACTAATAAATACCATTAAGGGTCCATAGCTCAATTGGTAGAGCAGCAGCCTTTTAAGCTGTTGGTTCTGGGTTCGAGTCCCAGTGGGCTCACAGAGTCTAAATAAATAGAGCAGTCCCGACTTTAGTCGGGATTGGTTCTGGGTTCGAGTCCCAGTGGGCTCACAGAGTCTAAATAAATAGAG